>Ga0209648_10000584_pt1 | contig 28080 bp, 24 predicted proteins | sample GraSoi2013_115cm_FD_185830 | JGI IMG/M metagenome (GOLD analysis project Ga0209648, IMG submission 185830) | Grasslands soil microbial communities from the Angelo Coastal Reserve, California, USA - Sample 9_17_2013_115cm (SPAdes) (version 2) | ecosystem: Environmental > Terrestrial > Soil >...
TGGTAATCGAGCGAAGCGTAGCCGCGTGACGTGGATTTCAGACGGTCGTAAAAATCGAGGACGATTTCGTTCAGCGGCAATTCGTAGGTGAGCATGACGCGCGTGGGCGACAAATATTCAAAATTTTTCTGCGTGCCGCGCTTTTCCTGGCAGAGATGCAGAATTCCGCCGACGGAGTCCTCGTTGGTGATTATCATCGCTTTGATGATCGGCTCTTCGATTTTCTGGATGTCGCTGGGGTTCGGAAATTTTGCCGGGCTGTCGACCTCGATCACTTCGCCCGTCACGCGCGTGATGCGGTAACGAACGCTCGGCGCCGTGGTGATCAGGTTCAAGCCGAATTCGCGCTCCAGCCGCTCCTGCACGATTTCCATGTGCAGCAGGCCCAGGAAGCCGCAGCGAAAACCGAAGCCCAGCGCGACTGAATTTTCCGGTTCATAGAAAAACGCCGCATCATTCAATTGCAACTTTCCGAGCGCGTCGCGCAGCGGTTCGTAGTCGTCGGCAAGCACGGGAAAGAGACCGGCGAAAACCATCGGCTTGATGGCTTCAAATCCCGGCAGCGCCGCGGCGGGACGCGCCGTTTCGACGACCGTGTCACCCATGCGCGCGTCGGCCACGCGTTTGATATTCGCGACGATGAAGCCGACGTCGCCGGCTTCGAGTTCCTCCAGAGCGACGGGCTTGGGAGTCAGCGTGCCGAGCTGCTCGACTTCGTAGGTTTCGTTTCCGGCGACGAGTTTGATTTTCGCGTGATTCGAAACGCGGCCTTCCATCACGCGCACCAGCACCACCGCGCCGCGGTAAATGTCGAACCACGAATCGAAAATCAGCGCCTGCAGAGGGTTCTCCGCGCTGCCTTTTGGCGGCGGCACGCGCGCGACGATGGCTTCGAGCACGTCTTCGACGCCGAGGCCGCTTTTGGCGCTGATGAGCAGCGCGTCGTCCGCGGGAATTGCGAGCACGGATTCAATTTGTTCCCTTGCAAACTCCGGCTGCGCCGCGGGCAAATCGATTTTGTTAATCACCGGAATAATCGTCAGGTTATGTCCCGCCGCGAGAAAAGTATTCGCGACCGTTTGCGCTTCCACGCCCTGCGACGCGTCGACAACAAGAAGCGCGCCTTCGCAGGCGGAGAGGGCACGCGAAACTTCGTACGAAAAATCCACGTGGCCGGGCGTATCAATTAAATTCAATCGGTACGTATTTCCATCTTTCGCTTTGTAATGCAGGCGGATACTTTTTGCCTTGATGGTGATGCCGCGCTCGCGCTCGAGGTCCATGGAGTCGAGGAATTGTTCGTGCATTTCGCGCTGCGTCAGCGCGCCGGTCATTTCGAGGAGGCGGTCGGCAAGCGTGGACTTGCCATGGTCGATGTGCGCGATGATGCAGAAATTTCGAATGAACTTCGGGTCCATTTTTCTCGCTTACCAATTTTCTCAATGGCGGGCAGGATTCGAACGGCCCGCGATTTTTCCGGCGGGCCTGCTGCTTTCGAACGAGCGACGCACGCAGCGCAAAAACCGTGCCGTATAAACATTCAGTCTGCCACAATTCGAATGGCGCGTCAGCCTGGCCGCTCAATTCGAGCGAAACGCAAAGTTGCGTGGCGAGAGCCTGAAGTGCGCTCCTCCTGCCCGACAGGAGTCGGGGTAGACGCAAGATGACGGGGTAATCGCAGGCATGGTCCCTTCTTCTAAGAATTGAGTGGTGCGTGGGCGCAGTTTTGCTTCACCAGAAACGAGAAGTGACAACTCAGTTTCTGAGTTGCCAACAACTCGAAAGGAATCGTTTGGTCATGTCTGCGCCTACGAAATGGAAATCAACTAAGATTTCTGTTTTTGCGGCGGCGCGGGCGGCTTGAATGGCTCGGTCAAACCGCCGCGAATGGGCTGCGCTCCACTGAGAATGTCCGCAAGCAAAGATGCCACATCGCTCGCCTGTAGCTGACCGGCCAGTCCAGCGACCGTTGCCGGCACACTCGAGGTACCCTCGCGCTGCTGCAGTTCTTCCGCGGAAGGGCCAGCCTGCCGCTGTTTGCACCACCGCTCGATACAGCTACGGACGGCGTTGGGATCGACATTGTGCTCGCTCAAGAAGCGTCCGAGCGCATGCGGACCAAGGAGGCACTCAAGCAACTGGCATAGCTGCTCGTCATTCTTGCGCGTCGAGGATCCGCTTGTGGGCGGAGGATTGTCGCCGCCGAACACAACTCCACCGGAGAGTTGTTGTTCTCGTGTGAACGGAAGTCCGCGCATAGTGGCGCCGGAGGCCATGACGTGAAAGCGGTACACGCCTTGTATGGTGGCTTGTGTCGCCGCTTCGAATATGCCGGGCTCGATTTCAGTCAAAGCGATCGTTGCCTGGGAGTTATCTGGCCGCTCTACCGTGGCGTACACGCTGGCCCTGTGGTCTACGGGAACACCGTACTCGGAAAGGGCAGCGCGAACTGTCAGAGTGGCGCCAGGCTGCAGACTGTTTTGCGAGAGTTGTGCGCGTAAGCGCAAATTCGAAAAGGCCTGCGCACTGAGGTTATAACGGATTCCGTTAACGAAAGCCCCTCCCCAGGTGGTGACTGTTTCCGCGGACACCTGGGCGTATCGCGAAAAAACCTTCTCATCCAGCTCAAGCAAAGCATACCAAGTTCCAACCTGAGCTGGATTTGCCCCCAGTGGCAGGGGCAAGGTGAAGCGATAGTAGTTCAGGTTGGAGCCCACCCCATAGGTTGCTCCAAGGCCCGACGCTTGTGCAGGGCTCATGATGTCGCCTGCAGGCGTTTCGATCAGGAAGCGAATCGCTCGGAGATCAGTAAGGAGGATCACCGTAGCATCGATATCGGTCTCGTTGAGCACGAAGGGAATGCGCACTTTCATGCCCGGCAAGATATAGCCGCCGGGATCGGTGACGATGTTGGTGTTCTGGACGCCGGCCAGCACTTGGAGGAAGTACTTGCTCAGGCGGAAGTAATCATCAATGCTGGGGCTGAGGTTGCCGCTGAGCAACATGCTGCCGTTAGTGTTATTGACGAGCGCGGTGAGAGCGGCAACGCTGACCTGCTGGACGGTGCCCAAGCCAATAGCGAAGGTGCGGTTGTTGATGCTGCTTTGCACGTCTGCGATATAGGGCGCGGTGTTTTCCAAACCGTCCGTGAAGACGATGATGGCCTGCTGGTCGTAGCCCGTGACGGGATTGAGAGTGTTGCGGCCGAGTTGCAATCCCGCACCGATAGAGGTGGCGCCTTGGGGCTGCAGATTCTGGATGGCCGTGACTACCGGAGCGAGATCGAAGCCGGTGCCGTTGTTTTTGGTGACGCCGACGCCGGGATAGGCGTTGTTGTCGAAGCTGACCATACCCACGCCGTCGCCCTGGCGGCTGCTGTCCTGGGCCAGTTGCACGAACTGCGTGGCCGCCTGATGCAGAATATCGATGCGCTTGGTGTGGTTGTCAATGCCCGCAAGCCAGCCCATGCTGCCGGATTGATCGAGCACCAACACGGTGGCCACAGTTGGCCGGGCGATGGTGTTGGCGGTGATGGGGATGACGAAAGCCTGATTGGTTTCGGCGCAGAAGACGGTCACGGTGCCCGTGGCGATATCGCCTGGATTTGTGCCCTTGTAGCTGATCCACAGCCGCGCCAACGGCGGGCCGATGCTGGAGGCGGTATGCACAGTTACCGAAGTCCCCAGCAGAACACCAAAATTGGTCCCCGCGGGACCGCTCAACACCGTCGGGCCCGCGGTAATGTTTAGCGTGACGTCATGGCAGGAGCGCACGGAAAGGACGATGGCACGCGCGGCCGTTTCCCCCGCGGGCACATCGTTGAAGATCAGCGAAGGAGTCAGCAAGGTCATTTGCGTCGGAAAAGTGGGCAGCGTGTCATAGCACGGGGGAATCACTACAGATAGATCCTTGCTTGTTTTCGTCACTTGCAGATTTTCCGGCGAGTACCACGGGCGCACCGGCCAGTGCCCGTTCATTTGCCAGCCGTTTTCGCCCGCCCAGGGCTGCAGGGGCGCGTTAATCGATGGATCGCTGCCATCGCTGCCGTAAACCTGATTGGGGTCTAGCCGCCAGGCTTGTCCCGGCTGGGTTTGCCACATGGCCCACAGCCGGTCCACATTCGAATGCAGCAGAAAAACAAATGGGTCGCGGAAAGACAAATGCGGGTTATTGAGGGTGCCATCGCTGGGGAATGGGCCCCCAATCCAATCGTGGGCCAGACCATGCGGGCCCGCCATCAAGCTGTCAAAGCTGGGAAAGTCGGGCGTCTTGTTGAGATCAACAAAGTCATTGTCCGTCGCCCAATAGGTGTTTTCGAAGTTGCTGGTGCCAATCGGAGGCGCGCCAGCCTGCACATGGCGCCTCAGGATTTTGGGCGGGTCGGCGGGATTGGCGTGGAGATCGTAGCTTGGGTTCGTCGACGGATTCAAAATGCTGTGAATGGTGGTGTCTCTGTAGTTGTCCGCCGGGTTGGGATTGGGATTGTACAACCCCGCGCCCAGCCACGGCGCGCCTGCATCGCCTTGCGCGCTGCCCATGAAATTGACAGTGAACAGCGGCGTGGGGTCCTGATTCCAATCCCAGTAGTGAAGCGACAGATCCGGGTCCACCTCGCGCAGCATGGCCTCGAAGCGGTTGCATAATTCCCGGTGCCAGGGTAGAAACGCAGGGGTGCTGTGCACATGCGTGGCCTGATGGATTTCATCCTGCTTGAACCAGTAGGAAACGCCGCCTGCCGGAAAATCCGTGCGGGCCCCTGGGAACGTTTTGTTGTTGTTGAGTGCAATGATCGCATCGCGGAACCTATCACGTTCCTGCTGTGACACCGTTGCGATATTTCGACGAATTCCGTCTCCCAGCGCCATAAGCACCTCCACAGAAGCTCAACACGAGTTAGGCCGCCAGCCGTAGAGTTGGTATTCATATAGTGGAGGTCTGTCCGAAAACGTTTCATCGGTTCTGATTGGAGCTTTGACGGTCCCACTATCCGCGGAACCATGGCTTGTGGACGGGTGACGGGGTACTCGGAAACCAGCCCACTATCAAACGGCGGCGTTGCTTGACGGGCGAAGTTTGCCGCCATAGAGTCTCGGCAATCCTTACATGTCTTCGACCGGCGACGCCGGCGGAAGAGACGCTTCGATCGAGACAGACGCACGCTGAGGTGATTGCGGCCAACGAAGCCGCAGCTCCCATTATGTTTGACGAGGCGAGAACAATTCACAAACTGCGGATGCGGATTATTCCGTATGTTTTTCTTCTGTACATCGTCTCCTTTCTAGACCGCACCAACATTTCGATTGCGGCGTTGACGATGAACAAGGAGCTGGCGGTTACCAGCAAGCAGTTTGGATTGGTCGCAGGGATTTTCTTTTTTGGATACTTCCTGTTTGAGATTCCCAGCAATCTGCTGCTGCACAAGATCGGGGCGCGCATCTGGATCGCGCGAATCCTGATTACCTGGGGAATTCTGGCCATGCTGACCGGTCTGGTGAATTCGGTGCACCAACTGTACGCGGTACGTTTTTTGCTGGGGCTGGCGGAAGCGGGTTATTTTCCTGGAATCGTCCTGTATCTGACGTATTGGTTTCGCCAGCGGGACCAGGCGCAAATGATTGCGCTTTTCCTGACCGGCATACCGGTGACCAGCATCCTGGGATCTCCGCTGTCTGGTTTCATCCTGGATCACGCGCACTGGCTTAGCATGGGCAGTTGGAGGTGGCTGCTGATTCTGGAGGGGCTTCCGGCTGTAGTTTTCGGTGTGCTCACTTACTTCCTGCTGCCCAACCGGCCGGCGGAAGCAAAATTTCTGAACCAGGAAGAAAAAGATTGGATTGCGGCGGAGCTGGCGCGCGAAGAGCGAGAGAAACTTGCGAACCACAAAATTTCAGCGCTGCAGGCTCTGATGAACCGGCGCGTTTGGCATTTGGGAATGATCGGATTCACATTGAATATCGGGATGTACGGGATGATCTTTTGGATGCCACAACTGGTGAAATCCCTGGCGAGCGGAACCTCCAACAGTGTGATCGGAATCCTGGTGATGATTCCACACGTTGTGGGCCTGCCCGTGATGGTAATGGTGTCGCGGAGTTCTGACCGAAAACGAGAACGGAGATATCATGCGGCGATTCCGGCCATCGCTGCTGGACTCGCTCTGGCGTCACTGGGCGCAACACATTCCCTATTTCCGACGATCCTGCTTCTGTCGTTCGCCGCGCTTGGCATTTACAGCGTCTATGGCCCTCTCTATTCGCTCCCGGGTGATTTCCTGGGGGGATTTGCAGCGGCATCCGGGATTGCCCTGGTGAGTTCGGTTGCGAATCTGGGCGGATTTGCCGGACCGTATACAATCGGTTGGATCAGCCAAAAAACAGGGAGTTTGTACGGCGGCTTAGCGGTCGCGGGCGTTTCCTTGTTCGTCTCAGCGACACTCATGTTGCTGCTTCCGAGAAGAGCCCGCGGAAACGCCGGGTGAAATCGGCAAGTTCGTGAAAACATCTTCGGTGTTTTTGGCGGATAAAGCGGAATACGTTTGGGATATCGCGACATTGCATTTTGCATCCTAACCGTGGGTGAACGGGCGAAGCCGGCCGCGGCGTGCGCCGCGACAAAGGAATTTGACGGCGTTGAGCTAGAGCGGTGAACTCCGGTGATGCCCAGCGCATCAGCTCGGTTGGAGTGTTTTGCCGCTTCTCGCTGGGGGTATATAGTTCAAAAGGGCACTTCGCGCGGGGCGTTGCGCGCGGCCCGGTACCATCACTTGATGGCGACCTGCTTGGCACCTGACTGAGAGTTTTCCGTCACCGCAAAGGCAACCTGAACCAATGGCCGCAGACGTCAGCAAGCATCTGGATCGCGCCAAGCGCTTCCTGGAAAAGAACCGCGTCGAAGAGGCGATCGAAGCGTATTTGGCGGTGCTCGAGGAGATGCCGCAACATCAGGAAGCCACGCAAGCGCTGGGCGATCTTTACGCGCGGACGGATCGGCCGGACCGCGCGGCGATCTATTACGGCCTCCTGTTTGACCTGCTTGTGGAGCCCAAGGACGAGACCAAAGCTGTCGCCATCTACAACCGGTTTCTGCGGGCGGGTCATGGCCCGCAGCCGCCCGAGCGCATGGCTCGATACGCCTTCCTCCAGCAGAGACAAAATCATCCCGGCGAAGCCATGGAACAATACACGAAGGCCGCGGAGCTATTCGCGGAGGCAGGCCGCGACCAAGACGCACTCTTCTGCTTGGAGCGAATCGCCCAGCTCGATCCGGAAAATCTTTCACAACAGCTGCGTCTTGCGGAAGCGGCCGAACGCATTGGCAAGAATGCTCTAGCCGCCCGCACGTTTCTGCGGGCCGGGCAGCTTGCTTCGGCGAGCGGCGCATCGGCCGACGCGCTGCATTTTCTTGGCCGCGCGTATAAACTCGCGCCGCAAGAACGCAGCGTCGGACTGCTCTATGCCCAGGCCAACCTGCAGGCCGGCAATGCCGTGCGGGCCGCCTCCTTGCTGGAGCCGTTTGCCAAGGCCGAAAGTGACGCTGCGTTTGTGGTTACCTATAGTGACGCGCTGATGCGGTCGGGAAATCCGGATCGCGCGAGGGAGTTGCTCGAGCGGCTGCTCCGCGAAAAAAATGAAGGCATGACCCAGCTATTCGATCTCGCGGACCACTATGCCGCCGCGGGTAAGGAGCAGAAAGCCGCGGAAATTTTCTTGACGCTGAAACGACGGATGTTTGCCGCCAAGCGGCAAAACGAATTTGTCGCGTTAATGGACGGCTTGGGGGCAAAATACCCGCATTCTCAAGTGATTCTGGAGTTTTGGGCTTCCCTTCACAACGAACTGAATCGCGAATCGCAGTATTTCGAAGTGCTGATCCGGCTTTTCGACGCATACCTGGCCTCGGGAAACGTTGCGAAGGCGGCCGAGTCTCTAGAGCGGCTCGTGGAGATCGATGCCTACGACTACCGCAATCAGGAGCGGCTGGAACGGTTGCGCGGACGAGTAGATGAAGCGCACCTGAAACGGATCGCCAGCCGGCTGACGAAATCGAGCACGCCCACGCCGGGTCATACGGCGCACCCTGCTTCGACGCAGGCTCCCGTGGCTCCTTCGCCCGCCATCGAAGATGGCCGGCAGGTGCAGACACTGGAAGATTTGATCGTGCAGACGGAGATTTTCCTGCAGTACTCGCTGCAGAACAAGGCGCTGGAGCGTCTGCAAAAAATCGCGGCGATGTTCCCCGGCGAAGAGGAGCGGAACGCGCGGCTTTCGAATCTCTATCAGCTGGCAAAGTGGTGGCCCCCGGGAACGCCCAAGCAGAAGTCGGGACCTAGCGCTGCACAGCCAGCTTCCGCCGCCCCGGCCACGCCTGCCGCGGAAGCGCCCGCGCCCATAACCACGAAGACCGGAGTCTATTCGGTGGAGACGCTGCGTGATCTAGCCAAAATTTCCGAGGTCAATCAAAAGATATTTCGGCAGCAGACGCCGCGGGCGATGCTGAACACCGCGGTCAACGAAGTCGGCGCCTATCTGCTCGGAACTCGCGCGCTGGCTGTGGTGGGCGCGCCGGGACGGCCGCCGGAAATGGCCGCGGAATTTTGCACCGCGGGCGTGAAGCCGGCGCCCGGCGCACAGGTGGTGCTGCTTCTCGCGCACATTGAGAAGGCCGAGCCGGAGGAATTGGGCGGACTCGTCGTGCACGCCACGGAAGGATCGATTCTGAGCGATCTGGGGCTGGCGACGGCGCTGGGGGTGATGATCACGGACAAGGAGACGCAGATGCCCGCGGGGATGCTGATTGTCGGGCATGCCGAAGCGCACAAGTGGAAGCCCAATGAGGCCTATTTCCTTCAGGCCATCGGCGATCAGATGCTCATGAGCGTCACCCACACGCGGCTGCGGTCGTTGGTGAGGCGCATGGGCGTCTCCGATGAACGATCAGGCTTGCTGAGCCGCAGTTCGTATCAGAGTTGTTTGCTGGCGGAAGCGGACCGCGCGCGGACGCAGGGAACTCCGCTGGCACTGACGATTCTGCAGATCGACCGCGGAGCGGAATTGCTGCGGCAGCAGGGCGAATCGCCGGTGGATCGCTTTTTGGAGCAACTGGCGCGGTCGTTGCAGCCGATCGTGCGGCAGAACGATGTGGCGGTGAAATACACTTCGTGGTCGCTGGCGTTCATCCTGCCGGACACAACGCTAGCGGGAGGGCAGAATCTCGCGGACAAATTGCGCCGGGCCGCGAACGGGCTGCGGCCGCCGTGGGATTCGACGCAGATTACATTGAGCGCGGGAATTGTCGAAGCGGTGCCAAAGCCGGACTACGACAGCGAAGATATCGTGACGGATTTGATCAACCGCGCGGAGTTTTCGATCGAAGAGGCTCGGAAGCGCGGCGGGGATACCGTGGTGGCACTTGAGACTCCCAAAATCTGAATTCCAGCCTTTGATTGAATCGCGGATTGCCCGCGCTTAATTCTAGATTCTCTTTGACCTGCGGATACTACGGGAAAAATCGCTCCCGAGATTTATGCAAAGATCATAGGTTTTGTGGCGGATTTCTATTCAAAGAGATACGGCTGGTCACGGATGATGCGGTCGTAGAGCGGCTGGAACTGGAACCAGCCGGCCAGGGGCGAGCCCAGCAGCGCGCCGGTTTGTCTGGCAGTTTCGTGAGGGATTTTGCGCGGCTGGCCGGCGGCTTCCGCGAGCAGTTGGGCGTGGCAGGAGCGATCCATGGTGATAAACCACCAGACGGCTTCGTCGACGCACTGGCCTACGGTGAGCAGACCGTGATTCAGCAGGATGGCCGCCTTCTTCGTGCCGAGCGCGCGGGCGATGCGGTCGCCTTCGCTGGTCTCTTCAACGATGCCGGTGTAATCGTCGAAAATCACGTGGTCTTCGTAAAACGCGCAGGCGTCCTGCGTGAGAGGATCGAGCAGGCGGCCGAGCGAAGACCACGATTTCCCGTAGAGCGAATGAGCATGAGCGGCAGCGACGACGTCCGGCCGGGCTTTATGGATGCGCGAATGGATGGCAAACGCGGCGAGGTTGACTTCGCGGTGATTCTGGTTATTTGCTTCCGGATAGTCGGCTACTACTTCTCCCTGGTCATTGACCAAGATGAGGTCGGAAACGCGAATCTGGCTGAAATGCATCCCAAAGGGATTGACCCAGAAATGATCAAGCCGCTCAGGATCTCGGGCGGTGATATGGCCGGCGCCGCCTTCGTCAAAGCCATATCGCGAGAAAAGACGGAACGACGCCGCTAGGCGCTCCTTGCGGTGGCGGCGCTCTTCGGCAAGCGTAGCAAAGACAGGCGGGCGAGGTACGCGATCGAGCAACGTCCTTGGTTGTGAGTGTTTTACTTGCTGGGTTCTCGCTTCTGGCATAGGAACCTCCCCGCGAATTCCGACTCACTATACCCAAATCACGGCATGTGTGGCGAAAGTTTCTTCCGCTGCGCATGATTCGTCTCTTGATGCGCTTGCGGGTCAGCCCGCACGAATTCTTTATGAAGGACGAAAAAATATGCGCGGGCTGAGCCGACACGGTGCGATTTGCTGTTTTGGCCTTTGACGGTAAACTGTTTAGTGTCGAGTTCTGCAGGCTAAAGCGAGGACGAGTATGTTTCCAACGGATGTGGTGATTGTGGCGGGGGCGCGGACGCCGATGGCGCGGTATACCGGGGCGTTTTCGGAGGTGAGCGCGATTGAACTGGCGGCGCAGGCTTCGAAAGAAGCGATTCGCCGCTCGGGTGTGGATGCGGGCGAGTTTGACCATGCGATTTTTGGAAATGTCATGCAGACCAGCGCGGATGCACTGTATGGCGCGCGGCATGTGGGATTGAAAGCCGGGCTGAAAATCGAAACGCCGGCGGTGACGGTGAACCGGCTGTGCGGCTCAGGAATGGAGGCGATCGCGCAGGCCGCGCAGCGACTTCTGCTCGGCGAAGCGAATATGGTGCTTGCGGGCGGGATGGAGAACATGACGCAGGCGCCGTTCGTGGTTCGCGGGGCGCGGACGGGCTTGAAGCTGGGCGGCGGAGCGCTGGAAGATTCACTGATGGCGGGGCTGACGGACACCTATTGCGGATTGCCGATGGCACTCACAGCGGAAAAACTTGCCGAACAACAGCGCATCACGCGAAAGGAGGCCGACGCGTACGCGCTGCGCAGCCAGCAGGCGGCGGACGCTGCCTATAAGGCCTGCCGGATCCGGGAAGAACTTGTGCCGATGGAAGTGAAACAAGGAAGAAAGACAATCGTCGTGAGCGAAGACGATCACCGGCGGCCGGAAACGACGATGGAAATTCTGGAAAAACTTCCGCCGTCGTTCAAGAAAGATGGCATCGTTACGGCGGGGAATGCCAGCGGGATCGTTGATGGAGCGGCGGCGGTAGTGGTAACACGAGAGAAGACGGCGAGAGAGCACGGGTTGAAGCCGGCGGGACGCATCGTGTCCTGGGCGGTTGCGGGAGTCGATCCAAGCATCATGGGGATCGGGCCGGTGCCGTCCTCGCAGAAGGCGCTGAAACTCGCGGGACTCACGCTGGAGCAGATGGATCGCGTGGAAGTGAACGAGGCTTTTGCCGCGCAGTATCTGGCGGTGGAAAAAGTGCTGGGACTGAATCGCGACAAGACGAACGTGAACGGAGGCGCGATCGCATTGGGGCATCCGCTCGGGGCTTCAGGAACGAGGCTGGTGATTACGATTCTGAATGAATTGCGGCGCAATGGGCTGCGATATGGGTTGACGACGGCGTGCATCGGCGGTGGGCAGGGAATTGCGATGATCGTGGAAGCGCTGAACTAGATGAAGTAAACGAGGCACAGGAAGTAAATGGCGTAAAGGAAGTTCGTCTCTGGTAGAATTTGGGCGCTGACGAAGTGGGAACGATGTATCGTGCCCCTACGGTACGCAAGTCTGGATGGCTCCTCCTGCTGGCGTGGTGGGCGGCATTTCCAAGAGGAAAAAATGACGATTCGAAAAGTGGGTGTCGTGGGGTGTGGGCTGATGGGCTCGGGGATCGCGCAGGTGGCGGCTGCGGCGGGATTCGAAACCGTGGTGCGCGAAGTGAGTTCGGAGTTGGTGGACAAAGGAATCAAGGGCATTGAGAAGAATCTGAATCGTTTGGTGGAGAAGGGCGCGATCGCCGAAGCCGTGAAAGGTGAAATTCGGGGGCGGTTGAAGGGCACGACTTCCATCGACGACCTGAAGAACTGTGACCTCATCATCGAGGCGATCATCGAACAACTGCCTGCGAAGCGCGAACTCTTCGGCGCGCTGGATGCGATTTGTCCGCCATCGACGATCTTTGCGAGTAACACATCATCTTTGACGATCACAGAAATCGCCACAGCGACGAAGCGGCCGCAACGATTCGTTGGGCTGCACTTCTTCAATCCCGTGCCGGTGATGAAGCTGGTCGAGGTGGTGCGCACCATCGCCACCGAGACTGCCGTTTACGAAGAGATCGTGGCCTTCGGAGCGAAACTCGGCAAGACGCCGGTGCGCGCGCACGACAGCACGGGTTTCATTGTGAACCGGCTTCTGGTGCCCTATCTTCTGGATGCGATTCGCGCGCTGGAGGAGGGTGTCGGCGCGATCGAAGACATCGACAATTCGATGAAGCTGGGCTGCGGCCACCCCATGGGGCCGCTGACGCTCCTGGATTTCGTGGGGCTGGACACGACCTACTACATTTCGCAGATTATGTTTGAGGAGTTCAAAGAGCGCCGCTTCGCGGCACCGCCGCTGCTGAGGCGCATGGTGCTGGCAGGATGGAACGGACGCAAAGCGGGGCGGGGGTTTTATGATTATTCTGACCCGCAGAATCCGAAGGCGCAGAAGTTCTAGCGGCAAGTGGAAAATAGCAAGGAAATAAACGCAGAGACACAGAGTACGCAGAGCATTGAAGGAAAAGACCAAAGATGGCTTACGAGAATCTGCTGTACGAAAAGAAAGACGGGATGGCGTATATCACTTTCAACCGGCCGAAAGTGCTGAATGCGCTGAACCGCAAGACCATCGAGGAATTGCATCACGCTTTGCTGGATGCGAAGAATGATGATGCAGTGCGCGTCTTGATACTCACGGGCGCGGGAGAGAAAGCGTTCGTGGCGGGCGCGGACATCGGCGAACTGGCGCTGCAAACGCCGGTCAATGGCAAGGAATTTTCGCTCTACGGCCAGGGCGTTTTCCATTTGTTGGAGACGATGGGGAAGCCGTCGATCTGCGCCATCAATGGATTTGCGCTGGGCGGCGGCTGCGAGTTCGCTCTCTCTTGCACGATTCGAATCGCCAGCAAGACGGCGAAACTTGGTCAGCCGGAAGTGAAACTCGGAATCCTTCCCGGTTATGGTGGAACGCAGCGGCTGGCGCGGCTGTGCGGCAAGGGCGCGGCGCATGAACTTTGCCTGACCGGAGAGATGATTACGGCTGAAGAGGCGTTGCGCATCGGGCTCGTCAATCACGTCTACGAACCCGCGGAGCTGATTCCCGCCGCGGAAGCGATCGCGAAAAAGATTATCGCCAACGGGCCTCTGGCCGTGAAATTCACCATGGAAGCGATCGAACGCGGCGCGGAAATGGCGCAGGAAGAGGGGTTGTTCCTGGAGGCGACGCTTTTCGGTGTGGCTTGCGCGACGGAAGACATGCGTGAGGGAACCAAGGCGTTTCTAGAGAAGAGGCCGGCGCAGTTCAAAGGGAAATAAAGGAAGTAAATGAGGTAGAGGAAGTAAAGGATAGGAGCAGGGATCGGCGCGCACTGGTGATGGCGGAGAAAATACAACCCGGCAAGATTAATGGTGCGTTGAGCGCCACCGGTTTTCGCTTTGGCATCGTTGTAAGCCGCTTCAATAGTTTTATCACCGAGCGGCTTCTTGCCGCGGCGGTGGATGCGCTGGAACGGGCTGGAGCGGCCAGCAAAGACGTGGATGTGGTGCATGTTCCGGGAGCATTCGAATTGCCTCTGGCGGCGAAAAAACTGGCCGCGACGGAGAAGTACGATGCGCTCATCGCCATCGGATGTGTTCTACGCGGCGAGACGACGCATTACGATTATGTTTGCTCGGAGACGGCACGCGGATTGCAGCTCGCGCAGATGGATAGCGGCTTACCGATCATGTTTTGTGTGCTGACCTGCGACACATTGGAGCAGGCCATCAACCGCGCCGGGCTCAAAGGCGGGAACAAGGGATTCGAAGCGGGGCTCGCCGCCATCGAAATGGCACAACTGTCGCGCAAGCTTCGCACTTCTTCTTCGAAGCCGTCCGCCGCCGGAAAGCCACGGCGCAAGTAACGTGTCTCTCCGCACAAAGTCCCGTGAGTTTGCGATGCAGATGCTCTTCCAGTGGGACATGAGCGAGCAGGATTTCAGCAATCTGGAATCCAAATTCTGGAAGAACGCCAAGGCAGCGGACAAAACGCGTGCTTTCGCGAACAAACTATTTGAAGGCGCGGCGAAAGACGTCACCGCACTAGACGCGATCATCGTGAAGCATGCCGACAACTGGCGGTTCGAGCGGCTGGCCGCGATCGATCGCGCCATCTTGCGCTTGGCGATTCATGAAATGAATGGCACGGACACGCCGCCCAAGGTCGTCCTGAACGAAGCTGTCGATCTGGCGAAAAAGTTCTCCTCCGAAGAGTCCGGGGCGTTCGTGAACGGGGTTCTCGACGCTATTCATAAGTCATTGAAAATAAAATAGTTATAAGCACGTTTTCCGGTCTCCCTCCATCGGTCAATACGATTTCCGGCACGCTGCGGGCGAAACTTTGCTGTGCGGCTGGTGTTTCATTTGGCAAGTGTGGTGGTGATTCCAGGAACTATTTCACAGGAGAGATGACATGAAAGCAGAAATCATGGTGCGTCGAAGCGTGCTTGCGATTGCTTTTGCCGGTTTGTTCGCCGGTGGTGCGTATGCCCAGAGTCCGGATCCAACTCCGCAGCAGCAGGACATTCAGAGCGATAAGAAAGACATTCGAAATGATAAGAAAGATCTGGCGAAGGACCGCGCCGATCGCAATGCCGATCAGCGCGATATCAATCACGATCGACGTGATTTGAACAAGGACCGTGCGGACCGCAACGCCGATCAGCGAGATATCAACCACGATCGCAGGGACCTGAGCAAGGATCGCGCGGATCGCAACAAGGACCAGCGGGACATCAACAAGGACAGATCCCAGCTTGCGAGCGACGTCAAGCAGTTCGGAGCCAACAGCGCGCAAGCCCAGGCTGATCGCAAGGATCTCCGCGCGGATCGCGTCGACCGGAACAAGGATCAAAGGGACATCAATCACGATCGCCGCGACTTGAACAAGGACCGCGCGGATCGCAACGCCGACCAGCGGGACATCAACCACGACAAGCGTGACCTGGCCAAGGACCGCAAGGACCGCAACCAGGATCAGAAGGACATCAACAAGGACAAGAGAGACTTGCACAAGGATCGCAAGGACCTGCGCCACGATAAGCGCGGGCACTAATCATAATCGCAGCATCGAGAGAAAAGGGCCGCGCGTGGTGATCGCGTGGCCTTTTTTAGTTGACAAGAGCGGTTTTGCTTCAGACGCGAATCGTTCCTTCAAACACCTTTACGGCGGCGCCGCTCACGCGGGGGACGAGCTTTCTGCCGGATTGCGAGACCTCGACTTCGATGTGGCTGGGGCGGGCCATTTCCGCGCCTTGGAGAATGCTGAGCGTTTGGCCGGGGGCGAGCTTGCCGTGGCGGACGAGATAGGCGCCGAGGGAGCCTGCGGCGGAGCCCGTCGCGGGGTCTTCGTAAATCTCCCACGGGAGCATCCCGCGAGAGAAGACTTTGCCATTGCCCCCGAGCGCGAAGCAGTAGGCCATTGTGGCGTTTTTGCCGAGGAGCTTGCGCAACTCGAACATGTTCATGGCAATTTTGCCGAGCGCGGCGTGATTGCGCATCGGCACCATGAGATTGAAGATGCCGGTGGACACGCACTCGAGGCCGAGGTTGCTATCGAAGTCCTTTGACGAGAGGCCAAGGGCTTTGGCGAGCGCTGCTGACTTGAATTTGATGGGGCGAAACTCCGCTTCCCTTTGCGTCATAGTGACGCGCTGCGGGCGGCTGTCCTTGAAGCGAATTTCGACGGGGAGAATGCCGGCGCCGGTCTGCTGCATGATGTGAACGCCGCCTTCTTGCGCTGGGACGACGCCAAGCTCGGCGAGGAGAAACCACGTTCCGATGACGGGGTGGCCGGCGAGCTTGAGCTCCTGCCGCGTGGTGAAGATACGAAGGCGGGCGAGGGCGCGGTCATCCGTCGGCTTTTGCACGAAGACGGTTTCGGCGAGATTCATTTCGCGCGCGATGGCGAGCATTTGGTCGTCCGAAATTCCGTCGCCGTCAGTGAATACAGCGAGCGGGTTGCCTTCGAAGCGGTTGTTGGTGAAAACGTCGAGGGTGTAAAAGCGGTGTTCCATGGCTGGTCGCGAATCGCCTCAGGAGCAAATTGCAGATTTCAGATGCGCTCGAGCTGGGCGACCGTCCTTTCGTTGGTGATGTTCCCGGTATTTAATGTCGATTTTGGTTCAATCAGGATGATGTGGACTTCCTCGTCAGCGGCGGGGCAGTGTTCGACGCCGCGCGGCACGACAACAAATTCGCCTTCGTTGACGAGGGCTTCGTGGCCGTGGAACTTCATCCGCAGCGTGCCTTTCACGACCAGAAACAGTTCGTCTTCGTTCTCGTGATGATGCCAGATGAACTCACCTTTCAGCTTGACGGCTTTGACCTGGCAGTCGTTCACTTCGCCGATGACGCGCGGGTTCCAGTAGTCGGAGAAGAGGGCGAATTTTTCTTTCAGATTGACCGTTTTCATGATCACACCTATAGATCGTAAACCATCTGAGTTACGGCTTTGAGAACACGGTGAGTGGTTTCGGGTCTGGAGGTCTCGCAGTAAACGCGCAAAAGATTTTCCGTTCCCGATGCGCGGACCATCACCCACCCGGCCTCGCCCAAGTAGACCTTTATGCCGTCCATATCTTCGCGGCGCACCACCGGCAAATCAAGGATTCGGCGGAACTTTCCATTCGAAAAGTGAGCGATGGCCTTTTCTTTTTGCCCCGGTTTCAGTTCGAGATCGACGCGGCCGTAGTGGAACTCGCCGAATTCCGCATGCAGCGCAGCCAGCAATTCTCCCAGGGATTTGCCATGCCAAGCCATCAATTCCGCGAGGAATAGCGCGGAAACCGTGGCGTCGCGCTCGGGCAGGTAGAGGCTGGTGCCGATGCCGCCGCTTTCTTCGCCGCCGATCAAAATGTCTTGTTCGAGCATCAGCTCGCAGATGTACTTGAAGCCGATAGGCACTTCGTGGAGTTTGCGGCCGAATTTTGCGGCGAGCTTGTCAATGAGTTTGGTAACTGAAAAAGTTTTGGCGATATCTCCGGGTAAATTGCGAGTTCCTGCCAGGTGCCACACGAGCAGCGCAATGATCTGGTGGGGGTTGATGAACGAGCCGTCGCGGTCAATCGCCCCGATGCGGTCGCCATCGCCGTCGGCGCAGAAGCCGGCGTCGTATTTTCCGGCACGCACGGCTCGCCGCAGCGCTTCGATGTGCGGCTCGATCGGCTCCGGATTTACACCGCCGAAACGCGGATCACGCGACCCGCGTATTTCGTCGCAGCAAATTCCGTTGCGACGGAAGAGCTCCGGCAGCAGGCCCGCCGCCGATCCGTGCATGGGATCGAAGACGAAGCGGAATTTCGCATCGCGCAGGCTCTTCCAGTCCACCAGTTTTTCGAGCGCATCGAGATACGGCGCGGCTGGTTCGAGAGCGTGGATCAAATCTTTGCGTGGCGGCAGGGGCGGTACGCCCTTCTTCAACACCGCTTCGAGTTCTTGTTCGATCTGCGCGACGATGGAAGGAAGCGCGCTGCTGCCGTAGCTGGCTTTGTACTTGATTCCGTTCCAGCGATAGGGATTGTGGCTTGCGGTGATGACGATGCCGCCGGCTGCGCCGCGGTGTCTCACAAGGAAAGAAATCGCGGGTGTGGGGCAGGGCTTGTCCGTCAGCCACGCCGGAGTTCCGCTCGCGCTGATCACTTCGGCGACCGCCGCGGCAACGCGATCCGCGGCATAACGATGATCGTACCCGATCAGCACACCCTTACGCGCTTCCTCATTGCGCACCACGTAGCGGGCAATCGCGTGCGCCACGATGCGCGCGTTCGCGAAGGTAAAATCCTCCGCGATTACGCCGCGCCAGCCATCGGTTCCGAATCGAATCGAAGTCATTTCAGGTGAGTATACGTGAATAGGATGATTCGCCAACAGCCGCATTGGCCTAAGTTAGAGGAGATCCTTCCGATGCTGTTCTTCCAGCCATTTCACGATTTTGCCCACGTCCTGGGCGCGATCACGGGGGCAGATGAGCAGCGCATCGGGCGTCTCGACGACGACCAGATCGCGCACGCCAATCGCGGCCACGAATTTAGACGGACTCCATAGAAAATTGCCTTGCGCATCGAGCGTGTGACCTTGCCCGGCAAGTACATTTTCGCCGTTTTTCTTTGCCAGCAATTGATAGACAGACGCCCAGGAACCGATATCGCTCCAGCCCACTTCCGCAGGAATCACAAACACGCGCGGCGGTCCTTCGGCCCGCGTCGCGGGTTCCAGGACGGCGTAGTCCACAGAGATATTTTCGAGTTTCGGATAGACGGCGCGCAGCTTGCGCCCATAGCTACGCTTTCCGATGAATCCAGCAAGGTTTTCCAGTGCCGCGTGCGTCTTGGGCAGAAAACATTTCAGGTTTTCCAGGAACGTGGATACCCGCCAGAAAAACATCCCCGCGTTCCAGTGATAGTTTCCGGAAGCGACGTATTTTTGCGCGAGCTTCAGTTCGGGCTTTTCCGTGAATCGCCGCACGGCAAAAACGGTGAAGCCTTTGGTTGAGATCGCTTCACCGATTCTTTCGATGTAACCGTACCCTGTCTCTGGCCCGGTTGGAGGGATGCCAAGCACCACCATTCGCCCCGGTTCCCGAGCCACATCGAGCGCGGCCCGCACGATCCCTCGGGACTTTTCCGGCCGCTCAATGTAGTGATCGGCGGGGAGCACTGCCATCAGCGCGTCCGCTCGTGCCGCATGCCGGATGTGAATCGCCGCAAGACCAATCGCCACGGCAGTGTTCCGTCCCCTTGGCTCGGTGAGCACACGCTTGCGCGCGGCTGCGGGAACCTGCTTAAGGACGGCGTCGGCCTGTTCCGCATTCGTGACCGTCCAGATGCGCTCAGCGGGAATCAGCGGCTTCAGCCGCGCAATGGTCTGCTGCAACATAGTATCTTCGCCGACTATGTTTAAGAGTTGTTTAGGTGCGCGCGTCCGGCTGCGGGGCCAGAAACGCGTCCCGCGCCCTCCGGCGAGAATTACTGCGTGCGTTGTGAGTTTTTCCATAGCCCCGCTCTTCCCGCGTTAGCCGAAGACTGTCTTCGCAATTTCATTTTCCGAAAGACCTTGACGACGAAGGTCTGCTTTCAACGTCGGCAAGTCAGGAACGTAAGTTCTCAGGAGCTTAGAAGGTTCGTCGGGATTCACTGAAAATCTTCCTAGTTCCGCTGGGACCAACCAGCACTCGCCGGTCTGATACGCCGCCGTCGCACCTCCCCAGCTAAAATTCCCGCTGCCGTCCAGAATCACAAGCAAATCAAAATGTTCTGGATCCGAAAGAGTTTCAGTTGGTGCGGTGATTTTCCATCGTTCGGTGGCGAAATAGCGGCAGGCAGTAAGCAGCGAATTTTGCATTCCGTGGCGGGGCAAGTAAATTCTTGAGGCTTTGCCGCTGATAGGCCGGCCGAACTCAATCACATCCAAGGCTTTCTCAATGTGAAGTTCCCTCAGCTTCCCATGTGCATCCACTCGGCCATAGTCGTAAACGCGGTACGTCAGGTCCGAATATTCCTGAACCTCACAAAGCACCATTCCCGGGCCAATCGTATGTGGTGTGCCCGCGGGCACGAAAAACGTGTCTCCTGGTTGTACGCGCCAGTGAACAAAGAGGTCTTCCAGAGTTTGGGTTTCGATGGCTCTCAGAAAATCTTCCGCTTTGGCCTTCGGCACAAGTCCAACCAGCACACGCGCTCCTGGCCCGGCGGAAACGGCGTGCCACATCTCAGTTTTGCCGCGGCCGCCGGCAGCCTGTTCATGCACGGCAGCGTAGGCATCGTCGGGATGGACCTGGACGGACAATTTATCGGTGGGAAAAATGAATTTGACAAGAATAGGGAACTCCGCCGTCGCGGTTAATCTTGTGCCTCTCCATTCGGGCGGCATCTCGCGCCACGCTGGGCCTAAAGTCTTCCCAGTGAAAGGGCCCTTGGCGATGCGGCAATCAAGACCAGTTAGCCAGGCTTCGCCAATCGGTAACTTGAGGTCCCCCATTTCCGGAAAAAGGGGTGCGAGCGAACGCGCGCCCCACAGGCGCTCGGAAAAAATCGGCTCGATGCGAAACGGTTCCGGCCTCACGGTTTACGACGCGGCTTCAGCGCGGGAGAAAAAGCGTTCCAGGCGGCGCAATCCTTCCTCGATTCGTTCGATGGACGTGGCGTAGGAGAGCCGCAGGTAGCCTGGGGCGCCAAAGGCTTCGCCAGGTACGACGGCCACTCGCGCCTTTTCCAGAAGCATCTTGGAAATCTCCGTGCACGTCTTTGCCAGCGCCATCTTGCCGGGAGCGCTCGATAGATGTGCCGAAATGTTCGGGAAGGCGTAGAACGCGCCGCCCGGCCATTCGCAGGCGACACCGGGAATCGCGCGCAGGCCTTCCACGATGCGTTTGCGGCGCTTTTTGTATTCAGCCAGCATGACCGGAACGCTCTCCATGGGTCCGCGCATCGCCTCCAGCGCGGCGTATTGCGCGATCGATGTAGCGTTGGAGGTGGACTGGCTTTGCAGCTTGATCAGCGCCTGGACCAGCGCTTCCGGTCCCAGCGTGTAGCCGATGCGCCAGCCGGTCATCGCGAATGTTTTCGAAACCGAGCCGATGATGATGACGCTTTCTTTCGAGCTCGCCGCGCTGGCGATCGAGTACGGCTTGTGCGGCTCGTAAGTGAAGTGCGAATAACACTCGTCGCCCATCAGCCAGACGTTGTGTTTCTTGCAGACCGCCAGGATGCGCTCGTATTCATCCGGCGGTACAACCCCGCCAGTTGGATTGCTTGGCGAGTTCAGAATCAGCAGCCGCGTTTTCGGCGTGATGGCCTTCTCGATGGCGGCCGCCTTTACGCTGAAGCCATCTTCCGGTTTCGTTTCCACGAACACCGGCGTCCCGCCCGCGTACTTCACGATGTCGGGGAAGCTCACCCAGTACGGCGCGGGGATGATTACTTCGTCGCCCTGCTGGATCAGCACGCTCATCACGTTGAAAATGGAGTGCTTTCCACCGACGCTGACGACGCATTCCTTCGGCTCGTACGACGAGCCAAGCTCGCGCTTGTGCCACGCGCAAATCGCTTCGCGCAGCGGCATGATGCCGCCTGTCGGCGTGTATTTTGATTTGTTTTCCTCGATCGCTTTGATCGCCGCTTTCTTGATGTGGTCCGGCGTCGGGAAGTCCGGTTCGCCCGGGCCGAAGTCTGCCACGTCCACGCCGCGCGACTTCAGCTTGTCCGCCTCGGCAATGACCGCGGCGGTCGGCGAAATTTGGATGCGATTGATCCGGTCCGTTAGTTGCACTTTGGCTCCCCAGAACCGCTTAGAAGTTCAAAGCTGAAATTTCAATACAGCGAAAACATAAAATCCTGCGGTCGCTTGAGCTACAGAACTTTGGCGCGCAGCCTCCGCTCAACAGCAGCGGGCACCAGCCCGTTCAATGGGGCGCCATGCCGGGCTATCTCGCGCACCAGCTTGGAACTCAGATAGCTGTATGGTTCGCCGGGCAGCATGAAGACAGTCTCCAGCCGCGGCTCCAGCTTGCGATTCATCAGCGCCATCTGCAATTCGTATTCGTAGTCGGAGACGGCGCGAATGCCGCGAAGAATCACGCCCGCGCCGCGCCTGCGCGCATAGTCGACGAGCAAGCCATCGAACACGTCTACCTCCACGTCGGTCCACTTGCTCGTGACTTCGCGCAACATCTCCACGCGTTCGGGAACTGCAAAGAGCGGCTGCTTCTCCGTATTCTGCAATACCGCCACGATCAGCAGGTCGAACATCTTTTCCCCGCGTTCGATGAGGTCGAGGTGTCCGTTGGTGACCGGGTCAAACGAACCGGGATAGATGGCAATCGAAGTTTTCATCGTGTTCTCATATTTGCTGCACTCAATTCGTTATTCTAACTCAGGCGCGGAAAAGCGCGCCCGCGAAACTTTGCGAGAGGCCAAAGTGGCCCCCTGCTGCCCTCGGAGTGCTGCCGGGTCCAGCGGGGGCACGAAGCGATAGTTGGAATTTGCAAGTGCAGGTCAGAGCCACCGCGTTGAGGGTTAGTTCGCAATTTCAGGCTGGTTATGGCAGACGCCACTGCCAGAATCACGAAATGTTTTTCCCTCTTCAGGGACAAATTCCCACGAGTACTTCTCAGGCGAAAGTGTGAGCTTCAGCACCCCGAAGGTCTCCCAGTCGCGGACTTCGCTGTTCGGAGTGGCAAAACCAAGTAGATCATGGCTCCGGCCGCCGGTCCCGGCGACGATTTCGCGGATCCCGTGCACGGGGTCCGCATTGCCCTCAGGGTCTTGTGGCGCAAAGCGCTCATAGGAATGTTCGTGTCCTGCAATAACCAAGTCGGCGTGGGCGGCGTACAGGTCTTCCCAGAGTTGCTTCAGCTCTGGATGTACCGCGTGTTTCTTGAAGACGCCGCTGCTAAACAGCGCATGATGGCCGTAGGCTAGAACGCAGGCCTCCGGATGCTCTGCGAGATCCGCCTTTAGCCAGGTTTCTTGTGGCGACCCAGCGGCGCAGCCCCCCAAGTCCTTCGCATCGCAATTCGTATTCAGCACGACGATGTGCCACGCACCCAGATCGTAACTGTAGTAGCCCTTGCCGACGGGCCCTGCCTGTGTCCCCCAGTACTGAAAATAGCCCGACGCCGCCGGGTCGACATACTCATGATTTCCTAGCGCCGGCCTGGTCCGGTCTTTGAAGCGGCCCCAAACCGGGTCATAACAATTCTTGAAGTCATTCGCGCTCCCCTTTTCGTACGCCAAGTCGCCTGCGGCAAAAACTGTCCCAGGGATTCCCTCGATCAGCCTGGCTGTCGCCCGGGCGCCTTCCGGATTCTTACAGCTGGCGATGTCGCCCGCACCGACGAGTACATAAGTCCGTTCCGGCAGGGGCCTTTTCTTTGCCTTGACCTGGGACCTCTTAGGCCTGTCGCTCGGCGGGTGCATTTGTGTTTGCGCTCGCACTTGACTTGGCACGAGGAAAACCAGCAGGATCAACCCCCGCACGGTTCGCCAGCTGAACGCTTGGCATCTTTCGGTGTATCCGGGCATCCATTTCCTCCATCAAACTCTAGGCTACCATGCTGGGGCGGCAATCTCATCGGATTGCACTTCAACTCGGAATTTCGGCCATTTGCTGCATCAGTAGACCGTTAGTCGAAATTCGATTGCATGTCAGACTATTTTGGTCTTACTATAAGTTGCTAGAAATACAGGGGTTGTAGTGGCGGCGTGGAAGTTTTGAGTTGACTTTTGGGCGCCTCTGGGGATATACTTCATGTGGGACCGATTCGGTCGTATATTCCGGATCGTCCAGAAAGTCTCTCGAACGATGTTTAAGCTTTCGAAAAAAGCCGACTACGGTCTGATTGCCGTCAAGCATTTGGCGATGCATCGCCAGCAACACGCTTGTAGCGCCAGCGAGATTGCCGAGGAGTATGGCATCTCTGCCACACTCATGGCCAAAGTGCTTCAGAAGCTCGCGCATTGCTCCCTGGTTGCTGCGAAGCATGGGTCCAGTGGGGGCTACCAATTGGCCAAGGAGCCGGGGCAGATCAGTGCTCTCGATGTGATTTCGGCCATCGATGGTCCAGTGCTGATCACTTCCTGCGTTACGAGCCACGGGAACTGTGACGCCACGCAAAAGTGTTCGGTCCGCGAGCCGCTGCGCCGGGTGAACGAAAGCATTTTGACGGTGTTGAGCGCTGTCACGATTTTACAGATGAGCGAAGAGCAGCACGAGCCTGCGCTCGTTGCGCTGAGGACTTAGGAGAAGAGGGAATATGGCCGTTAAGCTACCGATTTACATGGACAATCACGCGACCACGCCGGTCGATCCGCGCGTCGTCGAGACGATGCTGCCGTACTTCACCGAGAAATTCGGCAACGCCGCGAGCCGCAATCATTCGTTCGGCTGGGCCGGCGAGGAGGCCGTGGAAACCTCGCGCCAGCAGATCGCCTCGCTGATCAACGCCACGCCCAAGGAAATCATCTTCACGAGTGGCGCCACCGAATCCGATAACCTGATGATCAAGGGCATCGCGGAGATGTTCCGCGAAAAGGGCAACCATATCATCACCCAAGCCATCGAGCACAAGGCCGTGCTGGATACCTGCAAGAACCTGGAGAAGCATGGCTTCGAAGTCACCTATCTGCCGGTCCAGCGCGATGGGCGCGTAAGCCTCGAGGAGCTGAAAGCGGCGATTAAGCCCACAACGATTCTGATCACAATCATGTACGCCAACAATGAAATTGGCGTGGTCAACCCGATCGCGGAAATCGGCAAGATCGCCAAAGAACGCGGCATCTTCTTCGCCGTGGACGGCGTGCAGGCCGTGGGCAAGATTCCGGTCGACGTTCAGAAAGACAACATCGACCTGTTGGCCATCAGCGGCCACAAGATTTACGGGCCGAAGGGCGTTGGAGCGTTGTATGTTCGCCGCCGCAATCCACGCGTGCAGCTTTCCGCCATCATCGATGGCGGTGGGCATGAGCGCGGCATGCGTTCCGGCACGTTGAACGTGCCTGGCATTGTAGGTCTCGGCAAAGCCTGCGAAATCGCGCAGAAAGAGATGCCTGAAGAAGCGGCGCGCTTGCTTGGCTTGCGCGAACGTCTCCGAAAGGGCTTGGAAGCCAAGTTGGACGAGGTTTTCATCAACGGCTCGTTGGAGCACCGTCTGCCGAATAACCTGAACATGAGCTTTGCCTATGTCGAAGGCGAATCGCTGCTCATGGGTATTAACGACATCGCGGTGTCCAGCGGTTCCGCCTGCACTTCGGCAACCCTCGAGCCCAGCTATGTACTCAAAGCATTAGGGGTTGGCGAAGACCTCGCCCACACCTCGATCCGATTCGGCCTTGGCCGTTTCAACACGCAGGAGGAGGTCGACTATGTCATCGACAAGATGGTGCAAGTCGTCACCAAGCTGCGCGAGCTCTCCCCGCTCTACGAAATGGCCAAAGAGGGAATCGATATCTCCAAAATGAAATGGCAAACAGCTTAAAAGGACTGGAACAGACAACATGGCAAATGAAGGAACAATTCGCATTCATCGCTCCATCGGCGGCACCGGCGCGGCCTTTCGCGTGACGTTCGTGCCCTATGGTGGGGAGGGAGAAGAGGCCGCCGTCGCCGGCGAGCGCTCTTTCCATGAGCTTCAGCAAGTGCGCGCCTTTCTGAAAATGCTCGGTCTCGGCGCGGAATTCATCAAAGACGCTCTTCGTCAGCTGACCGCGGGCCGCTCGGCTTCCGTGCCGAACGTTTCGCTCACGGACAAAGCCGTCAAGAGCGCGGGTTTCGGGAATCTCGTGAATCTCGCAAGGAGCAACAGCTAATGGCATACAGCGATAAAGTAGTCGATCACTACAACAATCCCCGCAACGTCGGCAGCATGCCGAAGGAAGACCCCAACGTCGGCACGGGTCTCGTCGGCGCTCCGGAGTGCGGCGACGTGATGAAGCTACAGATGAAGATCAATCCCGATACCCAGGTCATTGAAGAAGCCAAGTTCAAGACCTTCGGCTGTGGGTCGGCCATCGCTAGCTCCTCGCTCGCCACCGAATGGGTGAAGGGCAAGACGGTCGAAGAGGCGCTCTCCATCAAGAACACGGACATCGTGCGCGAGCTTTCGCTTCCGCCGGTGAAGATTCACTGTTCCGTGCTCGCCGAAGACGCCATCAAGGCCGCCATCGGCGACTGGAAGAAAAAGCACGGTGTCGAAGTCCCGGCCCACGAAAAGGTATCGCACTAAGGCTTTGTAAGGCGAGAGTTGCTGGCGCCTCGGTTGTAGGGGCGCAGCATGCTGCGCCCCTACTCAAGCTTGTCATCCTGAACGTCTCGGCAGGGACGTGGAGGGTGTCAACTGAGCGAATAGCCTGGGTTTTTGATTGAAGAGGAATTAGCATGGCTACAGAAGTCGCAAGCCCGAATATCGCGAAGATCCACCTGACCGAGCGCGCCGCGCGGAAAATCCGCGAGCTGCTCGAGAAGGACGGAGTTTCGCCTGAACTAGGCGGTCTGCGCGTGGGCGTGCAGGGTGGCGGCTGCTCCGGCTTGTCCTACGCGATGCGGCTGGACACCCAAGCGCGCGACCGCGACAAAATCTTTGAGGAATTCGGCGCGCGCCTCTTCGTTGACCCGAAAAGTTTCCTGTACCTGAACGGCACGACGCTCGAGTACGAAGAGACGCTGATGCGCCAGGGATTCGTTTTCCAGAATCCCAACGCGGCGCGAAACTGCGGCTGCGGCAGCTCTTTTACGGCCTAGCGGTGTCGAACAATTCCGGCTATTTCGAGCTATTCGGTCTGCCCCGCAAGCTTTGGATCGAGATGGGCGCTCTTGAGCAAAAGTTCCTGCAACTGAGCTGGAAGTTCCATCCAGACAATTTCGTTAATGCCAGTGAATACGAGCGCAACCTCTCTTTGAAGCGCAGCTCTGAGTTGAATGACGCGTACCGCGTTTTGCGCGACCCTGTGGCGCGTGTCGAATATCTGCTGGGTCTCGAAGGCGAGCGAAAAGAAGGCGAGAAAAAGCAGCAGGCGCCTCCCGAGCTTCTCGAAGAGGTCTTCGAGCTTAACGAATCTCTCGACGAGCTTCGGGAACTGAAGTCTTCGGGCGGAGACCTGTCGTCGCTGAAACCACGGCTGGAGTCCGCGGAAAAAAGCTTTCAAATGAAACTCCGCGATGTCGATAAGGAGCTTCAATTTGTCTCGCAGGAATGGGACGCAGCGGTGGATGCCAATGCGAACCAGGAGGCCCGGAAGGCGCTGATGAGGCGGATGAATGAGCTGTTGAATCGGCGCTCGTACATTCGGAATCTTGTTGGAAACGTCGCAAAAGAAATGTCAGAGGTTTGATTCGGCGCATGGGACGCATCGTAGGAATTGATCTCGGAACAACAAACAGCCTCGTCGCGTACATCGATCCGCAGACGAACCGGCCGAAGTGTATCGCCGGTCCCTACGGCAACACGCTGTGTCCGTCCGTCGTCAGCCTCGATCTCGATGGCAGCATCATTGTCGGTGAACCTGCGCGCCGCCGCCTTCTAACCCAACCCGAGCGCACCATCTATTCCGTAAAGCGCCTGATGGGCCGCGGCCCTGCGGACGTCCAAAGTGAATTGAGACTTTTTCCGTTCCGCATCGATCCTTCGAGCAAGAACGTCATCCGCGTGTTGCTCGGCGACAAAGTTTTCACCCCGCCGGAGATCTCCGCCTTCATTCTTCGTGAACTGAAAAATTGGGCCGAAGCGCATTTCGGCGAAGCAGTCGACCGCGCCGTCATCACCGTCCCCGCGTATTTCAATGACGCCCAGCGCCAGGCCACGAAGGACGCCGGCAAAATCGCCGGCCTCGAAGTTCTCCGCCTCGTCAACGAGCCGACTGCGGCCGCCCTTGCCTACGGCCTGCACGAGAAGCAGCGCGGCAAGGTCGCCGTCTACGATCTCGGCGGCGGCACATTTGACATTTCCGTCCTCAAGCTGATTTCCACGGCCGAGGGCGATATCTTCCAGGTGCTTTCCACCAACGGCGACACGCACCTCGGCGGCGACGATATCGACAATCTCCTACAGTCTTTCGTCCACGAACTGATCCTTCAGGACCACCAGCTCGATTTTTCGCCGCATGGCGAATTGGCGCAGGAGCTTCGCAAGGCGCTGATCGACGTAAAGCATCAGCTTT
>Ga0209648_10000586_pt1 | contig 28050 bp, 33 predicted proteins | sample GraSoi2013_115cm_FD_185830 | JGI IMG/M metagenome (GOLD analysis project Ga0209648, IMG submission 185830) | Grasslands soil microbial communities from the Angelo Coastal Reserve, California, USA - Sample 9_17_2013_115cm (SPAdes) (version 2) | ecosystem: Environmental > Terrestrial > Soil >...
TGGGATCCTGACGGCCGATGGCCTGGCCCACGCGCACGGCGGCCGCGGAAGCGATGCCAAGAGGAACCATGTAAGTAAATGCGACAGTGTTCAGAGCGATCTGGTGGCTGGCGAGCGGAACAGCGCCCAGCCGGGCGATGAGCGCCGTGACGAGGGCAAAGACACCGCTTTCCAATGTGAACTGAATCGCGGCAGGCAATCCGAGGGTGATGAGGCGGCGGATGCGCGGCAGGTCTATTTCGACCGGAGTTCTGAGGAGCTCCGTGCGGTGTTTTCGGTCGTACCACAGCAAGTAGCCGACAAGCACGGAGGCCATGTAGAGCCGCGCGATCGCCGTGGACCAGCCGGAACCAACGGCACCCATCGGGGGCGCACCCCATTTGCCGTAGACCAAAATCCAGTTGCCGAGGGCATTGACGATGTTGGCGGTGACGAGCGCGAACGCCACGGGTTTCACCATGTTCATCGCTTGCAGGCAGCGACGCACGGCGAAGTAGAGCAGCAGGGGCAAGAGGCCGGCGGCCAACGCTTTGGTGTAGGGAATGGCAAGGGCTAAAACTCCCGGGTCGACGTGCATTCGCGAGAGAAGAGAGGGAAGCAACCAGACAGGCGCAGTAAGAAAGGGGGCCAGGGCAACACTCAAGTAAATGCTGTTGAGCAGGGAACGATGGCAGTCCTCACGCTGGCCCGCTCCGAAGGCTTGCGAAACGAGCGTGTCTAGTCCCATGAGCAGGCCCCCACCGAACAGAGCCAGCACGATAAAGAGGTTGGAGCCCAGGCTGACGGCGCCCATGGCGGTCGCGCTGTTGGGGAGATGGCCGACCATCATGGTGTCCACGATGGCCATGCTCATCCAGCCGAGTTCCGCGAGAACGAGCGGAATGGCGAGCCGCAGCGTGGGACGGAATTCGGCGCGAAGTGTTTGAAGTCCAATCACGGGCGAAAGATCAGAGGAACAAGTGTAGGCGGGGCGGAGAAAAGGGGCAAACGGATGCGCCGGGAGAAACGAAGTGATCAGTGGGGGAACGACGAGCAAGTCGCCGGCAGACTACTGCGCGGGAATCAAGGGCAAGAGAAATTCCTGCAATCTCTCGCTATCCGAGAGAGTAAGCTGATGGAGTTGAATCCCCATCTGATTTCCGCCCAGAATGCGGACGACCGAACCGGCCGCCACGATTGGCCTCATTCGTGGAGCGAGATGCAAGCTCATTCGCAGGGATGAGCCGATCGGAGCGATCCGGGGAGCGCGGACCAAGAGGCCGGTCATGCTGACGTCAATCGATTCACCTTCCAACTCTTCCTCACCAAACTTGAGGCGCACTTTGGATCGAAGGGGTACGCGACGGGTCCGACGCCGCTCATGTTCCATGGTGCCTTGAGTGGCCTGAACAAGTTTCAGGAGGCGACTCTTGTCAATGGGCTTGTATAAGAAGAAGCTTGCGCCCGCAGCAAATCCAACGGAGCGGGCGCTGGGACGCTGGTCGTCGCTGATCAGGACAATGGGGGTCATGCGATTGAACCGTGAGCTGCGCATCTGCCGGGCAAGCTCGATTCCATCGGGAGAAGGCATGTGTAAATCCAAGAACACCCATATCAAACTTTCCTTCGTCGATAATTTCGGGAGCTTCGGTGCTTCTGGTGAGAGTCAAGGCTTCCATGCCGGCTGAATGCAAAACTTTTCTGATCAATTCGCAAACCACTGGTTCGTCATCGACGACCAGGCCGCGCCTCTGCATGTCATCCTCCGGATTCTGACGATTGCCCGCCCGCCGGGGCTATCGAGTCCTGGCGGCCTCCAGCCGCGGGGCTGCGAATCAGGACAGATCGAAACGGGGAAGTAGTCACAGATGTGTGTCTCGCTCCGCCGGTTGGTGCGACCTGTCTCAAAGCGCGGTATCCGTTTTTGACCGCAAGATTTCATAGCAGTCGAACTGTACGCCGACGCCCAACTTGCCCTGTGGTGTATCGACAGGTTCGAGACGTACCACTCGGCCCGTGCATCGCCACTTCGTCGTCGGTTTACCGGTGATTTCCTCCGGCATTTTCAAGAGGATCTCCAGTGCCGAACCGATGGCCAGAGGCGCATCCGTGGCGAAAAAAGTTCCTCTTTCCGAGAGGTTTTCCGATTCAGCCCTCTGCTCGGTCGAGCCGGATTTCCAGAGGCGCACGCGCAGGGCGGTTTTGAACTGAACACGGCGAGAGCTACGCCGCTCGATGGCATATCCTTCCATGGCAGCCGCCTTGCACCAAGGAGGGGCGATGGCGCGAGCTAGGATTATGGGGAGCAACACTGTCGGATAGATTCGTTCCTTTGTGAAGGCTTAATTTGGTACTGGCGTCCTCGAAACCTTGGGACAAGTGTTGGTACCGAAAGAGGACAGGAGGTCACGTTGAGGTAACTTCTGGAGCGTACTGGGAATTGAGTCCCATTGACCGGGTGGAGAAACACTCGTAGGCTGATGACAGTGTTCGGTTTGTGGACCTCAGCGCTGGCACATCAAACTACGGTAATTGGCCGGAGTACCCAGTGCGAGAGCTGTCTGAGGAGACGACGTGGCGCTTTTGAGTGATGTAAGTTTTGAAGCCCGGATGAGGCACATCCGGAGCAGCGGGCGCCTCAATTCGCGAGTTTCGGTGGCGATCGAGTGGATCGATGGGGGCCGGAGCTTGCGCGCGGAGGGCTACACTGTCGATATCGGTGCGAAAGGCTGCCTTGCCGTGATACCGCAGGGATTTGCCGTGGGACAGAAACTGCGCATCGTCAATCTCACCAACCTGATTTCCTGCGAAGCGACATTGATCTGGCGCGGCCACGAAGGCCGCGCGGGTTGGGAACTTGGCCTGGAGCTGCAGGAACCTTCACCGGATTTTTGGGGCCTCGACTTTTAGCGCTCCCCGCGCATAGCCCACCCACCGCTCTGCACCCTGCCTCCGGTTTTCCACTGCGACGGCCGCCGATCTGCCCACTTTTCCCTTGCCAATGAACAGGTTGCAAACGTAAAGTTAGCCTAGGCCTTGGGGGTTTTCTGAAGGCGGCACCCATATATAGGAACCCAGTTGCCGGATCGCTGCGGCTCGATTTTTCGCGCGCGGGCGGAGGCAGAAACAGATGACTGCCATCATCACGGTTGCGAATCAAAAAGGCGGCGTCGGTAAGACCACGACGGCGATCAATTTGTCCGCGGCGCTCGCGCATCGCGGCAAGCGTACGCTGCTGATTGATCTCGATCCACAAGCCAATTCGACGATTGCGTTTTATGATTCCGGCGAAATTGCGACGACCATGTTCGATGTGCTGAGCGACAGCCGCGTCGCAATGGCCACGGTCATCAAGCCCTCCAAGGATCCTTTGTTGTTTCTCGGGCCGGGCCGGCTGGCGCTGGCAAAACTGGAGCAGGTGCTCGCGGGACAGTTCGATGCGCCCTTCAAGTTGAAGGACGCGCTGACCCCGGTCCTGAAAGATTATGACTACGTAATCCTCGATACTCCGCCTTCGCTGGGAATCCTGACCGTCAATGCGCTGGTGGCGTCGACACATTTGCTTGTCCCCATCCAGGCAGCGTACTTCGCGATCGAGGGAACTGACGATTTGCTCGAGACCTACGAGAGAATTCGCGCGCGCCCCAATCCAGGGCTCAAAGTTCTGGGTGTGGTGATCACCCTTTTTGACAAGCGAACGAATATTTCCAAGGACACACACGGGCAGATCCGATCGGTGTTCGGGGAAGTGCTGTTCAAGACGAAAATTACCAAGAACGTACGGCTGGAAGAGAGCCCGGCGTACAAGGAAACGATTTTGACGTATGCGCCGAAATCGCCCGGCGCGGTCGAGTACAAGAAACTCGCAGGGGAGGTTATCCAACGTGTCGAAGAGGATCGGGTTACCCGTCACGCTGAAGATGCGGCATGACGCACATTACGTAGAATCGCTGACAAGTTATAGCGGCGCGGCGGTCGGACGTATGATTCGCGTCGACCAAATCCGGCCGAATCCTGACCAGCCACGCAAGGCGCTTGGCGACCTGCGCGAGCTCACGGAGTCGATTCGCGAAAAGGGCGTGCTGGAGCCGTTGCTGGTGCGCTACGTCCCGCGAGAGGACTGCTTCCATATCATCTCCGGGGAGCGGCGCTATCACGCTTCGCGCGCGGCGGGACTGCGCGAGGTGCCGTGCATCGAAAAGACCGCCGACGACGCGGAGACGCTCGAAATCGGGCTGATCGAGAATATTCAGCGGAAAGATCTGACGCCATTTGAAGAAGCAGACGGATTGCACCGTCTGAGCGCGCAGTTTGAATACACGCACGAGGACATCGCGAAGAAGATCGGCCGGGCGCGGTCTTCGGTGACCGAAACTTTGTCGTTGCGCAATATTCCGGACTCGCTGCGAAAGAAATGTATCGAGCACGGGATCCTCTCAAAGTCGCTTTTGCTCCAGATTGCGCGACAACCTACTGACAAGAAGATGATCGAGATGCTCCACCGCATCATGCAAGGCGGACTCACTCGCGATGAGGCGCGCCGTGAACGCCGCGAAGAGCATGCGGGACCGCAACGGCCACAGCCGTTCATCTTTCAATTCGAACCGCCCGCGGAGACGTTCAAGTTCCGGATTCAGTTCAAGAAGAGCCATGTTTCGCGCGATGAGCTGATTTCGACGCTGCGCGAAATACTGGCACAGCTCGAGGGATCCTCTTCGCAAGCCGATTCCACGGCGGCTTAAGACTGCCAAGAACGGACGGGATGCTTCGAGGACTCTGCGCAAGCAAGGCCGGCCCTGTTAGTTACCTCCATGCTTGAACTTTCACCGCTGCAAATGCAGGTGGTCGAGCGGCTCTTAGAGGCAGGCTTTCGCCCCATCGCGATTCCGCCCTACGAGAGCGCCCTGTGTATGAGGAAAGGCGATTGCGCGGCGGTGTTGGCCCCCGCTCCGAACGGAGGAATGAAACTGCTCGCGCCGCCGTCGTATCTGGTTGATGGTAACTTGAGCGTCCGACTGAAGCGTGGCTCAGGCGAAGTATTCGTGTGGAAGAAGAAGGAAGTGGAAGCAACCCTGGAGAAATTGCGCGAACTTGAAGCGTTCCGCCGCGAAGTCACGGAAATCTTGGCTCTGCCTCCGAAGCAGTAGAGTTGCGGTAATTTGCAATTCCGAAAAACTCCCGGCAAACTGAAATTGTCATGGAAACCTACGACATTATGTGCATCGGCGCGGGGCCGACGGGCCTGGCTACCGGTATTGAAGCCAAGCGCGCCGGAATGCGGCCGCTGGTCATCGACAAAGGATGCCTTTGCAATTCGATCTTTCATTATCCAGTGAACATGGTATTTTTCACGACGCCTGAGCTGCTTGAGATCGGCGACTTGCCGCTGGTTTGCGCGGCGGAAAAACCTACCCGCGTCGAAGCGCTGAAATACTACCGGAAGGCAGCTGAGCACTTTTCGCTTGAATTGAGATTGTACGAACAGGTGTTGCGTGTTGATGGCCGGGATGGAAACTTCACGGTGGTAACGAGAACGGAGAAGGGAGCGGAGCATAAATACCAGAGCAAGAAGATTGCCGTGGCGACTGGTTATTATGATCTGCCGAACCAGCTTGGCGTGCCGGGAGAAAGTCTTCCGCACGTATCGCATTACTACACGGAGCCCTACGAATATTGGAATCAGGACGTTGTCGTAATCGGCGGGAAAAATTCCTCTGCGGAGGCGGCGCTCGATCTGTATCGAAATGGCGTGCGCGTGACGCTGGTACACCGGAACAAGGAACTTGGTGCAACGATCAAGTATTGGGTAAGGCCGGACATTGAGAACCGGATCAAGGCGGGCCAAGTGAAAGCAATGTTCCAGACGCGCGTGAAGCAGATCACGAATGAGGAAGTCGTGGTCGAAAATGGCGCCGGTGAGAAGAGATTGCCCGCGCGGCGCGTGTTCGCGTTGACCGGCTACCATCCCGATTTCACGTTCATTGAAAGCCTGGGTGTGCAGCTCGATCCGGAAAGCCGCAAACCGGCGCTGGATCCGAATACGCTGGAGAGCAATGTGCCGGGCATCCATCTCGCGGGAGTGGTCATCGGCGGGCGGCACACCAGCGAAATTTTCATCGAAAACGGGCGCTTCCACGGGAAGCAGATCATCCAAGCACTGACTGCGTGATGGGCATGAGAAAGCGGCACCCAGACCGGATTTGCCCGCCCCGAAGTCGTTTGTTAGACTCGTAGCATATGCCATCGATTATCCGGGAAGTGGGCGAGACTTTTGGCGCTTTGGTGAAGGGCTTCAGCGTAACCTTCCGCAACATGTTTCGTAAGACGGTCACGGAAAATTATCCGTACGAGCCCGTGCATTTTCAGCCGCGCTACCGAGGCATCCACGTGCTTCACCGCGACGAAAGCGGACTGGAAAAATGCGTCGGCTGCTTCCTTTGTGCTGCCGCCTGCCCCGCAAATTGCATTTATATCGAAGCCGCGGAGAATGTCGATGCGAACCGAATCTCCGCGGGCGAGCGCTACGCCAGCGTGTACAACATCGACTATTCGCGTTGCATATTCTGCGGTTATTGCGTGGAGGCGTGCCCGACCGATGCCATCACGCACGGTCACGGCTTCGAGCTCGCGACCTATGACATCAACTCACTCGTTTACCGCAAAGAGCAGCTTCTTGAAATAGGACCTGCTGTCGCCGCCCCGTCTGGCCGCTAGTATTTACCTCGTCTATTCTCGCTAATTTTTCCGGCTAAATGCGAAGTGTGTCTCGATATATCACCGGACAACGCTTGCCGTCCCGCTGAATTAGAGTCCTCTAATAAATAAACAGTAGCCAAGACGTAAGTCCGGGGAGAGGCACTTGGACCTGGCGGCTGCGATGCTCGTGGAAGGAAGACGCCAAGCGCGGTTATCCGAAGCGTTCTTCAGGAACGTGGGGGCGAGAGAGTGGAGGCCACTAAGGCACATGACGCTGGGCAGACTTCCAGCGCCGGGCGACGGCGGCCTCGTGAGTGGCAAACCTGGCGGCAAACTTCGGATTGAGCAACTTAAAATAGCCTTCACCTCAACCGGGGCCTCGGATTGCGGGCGGCGCGACCGCCCGATCCGCAAAAACATTATCGGACACAGTAGATGCTATCTTCGGGATGCCCTCACCGGGCGAAGTGTCTTTTTGCACTTGCTGCGGGCGTTCCCGCTGCTCCATCAGCCAGCGCGCGAGCATCGCCGCGGAATTTTCCTCCATGCATTGGTCGAGAAGGCCGCCAATCTCTTTGCGGAGATTGGCGGCATGGCTGAGACGCGAGAGTTCGTAGCTTTGCAGCGAATTGCGCGAGGCGGAGAGAAGGAACTCCCAAGGGGGTTCGGTTTTGCAATTAGGCACGGGGACCTCCTGGAAGAAAGCATTTTAAAAGTAACAGTACAGTAATTGATGTCCATGGTACCTGAAGGGTAATTCTGTGGAAAACTGTGCAAAACTTTGGCGGCAGGAGCACGTGCCTGGTGATCGGCACGAAGCGCAGGGCGCAGTTTACTCCATGAATGGCGATGGCGGGACGAATGAGATGCGCGCTTGCAGTGCCTGCGCGGGGGATTACGAAGACCCGGACCGTACGGCGTGGACGCCGGACGATGGAGAAGATGAAGAGCGCGCGGATGCAGGGCGCGCAAGCAAAGAAGAGTTTCCTGCCGAAGACTGAAACGCGGCGGGAGAGGAGGCGAAGATGCGGAAAACTGGGAGAAGGGGACTCAAACGGACCACGCGGCGGAGGCAGCGCGACGTGCTTTGCGACGTAATGTTGAGCGCGCGGCAATGCGAAACGTGGTTGACGCTGGACGAACTCGCGAAACTGACGCACTACCCGCCGGCAAGCATTTCCGCGCAGTTGCGGCACCTGCGAAAGCCGGAGTACGGCGGGTTCGTTGTGGAGAAGAGGGCGCGGGAAGTGGGCGCGGTGCTGCGCGGCGAAGACTTTGGAACGGTGTGGGAATACCAGCTCCGTCGCGCGACTCGCAGGAACATGCTGGGAACTCGCCGTCGCAGCGCTGGCGCGAAAGTTTCGCGCCGGGTCTTGGCGCGCTGAAAAGGCACTTCACATTCAACGGTGGACCGATTTCGATACCGTGTCAGCCTGAGGCCATCCGGTGAGGATGGCCGAGGGATCTCAATCGTTCACTGAGGCCCGAATGTCGATCAGTTGAGATCCTTGGCTTCGCTCAGGATGACAAATGAGAAGTATCTCGTCGGGCGCAGCGGGTGGATTGATGCCGGAGGGCTTATGAGCGTCAAACCGGAACTGGCGTTTGATGTGTGCTGGGAAGTGTACCGCGGCGCGCGCGAGGTGCTGGAGACGAAGCGCGGCATTTCGGCGCTGAACTGGAAGGACACGGGGAAGTTCCTGTGGCGGCCGGATTTTCGTCCGCGCCTGAATGAATGGGTGGCGGATTTTGCCCTGGCGGGACAGGCCGCGCTCGATGGGCCGGACTGGGCTTCGCGCATGGTGTTGTTCCGGCTCTACTACCTGGGGCTCGCGCCGTATGAAAATGCGCGGCACTTTCTCGGTTTGAGCGAACCCAGCTGGGTGAACTGGACGGAGCAGATCCGCCATCGCGGCGGCAAGGAACTTCTCAGCCGCGGCATGTTCCCGCCGCGAAAATATTTTACGAACGGCACATGAAGCGGGAGCAGAGAAATTCGATCTGCAGAATAACGCACGGCTACTTCTGCGCATTTAAATTTGAGGATTCGGGGGCTGCGGGTTGGACGGCGTAGGACCATTGAGCTTCGCCGTCGACGATGTTGGCGTCGAGGTACACAAGGATGGTTTGGCCGGCGCGATAGTGGGGCTGATCGAGAACGGGGAGATAGAGCTGCCACCAGTGCGTGAGCGGCAGGTACGGTGAATTGCTGAGCGTTACGCCTTCGCAGAGGCGAGCCTCGAACCAGCCGAGGAAGCCATCCAGGCGGCCATCGGCGGTGATGCGAAACGGGCCGAATGTTTTTCCGGGGTTCTTCGTGTCCTTGCGAAAATCCAGGTGGTAGAAGGGCGCGGGCTGGCTGAGCGCGACGAACGCCTGGCCAGAGGCACGCACAAGTCCGCAGGCCTTGAAGAGCCGCTTGGTGAACGGCTTGAAATCCAGGTCGTAATAACGGGGCGGGAGGCGGCCCGCGCCAAAAGCATCCGAAGAAAACGGCATTAAAAACGTCTTCGCGGATTCCGGGATGATGCGCGCACCCGGCTTCAGGAAACGCTCGCGCGCGTCGGCGATGAAGTCGATGATATTTTCCCTGTCGAAGCAGAAAGCGCTGAGCGTCTCGGTGACGAGTACGTCGCAGCGTTCCGGCAGACGCACTTTTGTTGAGTTTTTACGAATCAGCGTGACGCGATCTTGAAAGCCGTTGGCTTCGATCAACTCTGCGGCCGCATCGGCGATGCGGCTCATCTCTATCGCATAGACGTGGCGCGCACCTGCTTGCAGCGCGAAAAAGGAAAGCAGCCCAGTGCCTGCGCCGAGATCCACAACCACGTCGCCGGGCTTCACGGTGCGGTGAATCGCTTCGCGGTAGGCATCGCACCGAGCCTTGTCCAGGAGCAGTCTCTCCTGCAGGATCGGGCTGGCAAACTCCTCCTTCATCCACGGTTGCTGGAGTACCCGGCGGTTGAACCAGCGCTGGAGCTTCCGTGCGGTCGCGACTCCACGTTTTCCAAAGGTCATGAGAGAGATTCCGCTAGCACCGCGGCGAGCAGATTGCGGCCGGGGAGCGGGACGCGAGGTAGTATACGGGCGCGATTGCAGGAGGCCAAGCGAGCGTTAGAGCGCAACACGGCCATGCACTCAAAGCCAGCTTCTACTGAGAAACTGTGTCCCCGACGCGCAGAATTTTGCCAGCTTCACTGGAAAGCACGCGCGTGTTGGTGGCCATGCGGTAGTAGTGATCGAATCGCGATTCGGGACACCACGCCGGGATATGCGAGCGGCGGTAATCGCTGAAGATTTTTTGGAAGCCGGGAATGATCTCTCCTGTGCGTGGGTCGCGCGGAGGAACGGGGCAGCGCGCGCAGGGATTGCTGCCCTCGAAATTCACTTCTCCAATGCGGAAGCGCACGGCGCTGCGTTCTTCCTTGCCGAAGAGTTGATCTTCCCAGAACGCAGGCACGCCATCAATTTCGAGCGTCGTGCGGAAGCGCTGGCGCGCTTCGTCGACGTCCATACCGCTAAACAGTTCGCAAACAGCCTGCAAACTCGCGGTGGAAACAATTGTTGGGCCGTTGGCGATGGCGTCATCCGGAAATCCTTCGGGAGAATAGCGGACGGTGATCGGCTGCTCGAAGAACTTGGAAAACCATTGGGAGGCGGATGCCGCGTCGCCTGGGAAGGCAAATGTTCTGGCTGGGATGTTGCGGCTGTCACCGGGAACCGAAAGCGTTACGGAGTTGACGTCCGGCGCGAAAGCCGCGCGGATCAAGTGGGTGGCGGCGGTACGCTTGCCGTTCACCCATTGACCGTCAGCGGAATAAAGCGCCCAGGCACGGTCGAGTTCGAGCCCGCCGCCCGGGCCGATGCGCGCTTCTTTCACGTGGATCGGATCAAGCGACTTGATGGGATGCAAGCGAATGTTTGCGAGGCGCGGAGAAACCGGGGAAGCGGTCATGCGGAGATTTTAGCAGAGGCGAAGCGGAACGTGACGCCTCTCCGCTTGCGGGGACGGGCGCCGCATATCCTATCCCGAGAATCGCACGTGGCCGAAAATGAGTTTCGCCAGAAGCGCGCCGCCGAGGAGCGCCATCGAGATGCTCAAGAGCGTGCCAATCAAGAAGTATTCCGCGAAGCGCTCGGATTTGAATTCTGGATAGCGGGCGATCGATTTTGCCGTCAGGATCAGGCCGACCGTTGCCGGTGATTGCAGCAGCAGCGCAGTGACAACCAGGAACCGTTCCAGCCAGCCGATGTAAAGCCCGGCGTTTTGCAATTGCTCGCTGTTTTTTTCGTGTGAATGGCCTTTTACGCTCTCCGCAAGGAAACGAACCAGGAAGCGGATCAGATATCCGCCGCCAAAGACCACGCCCACGTAGATCACGGGCACGGCCAGAAACTTATTCGGAATGGCCCTGGCTTCCTGAAATGGGGCGCTAAGTTCGCTGAACGGCACGATCGGTGCCAGCATCCATGCGGCGAGACTGACGGTCAAGAAATGAAGGAGCTGATCGCCTACGTAGGCCCAGGATCCGTCGCAGGCCGGATACTTCGTGGCCAGCCGTATCTTGGCGAGATCGATCAGCAGATGAACGAGCGTTAGCGCCGCGATCACCAGATGCGTGCGCAGCGAGAAGAGGGAACCGCTCAGAACAAAACTGGTGATGATAACAGCGGAGAGATAGTGAATTAGCCCGTGAAGCAAATAGGCGGCGGCATTCCCGCGCCGTTTTCGCTCGACGAGGTGGTGCGTCTGAAAAACGAAATCGGTCAGCAGATGGGCCAGATAGATCGCCAAAAGGGCTCGAAGGAGTGGTTGCATGTTTATGTACAACTTTCTGTTTTTGTACGTTTCTGTACAACTAGCAAAAAGTGCGTTTGATTAGCGATGCTGTTGCCTTAACCGTTTCCGTGAGTTGCCAATAATACCCCCGCTTGAGGTTTCTGGAAACAGTGGAGTCGTCAAGCTTAAGGCGCTTGGCGGTCTTCTCGAGCGTCGGGGTATCGTGGAATTCCTGGATGGTCTCCCACTGTCTTTCGGTGATTTTCAGAACCAGCGTATCGTGGAGCCCATAGATCAGGTTTATGGTTTTGTTGAAGTGCTCGTAGCGGGACGCAAAAGCAGTCAGGACCTCGAATTTGAAGAGATTGCCGGTCTTGATGCCTTCGATGGCTTTGCGGGCGGACTGAAATGCTTCGCCACCGAGGCGGTTTACGGGAGGCTGAATGCGGCCAGTAACGCTGCCGAAGCCCACTCCGATCCGGAGAGACAGCGGCCTCAGCGCCACTCGGAGGTCCTGAATGACGGCGGGAATGGACGGCAGGTCGCGGGTGACGGTCTGAAATTCATCGCCGGCGGTAACAGAATACGGCAGCTGGATGAGCTTCTGACGCAAGTGGCGTCTCGAAATAGCGGCAAGCCTTTTTCCGAGCAGGCTGCGGAGATCCGCTCGAACACGTGATTCCATGACATCCGCGATCAAAACGGCGTAGATTGTGGAACGCATAAGGCACCCTAGCCAAGGATAACTACTTGTACGGAAATGTGCAAATATTTAATATTGTACATAAACGTACAAATAGAGAGAGTTGTACGTTTATGTGCAAATGGAGGAATGCCGCAAAATCTCAGTAATTATCATGGAGCGCGGGTGGATCCGCGCGGCCGGCTGGCGGGCGGGACGATGCCGTTCAGGTACAGATGGAGTGTCATCTGGCCGTAGTGGTCGGCGTGGTGCCAGGTCACCACAGTAGCCATTCCAAGTCGCTTGTTGCCGTGTCTCCAGATCGCGGATGGCCGTCTCGTCCGCGATCTGATTGGCGAGGAACGGTCCAGCACAACAAAAAAGACTCGCAGCCAAGGCCACAAGTCGAGTTCCAAAGAAGCGGGCCGCGAATTTGATCGATGGCACCTCCGGCTGCGAAGTTTATCACTGGAGGTCCGCGAGCACTCCGGAGACAAACACGTCCCCTGTGCTCTTAGCCGATTCGGCGGGCTGGGCAATTCCGCGCTCGGGCCTATGTCCTTAGCGCGCGGTTCCGAATCACGGGCGCGCTGCAGCACCGCCGGCGGCCGCCGCGACGGGCCTATAGCCGCAGGTCGCGGCCTTGCGCATCGCTTCCAAGCCCTCGGCGTTGGACATCAGCGCCGTGGTCTGGCAGTTGCGCAGGGAACCGCCGGCGGCGAACGCCAGGGCGATCGCGGCGGCGGAAACGTTGTCCGGCATTTCGGTGATGAGCACAGCGTCATACTGCCCGAAAGCGAAGTAGGAGTTCTGCACCTTTCCACCGAGCTTCTCAATAGGTGCCCGCACCGAGTCAAAGCGATCCTGCGGATTAGCGATGAGCCGCGCGAGTGCTTCCGGCGTGTAACTCACTTGATGAAGAAAGAACGGCATGGTAGGCCTCCTTACGAGGAAGAAATAATCGTGGATGACGCGACTATGCTCTTGAAAACACAGGGTGTCAAGGGTTCCGGCGAGATGCTCTAGCTACGAGTTGTGCAAATTCGTTACCTCTGCGGCTGCAACTCGGTCATGTGGTTTGTGCCTTCGCATATTGCTGAAAATAGGAGAGTAAAAAGATTTTTTGAAAATTTGTAAAATTTCTCTTGACAATACGTATTGGTGTGATACACTTGCTCTTGTAGAAAATTGCGCCTCGGCAATCCCGGGCGTTTTGCTTTTTCGGGCTACTCGCGGCCCTCTCTCGCAGGACTCTCCAAGATTACATCTGCACTGGCTAAAGCCTGTGCTACCAAGACTTTCGCACCGCCCGGCGGGATCGCCGCATTGGTGCGTTCTCAGAAGGCTTCTTCCCGAAGCCGCGGCCAAAAAGGAGCCAAGATGCCGAGCTATCAGAACGTGGCGCCGCCAATTTCGCTGATGCCGGGCGACGTGGGATTCAGTTTCAACAACGAAGCGTTTCCGGGCGCCGCGCAGGCGGGCAGCCAGTTTGCGATCCCTAGTTACGCCGGGCAGCCGGACACCGGCACGGCGGTGCGCTGGCAGACGATCTTCGGAACGGCACCGACTGCCGTGAGCCTGGTGTTACAAGGAGCGATGGCCGATATCGACGCGGAGTACCAAACGATTGACACCACGACGAACACCGCCGGCGAAGCGCGCACCATCACCGGCGTGCAGACGAGATTCTTGCGCATCAGGTTTGTCTCCTCTACCGGCGGCTCCGGTTTGACCGCGAAGCTGATGGTCTGATGCGGCGCGTGCGACGGCCCGAAGCGCCTTCGCGGAGAAAACCCACACGGTGAGCCATGCTTTACACGGGGAACCAGCAAACGCAGCCGTCCATCTGGTCGCACGAACCGATCATCACGCCGGAGCGAAAACTCTGGCGTGCCGTGCTGGAGCAGGCTTACGTTGACGCCGAATTGACGATGTCCTCTGACGCGTGGGAACCCATGGAAAGAACTCTTGCGCGCCGCTTTCTCCGTGCGGATGGTGTTTCTGAAGCGGAGGATCTCAAACGCGTCTGCGAATTCTCCGAAGTTCCCATGGACCGCGTCCTCTTGTGGGCGCGTCAGCGCTATCCGGTAGAACAAAAGTTCGATAAGCATATGGAGTGCGGCGGCTTGGCTGCCGCTTTTGCCACTGGGCCATTATTGGGATCGACAAAGCGGGAGCAAGGCTCCCGCACTCCACAAATTGCCGCTTGGTGGAAGGCCCCGGTGCCAGCCTGATCACCAAGCAGCTTCTTGCTTTTACTAAGAATTGAATACTGACAACTGAAAGCTGCTCTTATGATGCGCCGCAAGACTTCCAGCAAAACCAACGGGCATGCCGGACCGCACGGCCGCACGAACGGTCATGCCCCGGCCTCCACGGAGCGGGGCGGGATCCTGTTGCAATGGGATCGAGCTGCGTCTGACGACGCTAGCGGAGCCTCCCTTGCATTGGACGCAAGCAGCATCCACGCGCCCGGCACGGACTGCGAGGCGTGCGCTGAGGCGGCGCCGCCCCCTCCGAATGGAATGCAGCACGCAGCGGAAGGGGAATTACGAAACCCAACAGCGGAAAAAGACAAAATACCAGGCGGAGAATTTCCTCTCCCCGCTGATGCCGGCGAGTTCGTCGAAGAGATTCATCGCCGCGCCGATTTGTTCATCGTGTGGCAACGGCTGGTCAACTCCGAGGACCCAAAAATCAAACAGCGCGCCGTCGAGAAGCTGACCGAAATGCGTTACAAAGGCGCCGCCGCGCTAGCCGAAGAACCACAGCGAATCGTGATCGATATGCCGCGGCCAGACCGAGATTGAATCAGCGCGGCGGGAAACGTCGCAGAGGAGTGCAGATGGCAAACACGAAACTGAATTTTATCGGAGAGGTCACCCAAATAGCCGGTGTTGCGGCGGTCGTCGCAGGTGTCGTGCTGAGTTTGCATCATTGGCCCGCGGCTGTCGCGCTGATCGGTGGCGGCGCGGCGTTTTACGTGGGAAAGAAACTGCGCGCTCAATAGTGCAGGGAAGTGCTTCGAGCATCCGAATAGCGACTCAGGATCAATCGTAATGGGCGAACTGCTCTTCAGCGACTCTTATGTGGCCTTTCCCCGGCAGAAGCAGTTTCATCGCTCGCGGGCGAAGTACCGGCTTTTTGGAGGTGCGGCAGGTCCGGGAAAAACGAAAGCGCTGCTTTGGGAAGCGATTGGCCAGGCCAACGAGGTTGCAGGCTGCGACACGCTGCTCCTGCGACGCACGTATCCCGAACTGGAATCGTCGCTGCTCTCCTACTTCCGGCGGGACGTGCCGCGCTCGATGTACAAGAGTTACAACGCATCGAAGCATATCGTTACCTGGAAAAACGGTTCGACCACGCGCTTTGGCTACTGCCGCAACGAGAACGATGTTTATCAGTACCAGGGCGCGGAGTTTCTGTTCATCGGCATCGATGAGCTCACGCACTTCACGCTGAAGCAGTGGCAATTCCTCACTTCGCGCAACCGCTGCCCGGCGAAAGTTTATTCCGACGGGAAAAACGCGGGGAAGAGAATTGCTCCGTGCATGGCCGGCGCGACGAACCCGGGAAACGTCGGGCATGCTTGGGTGAAGGCGCTATGGGTGGATCACGTTCCGCCGCCGGGCTTCGAGCGCACGGATTTGTACGACCCGCGCGACTACGAATTCATTCGCGCGCGGATCGACGATAATCCGATTTACGCCCACGATGCGGAGTACCGCCGCACGCTCGAAGCGCTGCCGGAGCATTTGCGGCGCGCGTTTCTCGAAGGCGATTGGAACGTCTTTGCGGGTCAATACTTCGACGTCTTTGAGATCGGGCGCCACACCGCGCGCCCGGAGAAGTTGCGGCTGGAGTCGTGGTGGCCGCGCTGGATTTCGGTCGACTGGGGCTTTCAGCATCCCAGCGCGGTTTACTGGCATTGCGCGGTACCAGTCGACAGTCGACAGTTCAAGGTTGAAGGTAAACAGGGAACAAAACACAAAGATTCCTCTTTCAACTTTCAACCTTCAACTTTCAACCCACGGATCGTCACCTACCGCGAATTCGTGCAGAACAATCTTTCGCCGCGCATGCTGGCGCAGGCCATCGCGGAACGCAGCGGCCGCGAGAGCATCAGCGAAGTGTTTCTTTCGCCGGACGCCTTCGCGCACCGCAGTTCGGAAGCATCGATCGCGGAGCAGCTCGGCGACGTGCTGGCCGCGAACGGCTTGCCGCGGCCGGCGCCGGCCGACAACGACCGCATCGGCGGCTGGCAGTTGATGTACCAGATGCTCGAATCGGATGCCTGGGTCATCACCGACAGTTGCGCGAAGCTGATCGAATGTATTCCGCAGTTGGTGCGCGACGACCGCCGCCAGGAAGACATTCGCAAAGTCGACGGCGACGATCCCGCCGATTCCGCGCGTTATGGATTGGTCTCCGGCGGAAGGCTCGCCGGTGTTGGGCCGGCCTTTGTGCCGTCCAGGGCGGGGCAGGCCCCGCCCCCCTATCAACCGGTGAACACGCCGCATTTTGTGACCGGCATGCCGCTCGGCGAACAGATCGCGCGACAGGTCACCGCGACCGATCAAACTTCCCGCGCGATTCATTACCAGCGCCTCGAAGCCGAAGCGAAGAAGCAATTCCGGCCAAAGAAGCTGCCGCGGAGACGTTGGTGACCTAAGTGATTCGTTGTCCCCGAAGACTATAACGGGTATAGTGCCGCTTTAGCACAACGCGTAACTTATGCTCTTGGCTAAAAGTTTCGGAGCGCTCGGAGTTGTTCTTGCGGTTGCGGCTACTGGCGCGGCTCGCCTGTTGCCCATGGGTCTTCTGGTGCACAATACCTATTTCGCTTACTCTGCGAGTCTTGTGCTTTGGTTTTGTTCGTTGGCTAGCGTCAATTTTGCGATCTTGTATTGGGCGGCAGAGAAGTTTGTCCCTACTCGCTGGAGCCGTACCCTCGGCATTCTGCATTTCGGACTGTTCTCTTCGTTCGTAATTCTGTTCACCGTGTTGGCAGTTGCGGTGCGTTTCTGGGATTCGTCGCGCCCGGAAGCGTTACGATGGATTGTCATTCCCTGGTTGCTTGGAATCTTGAGTTTTCTGCTTGGATTGGTTCTTTTCTTCGTGAATCTGGTCTTGACGCTCATTCGCACTGCACGGGCGCGGTTGGCGGCTCACTAGCGCCGAGCCTCTTACTCCTAGCCATGTTGGAACGATTCCGAAATCTGCTGCGGTCGAGGTATGTCGGCCTATTGGAAGGTGAAGTGTTTCGACTGCGGGCGGAGAACCGCGCGCTGATGAATTCGCTCTTGGGCACGGCGGGATTTCCTCCCGTGGAATTTCCCGAGTCGCCAAAGCCGCAGCCCTTGCCGCGGCTGAGAAAACGTTCCTGGCACCAGATCCAGGCGTGGCGGGAGAACGGCGCCGCGCGGTCAACAGAAACAACGACGAGCCCTGGTCAATAGCCGCAGCGCGCCTCTCCTGAAAGAAAAAAGGCGGCCTAGGAAAGAGCCGCCTTGGAACGCGCACTGGACGCGCCGAGAACCAACTTAAGGATACGCTTGAATCGCGGCAGAGAGAAATGAATGGATCGCTACCACACATCTGAAACTTGGACGAGCAGCCCGGGCGCAATCGCACCTGCCGATGGAAACGCCGCGGGTGTAGCGCCGGCATCCTTGGCGGCGGGTTTGGCGCTCGTAGGCGGCAACGAAAATCGCCGGCAAGATGCTGGCGATACCAACGCGCCGCTCGATCTCGGGCCGAACAACGAGCGGCTCGAGGATGTGAAGCCCGAACTGGTGCATGCGCTGCGGGAACTCGTTCGGCAATACCGCCAGGAAGGCATCGTCGCGCGGCGCCATGAGATTCGGCGGATCCGCCAGGCGCGGCTCTTCTGGCAAGGCTTGCAGTACGCCTGGTGGAATCCCAACGACATGAACTGGCATTTGCCGTTCGAGCAGCGCTTCAGCGACGATCGCGCGCTCGAAGAGATGCCGCGCTATCAATTCGTCACGAATTTTTATCAGGGATTCGGGCTGTCGTTCATCGCGGTGCTTTCGCAGGATGTGCCGAGCGTGCGCTTCTATCCGCAGTCGGCGCAATCGCTGGAAGACATTGCCGCCGCGCGCTCCGCTAGCGACGTCGCCCAGCTCGTCGAGCAAAACAATCACGTCGAGCAGTTGCTCACTTCGATCGGCTATTTTCTCTGGACCGACGGAAAACTCGGCGCCTACGTGCGCTACGTCGCAGACGGCCAGCGCTTCGGCTTCCACGATGAAAATGTCCTCGAAGCGCTGGAGATTCCGCTGGGCGAAGATGTCTACGTCTGCCCGCAATGCGGCAAGGAAACTGGAAAATCGAAACTCGAAAATGGAAATTCGGAGGATGCGGATAACTCGAGGGTTGCAGGGACGGCCCGGAGGTCGCCTGTTGGGGACGGTAACGAGAACTTCGATGATGGAGCCTCTTCCACCAGTCACGAGTCACCAGTCACCAGTCACATTTCTTGCCCGGGCTGCGGCGCGGAGCTCACGGATGAGAGTCTTCGCAAGGCAGAAAGCGTCAGCGTGCCGCGCGTCGTGGGCACGCGGCGCGTGCCGAACGGCCAGGAGGTCATCTCCATCGCCGGCGGGCTGGAGCTGAACACGCCCGTGTGGGCCAACGAGATGCACGAATATCCTTACCTGCAATGGCAGGCGGAAGTGCATCGCGCAAAGCTGAAAGCCGCCTATCCGCATGCGGCGAACAAGATTGAGTCCGCGCCATCACAAGGCGCGGAAGATGTTTACGCGCGCGTCTCGCGGCTGAGCGTCGAGCAAGGGCTGCCGTCGATCCATCCCGGCGACGCGCTGATGAACCTCATCACCTTTGACCGCACGTGGCTGCGGCCGTGGGCATTTTACGGGATCGAAGACGAAGCCGTGCGCAGCGAGCTGCTTGCGCTATTTCCTGACGGTTGCTACGTGGGATTTGCCGGCGACGTGTACTGCGAATCGCGCAACGAATCCATGGACGACCACTGGCGTGTGCTGCACGCACTCCCCGGCGACGGGCAAAACCGTCCGAGCGTTGGCGATTCGCTGGTGCAGGTGCAGGAGCGCTACAACGTTCTTTCCAACATGCAAGCGGAGACGTATGAATACGGCATTCCGCCGATTTACGCCGATCCGCAAGTGCTGGATTTCGACGCGCTGGCGAACCAGGTGGCGAAGCCCGCGGCGCATTTTCCGGCGCGCGCGCGCCCGGGACAGCCGCTCGCGGCGGGATTTTTCCAGCCGGCGCCGGCGCAAGTTCCTCCGGACATGATCCGCCACCAGCAGGATTTGATCGGCCCCGTGGCGCAATTCCTGACTGGCCTCTTTCCCGCAATTTTCGGCGGCAACATGGAAGACGTGAAGACGGCGTCAGGCTACGCGCTGGCGCGCGACCAGGCCATGGGCCGCCTCGGACTGGTGTGGCGGCGGACAAAACAATTTTACGCGGACGTATTGCTGCTCGCTGTGGATTCCTTCCGCAAGAACCGGCCGGAAGATGCGGAGATTCCGCTGCTCGGTCCGGACGGCGTACTCGACGCACGCTCGATTCGCATCGCCGATTTGAAGGGCAACATCTGCGTGCACCCGGAAGCCGACGAAACGTTTCCGCGGCTGAAGTCGCAGCAGCGCGGCGTGCTGCAGCAGTTGTTCGGCATCAACGACCCGGTGATTCAGCGTGCGCTTACCGAGCCCGCCAATCTCGGCTACATCAAAAATGTGCTCGGCCTTACCGAGATGGTCATTCCCGGCGAAGATTCGCGCAACAAGCAATTGCGTGAGATCCAGCGATTGCTGGCCAGCGCGCCGATTGTCGTGAACTTGCCGGTCCCTCCACACACCTCGTCTGTATCCTTCCCTGTAGGGGCGCAGCATGCAGCGCCCCTACAACCAGGTACCACTGATGAACCTTCGGGTGCGTCAGGCTCAGAGCACCAGTCACCAGTCACGAGTCACCAGTCTCCGGCGCTGGTGTTGCCCTCGGTGCCCGTCGATCAACTGCTCGACGACCACGCCGTGGAATTTGAGGAGTGCAAGCGCTGGTCCAACTCCGAAGCCGGTCAATCCGCGCGCATGACCAATCCCGCGGGCTTCGCCAACGTCCGCGCCCACGCCGAAGCGCACTTGCGCGCGATGAGTCAAAATGCGGCCGCGCAGGCGCAACCCGTCCCGAAAGAAAAGTCGTGATGCAAACGAATCAACAGCTCCTACACGATGCTGCCTCGTCCGCGAATGGGCAGAGCACGCCCCACGATTTGTTCGCGCTGACGGATGAACAAATCCTGGAGATCGAGCCGGAAGTGCAGGAGGTGCAGAGATCCTCGGCTGATGTGCAGCCGGAATCGAAGAGAGATACCTCGGCTGCTCCACTCCCTCGGAATGGCGATCCGCAGGCAGGATCGCCGGATGCAGGGGCCACAAGTCACGAGTCACCAGCCACAAGTCATGTGCCGCAAGAGCCCCCGGAATGGCTGGCGCAGCGCATGAAAGATCCCTGGAACGGGGAAGAAGCGCGGGAGTTGTGGAATGGCGTGCAACAGGCGAAACAGGAGGCGGCGGCGTATCGCACGGCGTTTGCGACTCCCGAAGATGCGCGCGCGCTGAAAGAATTGTATCCGGGCGGCGTCGGCGAAGCACGCGCTGCGGCAGAACGCGCGCGCGTGCTCGATGATATTGATCGATCCTATTTTGGCGGGGCTGGGAAGTCCGCCCAGGAAGTAAGTGCGTCGCGCGCCGAGCTCGCGCAGCGGATGCTGCGGGACGATCCCGCCGCGTTCCGCGAAATGGTTTTCGCCGGATTACGAGCGCTGGAGGAATCCGGCGCGCAAACTGCGAACAACGCGACTCAAGCCCAGGGCGGACTGAAGTCCGCCCCTACAAATGCTCCAGCCCAGGTGCAAGCAGAAACACGAGCCACGGAACACAACGCGCATTTCGCGGCGTACGCCTCCTTTGAAAAAGCCGCGAATGAAGAGTTGGATCGCAGCGTCGGCGGCGCCATCGAGCGGACCCTGGCGAAGGCCTTACCGAACGCCACGCGCATGACAGAGACTTCCGGTGTAGGTCCACAGCATGCTGCGCCCCTACAGGCAAGGTTGAGCCAAGCGATCCGCCAGGACGTCGAAGCGGCGCTGAAAGGCGACCGCCAACTCGGTGAACAGGTGGCGCAAGTCTTGTCCGGACGCCGATTGGACGATGAAGCGCGGGCGCAAGTGGTGCGCCTGATCGGCGAACGCGCGCAGCAACTCGTGCCCGTAGCCGCAAAGCGCGTCCTGAGCGACTGGACGCAAGCGACCTTGGCCGCCCACCGCGGCAAGTCCGCGCGAGCCGACGCCACGTCCGCGAGAAGGGAAGTAGTGCCAGCCTCCCCGCCGGCGGGTTCCTCTGCTGGCTCAGGTCGGGACCGTACCCAGGATCCAAATCGCAACGCTGCGCGGTCCGATCCGCGCCGCGTCGACTACCGCAAGCTAAGCGACGAACAGATTCTCGCCATGTAATCGGTCGCTCGGCGCGCAACCACAATAGCAAATCATTCTCTTCTCCTGCGGAGGCGATTCATGGCGAACGCTGCGTCCTGGGGGCAAAGCCGGACAAGTAAAGGATCCTGGCTCGACCGCGCGGTGGATATTCTCAAGCTGCAGCCCGGAGCGCCCCCGAAACCTGCCGCCCCACCCGTCGACCAAAGCGCTTGGCAGCAATCCGTCGAGCAGACGCACGTCGTCCCCGGCTTGACGGTGCGTGATGTGGGACTGAGCGTCTTCGGGGAGACCCGATCGCTTCGCGACAGACCAGGATCCAACGAAGCCATTGACATCGAGAGGCAAAAAGTCGCCCACGCAATCATCAACGATGCGGAGCTATCTCACCGAACCGGCAAGCCGCGCAACGCGGTTCATCCGCCCGTGGAGCCTTCGGAAAAAGTGAAGGGCAATCCCGAGGAGCACGCCGCTTACGAGTCCTCGCTAGGCGCGGCCCGCGAAGCATATCTGAGCGGCCACGACCCGACCCACGGCGCCACGCATTTTAACATGCGTCCGAGGCCTGATCGTTCCAACTGGAAATTCCCAAAGGGAACATCCGAGGGCCTCACAGTGAGCACCCAGTCCGGGCCTTTTGACAATTCGTTTCCCAATAGGAACGCTCCCGCACACGCCACCTGGCTAAACACGTATTTCCCGGACGAGGAAGAAAAGAAGACACAGCGAAGGCATTGAATCTCTCACCGGCCGGGAGGCTCAGTAGTCCTTTTCTATGAAGATCTTCTTGGCTGATTCGACGCAAACAGGTTGCATCCAGCCCTTCTGTTCCGGCTCGAGAGGGCAAACCTCAAAATCAGCAAAGACGGGAGGGGGGAGAGCCCACATGATTCCCGTTGCCCGCTTACGGGCTCGGTTGTCGGCCTCGTAGGCTCGGTTCAATTCTGGGGGAAGCTCCGGGCTCTCATCGTCGGCGATAGTACGTGGCGGAAAATGCGAAGGGCCGCTGAAAACGCCGAGCATCCTGTGCGTACCAATCCTCCAGATTCGGAGCGACGGGTTGCCGTTTGCAATGGCGAGCCAGCCATGCGTCCAATAGCACAGGGCAGCGCTTTCCGGCGTCTTGCAGGGAATCTTGCGCTTGCCCTCACCGGGGGATGCCGCTGAAGATTGCTTTGCAGCTTCTTGCGCGGCTGCTCCCGAGTTTCGTGTCGCGGACGCCTGTGGTTGGCCCGGAGGGTCTGCCGTAAACGCCGCCACTGCGAGCAGCAGCGTTCCGGTCACGAGCGCGATTCTCACCCAGGCAATATAACATAGTCGCCAACAACGGTGTAGCTCAAAAGCCGTCTTTCGAGTTTCGATTTTCGAGCTTCCAAGCCTTTTTCGGCGCCTTCTCAAGAGACGCCCGCGCGATTCCATGCGCGAGAGCAGCAGCGCATATGGAGTGCGGCGGCTTGCCGCCGCTTTTCTTCCTGCCGGGGCTTCATCACGGCCCCCACATTTCTTGGTCGGCAGACGGAAAAGCGGGAGCAAACTCCCGCACTCCAAATGCACCGCATGGAACGCAGCAATCCTAAGGAGAACAACAGATGCCAGCACAAGCGAACGCGAACGTCGTCGCGTTGCAGCTCGAGAAGGTGCGCGACAAAGTGCCCCTGCTCTACGAGCGTGACGACATTTTACTCACCATGATCCAGCAGCGCGGCGATGTGGAGAAGATTTCCAGCCGCAACATGCGCCTGCCTTTGCAGGTCAATCCCGGCGGCAAAGCCGGCTCGTACAACGCCGACGGCGGCGACCTTGGCCGCGGCTCCGGCACGGCGTACGACGTCGCGCAAGTCTCGCCGATCTTCTTCCGCTTCGCGATTGAAATCACGAAGCTGGTGGAATACGCCACCACCGGCCGCGAACGCGCCATCGAAAACGCCGCCAAGCGCGAAGTCGTCAACGGCATGAAACAGTTCCGCGCATTCCTGGACAAGCTGATGCAAACGGCCGGCAACGGTGTGCTCGGCACCATCAACAGTGTGAGCGGAACGACGCTGACCATGAGCGTGCCCAGCGGCGCCGCGCTCGTTTATGTCGGGCAGACGATTCAGGTGTATGACACGACGCTGACCACCAACCGTGGTACCTGCAACGTGACTACCGCGGACCCCATCAGCCCAACACAAACGATCACCGTGGACGTGTTGCCCGGCGGCACTGTTGCAACGGACGTCATCGTGCACGACGGCCTCAGCGGCGCGAGCCCCGTCTCACTCTTCGGCATCAAGTATCACCAGAACAACGCGACCACCGGCACTTGGCTCAACCTTAACCGCGCAACGTATCCCGTGCAGCTCGCCACTCCTCGCGTTAACGCCGGCAACGCCGCGCTAACGCCATCCAACGTACGCCTCGCCATCAACAAGGTCCGCAAAGCGTTGGGTATCAACCACGTGAGCAAGCTCATCGCCTATATGGCGGTGGAGCAAGAGCACGCATGGGAAAACCTCGGCATCACCGTCTCGCAAATCATCAAGGAAGGCGGCGGTGGCGACGGCAACGATCTCGATCTGCTCTTCAGCGGCCGCAAAACCATGAGCGGCATCCCTATCAAGTCCAGCGTCAACGCCGACCAGACCCGCGTGGATTTCCTCGACTTGTCGCACTGGGGCCGCGCCGTGTTGAAGGACATCGACTTCTACGAAGTCAACGGCAACACGGTCTTCCCCATCTACGGCGCAAGCGGCGGCCTCGCGGCGTCTTACATCTTTTATTTTGATACAGCCTTTCAAATTTGGGACGACAGTCCCAGAACTGGGGCTTTCATTGACACACTGGCCAGGCCCAGCGGCTACTAAAGAGCCGTGACTCGTGACTGGTGACTCGTGAAAATCTCGCCGGTAGGGGCGCAGTATGCTGCGCCCCTACAAATGCGGGACCTTTTTGTCTAGCGCATAACGCAACATGCGAAGAATTCTCATCGGAGCAATCGGCCTGTTGCTGTCCGGAGTGGTTACTGCGCGGAGCAAGACCGACCCGCTCGTATTTGTTTTTCTTCGGGTGGACCACGAACAGGACGTCGCCATCCTCCGGCCGATGATCGCGCCGGATATCGGCGTGCAACTTGATTCGGGCCCCCGGGAACTTAAGCCGGGAACGGTGCTCCAGTGCGCGTCATCGCTGCGCGAACACGACGCCATCGTCGAAAGCCAAATCGCAAGGGTCACGGACCTGGTGCTTGACTGTGGTGACCACAAATTTGTCGTGAAATCACTCGATTTCAATCCCCGCCGGAAATAACCCAAGCCGTTTGCCGGACGTAAACGGCGCCGGACACGTCAAAGCGATATCTCGGCAGGCTCAGCGGCCGCGCAGTCGTTCAGGAGAAATTCATGCAAATAGCGTCAGGCTCGTGGGACGAAATCAACGGACCCGTGCAGCTGCAGCTTCAGGTCATCGCAGACACGCCCGCGCACATTCCAGACTTGCAGAACGCCGTCGCTACTCTACAGGCGCGTACCCCAGTGGTGAGCATTGTGTTCAGCGGCACGGACGTGCTCTCCGTCAGCATGACACTCTGATGATTCATGTTGTCCGCGAAACGCATGACACTCCGGAAACCGTGGCGCATCGCCTAGAACGGGCCGGCGGCGTGAATCGCTTTGGGGAAGCGAACTATCGCGCCGTGTGGGGCTGGAACCGCCTCGCGTGGATCGGAGGAAAGTTCGAGGACCGCGATCCCGCGACGGCATCTCTGCTGCGCGAAGTCGTCGAACTTCGCCAGGAACCGAAATATCCAGCGGTCAATCGCTGGCACATCGAGCGCTGGGTCCCGCCGGAGGTGTACGGTTCCCCGCGCGCCTGGTGCGCGCAGACCATCGAGCGGGAGAACGGCGTCAGCATTCCAGCACTGGGACCGTACCCTTCGCGCGGGGAATACGAGCATTGCTTCACGCTCGAAGGCCCGCGAGGTGAATTCATTCAGCTCACTCCGACGATCGCGGAGCACATCGCAAGCGCCATCGAGTGGTCGCGTAAATCCCCACGGTCGGCAAGGAAGCGGCGACTCCATGACCGTGAGCAGCGCGAAGAGCATTCGTATGAGACGTGGGCGTACGACCTCCTTGAAGATACTGTGCCAGCGTTTCACAAGCAGCCATTTGTAACGGTTGCTTAGCCGAGCCGGGCGAGCAATTCCAATGACAATCTCAAGAGTTGAAATCTGGCTAAAGGGGCTTTTCGCCGCGGCGATCAGCGGCGCGGCGGGTGGCGTGCTCACTGGATTTGCGGCAGTGGGAATCGATCCGCAGCATTTCAATTTGCAATCCGGAATTGGCGCGACGATGCGCATCGGCGCGGCGGCTGCGCTGATCAACGCCGTCATCGGCGTCGCCGCATATCTACAGAAGTCACCTCTGCCGTCGGGAGATTGACCAATGCCAGTCGTTGGCTCCAGCGCGTACAACACGGCGGGACAGATCACGGCGCTCGTGCGATCTTTGTTGAACGACTCGCAGGGCAACCTATTCACGGATACGGTGCTGCTCCCATACGCGAATTCCGCGTATCGCAAGCTACAGCGCGCGCTCGGCAACGCGGGCGGCGGCGGATTCATCCAGGATGACGCGCTGCTCGTGGTGACCGCGGTGACGCAGACGGATACGTCGCTGCAAGTCGCCATCACGGACGCGACTGCGCCGCCGAACCAACTCCCAACCGATCTGCTCGTCCCGCTGAAAATCTGGGAACGCCGCAACAGCTCGACCGACGAGTTTGTCGAAATGGTGGACCTGACGCGTCACGGTGGCTTGCCCTCGCGCGCGCAAGGCCTGACGCTCAGCGTTTGGGAATGGCGCGCCGACGGGCTCTATTTCCTCGGCGCAACGCAGGACACGCAGATCCGCCTGCGCTACTTGAAGGCCTATCCGGATTTCACGGATGCGACGTCTCCCGTGTTGGTGCGCAACGCGCAGGAAGCGATTGCCTATGCAACTGCCGCGCTGGCCGGATGGGCGCGCGGCAGCCCGCTCGCAGAAAAGTGGGACGATGCCGCCGCCGACGCCATCGAGGACATGGTCAGCGCAGCCGTGCGCCGCGAGCAGCAATCCGCCCGCCGCCGCAGGCCGTTTTCCGCCCGAAGTGGTTACACGCCGTTTTGAGCTGCCGTCGCGCATTGAATTCGCGGCAATTTTCGAGTGGGGGAGCTTGCTCCCGCTTTTCTTCCGTTCGCGACGTTTCAACGATCGAAGTTTAGCCGGTCTCGAAATGTCCTCGTGACAGGCCGAAAAGCGGCGGCAAGCCGCCGCACTCCACAAAGAATAGGAGCTCGTCATGCCCATTACGATTTCGCTCACACCGCTGAACGTCGATTCTTCAGCGAGCAATTTTGTCTACGCTATCGGAACGCTCACGTTTTCGGGGAATTACCCGACCGGCGGCGACACTCTCGACTTCACGCAGGTCGCGGATAAGCTGCCGTCCACACAAATCGTCCAGGCGTTCGTCGAAAGCCAGAACGGCAACAGCGGCTACTACGTAGCCGTCGCCGGCAGCGCGCTAAACAACTGGAAGCTCAAGGCGTTCACGGGCGGCGGCACCGAAATCACAGCCGGCGCCTATCCCGCCAGCGTAACCACCGACATCGTGCAGCTCGCCATCACCGCCCGCAAGCTGCTGTAACTCCATCCTTCATCGACGAATCCAAAAAACTCTTGAGGGAACCGATGATACGATCAAAAATCGCGATGGGATTTGTCTGTGGATTGCTGGCGCTCGTGCTCCATATCGTGCCTGCCGCAATCGAGCCTGTGCATGCTCAGGGCACACGCAAGGACGATATTGTTTTCAATTCGCGCGGTATTCCGTTGGCGGGAGCCACGGTGCGCGTTTGCGCCATGCCGGCAAGCGGCCAGCCCTGCACACCGCTCGCGCTGATCTATTCCGACTCCGCGCTAACCCAGGCGCTTGCGAATCCCACGACCACGGACGGCCTCGGCAACTATTTCTTCTACGCCGCACCGGGAAAATACGAGATCGAAATTTCCGGCCCCGCTATCACCACCAAGCAAATTCCCAACGTGATTCTGCCGAACGATCCGGCCTCCCCGACATTTAGCGGCGCCGTCAGCGCCTTTTCGCTGACCCTCAGCGGCAACCTCACGGTGAGCGGAAACACCACCGTCGTTGGCAATCTCGCCAGCGGCACGCTGAACCTCGCCAATCAAAGTACTCCGCCGGGTTCCGCGAGCTCCGGCACCGTCAATCTCTACGCCAAAACCGCGGATAAACGCCTGTATTACAAGGATGACACCGGCGCGGAGGTCGGCCCGCTCGGTGCCGGCGCGCAGACCAACGCCGTGAACACCTTCACCGCCAACCAGAACCTGGACAGCGGGCTGCACATCAAGGGTCCGGACCCGT
>Ga0209648_10000587_pt1 | contig 28008 bp, 16 predicted proteins | sample GraSoi2013_115cm_FD_185830 | JGI IMG/M metagenome (GOLD analysis project Ga0209648, IMG submission 185830) | Grasslands soil microbial communities from the Angelo Coastal Reserve, California, USA - Sample 9_17_2013_115cm (SPAdes) (version 2) | ecosystem: Environmental > Terrestrial > Soil >...
GATATAAGGTCTCGATCAGACGATTCATCCCATTTGCGTCGTATTCGTACCATTCCTCCGGTACCTGGGCCGAGTATCGCCAGAGTTCGCCAAGGTCCATTTGCTCGGCCCGCGTGTGCGCCGGTTCGAACGACTCCCATGCCATCACGTTTTCATACACGCGCTGCCGCGCATACGCGCCGCGCAACGGGGCGTCGGGGAAATTCCATTCGCCAGCGTTGAAGCAAAATCCCTGGTCTATGAATACCGCAGTGTATGTGCGGCTTCGTGACGCCTGCTGCTTGAAAATAGCTTGGCGTCCGTCGCTATTACACGTCCATTTGTCAAGAACCAGGACGCGCGCGCAATCCTGGATGTTGACGACGTGCTCAAGCTCATCGTCGGGAAGATAGTCGGAAATGCTGGCTTCGGTCATGTCCTCCGCATAGAGGGAGGCAAGCTGCCGGCCGCTGCTGCATGGAATACTCGCTCCTGCAAACTCTACGCGGAGATCGTCGGTATTTTCGATGAGCCAGCCCGACACGTCGATCACTTCGACCCGGGGCATCGGCAATCCAAGCCGGAGTCCAAGATTCGTTGCCAACATTTCATTTGCGAGAACTCTGACGTGTTGAGGGTTGTTCATGAACTTGGTGACGTAGTGGGCGCCATCTGAGGCTCGGAGGAGATGCGATTGCGATCCTCCTCGCATTCTGCGAAGGTGCTGCACTGCGGAGACACACGTGTTCATTTGGGAATCTCCGGCTTTGAGTTGACGTGCGAAGCTGGATTTCAGAGATCGATGGAAGGAGGGGGGTTGCGCTGCGCTTGCCTAATTCCCAACGCCGCGCCACCATCGGGTCGATGTTTGAGGCACGTTAGGACCGGTCTTTGCCGGGGGTGAAAACCTTCTCCGTATCCTTGCCGGGACTGGCTGCACATGGGTACATATGGACGTGACAGATAACTAGGGAGAGGCGGAGCTCTCGGGTACGTTTGGGACGCGATATCTCGCTTTTGTGGAGACTGTTATCAAGGCCAAGGGAAATAGCAGACGGGGACAAGTCCATGTCTCCCTCTAGTGGCGCCCAAGTTATTTCGGGGTGCCAATCCCCCCTGTGCGATTATCTGCACTGCTGGATACCATTTGTAGAACTCAAGAGAACTGCTAACCGATGAAGATAAGCATGCACGCTGGCAATGCCAGCAGCGGACGGAATTTTGGCGAGGCACAATGCGTATGCAAAGCTGAAAATATTGCAAGATGATTATATTCGGTTCTAATTGATTCTAGAAATGCGTATCGCGGAGAATCGTGAAGTCGATGTCCCACCGCTGCGGAGAACCTGGTGCGAAGGATAGGTTCTGCGTTGTCTCTAGGATCAAATGCAAAGGAATCGGCCTGCGATCCCCATGACCCAGTGGATCATCACCAGTCGCAAAGGCAGAAATGTGAACCGGCCAATCGGAACGAAGGACGCGAACCTCCAGTGCGCCTTCCTTTGATATCAGCCGATCGCTCCGAACATCGATTGCCACTGAGGTCTCGATGCGGTCCGACCAAGTCGGCACCGCCATCCATAGACGGCGGACCATCACGGCCCTGGATGGCGTGATGGATTCCAACCGACGAAGACCGTTCTTTGTGAGCGACCACGTGATTTCCGTCACGAGACCTGGGTCAATGGTTTCGCCTGCCTTGGCACCGACGACAACCCATCGCTTCCATAAGGCAACGACACTTTTCCCATCCGAGGACGGATGAATTTCGTCTGCGCCGTCCGCTGCAGCGATTGTTGTTCCATCTTCCAACTCAAGGAACGGCACGAGGCAGGGATAACTTTTCTCCACCGGCACGGCGAATCCAAGCAGACCGTATGGAGCCGACTCGTAATCGGAGGTGGCTCCGCGCGGCCCGCTCACGAACGGCAAGGCAAAATGGATATTTCCCTGACGAACAACCCAAACTCCAAATTTACGGTCGGGGCCGTTTCGGAAGTACACAAAGCGTGCAACGTCGGCCAGGTTCAGTTGGGAAGAAAAGCTCTTCACTCCTTCCTTTTCCAGCGCCTTCATGAAGATCTCATGAGCACCGATCACCTTTCCGAGAAATGTCGTGGTTTGCTGCCATTCCCGTTCTTTTGTTATGTAGCCGTAGTCGCCTCTTCCGAAAGCGAATATGGATAGCAAATGCGTGCGATCGTTGAAGTCGCTCCGTAGCCATGACCATGCGGCAAAATATGCGGACGCAAGCTGGGGAAGGGGTGCTGGCCGGAATTCCTGGTGCTTTCCGAGGAAGGCCGCAATCTCCATCGTGTCCATGTAACTGATCGCGCCAAGGCTGCGGCCCCAGGAGTAACCGTAGCCGTCGGGCGACAGCAAATCCCACCAGAGCTTCATTTGTTCCTTAAGCGATGGCGCGACGGCCTTCATAAGGTCTCCACGACCCGCGAGTTGCGCCGCAGCATAGAGGGCTCTGGCGTACTCATTGGAATATCGATCGTAACGGCCGGTCGGCAGCGCATCGTCAGCAAAGAGTGCTCCGCTGGTGAATTGTGTTGCCGCCCGGTTCAGCAGGTCATCCAGAGAGGCGCGATCTTTAAGCAGGCCGAGTTCGTAGTCAATCGCCGCAATTCGCGCTGCGACACCAAAATAATTTTCGGGGAGATTGTCTAGCTTGTGAGTCTTTGCATCATAAAATCGGCCGGGGTCCAGCAATGTAACATACGTTTCCCTCTGTTCGGCAGACAATCCCTGCCACAATACGTTGTGGTTCAAGTCGGTCCCGAAGCTTTCCAAAGCCGTCGCTGCGTAGAGTTGAGCCCAGCTTTTTCCTCCATGGCTCAATTCGAGCTGAGCCATTTTTCCAATCATTTGCGGGACGTCATGGCCAGCAATCGTCTTGGACCCCGCGAACTCCGAATAGACGGCGAGGGCTCGCATGAATGTCCCCCAGGAAAATTCTCCGGTAGTGAGCGCGCCTACGACGCGGTCCGGAGGCGGGTCGAGAGTCGTGATGTCGGCAACGTGGGCCCTCATCTCCCTTTGGAGAAATTTCCGGATCTGGCGATCGAGCTCGGAAGTAAGAACTTGCGACGTGTCAGGCTGCGTTTGTCCGAGCGAATCGCAATTCAGGGTGAGAAATATGGCGAGAACTAGGCCGATCGGTCTTACTGTAAGGCTTTTTGCTCTTCGCATCATGTGACCTCTATTCGTCCCGATGAGCCGTAAGCAAGCCCGTTCGGCCTGGTAGGATCCGCCTACCAGCAACGCCGCCGTGTTAGACACGGTTTCGCGTTGAATGTGAGAGCAGCACGAACTGGGAGTCCGGATGTCGGTGGCATCCGTTTCTCACCAGTTATGCATTGTGCCGTCAAGCCTACGATTCACGGGCAAGTACGCCCTTCGATAGGGATATCGCTTCGCAAGCTCTTCATCGATGTCCACGCCGAGCCCGGGTTTGTCACCCGGGACCATCATTCCGTCAGCAAAAACGTAGGAATGTGGAAATACACGATCAGTCTCCGCCGTGTGACGCATGTACTCCTGAATCCCGAAATTGGCAACACTCAGATCAAAATGCAGAGCCGCAGCCATGCACACAGGACTCAGATCCGTAGCGCCGTGCGATCCGGTTCTGACGTGATAAATTTCGGCAAGGCTGGCTATTTTGCGCAGATGCGAAATGCCACCAGCGTGAACTACGGTCGTTCGGATGTAGTCGATCAGCTGCTCCTGAATAAGCTGCTGGCAGTCATAGATGGTGTTGAACACTTCGCCCACTGCAAGAGGTGTGGTCGTGTGCTGCCGAATCAGCCGAAAGCTTTCCTGCAATTCCGCGGGTACAGGGTCTTCCAGCCAGAAGAGATGAAAGGGTTCGAGACTCCTTCCCAGGCGGGCCGCTTCAATGGGTGTCAGGCGGTGATGTGCGTCGTGGAGCAAATGAAGATTTTGTCCAAATTCACGCCGTACGCGCTCAAACAGTCCCGGCACGTAGTCAAGGTATAGCTCCGTACTCCATAAATTCTCGGTGGGTACGTCGATTTCCGCGGGCTCATAATACATCTTTCCCCGGCCCACGCCATAGGTGCTCTGCAACCCAGGAATTCCACTTTGAATGCGGATTGCTCTGTAACCAAGAGCAACATATTCAGAAACCGCCTTGACGGTATCCTCGATATCAGCGCCGCTCGCGTGCCCATAAACGAGAACTCCTTCTCGCGACGCGCCACCCAACAATTGATAGAGCGGCACACCTAGGGCTTTCCCTTTGATATCCCACAGGGCCGTATCCACGGCTGAAATGGCAGCCATGGTTACCGGCCCGCGCCGCCAGTACGCTCCTTTATATAGGTACTGCCACGTATCTTCGATGCGCCGCGCGTCGCGTCCGATCAGGATAGGAATAAGATGATCCGTGAGGTAGCTCGCCACAGCCATCTCTCGCCCATTCAAAGTGGCATCACCCAAACCGTAGATGCCGTCTTCCGTCGTAATTTTGAGCGTGACAAAATTGCGGCCAGGACTGCAAACAATCACTTTGGCACCGGTAATTCGCATTGCCAAATTATCTCCTCACTGTAGAATCTGAGCGACTTTCCGGATAAGGATGGGAGGAAAAGTTTTGGGCCATTCGCAACTTGATCTTGCTAACAAAACGGCGGTGGTGATCGGTGGGACGAGCGGCATTGGCTTGGAACTTGCCACAGGGCTCGCCGTCGCGGGCGCAGACGTCGTGGCCACCGGGCGCCGCGCAGACTTGGTTCGCGCTGCTACGAAAGAGATCAAGTCGCTTGGAAGGCGCTCGATCGAAATCACATGTGACGTCACAGATGAATCCACTCTCAAAGACCTTCTCGAGGCCACGTGTTCCGCTCTCGGCGGAATACAAATACTGGTGAATTGCGCCGGTCGGGTGAAGCGCACTCCCACTCTCGAACTTTCCGATGCGGAGTGGAACGGGATATTGGAAACAAATTTGAACGGCACGTTCCGCGCTTGCCGTGTCATCGGGCGTCATATGGTCGAACGTGGCTATGGACGCATCATCAATATCACTTCGCTGTCCTCGTTCGTGGCTCTTTATGAGGTTGCTGCCTATGCGGCAAGCAAGGCAGCTGTTGCGTCCTTGACGAAGTCTCTGGCCATCGAATGGGCTCGACACGGCGTTTGCGTCAATGCCCTCGCCCCCGGCGTATTTCGTACCGAACTCAACTCTGAGCTTCTGGAGAGTACGGAACGCGGCAGGGAATTTCTCCTGCGCACGCCAATGAAACGGTTTGGCAAACTCGATGAGTTGGTCGGCGCGGCAGTGTTTCTTGCGTCGGACGCAGCGAGCTTCGTGACGGGGCACACCCTCGTGGTGGACGGTGGATTCCTGGCGAGCGGCGTCAATCAATGAGTTTGCTGACCTCATCGTTTCCCCGGATTCGCCGAGCTGTTCATGAGCGTGTGCTCCTCCAGCCAAAGCAGTTCCGGCAGCGACCCCATCAGCGATTGCACCGTGAGGTGGCGCGCTTCCCGATTGCGGCAGATTAGCCTGCTCACTCCAGAAATACGGCTCAAGTAATGTAGTCTTCCCGGCAAGGCGTGAAAATGTCCACGACTAGCGAGTCCTGAATCGCGGCTGCGCCGTGTTCCACGCCGCCCCGGACGACAAACGTGTCACCCGTTCGAATCTCGAATGCGTTTCCTTGGCACGTAATCCTGAGATGGCCACGCACGACATATACAATTTGATCGTGCGGATGGCTGTGTACCTTCCCAACCCAGCCTTTCACCATTTCATGCTCCGCAAGAAACAGTTTGTCGTTATAGGCAAGAACGCGTCGTTTCAGCCCACTCTCCGGCTCGGACTCTTTGCCCTCCGTGTGCGGTACCACTACAAGATCGGGAAAAGTCTTTGTTCGCGTTTCCATCTGATTTCTCCAATTCAGCGAGCTTGGGCAGCCGCTTCCACTCCGGCCGCAGTTCGATTCCTGCCATCCTTAACCAGCTCGACGAATTGGGCAGCCAACTCTCTGATGGGCTCTGCTTTGCGCGCTTTCAGTGCCTCCTTCAGGATCAACTCGCCCCCCACCCCGAGCGCGGCCGCACCGGCTCGAATGTAATCCGCCGCAGTTTCAAGATTCACTCCCCCAGTCGGAACCAGCGGCACTTGAGGTAATGGCCCTTTCAAGGCCTTGAGGTAACTTGGACCTCCCATATTCCCGCAAGGGAAGACTTTTACGAAGTCCGCTCCCGATTTCCACACTGTCATCACTTCCGTTGGTGTGAGGGCGCCCGCCATGATGATCAACTTCAATTTTTTGGCAGCCGCCACGGTTGGCGCATCAAACCCCGGCGTAACTAGGAATTGAGCGCCGGCCTCAGCACATTTGCGCGCCGCATTTCTGTCCAGAACGGTTCCGGCACCCACGAGCAGTTCCGGCATTGTTTTCACCAATTCCGAAATCACTTCCAACGCTCCTGGAACCGTCATAGTGATTTCAACAATCGGAATTCCCCCTTGCCACACTGCCTCCGCGGCAAATCGTGCCTCTTGGGGAGAAGAGGCGCGGATCACCGGCACGATCCCGATTCGCTCAATTTGCGCACGAACTTCTTTCTTCTCCATGGAAGCAGGTGTCACTCCTTCAACGGGCGATTCGCGCTCCCGTTCCTTTCATCACCTGAAGCACTTCGTCCAGCGTCGCCATAACCGTGTCGCCAGGCGTGGTCATGGCCAAAGCGCCATGAGCGGCTCCGCATTCCACAGCCCACTGCGGGTCTTTTCCGGCAAGAAAACCATAGATCAGACCCGAAGCGAAGGAGTCGCCGCCACCAACGCGATCCAGGATTTCGAGATTCTCTCTGTTCGCCGCTCGAAAAAAATTACCCTCGCAATAGCAAATCGCGCCCCAATCATTTCTCGTTGCCGTCGTCGCCTTGCGGAGTGTGGTGGCTACTATCTTGAAAGGAAAATCCTTCACGACTCTCTGGATCATCTGTTTGAACCCTTCCGGGTCCAGCGCCGAAAGATTTTCGTCCATCCCCGGTACCTCGTAACCCAGCGCGGCGGAAAAATCTTCCTCATTGCCTAACATCACGTCAACAAAGGGAGCAAGCCGCCGATTGACCTCCTGAGCCCGTTTCTTTCCTCCGAATGATTTCCAGAGTGAGTCCCGATAATTCAGGTCATAAGAAACCACCAAACCATGCTTGCGTGCCGCCTGCATTGCTTCCATCGCGATCTCAGGGGTCGATTGGGACAACGCACAAAATATTCCGCCGGTATGAAACCATCGCGCTCCACTGGTGCCGAATATACACTCCCAATCAATTTCTCCCGGCCTCAGCGCCGATACCGCCGTGTGCCCCCGGTCGGAGCATCCCAGAGCAGCGCGCACTCCGAACCCGCGTTCCGTGAAGTTCAAGCCGTTCCGAACTATCCTGCCCACTCCGTCATAGTCCACCCACTTGATCAACGATGAATCGACTCCCCCTTGGTTGATCAGGTCCTGCAAGAGCGACCCGACGGGATTGTTCGCAAACGCCGTGACGATAGCGGTATCAAGTCCAAAGCAACGCTTCAACCCGCGCGCGACGTTGTACTCTCCGCCCCCTTCGCTCACTCGAAAGTTCCGAGCGGTCCAAATCCTGTATTCGCCTGGGTCGAAGCGCAGCATTACTTCACCCAAACTGATTAATTCCCAACGGCACCCGTCTTTTTGTCTGATGGTAAGTGACATGGTTTCCTCAGCGCGACAGCCACCCTCCATCAACGGCAAGGACATGGCCGTGCACATAGTCGCTGGCGGATGAGCATAGGAATATTGCGGCACCCGCGATGTCCTGAGGCGTGCCCCATCTTGCTGCAGGAATCCTCTCGAGAATTTGGCGGCTGCGGTCTTGGTCGTTTCTCAGCGCTGCGTTGTTGTCCGTTGCCATATACCCGGGCGCAATCGCGTTCACATTGATCCCCTTGGAGGCCCATTCATTCGCAAGCGCCTTGGTTAGCTGGGCGACACCGCCCTTCGAAGCCGCGTAAGCGGAAACCAGAATTCCTCCCTGGAACGAGAGAACCGAGGCGATGTTCAAGATTTTGCCGCCCGTCCCTCTCTGTAGCATGTGCCGCCCGGCAAGTTGTGAAAGGCGAAACACCGCCGTAAGGTTCACGGCGATCAGTTCATTCCAGAATTCCGCCGGATACTCCGCTGCAGGAAATCTCCGAATCACTCCAGCATTGTTCACAAGAATGTCGATCGCCCCAAACTCCGCGACTGTCTTTTCGATAAGTTCAGAGGAAATCTTCGAATCCGCCAAATCTCCAGAAAAGTAGAATGTTTTGCGGCCAACTGCAAGAACTTCGTCGCAGGCGGGGCCAGGGGTTGGATCTCGACCGTGGCAACCCACGTTTGCACCGGCCTTTGCCAAGGCCACAGCAATTGCTGCGCCCAGCCCTTTGTGCGAACCCGTCACCAGAGCATTCTTGCCGTTCAATTGGAACGCTTCCAGGCTCATCGATTCACCCTTGTCCGATTTGCGCGGGGATGAGCTTGGGGCTCAGAAGATGGATGAACAACAGCGCCACCAGGTAGGCTGATGCCGCTATGAAAAAGGGAACCATATAGCTGCCGGTCCACTGCAGCACGTGGCCGACGATTTCAGCGATCAGCATTCCGCCAATGGCTCCGGCCATGCCTCCAATTCCGACAACCGATGCGACTGCCCGCGATGGGAAGAGGTCTGACGTCAGGGTGAACAGATTGGCAGAAAAGCCTTGATGACCTGCCGCGGCAAGTCCAATCAGGAGGGTGGCGGACCACAACCCGGAAAGGCGGTAAACGATGGCAATCGGCAGGACGCTCAGCGCACAGAGGAACATCGCCCATTTTCTCGCTGCATTCACGGAGAATCCCCGCCGTATCAAACTCGATGAGAGCCACCCGCCAGCAACGCTCCCGAGATCTGATATGACATAAATCACGAGGATGGGCAGACCGATTTGCGTCAGATGTAAACCATGCTCCCGCTGCAAATAGTCCGGGATCCAGAAAAGATAAAACCACCAGATGGGGTCAATCATGAATTTCCCCGCCGCGAACGCCCAGGTCTGCTTGTGTGGCAGAAGCTGCGCCCATTTGATATTCCCGGAAGACGGTTCAGAATTGCTTTGGATATATTCACGTTCGCTGTTGGTGCAGTAAGAATGCTGTTGCGGTGCCCGGTAGAGCAGCAGCCACAGAATCAACCATGCAAAGCCGAGAGCCCCGGTCAGCAGGAAAGCCCACCGCCAACCCAGGTGCGCGGCGATCCAAGGCACGATCAGCGGGGTAATGATTGCGCCAATGTTCGTGCCAGCGTTGAAAATTCCCGTCGCCAGCGCCCGTTCTTTCTTTGGGAACCATTCCGCAACGCACTTGATGCTTGCCGGGAAAACTCCGGCTTCGCCGAATCCTAAAGCGGATCGGGCAATCACAAAGCTGGAGAGCGAATTTGCGATCGCATGTCCCATCGACGCGAGGCTCCAGAAAACCATGGCAATAGCATAACCAATCCGCGTGCCCACACGGTCAATCAAGCGGCCCACAAAAATCATGCCGATCGCATAGGCCGTCTGAAACGCGAATACCAGGTTTCCGTAGTCGATGTCGTTCCAGCCCAGGTCGTGCTGAAGCGGGCCTTTCAGAACGCCGAGCACCTGCCGGTCCATATAGTTTTTGGTTACGCCCAAAAACAAGAGGCCGCAGATCACCCAGCGGAAGCGCCCGGCGAGTATGCCACTTTTCTCCGGGCTAGCAAGCGTTCCCGCTGACACTGCGACAGTTCCGCTGCGCCCGGCATCGGCGATCGGATTCTCTTCCCGCATCTGCTCCCTTTGGCTTGGATGGATTATTTATTTGCGGCCCACTTCCAGTCCAGATCCGCTCTGTTGAAATCCCGGCTGAATATTCACGACGCCAAACTGGCGGTCCTCCACCTCGCGATGAGCAGCCATGGCCCACAGAAAAGTGATGCGATGTCCCGGCACAGAGACATTCGGATGATATCCAGCGGGCATAAGTACAGCGTCGCCGTCTCGCACTACGGTTACCAGTTCCGGATACTCTGTGTTGTTATAAACAAGCTGTATGCCGTAAGCCGGTTCTGGCATGTCAAAGTAAACGTACATCTCTTCCAGCATTTTCGCGTGTTCATGCGGGGGCCAGCTCGTCCAATTGCCCGGATCGGAGTGCGTAAATCCGGCCACGAGACGCCCCGCCTCCACATTCTTAGCGATCAGCATGCTCAATTGACGGGAAGAACCCTGTCCACCAGCGCTGAACTTCAGCCCCGGGTCCTGAGAAGCTTCTGCGTAACGTACCAACTTAAGCGGGTACTTGCCTTTCACATCCGCGGAAAACTCCGCCAAATCGACTTCGCCCTTTGTCCATATGTCAATCGAGGAGTCCCGCGGGATGTAAACCGCGTCGTACTGGCCGACCTCGAATTGCTGCCCGGCGGTTTTCACGTTAGCACGCCCGGATAAGCAGATCAGAGCGGTCTCGCGATCTCCGCTGGAGAAGGACGCCGCAGGCGTGGATAAATTCAGGATAATGCGCCCGTAAGCGAGGTGCTTCATCGCGCTGTTTTGGGGGGTCACGGAAACCTGACGCCCCGTTTTTGCATTGGTGTTTCGAAAGATCATTTTTTCGAAAGCGACTTGCGGTTCCGTGCTCATAGAAATATGATCTCCTTTAGTTTCACATACTTCGATTCATCCGGGAGGAAAGGGCCGTCAGCGTCTCGGCCCTTGGGCACGCTTACTTAAAAAGTGAACCGCAACCCCAACTGCAGCTGCCTTGTAGGAAACGCGTTTTGAATCCGCCCGAATACGCTGGATGTCAGCGTGTTGTTCGGCGATCCAAGACTGACTAGATTGAACGCGTTGAGAGCTTCGCCACGAAGCTGGAGAGTGTAGCGCTCCCTGAACCGGACGTCCTTGAAGATGGCCAAGTCCACATCTTGAAAGCGCGGCCCGTAGAGAAAGTTGCGCCCTGCGTTTCCGTCTTTAGCTGCGGGATTTGTAACGAAGGCGCAAGGATTGAACCAAGCGGAAGGGGATTGCAGCACGGACGGCGCGGTGCACGTGCGATTCGCGGCCACCGGGCCGGGCAGATTCGGATTGCCGACCACGTTGGGCCGGTCATTGTTCGTCAGGCCGTCCGCATTGTTGTCTGCGCCGCTCACAACCGTGAACGGCAAGCCGCTGCGCAGCGTCACAATGGGCGAAATCGACCAACCGTTCACAAGTCTCCGCAAAACCGCGCTCTCGCCACGATAGTAATCGAGTTGCCAGATCGCAGAGCCCACGAACATGTGACGTACGTCGTCGTCGGCCGTACTTTTCTCTGTTGTTAGGTTTGTGTAATCCTGCGGAACCTGTCCCGTGGCGGTCGGGTTGGTCGTATTGTTTTGCAGCTCGACGCTTTCAAGCGTCTTGCTAAACGTGTAAAAGGCGTTGAACAAGAGATGGTTTCCCATTCTCTTCTCGGCGGTAATTTGAAGCCCGTGATAGGACGCCGTCTGGTTGGATTGCACCAGTAGAATTTGGCCGAAGGGGCTCGAGGTGACGCCCAGATTAGGATTGTCCACCGGCCGCCGCTGAATCACGTTCCCCGAGGTGGGGATGACTCCAGGCACATTGAGGATGGGATAGTTCACATCTCGCGCAAACGGCAGGTCATGACTAAGCGTACCGACGTAGGCGAAGGTCATGCTTAAGGTCTTCGTGATTTGCCGCTGCACAGACAAATTGAGCTGATAAGTGTAAGGCCATTGGAAATTCGGGGCCACCCCTTCAATCGATGCGCCAGGCACGAACGATCCGTTGTAGGGGAATGGGTTTCCTCCTGTTAGCGATTGATACGGATTTGTCAAAGTTGCACCTCCCGCGGGTTTTCCTTGGGGAGAGAGCGTGTAAGTCTTGCCGACGTTCGTGAATCCCAGCCGGATGGCATAGGGCTCAAAGTTCGACGTTGCGTTCCATTCGTTGCCGGAAACGCTCCCGTAAAATACGCCGGCAGCGGCTCTCACCGCAGTCTTCCCGTCTCCAAATGGATCCCACGCTAATCCGACGCGCGGAGAGACATGATGATACCGCACCGGCACTGTTCCCCGTGTGACTCCGGGATCGCCTGGGAACAACTCGCCCCTCGGGGCGGCCGGATTCACTGTGGATTGCACGCCCGCTATGAAGGTTGATTCGCGATTCAATGGATCTGTCGGAGGTGTCTGGACATCCCAGCGTAAGCCAAGGTTAAGGGTTAAACGAGGGAAGACCCGGAAAGTGTCCTGCGCGAACAGCCCCGTGTTCCAACTATTATCATACGCCGTCACGGGCGCATCCTGGCTAACGCTGCCCGGCAGGCCTATGAGGAAGTCCGCGAGAGCATTTCCAGTGGACTGCTTCCCTTTGCCAGTAAAAGAAAAGACGCCATAGTTGTTCAGCAGCGTCTGCTGGACATCTTTGTTCAGAGATTCTTCGCCGCCGAATTTCCAAGTGTGCCGTCCATGCGTGTAACTATAAAGGTCGCGAATGGAATAAAAGTTCGTCCCCGCCGCTGGTCCTGCAATGGAATTTCCCAAGGTGAAGTAGCCGGTCACGGATAACTGGGGAAGGGATGGCGTGCCCTGAATCGTAAACAAAGACCCCAAGTCGCCAAGAGAAGTTTGAGGCAGATTTAACCGGCCTCCAAAGTTCCGTGTGTAAGTCGCCCAGACCTGATTTATTTTGGCCGGGCCGATCGTCCAGGTGTCGCTTACGTTCCCATTCTGCTGGCGCCAATTAAACTGCTGTTGCGACCACGGCAGATTGCTATTCGGAGTGACCCCGTCGGAAGCGAAGCCGCCCGCGACGATGATGTTGTTGCCGCTTGTTTCAAAGTAACTAAAACTTAGCCGATGATTGCGGGTCAGTTGATGCTCTATTTTTAACAAGAAATCATCGGAGTTGTACGGGCTGCGGATCGTGCCTTGAAATTGGTTGGTTCCCAGGGTCGCTGGAGGGATCAGCGTATTCACAATCCTCATTGCCGTCGGGTCCAGAAGTCCCGGAGAAATAGTGTTGTTCGTAAAGACCGGTCCGCCGGTAATCGGATCTTTAATGGTTACCGACTTTCCATTGGAACCAACGGACTGTGAGAAATTTCCCTGCCGCTCGAGGGTCGTCGGTACGACGGCGCCGTTCAAGAAGGTGTTGGTGACCTGGCGCAGTCCTTGATACGAGAAGAAAAAGAACGATTTATCTTTGCGGATTGGTCCGCCAAACGTCCCGCCAAATTGGTTACGGTGCAATGGCGGTATTGCAATCAACGAGTCCCAGTTGTTGGCGTTAAAGATGGTGTTGCGCACGAACTCGAAAACAGAGCCATGAAAGCTGTTTGTTCCGGACTTGGTGATGACATTAATCACACCGCTGCCGAAGCGGCCAAACTCGGCGCTGTAGTTGTTGGTTTCGACGCGGAACTCCTGGATCGCATCCGGATTCGGAAGAATGTTGCCGGTGTTGCGCAATCCGGTCTGGTTCGTGCCGCCATCCAGGTAATAACTCACCGAGCCGGCACCGCCATCCACGCCGCCGTTGATCAACGTGCGCTGCTCCGGATAGCCAAGCACGATACTGCTTTGGTTCGACTGCACGCCGGCAGTGAGGGATAACAGGGTGTAGACATTCCGGTTTACGATGGGAAGTCGCGTGACTTCGGAGTTTTCAACCAGGCGCCCAAGGGTCGCGTCGTCGGTGTTGACCAGCGGCGGCGTGCTCTCCACGCTGACCGTTTCTTTTACGTCGCCGACGTCCAGCGACGCATCCAAGCGTACTTCTGCATTCAAATTCAATACGATACCTTTTTGGAAGGACTTTTTGAATCCGAGAGCGCTGACTTCAAGCACATAATCGCCGACGGGGAGGAATTCAATTCGATAATCTCCTTTCTCGCCGGTCTTCACGGTGCGGGAGAAATTAGTATCGACATTTGTGGCTATCACTTGTGCGCCAACGACTGCCGCACCCATCTTATCGGTCACACTCCCAAACATCGTCGTTGTTGTCAGTTGCGCATGCAAATCACAGATACCTGCGGATACAAACAAACCAACTAATGTTCCTCCAAGTTGCCGTGGCCACTTTGCGGTTCACATACCCCGAGAACGAACCGCAAACTCTTCACAAACTCCGCATATCACATTGTGAGACTCCGTCTCACTCCTCCATGACCCCCAGAAAAACCCGGCCTTCGCCGGGTCCATCACACCCTCTCAGCTAGCCGCAGTCTCCAACAGCTCCGCAGGAGCGGCCTGGTATCCCAATTCGGAAGAAAGGTTGCTCGCAGCTTGCATGAGCGTCCGGCCGATTTCGGGAATCCGCACTTGGGTCATCCGGAACGCGGGCCCAGAAATACTCATGGCCGCAACTAGCTTTCCGGAATGAGCACGCACGGCGGCGCCGACGCATCGCAGCCCTTCTTCCTTCTCTTCGTCATCAATGGCGTAGCCGCGCGCCCGGACCGCTTTCAGCTCCGCTTTCAGGGCCCCAGCTGTCGTGATCGTATTCGCGGTGACCGCCTTCAACCCCCAGCAGCGTATGACTTCATCCACTTCTGGCTCCGCAAGCTCCGCAAGCATGGCTTTGCCGACCGCTGTGCAATACGCTGGTGCGCGGCTTCCAACTGTACACGCCGTGCGCACGCTGCGCTGCGACTCAACCTTTTCCACGTAAAAAACCTGGCCCTCGTCGAGAATGCAAAAGAACACGGTCTCGCCAAATTCATCTTGCAGGCGATCGAGATAAGGGCGGGCGCGTCCGCGGAGATCAAGCCCTTCAATTGCTTTGGATCCCAATTCGAACAGTCTTAGCCCCAGGCGATAGCGCCCTGTTTCCGGATTCTTGACTACTAGCCGGTGCTGCTCCAGCACCATCATGAGCCGATGCACGGTGCTCTTGTGAAGCCTCAACGTAGTGCACAGCTCCGCAAGACTGCACTCGTTCGAGCGGCTGGCCAAAATCGCCAGAGCCGCTAAAGCTCGATCAAGAACCTGAACCCGGTATGGAGAATCGTTCGTCTTAGATTGTGGCACGCGTGCCATAATATGGGAGAAGTTGCGATTGTCAAGCAAAAAAATGATGCTCTTAATCGAGGAAGCAGTGAGGAATCTTTCTGCGCCGCAACAGCCACAGAGCTAATTGGGGTGCTACTCTGATATGACTTCAATCGCGCTGATCGATGGGTAGTTCACCGCTGGAGTGAAGTAGATCTCGATTTTACCCTGCGGCGTGGGTTCAATATGTTGGAAGGATTTGACCAATGGCTCGGAGCCGGCTTCCCGGAAAATATCAAATCCCTTTAAGAGCATCGATCCGTTACAAGAAACATCGAACACACGACTGCCTACACCTCCAATACCGCCATTCCGAACACCAAACCAGTGCTCCATAAAGTACAGTTTCAAAGTGTATTTGCCGCCCGTCGCGACAGGCACTACGTAATGGAAGTGCCCAAAGCGATGCCATTCGTAAAGACGACCATCGGTGACTTTGGATAAATCACCTCCGAAACTACTAAGGCGGCCGCCGAAAAAGTACCGGTCCGTCATCCAAACAATGCCGTTGGAATCGCGGTAGGGAGAGTGTCCGACGACAATCCTGACCGGAAGCACGCGATGTGGGGTACCCTGCAAAATTTCGACCGCGTTTACAAATGCTTCAGAAGTGGTGAAGTCCAGATGAATCGTTCCGTCGCTCGCCGGTACGACATCGGTAAATACTTTCGTAGTCGCCGTGTCATCCCCGCCGGCGTCGTCCACCACATCCAAGTTCGTAGGCGCTCCTCCATTAATCGAGAACGCCACGTTGCGACTAGCCTCTTGAAGCCCCGACGTTTCAGCGAACAGGAGATGAACCTCGTAAGTTCCCGGCGGGACCGGAAAATTACAATGAATGACGCCGCGCCGCCCGCTGGAAAAAAGCAGCGAATCTTCGCTGCCTTGGATAGCGTGGTCCGTAACGGAGAAGGGGCTTCCTCCAGAGCAGAAATGATCGCTATCCCAGGTAGAACCACCCCGGTCTACGTAGGGGGCGGAAGTATTGCCCACCATAACGCGAAGAATCTTTCCGGAAGTGTAACCAGGAGCAGCAGAGACTAGGGTCTGCAGGGAGCTTTCATGCCTACTCCTCCGGTTCCATTCCTTCCAGACAAAAACCGATAGTACAAATACGGAAATCGCAAAAATAGCGGCCGCCATCGCCATTCGAGTGCGTGGCGCGAACTTTATTCTGGATTCGCCGCCATTCAGATGTTCTGCGACTCTCTCGGGATTCGACACTCGCTGTGGCTGAGTGGGATTGTCATGCTGATTTTCGGCGAGGGCGTTCTCTCGGTAGGTGGCCCTATCGAGAGATTGGCTGTTTTGATTCTCATCGAGTTTCGAGTCGTTTATTGCAGCTTCTACGTCGCTGGCATGAATGAACTTGGGAACGTAGTGTCCCGGAGGCAGGCAAATATGAACGGGGTGTTCTGCCCCGGCGCTTCTATAATAATCTTCCAATCGCTTTCGTAGTGCATGCGCAGTTACGCGAACAATGGTATCCAGCTGAGGATCAAAAGACTCGGGGCGGCCAAGCGCGTGTACCGCAATGCTGTACTCTTTGATTTCGTCGACTGCTCCTTCGAAATACTTTTCGCAAACAAAGGTCAGAAATCGCACAAGGTTGTTCGTCCGCCCGAATACACCAGATGACAAAACGTCATCTACTTCGGCCCGCTCGGCCTCAAGCTTGTTGATCGCCGATTGCAAATGGTTATCCCCTTAAGAACGGTCCCTTCGACTTACCATCCAGTGTTTTGGAGGGGAGTATAACCCAATTTTCGCGACATGACATCGATTGAAACACTTGAAATTTCATTAGCTTAGGCTCGAAACAGTCAGACAAACTATGTTCATAACGGCCGAATTCTAACTGTGAATTCACGGTTGACTAACTTCCCAGGCGACTGGCAACAATGCTTTACTCACTCATCGCCTAATCAGATTCAACCCGTTGCGGTGCAGCTTCCTGAACCGATTGGATGGCGGCCGGTCAGAGGAGCAGATTAGCAGCAGGGCTATCGCGCCGCCTAAGGAGTGACCAAAATGAGTCTGCCCCCCGCACAAGATCGTTCGATGCACATGAGTCACCCTGCGACAACGCGCGCTCCGTTGGCCGAGTTCAGTCCGCTGAGGGCTTTCTTCGCTGCGTTGTTACTGCTATTGGCCGGGGCTGGGAATTTCGCCGTGGCGCAGGACATATTTGGCCGCATCTTGGGAACCGTCACGGACTCTTCCGGCGGCGCGGTCCCAATGGTAAAGGTCACGATCACTAACGAAGCGACGCAGGTTCCTCGCATAGTGGCCGCCGACAAGAATGGCTACTATGTTGCGGACGATCTCTCCGTGGGCACTTATACTGTGACAGCCGGACACCAGGGTTTCAAGACCATCACAAAGATTGGAAATGTTGTCGTGGCTGGCGGGCATCTGACCGTGGATTTGCGTCTGGAAGTTGGTGCAGTAACCGAAACCGTACAGGTGAAGGCGACCGGCGATACCGTGAACACCACGTCGGGCGAGATCTCTACAACCATCGACTTTCAGCAGGTGCAGGACATAGCGTTGAACGAGCGCCACTACGAAACTCTGGTTACCTTGATCCCGGGCGCACAGATCAATATCACCGACCCGACGAGCCTCTTGGCTGGAAGTATCCAGAGCACCGGCCTTGCGTTCTTCAACGGCCAGCGCAACGACGGGGCCCTTTACGCCGTCGACGGCGGATTCAACTTGGATTCAGGTTCAAACAATAGCGCCTTCAACGACGTCGGCATCGACTTTATTCGTGAAGTGGACATCGAGAGTTCGAATTTTTCGGCGGAATATGGACGCAGCGCCTCCGCCCAGGTCAACGTGGTAACCAGAAGTGGCGGGAATCAATTCCACGGGACCGCTTTTGAATACGTCCGCAATCAGATCTTTGATGCCGCAAATGCCGGGACCAAGTTAACCGCAGCTCCCGGTACGCCGTCCATAGTTCTCAGGCCGGCCCTTCGGTACAACGACTGGGGATGGGACTTCGGCGGCCCCATCAAGCGAGGCAAGTTATTCTTCTTTGGTGGCCAGGAATGGAAGCGGCTTCGCGCGCCTCAAAACCCCACCACTCAGACGCTTCCCACCCAAGCCGAAACGCAAGGCGACTTCAGCGACATCCTTCCAGGCGCTCCGGGCCTGCTACCAACTCAGAAGGGACTGACGCTCAAAACCCCGGCAAACGCCCCGCCGGGCTGTACCATCACCAATAATGTCTTGAGCCCCGCATGCATCACTGCAGACGGCAAAGCAATTGCGGCAGTTTATGCACAGGCCGCGAAACAGTTGTCCACCGCAGGTGCACTGCCTACTTCAGTCCAGGCCAACAACACGTTTTTTCAGCCGGGCGGCCCGACCAACTGGCGCGAGGACCTCATTCGGGTCGATTATCACGCCAGTGACAAGCAGAACCTTTACTTCCGCTACATTCACGATAACGTCCAGGTATATAACGCCTTTAGCACTTTCAACGCCACTGTGAACGGTGTTGGACAGCTGCCGGTGGATCCCGATCTCCGCAATCGCCCTGGGTACAATTACCAAGTTGGTTGGGTCTCGGTTATCTCGCCCACTTTAGTCAACGAAGCGAAATTCAACGCCGACTGGCACAAACAGAAGATCCCCCCGGTTGGCAATCTCTACTTACGGTCCACTTACGGCTTCCAGTTCACTCCGCCGCTGGGCTTCGTCGGATCATTTCCCACTGGAATTCCAACGGTGGCTTTTACCGGATCTGCGGCCGCTCCGACATCGGGCCCCAACGGATGGCAAGGTCCGTCACCCAACTTCCTGCTCGCGCCCACAGCGGATATCTCCCCTTCCGATAACGTCACTCTACAGGTGCGAAACCACACGCTGAAGTTTGGCTTCTTGTACGCCCGCAACCGCAAGAACCAAAACTCGCGCCCTACTTCGTATGACGGGAGCCTTGTGTTCAACCCCGGCGGCAATCTAGCTAATACGACAAATGACGCCTTTGCAGACGCCCTGATGGGGAATTTCCAGACTTTCTCTCAAGTGTCGGCCGATCCGATTGGCTTTTACAGATTCAACGTCTATGAGGCCTACGTCCAAGACAGTTGGAAAGTGACCCACAAACTCAGCATCGAACTGGGCGTTCGCTACGTTCGGACGAATCCGACCTACCTCCAAGGCAACAACATGACTAACTTCGACCCGAGCGCCTACAATCAGGCCAACGCGCCCTTTGTCGACGCTAAAGGCAATATCAACCCCAGCGGGAGTCCAGCGGGAAGCGGCCCCGGCATCTGCACGGGCAATATTCTTCCCAATAACATTCCGATCTTAATTGGCTGCAACGGATTGGTGCGCCCCGGCAACGTACCGTCTGATCAAGCCTTTAGGGTGCCCCTGACCTCTCAGGATCCGTCCCTGCTGGCGGCCATTCCGCCGACCGCTCCCCGCGGCTTCTACACACCGGAAAATCTGTGGGCACCGCGCGTCGGTTTTGCGTATTCGCCGTTTGGCCAAAAGACAGTCATTCGCGGCGGCTTTGGAATTTTCTACGACAAGCCGGAAGCCAATACCTTGGGCGGCGTCGGCCTTCAAGGTCAACCGCCGTGGACCGTCAATGTGTCCACCTCGAACGGTCAACTGTCGACGTTCGACACCGGTGTCGGCGCAGTCAGCGTACGGGCTCCAACCGCTACCGGCGTGACTTCCATCGACCTCCATTTGAAAGTGGCGCGAAGCATGGAATACAGCTTGAGCGTGCAAAGGGAGTTGCCGCACGGCATTTTGGTCCAGGCAGCTTACGTGGGCAACGAGGGCCGGAACATCCTTCGTGGTCCCAATATCAATGCCCCCACTTGGGTGGCGGCCAATCTGGATTATTCGGTCAATCCAGCTCCCGACACAGGGCTGAACAATCCCCCCCCCTGCCCGACAACCGCCTCGCACTGCCTAGCCACCAACCAGATACGCCCATTCCTCGGATGGAGCGACATTCCCCAGGAGAGAAGCGATGCAACCTCCAACTATAACGCCCTTCAACTTTCCGCGACGAAGCGCAAGGGTATCATTGCCACTACGCTGAGCTATACCTATTCAAAGACGATGGGTGTAGACGGTGGAGTCGGTGACGCCTATAACCAGAATCCCGAGCCCGAATGCCCGTTTACTTGCCTGCTTACCAACGGACAGACGGTTACTTGGAAGCAGTACGAATACGGCAAAGTTACCTTCGACCGTACGCACATATTTGCCGCCAGCTACACACTTGACGAACCGTGGTTCCGAAATCGCAAGGGCTTTACAGGGGGGCTTCTCTCCGGTTGGCAACTCAGCGGTATAACTCACTTTCAATCCGGGGCGCCGCTTACCATAACGGGAACACAGAACGTTGGTCCTGGTTCCACCGAAGTGGGCTTTTCTCGGCGCGCCAATATCCTGCCGGGCGTGCCGCTCTATTCGGGGTATACCTGCCCTCCGCGAAAGACATGCTGGTTCAATCCCGCCGCTTTCAGTTTGGCCCCCAACAATAGCGCCGGTAACGCACCCATCGGAAGCATTATTGGCCCAGACTATTACGATTGGGACCTGTCGCTGCGCAAAACTTTCAAATTACCGAGGGAAGGAATGAGCCTGATGTTCCAAGCGGATGCATTTAACGCGTTCAACCGCACCAATTGGAACAATCCCAGCACATCCGCCAATGGCACTCCGGGGCAAATCACGAGCGCCAACCCTCCACGCCAAGTTCAGTTCGGCGCGAAATTCAATTTCTAGTGCTTGGACTTCCGGGCTCCATTGCGAACTCTCGATTCGAGCCCGGAAGCCCTGTACTATGCTGAATGAATCCTTTCATGAGTAATTTGCTCCGCTGTTTGACAGTTGGTTTGTGTTTGCCGCTCCTCTCCTCGCGAGGTGCAGCACAAGTTGCGCCGCTGATCGCGAATATCAATGCGCGTCAGACCACTAGCCTGGATGGCCAGTGGCAGGCGATAGTTGATCCGTATGATGTTGGAGCGTTGGACTACCGTGCTCAGCCGCTGAAAAATAACCATGCGTTTTACAAGAACTACAAGCCTCAGTCCGAATCGGAGCTGGTCGAATATGATTTCGATACTTCCGGCCAGCTCCTTGTGCCCGGTGACTGGAACACGCAGCGCGAATCGCTCCTCTTTTATGAGGGGAGTGTCTGGTACAAGCGGTCGTTCGATTACACAAAATCACTGAAGAACAGATTGTTTCTGCATTTCGGAGCGTGCAATTACCTGGCTGCCGTTTACCTGAATGGGGAGGAGCTTGGCGAGCATGAGGGCGGCTTTACCCCGTTTGATTTCGAAATCACGGATCGCGTAAGGGCACGTGGCAATTTCCTCGTTCTCAGAATCAACAACACTCGAGGAAGGGATCAAGTCCCCACCGTCAATACAGATTGGTGGAATTACGGGGGGATTACCCGCTCTGTGACACTGGTGGAGGTGCCGGAGACATTTGTTCAAGACTATTTCATTCAGCTTGAGAAAGGATCAACGGACCAAATCACGGGTTGGCTCCAACTCAACGGGGCACAACTTCAGCAGAATGTCACAATCCGAATTCCAGAGGTGGGGTTTAGCAAAACGTTTGCGACAAATTCCAGGGGGCGCGCCAACTTCTCTTTTGGTGCTGGCTTAACCCTCTGGACTCCCGAGAATCCCAAGCTCTATACCGTCGAAATCGCCAGCGAAACCGACCAAGTCACGGACCGCATGGGGTTTCGCTCAATTGAGGTCCGTGGCACGGATATCCTTCTCAACGGGAAACCCGTCTTCTTACGTGGAATCAACCTCCATGAAGAGGCTCCCATGCGGCGCGGCCGGGCCTGGAGCGACGACGATGCGCGGACACTCCTAAGTTGGGCAAAAGAACTGGGTTGCAATTTCGTTCGTCTCGCGCACTATCCGCACAATGAATCTATGTTGCGTGCGGCCGATCAAATGGGAATCCTGGTCTGGGGGGAGGTGCCGGTCTACTGGACCATTCAATGGGAAAATCCTCAAACACTGCACAACGCCGAAAATCAATTGAATGAGATGATCGCGCGGGATCATAATCGCGCCGCTCTTATCATCTACTCCGTCGCGAACGAGACCCCCATCAGCGATGCCCGCAATCGCTTCCTGCGGCAGCTCATTCAGGACGCGCATTCCGCCGACCCCACGCGCCTGGTGTCTGCTGCTCTTCAGGCTGACGAAGTCGTAGAGGAGAAACACATCACCATTCATATTAATGATCCGATCGCGAGCGATCTCGATGTCCTCGGGAACAATGAATACATTGGTTGGTATGCCCGCCGCCCGGAGGATGCAGACTCGATTGATTGGATCTCAGAGTACGACAAGCCCTTGATCATGAGTGAATTCGGGGGCGACGCGCTCTTCGGCTATCATGGCGATACCTTCGCACGGTGGACGGAGGAGTATCAGGAGAATCTTTACGAGCATCAGATTGCCATGCTGAAACGTATTCCCTTTCTTCGTGGGACTACGCCGTGGATTCTCAAAGACTTCCGCAGTCCGCGCCGAACGCTCCCTCGCTATGAGGATTATTTCAATCGCAAAGGACTTGTCTCCGAGCACGGTGAGAAGAAGAAAGCCTTCTTTGTACTGCAGAGGTTTTATCGGGAATTGCAGAGCGTTCAACTCCTTAAGTAGCCAAAGCCTCTTGCCAGGCCTCATTCGGACTGCCAGACGCCGTTCGCGAGGGCTGGGTGTGGGCGAATCTTTGGAGGTTTCATGAGCACATACTTGCGTCGGCGTGCGACCCTTTTGTTCGTCCTCTGCATCCTGGCATCACCGGCATGGAGCGGCGAAAAAATTCCCAAAGTGGCCTGGAAGCGCCCCATCGGGCAACCTTTGGAAAATGCCGGCACGAAAAAACCAGCTCTGGATGCGGGCCACATTGATGACGGTTTCTGGCAAGGTGCGCCGGTGGGCGGATTCGGCGCAGGGACGTTTTCCCGGACTTTCCGAGGCGATTTTGCGCGGTGGCACATTAAAGCCGGTGTGCACAAATATCGCACGGTGAACGCCAATCAGTTCGCGATGTTTCAGCAAACGGAGGGAACGGCCACGGGAACGGCTCGGGTTCTGTTCACTGATCATCCTTCAGGAGGCCAACTGAGCAGTTGGGATTGGGATTATCCCGTGGGCGCGGGCGATTACTACGCGCTCTATCCTAAGTCTTGGTTTGACTACCGATGGGAGAAATTCCCGGCGCATGTCGTCCTAGAGCAGTTTTCTCCCATCCTTCCTGACAATTACCGGGAATCGAGCTATCCGGTTGCGGTCTATCGCTGGCATGCGGAAAACCCGAGCAGCCAAACCGTCACTGTATCCGTCTTGTGTTCCTGGACGAATATGCTGGGGTGGTTCCGCACTTTTTCCCGGGATTTCAGCGGAGCTTTGGATCAAGGAAACCATAACCGCTTCGCGAGTGAATCCTTGGGCCCGGCCGGGGCCATGAAAGGAATTGTGTTCGAACACAATCGCGCCGGCTCCGCTCCGAATGAATGGGACGGGCAGTTCGCCATCGCAACCGTGGAGTCGCCTGGTGTCGAAGTCAGCTACCAGACAACATTTGAGGCAGAGGGGGACGGAAAATCCGTATGGAAACCTTTCGCCAAGGACGGACGACTCGCTAGCAGCGATGAAGTATGGGTGAGCAGCGGCGAGAAGCTAGCTGGCGCAATCGCCGTGCGCTTCATGCTAAAGCCCGGGGAGAAGCGCGTGATTCCCATGGTCATTTCGTGGGACCTTCCCATCGTGGAGTTCGGCTCCGGACGTCAGTGGCTTCGCCGTTACACCGATTTCTATGGAACCACAGGTGCGAATGCTTGGGCCATTGCCCGCGACGGTCTGCTCCATTCGGCTGCGTGGAGCGACGCGATCGATGCTTGGCAAGCTCCTTACATCAACGATGAGAGCAAGCCGCTCTGGTACCGCGGCATGCTTTTCAACGAGCTGTACGCGATAGCGGATGGAGGTTCCTTTTGGGGACGCCCGGTTGGATCCAACAAAAACGACCTTCCCACCTTTGCATTCATGGAGTGCTTCGATTATCCCTACTACGCTACGTTGGATGTACGTTTCTATGGTTCTATGCCCCTCGCAAAATTTTGGCTGGAAATAGATAAGCAGGTCTTGCGTCAGTTTGCCGATACTGTGCCCCGCGAGCTGCCGGAAAAGGGAATGTGGATTTGGAAGTCACAACAGTCAGACCATCTCGCGTTGCGCGTCCGCAAGAGAAAGGGGGCAGTTCCCCATGATCTGGGCGTGCCCGAAGAGGATCCATTTTTCGACGTTAATCAATTTGCCTGGCAGGACACGAACGGGTGGAAGGATTTGAACCCGAAGTTTGTGCTCATGATTTACCGCGACTTCGTCCTGACCCAAAATAAAGACCTTGCTTTCCTCCGCTACACCTGGCCTGCGGTAAAGGAGGCGATGGACTACCTCCGGCAGTACGACCACGGTGGAGGCCTGCCGGAAAATGATGGGTATCCGGACCAAACCTACGATACATGGGTCGTGCGCGGTCTTAGCGCCTACTCCGGCGGTTTGTGGCTGGCGGCCTTGCGAGCCTCCGAAGAGATGGCAAGAGTTCTAGACGAAGTTGCCTCCGCGGGACAATACCACGAAATGTTTTTGAAGGCCCAGAACACCTACATCAGCAGGCTTTGGAATGGCGAGTATCTCTCCTACGACACGGAAAGCGATTACCGGAACAGTATCCAAGCAGATCAGCTTGCGGGACAGTGGTATGCCAACATGACGGGCCTGGGTGATCTGATTCCGCGGGAAACGCGTCTGAAGGCTCTCGGAAAGATCTTCGCGTTTAATGTCATGAATTTCGCGGGCGGAGAGATGGGGGCGGTGAACGGGATCGCCCGGGATGGCTCAATCATCAAAACGAACGAACAGGTTCAGGAGGTCTGGACAGGGACGACATTTGGCTTGGCCGCCCTGCTCCTCAGTGAAGGAATGAAAGAGCAGGCCTACCACACGGCCTGGGGTATTTACCACGTGACTTATGAAAGTAAGGGCTATTGGTTCCGCACGCCGGAAGCTTGGGACGTCACCGGAAACTACCGCGCTTCGATGTATATGCGCCCGGCCGCTATTTGGGCTATGGAAATGACGCGGCCCAACGACAGCGAGAAGCAGAGGCAAACACCTAGCACGCTAAATTCGGGCTGTTTCAGGCGGCCCGTCGTTCGTAGCGGTGGTGCAGTCCACTGACCTACGGCTCCAGGCACGGACGCGTCGAGGAGCTGGGGTTACGACCGTCGCGAGCGCGGAGGGAGCTAATGTTGTAGTGCTTGCGGCTTGCGGCCGGGTAAAATGGCGAGATGGACCACGGGCCTTCCAACAGGTTGCGAGCGAACAAGAATTGGACCGCCCTTTCGCCACGCCTAGGCTTCTTCTCGGTACTTCGGCGTTCACTGCGAAGGGTTGGCAAAGCACATTTTATCCCGCAGACATGAAATCCGCCGACCACCTGAGATACGACTCAACTCGATTTCAAACGGTCGAGGTTGACAGCACATTTTATGGCACACCGCCCGCTGCAAGGGTGAAGAGCTGGTACGAGAAGACGCCGCGGGCTTTTGTCTTCGCGGCGAAAGTTCCGCAGTTATGTGGCGATGAGAATTATGTGACAAAACGACAAGAAAGGGAGTGTTTCCGAACTGTTTTGGACTTCGGGGGCCACATAACGGGACTTGAGTAGAACACCGACGCCATTTGACCCCAAACGACGGAGGCAGTTTCAAGGAAGTTCTAGGCCGCCGCCTCTCAATTCCGGCGTTACTACAACCTTGTCGACGGCTTGTCCCACGTTTATTACTCGAATCACGAGGTCGTAGGCACGACCCGGATAAACTTGAACAAAATTACACCGGTGATGCCAGTAAGCTGCATCCCCACCGAAGGTAAGTACCCAGTTTTCTTCTCCGTTGGATGGTGCGGGACTAGGGGTGGAGGACGGTTGCTGGCCAAGTTGTAGAAAAACCTGATCGGGCGCACGAGCGTTCTGCACGCATCAAAACATGTGCTTCGGTATGGCGCCAGCGCCGGGATTCCATGCTGGTGTCCAGCCTGTTTTTTGCCTATGCTTTTCCGGTGAAAAGATCTTCGCCGTTCCTGCGTCAACTCTCGCCCCAGCAGCTACTTCCCCGAATCATTCTTCATGCGATGGCGATTTTTATCGCGCTCAACAGCGCGATGCTGAGTGCCAGCCCGCAGCAGAAGGCCTCGGATACATCTCCCGCAGTCACCAAGGTCGAACCACCGAACTGGTGGGCAGGAATCACGCCGGAAGTGATGTTGCTGCTTTCCGGCCACGACCTGGAAGCAACGAACGTTACGTGCAACCTCTCGACGCTGCGCGTTTCGCACACACAGGCTGCAAGTGGGGGGAAATACCTTTTTGTCTGGCTGAAGATCGGAGGAGACACAAAGTCTGGAACAGCAGTTTGCCGGATTACCACGCTAAAAGGAACGACATCGTTCGAACTTCCGCTGTCTGCACGCGCGCCCACTCTGGGAAAATTTCAGGGACTTTCGCAGGATGACGTGATCTATCTAATCGTGCCGGACCGTTTCGCAAACGGAGACCCCGCGAATGATGAGCCCACCGAGGCTCCCGGATCGCATGATCGTTCGAAGCCTCGCGCATATCATGGTGGCGATCTGCTCGGAATCCAGAACCGTCTCTTTTACCTGAAGGATCTCGGCGTGACCACGCTTTGGCTTACTCCTGTCGTGAAGAACGGCGCTGCGCAGGATTATCACGGATACGGAGCCGTTGACCTGTACGCCGTTGATCCACACTTCGGTGCGCTCAAGGACTATCAGGACCTGGTCGCAGCGGCGCACAGCCAGGGAATGAAGATTTTCTTCGACGTCGTGCCGAACCACGTCGGCCCACAACATCCATGGGTTTCGAATCCGCCCTTGCCAGATTGGTTCCACGGTACGCTGCAACATCACATCGATTCGTTTTCGCCACTGAACGGCACCTTTTATGGCAAGGCGGCCGACCAGGCCATCACGAACGATCCCTTTGAGTCGCTGATTGATCCACACGCCCCGGCGAGGATGAAACAAAATCTCACCGAAGGCTGGTTCTTAGGGAATTTGCCGGACATGAACACGGAAAACCCGGCCGTCGAGCAGTATCTGCTGCAAAACAGCATCTGGTGGGCGGAAATCTCCGGATTGGACGGCTACCGCGTCGATACGTTTCCGTACGTCGGCCGGAGGTTCTGGGCAAAATGGCATGCGGGATTGCGCAGGATCTATCCGAATCTGACAACGATCGGCGAAGTGTTTCACCCTGATCCGACAGTGACTTCGTTTTTTGTTGGCGGAGCGCGCCGCTACGACGGCATCGATAGCGGGCTTTCCACGGTCTTCGATTTCCCATTGTTCTTCAGACTGCGCGATGTCCTGCTGCGGAATGCGCCTGCGGGACGCATCGCCGATGTTTTGCGACACGATTCCTTGTACCCGCGCCCTGATGCGCTCGTCTCCTTCTTCGCGAACCATGACGTGCCGCGCTTCGCGAGCGCCGAAGGCAGTTCTCCCGCAAAGCTGAAGCTGGCGTTCGGGTTGATCGTGACGTTGCGTGGCATTCCAGAATTGTACTACGGCGACGAAATCGGAATGTCCGGGGGCGCGGACCCCGACAATCGCCGCGATTTTCCTGGAGGGTGGGCAGGAGATTCGAACGACGCGTTTGCGCAGAAGGGCCGAACTCGGGATCAGCAGGAAATTTTTGCTTACGTTCATTCCCTGCTCCGGCTTCGCCGGGAGCACGTTGCGCTTCGCGCCGGCCACTTATGGCATCTTGCGTCTGATGAATCCACTTATGTTTTCG
>Ga0209648_10000588_pt1 | contig 27989 bp, 27 predicted proteins | sample GraSoi2013_115cm_FD_185830 | JGI IMG/M metagenome (GOLD analysis project Ga0209648, IMG submission 185830) | Grasslands soil microbial communities from the Angelo Coastal Reserve, California, USA - Sample 9_17_2013_115cm (SPAdes) (version 2) | ecosystem: Environmental > Terrestrial > Soil >...
CCTCCCATACGGGCCACGATATCGACGTCTGCGGTTCAGCCGACCCCCAGAAGCAACGGTTCCGGGGAGGTGCCCCCGCCCCGCGCGTCCGTCGACGGACTTCTGACTCAGGACACTAGGGCGGCTCAGCCGCGCGTGGCGGCCGCGGGCTCGGGGACGTCGAGGGTCGTCACGCGGCGCAGCTCGCGGCGGTATGTCGTGTCGTCGAACGGGCAGGCGCGATGCATCGTGGCGCGGTTGTCCCAGATCACGAGGTCGCCGACGCGCCAGGCGTGACGGTAGACGAGCTCCGGCCGGGTCGCGTGCTCCATCAGGTCCCGCAGGAGGAGCCGCCCCTCGGGGACCGGCCAGTCGAGGATCCGCGACGCGTGCGACGCGAGGTAGAGCGACCGGCGCCCCGAGCGCGGGAGCGTGCGGACGAGCGGGTGGACGGCGCCCGGGAGCTTCTCCTGCTCCTCCGCGGAGAACTCGAACCCGAGCGTCTGGCGCGAGTGGGCGATCGAGTGGTGGACGCGCAGGCCCTCGAGGCGCGCCTTCGTCTCGTCGGGCAGCGTGTCGTACGCGGAGCGCATGTCGGCGAACTCGGTGTCCGCCGCGACGGCGGGGACGACCTTGGCCGAGAGCATCGAGTACCGTCCGGGCGGGTCCACGAACGACGCGTCGGTGTGCCAGAGGCGATTGCCGAGCGTGTACATGCGGCGGCGGTCCGTCGATCCCAGGATGCCGCCGTCCGCCGCGACGTTCGAGATGTCGGAGAGCGCCTCGTCGCCGAGGCGGTTCTTGCCGAGGGCGGCGCTGCCCGTCCGCGTGTGGAGCTGGCCGTCGAGCCGCTGGGCGAACGCGAGCTGCTCGTCGTCGGTGAACGGCTGGTCGCGGAACACGAGGATGGCGTGCTCGTCCATCCCCGCGCGGATCTCGGCGAGCGTCTCTCCGTCGTGAGCCCGGCGGAGATCGACCGGGCCGATCTCGGCGACGAAGCGCGGGTGCAGCCGTCGGAACGTCAGGGCCATGCGGGCGCCTCCTCTGAACGGCTATTATGCCCCGAAAGCCCGGCGGCACGCGGCGGCGCCGATCGAGTATCCTCGGGACCACACGGGAGGACGCCATGGCACGGGTGACGGGACTCGGACACGTCGGGATCTACGTGCGCGACCTCGAGCGGATGGTCGCCTTCTACCGGGACGTCCTGGGCATGCGGGTCACCAAGCAGAACTGGCGCGCCGGTGTGGTTTTCCTGAGCGCGGACCCGGAGGCCGTGGACCACGAGATCGCGCTCATGCGGGGACGACCCTCCGCGGACGATCCCCACCTGATCCAGCAGATCTCGATGCGGGTCGCCACGCTCGACGATCTCCGCGCCTTCCACCGGCGCCTGGTCGCCGAGGGCTACCGGATCGACGCCGTCGTCAACCACGCCAGCGCCATCGGCTGCTATTTCTTCGATCCCGAGGGCAACCGCACCGAAGTGTTCTGGGTGACGGGCCGGCCGAGCTGGGTGCCCGTCGCGAACCCGATCGACATCGAGCAACCCGACGACGCGATTCTCGGCGAGGTGGATCGACTCTGGCAGAAGGTCCGGCACGTGCCCGTCGGCGGTGTGATGGACGACGCACCGGAAACGCTCGAAATCGCGACGCGGGACTGAAAGGAGACGGCCATGGCGCTGAAACTCACTCGTCGTCGGTTCCTGATCGGCACGGGAGCGGTGGCCGCGATGCCGGCGCCCGCGTTTGCGCAGCAGAAGCCGGTCAAGATCGGCCTCCTCACCGTGAAGACCGGGCCGCTCGCAGCGGGCGGCATCCAGATGGAGCAAGGCACCACCCGCTTCCTCAAGGATCGGAACTACACGCTCGCCGGCCGCAAGGTCGAGCTCGTCGTCGCCGACACCGGCGGCAATCCCGCGGGCACCAAGACGAAGACGCAAGAGCTCGTCGAGCGCGACGGGGTCGACATGATCTTCGGTCCGCTCGCCGCGTTCGAGCTGCTCGCGATCACCGACTATGCCGCGGCCGCGAAGATGCCGATCCTCTCACTCGCCGCGGCGGAGGACATGACGCAGCGCCGGCCCAACCCCTATTTCGTCCGGGCCTCCGGCACTTCGGCGCAGTACCTGCACCCCCTGGCCGACTACGCGGCGAAGGAGCTGAAGTGCAAGCGCATCATCACGCTCGCCGACGACTTCGCGTTCGGTCACGAGCAGATGGGTGGCTTCCAGCGCGTGTTCGAGGACGCGGGCGGCCGGATCGTGAAGAAGCTGTGGCCGCCGCTCACGACCCCGGACTACACGCCGTACATCGCGCAGATCAGCGGCGCCGAGGCCGTCATGCAGGGATTCGCGGGATCGAATCCGTTGAAGTTCATGAAGCAGTACCGCGATGCGGGACTCAAGCTCCCGGTCCTCGCCGGCGCGCCGGCCGGCGACGATGCGCTCCTGAAGTCGTTCGGCGACGAGGCGGTCGGAATGATCTCGTCGAACTTCTATACGAACGACCTCGACACTCCGAGCAACAAGCGGCTCATCGACGGGATGGTGCGTGACTACGGCAACGTCCCGGGCACCTACTCCGCCGGTCTCTACATCAACGGGATGGTCGCGGAAGCGGCGCTCGAGAAGACGGGCGGCAAGACCGACGACCGGGAAGCGTTCGTCCAGGCGCTGCGCTCGGTGTCCCTCATCGACACGCCACGCGGACCGTTCACGTTCGACCACTTCGGCAACGTCGTCGGCAACTTCTATATCCGGCGCTGCGAGAAGAAGGGCGACAAGCTGGTCAACACCACGATCAAGACGTATACGAGGGTCAGTCAGTTCTGGACGTACGACGAAAAGTGGTTCCTCTCGCAACCGGTGTATTCGCGCGACTATCCGCCGCTTCGCTCGTGAGGGGGCGACTCACAGGCGCGCCTTTCGGCGCGACGGCCCCCTCCAGGACCTCCCCCAGGATAGGATTGCGGCGGCAAAGCCGCCGCTCGAATCGGACGCGATGAGCCTGTGGCTGGTGCTCGCCGTCAACAGCGTCACGCTCGGCGGCCTCCTCTTTCTCCTGTCCGCCGGCTTCTCGCTGATCTTCGGGTTGATGAAGATCCCGAATCTGACCCACGGCTCGTTCTTCATGCTCGGCGCGTATCTCGCGACGACCCTGATCGCGCACGGCTTCGATTTCTGGACGGCGGCGGTCGTCGGCGGGCTCGGCGTGGCCGCGTTCGGCGGCATCGTCGAGCGGTTCATCCTGCGCCGGCTGCCGGGCGCCGAGCTCGCGCAGGTGCTGGTGACCCTGGGCCTCTCGTTCATGATCGCGGACGTCTGTCTGATGGTGTGGACCGGCGATCCGATCCGGATCGACACGCCACCCGCGCTGCGCGGGGCGACGGCCTTCGCCGGCCTCGCGTTTCCGACGTATCGCCTCGCCATCAGCGGGATCGCCGTGATCTTCGCCGCCGTGCTCTGGGCGCTGCTCGATCGTACGCGCCTCGGGGCGATGATCCGCGCCGGCGTCGACGATCCCGCGATGGCGCGCGTCGTCGGCATCCGGGTCTCTCGCCTCTTCACGATCGTCTTCTGCCTCGGCGCGTGGCTCGCGGGATTCGCCGGCGTCATCGGCGGGCCGATCCTCTCCGTCTATCCCGGCCTCGATCAGGAGATGCTGCCGCTCGCGCTCGTCGTCGTGATCCTCGGCGGCAGCGGCTCGCTGCTCGGCTCGTTCGTCGGCAGCTTCGTCGTCGGCTTCCTCTACAACTTCGGCCAGGCGATGTTTCCGGAGCTCGCCTACGTCGTGCTCTTCCTGCCGATGCTCATCGTCCTGGTGGTGCGGCCGCAGGGACTCTTCGGGCGGCAGGCGATATGAAGCGCCTCGCGCTCGTCGTCGCGCTCGCGCTCGCCGCGACGGTGCCGCTGTGGGTCAGCGGCACCTATTACGTCAACATCGCCAGCCAGATCCTCTTCTACGCGATCTTCGCGCTCGGGATCAACGTCCTGGCCGGCTACGCGGGCCTCGTCACGCTCGGCCACGCCGGGCTGTTCGGCATCGCCGCGTACGCCGGCGCGCGAATCATGAACGCCGGCGCCGGCCACCTGGCCGTCGCGGCGGGGGCCCTGGCGGTGACGCTCGTCGCCGCGGCGGTCTTCGCGGCGCTGGCGCTGCGCGGCACCGGGCTCGGCTTCGTCATGATCACCGTGGCGCTCGGCCAGATCGTGTGGGGCGTCGCCTATCGCTGGATCAGCATCACCGGCGGCGACAACGGCATCTCCGTCAGGGGCCGGCCGAGCCCGCTCGGGCTCTCGCTCGCCGCGCCGACGGCGTTCTACTGGGCGACGCTCGTCGTGTTCCTCGTCGCTGTCGTCTCGATGGCGATCTTCGCCGCCTCGCCGTTCGGCGCGAGCGTGTGCGGCACCCGGGACCAGCCGCGGCGCATGAACGCCCTCGGCTACCACGTCTGGATGATCCGCTTCCTCGCCTTCGTCTTCTCGGGCTTCTGGAGCGGCGTCGCCGGGCTGCTCTTCCTCTACTACAACCAGTTCGTGAGCCCGCAGGCGGTCGCGCTCACCGCCTCGGCCGAAGCGCTGCTGATGGTGATCTCGGGCGGCACGGGGACGCTGCTCGGGCCGATCGCCGGCGCCGCGCTGGTCGTCATCATGAAGAACGTCGCGAGCGCCTACATCGAGCGCTGGAACTTCGTGCTCGGCGCGATCTTCGTCGTCATCGTCGTCTTCATGCCCGAGGGGCTGGTGCCGGGCACGGCGCGCCTCGGGCGCTGGGCGCTCGCGGCGGTACACCCGCGCGCGGCGCCGCGACTGGGCGCGCCGGGCCCGGAAGACGCGTAGGATAGGGAAACGCATGGCCCTGCGATTCGGCGTCTTCGACCACATCGAGCCGGTGCCGGGGCTGCGGCTCGATCGGATCTATCGCGAGCGTCTCCTCCAGATCGAGCGCCTCGACGCGGCCGGCTTCTACGCCTATCACCTGGCCGAGCACCACACGCCCGCGATCCATAGTCTCGCGCCGTCCCAGAACGTGTTCCTGGGCGCGGTGGCCCAGCGCACGAGGCACCTGCGCTTCGGCCCCTGCGTCTACGTGCTGCCGCTGCACCATCCGCTCCGCCTGATCGAGGAGATCAGCATGCTCGACAATCTGAGCGGCGGACGCCTGGAGATCGGCGTGGGCCGCGGCGGCGTCATGGAGGCCTACTTCTGGGGCCAGGAGGCCGACCCCGAGACCAACTACGCGCGGTATCTCGAGACGCTGGCGATCATCCGCGAAGGGCTCAGCCACGACCGGCTCACGTATGCCGGCCGCTTCCACAGCTTCGAGGATCTCCCGATGTATCTGCGCCCGTTGCAGACGCCGTATCCACCGCTCTGGTACATGCGCAATCCCGTGACCGCGGCGATGGACGGGATGCACACCATCATCGTCGGCTCGCTCGACGGCCTCGCCGTCGCGGTCCCGCGCTACCGCGCCACCTGGGAGGAGCATCAGGGCGTGGGCGCCCTGACGGTGCAGGGGGACGCGCCGATGATCGGCCTCGTCGTCCACCTGGTGGTGGCGGAGACGGACGACGAGGCGATCAGGATCGCGACGCCGGCCTGGGAGAAGTATCGCTGGAACCTCGCCGCCCCGCGCCGGCTCGAGGCGGAGAAGCGCGGGCTCAGCCAGTTCATGTCGACCAAAGACGGCTCGTTCGGCTTCGTCGGAGACCGCCCCACGGGGTTGCCGACCCGGGAGCTACGGCGGGACATCGCCGAGCTCGAGCGCTTCGACCAGCAGGCGGGCCGGCCCCATCCCAACCGCCTGGGCGGCGTGGCCCTGGCCGGCTCCCCGGCGGCGGTGCGGGAATACATGGACGAGTACCTGGCGACCGGGGCCAACTACTTCGTCTGCTCCTTCCAGTGGGGCGATCTCACCCACGAGCACGCGATGCGATCCATCGAGCTCTTCACGGCGGAAGTGATGCCCCGGTACACGCCGCGGTCCGTCGCGGCGCGCGCGCATCCCGCGCCTGACGCCCGATGAAGATCGCCGTCAAGGCGCGGAACGGGGCGCGCGACTTCGAGTGCGCCGCCGGGGAGAAGATCCTCCACGCCGCGCTCCGGGGCGGGGTCGAGCTGTCCTACGAGTGCGCCACGGGCACGTGCGGCACGTGCAAGGCCCGGCTGGTGAGCGGACGCGTCGAGAGCGAGTGGCCCGCCGCGCCGGGCACGCGGTATCTCAAGGGCGAGGCCGAGCTGCTCACGTGCCAGAGCGTGGCCCTGGACGATTGCGCCCTCGAGGTCGCGGCGTTGAAGTCGCGCGAGCCGGACGCCCCCGTGCCGCGTGCCCTGGCGGGGACCGTGCGCGGGCGCCGGCCCCTGACGCACGACGTGGTCGCCTTCGACCTCGACCTCGACGGCGCGCTCGATTTCGCCGCCGGCCAGTTCGCCCTCCTCACCGTGCCGGGGATCGCCGGGGCGCGCGCCTACTCCATGGTCAACTTCGACCGGCGCGCCGAGCGGCTGTCGTTCGTGGTGAAGAAGAAGCCCGGCGGCGCCGTGAGCGAGTGGCTCTTCGGCGACGGGGTCGAGGGCGCCCGCCTCGGCGTCTTCGCGCCGCTCGGCCACGCGACGTTCCATCCCCCGGTGCCGAGGCACGTCCTCTGCGTCGCGGGGGGCAGCGGGATCGCCGGCATGATGTCGATCCTCTCGCTCGCCTGCCGGGAGGCTCACTTCGCCGGCTGGGACGGGCACGTCTTCTTCGGCGTCCGCACCGCGCGCGACGGCTTTTTTCTCGACGAGCTGGAGGCGTTCCGGGCGCGGTACCCGGCGCGGCTCTCCGTGACCGTCGCGCTCTCGGACGAGGACGTGCCGGCCTCGCTGCCCGCCGCCTATCCGGGATTCGCGTTCGCGCGGGGCCTCGTCCACGTCGTGGCCGGCGAGCGCATGGCGGGCCGCTTCGCCGACGTCCGCGCCTACGTCGCGGGGCCGCCCCCGATGGTCGACGCGTGCCTGCGCCTGCTGCTGCGCGAGGCGCGGCTGCCGCCCGCCGACATCCGCTACGACAAGTTCAGCTGAGCGAAAGGAGCGGCGATGGGCCAGTACGATCGTCACGTGTTCGTCTGCACGGGCGGCGAGACGTGCCCGACGCAGGGCGACGTCGAGAAGTTCGTCAAGGTCCTCCGCGACGGGGCGCGCCAGGCCGGCAAGCAGGCGGACGTGCGCATCAACAAGTCCGGCTGCTTCTCGCAGTGCGGCCACGGCCCGATGATCGTCGTCTATCCCGAGGACGTCTGGTACGCGGGCGTCCGGGAGTCGGACCTCCCGGAGATCCTCGCCTCGCACATCGTCGGCGGCCGGCCCGTCGAGCGTCTCCGCTACGCCCCCGGGGTGCCGGGGCCGAACACGATCGAGCCCGCGAAGCAGGACGCGGCGCCCGCGCCGCGCGAGCTCGCGTGGACGCGCGTGTGCGCGTCCGGCGACGTGCCGGCGAACGGCATGAAGGAGTTCGCCGTCGACGGCGTCGGCGTCCTCGTCGTCCACACCGGTGACGCGTTCGTCGCGTTCCAGGCGATGTGCCCCCACGAGGCGGTGCCCCTCGAGCAGGGCGTGCACGACGGCGCCGTCCTGACGTGCCTCGAGCACATGTGGCAGTTCGACGTCAGGACCGGCGCGCCGCTGGGCGACGCGCAGACGGCGCTCCGGGGGTATCGGCTGCAGGAGGAGCGGGGCGAGCTGTACGTCGGGCTCGACAGCTGAGCGCGCTGGCCGTCCGGGAGCTCGAGAAGTCGTTCGGCGGCCTGCGCGTGACCGCCGCCGTGAGCCTCGCCGTCGAGCCGGGCGAGCGCCGGCTCATCATCGGCCCGAACGGCGCCGGCAAGACGACGCTGTTCAACCTCATCACCGGCGAGCTCCGGCCCGACCGCGGCGCGATCACGCTCTTCGATCGCGACATCACCCGGGTGCCGAGCCGGCGGCGCCCGCACCTCGGCATCGGCCGCACCTACCAGATCATCACCCTCTTCCCGCACGAGACGCTGCTACGCAACGTCACGCTGTCCCTGCTCGGCCTGTCGCCCCTGCGCTGGAACCCCATCGTCAGGCTCGAGCGCCGGGAGGCGCTGATCGCGCGGGCGCGCGCGGTGCTGGCGCGGGTCGCGCTCGACCACCTCGCCGACCGGCCGCTCGCCCAGACCTCCTACGGCGAGCGCCGGCGCGTCGAGATCGCGATGGCGCTCGCCCAGAACCCGCGGGTGCTCCTGCTCGACGAGCCCTTCGCCGGGCTCTCGGTCGAGGAGCGGCGCGACGTGCTCCGGCTCGTCACGGGCATCCCGCGCGACGTGACGATCGTCATGATCGAGCACGACATGGACACGGCGCTCGACTTCGCCGAGCGCATCACCGTCCTGCACTTCGGCGAGGTCGTCGTCGAGGGCACGCGCGGCGAGGTGGTCGCCCACCCGCGCACGCGGGAGATCTACCTTGGCGAGTGACGCGCTCGTGCTCGACGGGATCGACGCCTTCTACGGCGACAGCCACGTGCTGCACGGCGTGTCGCTGCGTCTGCCGGAGGGCCGGCTGCTCGGCCTGCTCGGCCGCAACGGCGCCGGCAAGTCCACGTCCATGAACGTGACCGTCGGCCTCCTGCCCCCGCGGCGCGGCGTGGTCGCGGTCTACGGCCGCGCGGTCACGGGTCGCGCCCCCGAGGCCATCGCCGCGCACGGCGTCGCGCTCGTGCCGCAGGGGCGCCGGGTCTTCCGGAGCCTCACCGTGCGCGAGAACCTCGCGGTGGCCGCGCGCAGGCCGCGCGGCGGCCTGCCGATGCTGTGGACGCTCGACTCCGTCTACGCGATCTTCCCGCACCTCCGCCAGCGCCACGGGCAGCTCGCCGGCTCCCTCTCCGGCGGCGAGCAGCAGATGCTGGCGATCGGCCGCGCCCTGATGTCGAACCCGCGCGTGCTCCTGATGGACGAGCCGTCGGAGGGCCTGGCGCCGCAGATCGTCGCGGAGGTCATGGCGACCATCCGCCGCCTCAAGGCGCAGGGGCTCTCCATCGTGCTCGTCGAGCAGAACCCCAAGCTGGTGTTCGACGTCGCCGACGACATCGTCGTCCTCAACAGCGGCCGCGTCGTCGTCCAGGGATCCGTGGCGGAGCTCCGGACGAGCGGCGTGGACCTGCGCCAGCACCTGGGCATCTACTGACCGAAAGGAGATCCATGCGCTCCATCGACATCCACGCCCATCTGACCCCCCAGTGCTTCTGGCGCGCGACGGAGAACGGCGGCGACTGGCACACCATCACGCGCGAGAAGGATGCGCGGGGCGCGGCGGTCGCCATCGTCGGCGGCCAGCGGCACCCGCTGCCGCCGCGCGCCAGGTGGACGCCGGAGGAGCGCCTCGCCGACATGGATTCGCTCGGCGTGGACGTCCACGTCGTCTCGCCCTACGTCGGGTTCTACAACTACCACCTCGACACGGCACTCGCGGTCGCGACCGCCCGGGCCACGAACGACGAGATCGGCGACATGGCGCGCGCGTGGCCCCGGCGCTTCGCCGGGCTCGGCACGCTCCCCATGCAGGACGTGAAAGCGGCGATCGCCGAGCTCGAGCGGTGTATGACCCGGGTCGGCCTCAAGGGCGTGGAGATCAACGATCACATCAACGGCAAGACGCTCGAGGAGCCGGAGTTCCGGCCCTTCTGGAAGGCCGCGGAGCAGCTGGGCGCCCTGATCTTCTTCCACCAGGGCGGCGAGACGCTGGTGAGCGCGCGGAGCAGGCGCTATCACCTCCCGAACAGCATCGGCAACCTGGTCGACCGCGCGGTGACGTTCGCCACGCTGGTCCACGGCGGCGTCCTCGACGAGTGTCCGGATCTGAAGATCGTGCTCGGCCACGGCGGCGGGTACACGTGCTACGGGATCGGGCGCATGGACCACGGCTGGCAGGTGCGCGCCGAGGCGCGGGTCCACATCACGAAGCCCCCGAGCGCGTATCTGCGGCGTTTCTACTACGACTGCATCGTCTACACCGAGCCGGCCCTGCGCTACCTCATCGACGCGGTCGGCGTCGACCGGGTCGTGTTCGGGACCGACTGGCCCTACGACATGGCGCTCGACTGGCCCGTGTCCTGGATCCTCGCCATGACGAGCCTGTCGCGGGAGGAGAAAGAGGCGATCCTGTCGAAGAACGTGGAGCGCCTACTGGGCCTCTAGCCGGCGGGCCATCCAGTCCGCCATCAGCGGGCGCGCCTTGTAGGGGATGTTGTCGCAGACGTGGTTGCCCTCGGGGAAGACCACGAGCGTGGTCGGCCCGCCGGCCTCCTTGCGGATCCGCTCGGACTCCTCGACGGGGCACACCGTGTCGAGCCCGCTGTGGACGATGAGGAAGGGGCACGCGAGTCCCGGGAGGGCCCCGGCGAGCGTGAAGGCCCGGGCCCGCGCGCGCGCGGCCTCGTGGCTCGCGACGCCCAGCCCGAACCGCAGGGTGTCCTTGACGCTCGCCGGCAGCCGGTCCCAGATGCCGGCGAGGTCGTAGAAGCCGCCGATGCTGATGCAGGCGGAGAGCCGCCGCTCGAAGGACGCGGCGCGCGGCGCCGCGTAGCCGCCGAAGCTCCGTCCCCAGATGCCGAGGCGCCTCGCGTCCACCTCCGGGCGCGTCGCGAGGACGTCGATCACGGCGCCCACCGGCTTCTCGAAATCGGGGCGGAGCTTCATCGCGGCCCACGTGAGACCCTGGCCCGGGCCGTCGTAGCTGAAGGTCGCCACGCCGCGCCGGAGGAACTCGTTCTCGAGCGTGTAGAACTCCTCCTTCGTGGAGTCGGCGCCGGGGTTGAGCAGCACGCACGGGGCGGGCCGGACGCCGCGCGGGACGCGCAGGTTCCCGGTGAAGGCGATGCCCTCGAACGGGACCTCGAGCTGCTGCGCGGGCGGCGACAGGTGCGGCATCGCCTTGCGATAGGCGTCGCGCTGGAGCTCCTGCACCCGGCGCTTCTCGGCGGGATCGTCGAAGAAGACGGACTGCCCGGTGTGGTAGTAGATCGCGGCCCGCACGAACGCCTCGCCCGCCGTGAGCGCGCGGCCCTCGCGCAGCGCCTCGTCACCGAGGCGCTCGTGCGCCCGCGCCATCGCGACCCATTCCGCGCACCAGTCCTCGAAGCGCCGGATCCGGCCGAGGACCGTCTGGGCGTCGTTGTAGTCCACGCCCGACGCGAGCAGGCGCGGATAGCGGAGCCGGATCGTCTCCTTCAGCAGATCGTCGGCCACGCGAGCGCTCCCGGGTCAGTCGCCGCGGGCGATCAGCTCCGCCACCGGCACGCCGGCCCGGAAGCGCTTGACCAGCGCGTCGGGGTCGTACTCGACGCCGATCGGGTTCCGATCGAACGCCGGCGTCCGGAGCCAGTCCTGGCCTTCCTTGGCGGTGGCGAAGTTGTCGATCTGGAGCTCGACGCGGTTGCCGTCGGGATCCCGGTAGTACATCGAGGTCGTCGGCCCGTGGTTGACGCAGAAGAAGGGGCGGATGCCGCGGTCCCGCAGGCGGACGTAGTTGTCGAGGAAGTCCTGCATGGACGCGAAGGTGAACGCCGTGTGGTGCAGGCCGGGCTGCTCGGAGGCCTTGACGCCGAGCTCGGTGTTCGTGTCCTTCGGCGCCAGCGGGCCGAAGTTGAGGAACGCCACGCGGTGGTGCTCGTCGTCGTACGTCGCGAAGCAGAGGTGATCGTTCTCGTAGATCACCCCGGCGCCGAGCACGGCGCAGTACCAGTCGCGCATCTCGGGGATCCGGTTCGTCTGGAACACGACGTGGGCCAGCTTGCTGGGCGGCATCGCGCGATCCTCCTTCTCTCGGGCGCCGGGCTATTCGTAGACGACGACGCTGCGCTTGACCTCGCCCCGCAGCATCAGGTCGAACGCGTGGTTCAGCTCGCCGAGCGGCAGGCGCCGGCTGATCAGCTCGTCGAGGCGGTACCGGCCGCTCATGTAGAGATCGATCAGCATGGGCACGTCGGTCCGCTGGTGCCCGCCGCCGAACGAGCTCCCCGTGAGCACGCGCTGCTGCAGGAGCAGCGAGGGATCGACGGAGAGCCGCGTGCCGGCCGGCGACACGCCGACGATCACGCAGGTGCCGCCGCGGTGGGTCGCGAGGAGCGCCTGCTCGATCGTCCGCTGGGTGCCCACCGCCTCGAAGGCGAAGTCCACGCCGCCCCGGCCGGCGAGGGCCTGGACGCGCGCGACGGGGTCCTCGTGCGAGGCGTCCACGACGTGCGTCGCGCCGAACTCCTCGGCCCAGGCGAGCTTCTGCTTCACCACGTCCACGCCGATGATCGTCCCCGCGCCCACGAGGCGCGCCGCCTGGATCGTGTTCAGGCCCACGCCGCCGCAGCCCCAGACGGCCACGCTCGCGCCGGGCGGTACCTTGGCGCGGTTGAAGACCGGCCCGGCGCCGGCGAGGACACCGCAGCTCACGAGGCACACGACGTCGAGCGGCGCGTCCTTCCTGATGGGGATGACGCTTTCCTCCGGCAGGACGGAATGCGTCGCGTAGCCCGAGACCTGGAGGAAGTGGTGGAGGCCCTGGCCGTTCTTCCGGAACCGCGGCGTGCCGTCGAGCATGAACCAGCGGGGCTTGTCGCGCAGCGCGCACATGGTGGGCTGGCCGCCGATGCAGTACCAGCACTTGCCGCACGACGGGATGTAGCTCGAGCAGACGTGATCGCCCGGCGTCACCGTCTCGACGCCCGGGCCGACCTGCTCGACGACCCCGGCCGCCTCGTGGCCGAGCACCACGGGCAGGGGATGCGGGTAGTCGCCCGTGATCACGTGCAGGTCGCTGTGGCAGACGCCGTTCGCCGCCCACCGCACGAGCACCTCGTGCGCGCCGGGCTCGCCGAGCTCCACCTCTTCCACCACGACCGGCTTCCTCGTGTCGTACAGGACCGCCGCCGTCACGCGCATGGCCGCCCTCCCGCCGGATGTCGTCGCGGGTAGTCTCTGCGAATCCGGGCGGCTCCGCAAGTCGGCGGCCCGCGGCGTCCGCGTGTGACCTAGAGCGGGAGCGGCGTGGGGCGGAGGCCGAGCGGCGCGGCGATCTTGTAGTACGAGGTGAGGAAGCCCTCCCACCACTCGCGGCGCTCGCCGCCCCTGGCCACCTCGACGAAGAGGCGCAGGCTCTCGTCCTGCCACGCTTGGATCACGTCGAGGTTCGCGGGGTCTTCCTCGACCAGCGCTTTCACGAGCGCGCGCGCATAGCTGATGTGGCGGGTCTCGTCGCGGAGCCGGGCGCGGTGGTTGACGGCGGAGAGCAGGTCGCCGCGGGCCTCGGCGCCGTCCGCGAGGACGGTGAAGGTGCCGGGCCCGGCGGCGCCCTCGGCCACGAAGTTCGCCTTGACGATGATCTCGATGGGATCCTCGAGCGTCAGCACGTGGCGGAAGAAGCGGCACGTCGTGCCCGGCTGCTCCCAGGCCGGCAGCCAGTCGCGCGCGGGGATCCCCGCGCGCTCGAAGACCTCGGTGTCCATCTCCAGGTGGCGCTGCTCGTCGGCGAGCTGGAACAGACAGCACTTCTTGAGCTCCTCGAAGGGTGCCCCGGCCGCGGCGGTCGCGATGTAGTGCGTCGCCGATTCCTCGGAGTAGTAGTTGTTCGCGAACTGATCGATCGCGCGCTCGACGTAGCGCGGGCTGACGGTCCTGAACTCGAGCGCGTCCCGGGGGATGGCCGCCCGCTCGGCGAGGTACCGCTCGCGCTCGCGGGCCTGGAGCGCGATGTAGCGCTCCCAGGTGAGGCCCGCGGGGTCCTTGAAACGGCTCGGGTCCTTGAGCGCGATTCGCCGGCTCGACATGCCCGATGCCGATGCTACACCCGTCGGCCGCCGGGCGGGAGGAGGGTCAGCGCCGAGCGGTCAGCGGGTCCACGCCTGACGGACGGAGTCTATGGCCGTCTGCAGCGCGTGCCTGATCGTGTCCAGGTTCACCCCGGGATCACCGAGCAGGACGATGAAGCCCACCGGCGTGCCGCCGAGGAAGACGGTCCCGTTGCCGGCGGCGAACTCGGCCATCATGGCGATGCCGCGTCGGACACGGGGCCCCCGCAGCTCGAGCTCGCGGCCGAGCGTGGCCGCCAGCGCCGACAGCGGCTCCACCGGGACCTCGCCGGGAAGCTGGGCCGCGATCACGAGCCCGTCGGGGGCGACGAACAGCCCGCCGCGGACGTGGTCGAGCCTCACGAGCTGGCCGAGCACCTCGCGGAGGTCGCGGCCGCGCGCCGGGCGCGCGTCGGGGGAGGCGCTGACGGCGCCGTTGGTCGTCATCACGCGACTCGGTTCGCCAGCTCGGTGCGGCAATTGCCCCACACCCGGTCCAGGTGGGTGAGGGCCGTGGCGGGCCGCATGTCGCGGCTGAACGCGATCGAGAGGACGATCTCGCCGTCGGCGCGGAGGAGCGTCGTCTCGCCGCCGCCGTCGATGACGGCGTGCTGCAGCGGTCCGAGCCCGCACCGCGCGAGCATCGCGGAAGCGATCTTACACAGCTGCGCGACGCGCGCGGTCAGCTCCGGAGTCCGCAGTCCCCTCGGCTGGGCGACGATCGGTGTGCCGTCGACCCGCGCGACCAGCACTTCGTGGGTCTCGGCGGGCACGTGCAGCCGGTCCGCGCTGATGCCGTCGGCCGGCTGCGCCGGGCGGGTCGCGGGAGCGCTCGCGACGGGGCTCTGGACGACGTCGAGCAGCGCCCGGGCTTCGGGGAAGTCCGGGTAGCGCGCCAGTGCGCGGGTGAGGAGATCCTTGCAGTAGCCGGCGTCACCTTTCTCCAGGGCGATCCGGGCGAGCCCCAGCAACGCGCGCGGGTGAGTCGGCTCGAACGCCAGGACGCGCTCGAACGCGGCCCGCGCCATGTCCATCTCCCGGAGCGCAGCGTGGAGGGAGCCCGCCAGGAGGTGCCCGACGGCGTTGTCGGGATCCAGTCGCAGTCCCTCGGTGACGAGAATCGCCGCTTCCTCGAACCGCCCCTGATCGCGAAGACGCCTCGCGCGCAGGAAGAGCTCCATGACCGTCGGCGACCGCCTGCTCCAGATGCGTGTCAGCACCATGACGCTTTTCCCGGACATTCAAGTTCCCCGCCAGATACACGTCCCCGTTGAAAATCCAACGTTCCGAGCCATCCGTGATGGCCTCCAGGCCAGGGTGGCATGAGCAAAAGTGACCCGCTGTCACTATGAGGGGACCGGCGGGACCGCAAAACCGGGGGGCGTCGGCTCCGACTTTCTTCACACCCCCGCGAGTCTCACGGCCAAATCCGCTTGGAATTTCCGGTATTGGCAGCCCGGTTGCACCTCCAATGTCCGGCTGACACCAGCACGGCATTTTCGGAAGGAGGCCGGGGTCGATGGGCAAGGTCATGGTGGTCGACGACGCGTATTCGGAGCTCCAGGTGATGGAGGCCATTCTCCGGTCGGCGGGTCACGACGTGGTGACGTACCTCGACGGCGACCAGCTCGAAGACAGGATCGCGACGGAACGGCCGGACGTCGTGCTGCTGGACATCGTGATGCCAAAACGGAACGGCTTCGACGCGCTCCGCGGCCTCCGAAGGGACGAGCGCACCCGAGAGACGCGTGTCGTCGTGGTGAGCTCGAAGAACCAGGAGAGCGATCGCACCTGGGGCCTCCGGCAGGGCGCGGACGAGTACCTGCCGAAGCCATTCACGGCCGAGCAGCTGCTGACGGCCGTCCGCCGGTTCCTGCGGTGACGACGGGTCTGCTCGACGTCACCGCCGCGGTCCGGGCCTGCGTGTTCACGCTCGCCGGCGAGCCGTTCGCGCTCGACGTCGCGCGGATCCGGGAGCTGACGGTGTTCGACGGGTGGACCACGGTGCCGCGGGCCTCGCGTCACGTCATCGGCGCCGCGAACCTCCGCGGCGACGTGGTGCCGATCGCGGACGCCCGGGCCCTGCTGGGACTGCCGGCGGGCCGAGGCGGGCGACGACTGCGGACGCTGGTCGTCGCGGCCGACGGGCTCGAGGCGGCCCTGGTCATCGACGAGGTCCTCGGCCTCGAAGCGTTCGCCGGGGTCACGCCGCTCGAGGACGCGGGCCCGCAGACCCACGGCGAGTGGGCGCTCGGGTTCCTGCGCCGCGAGGATCGCCTCGTCCCGTTGCTCGATCCGGCCAGGCTCCTGCGTGCATTGCGAGCGGAGGGCTGACGATGGAACGGCGGACCGTTCTCCAGATCCTGTCCGGGGCGCTGGTCGGCGGCCTCCTGCCGGGCGGCTCCCCGCGGGCGTGGGCCGAGACGCCGGGGCGGGGTGGGACCGCGAGCGCGCCCGGCGTCACCGGGAGGGACATCAAGATCGGCGTGAGCGCCGCGTTCAAGGGGCCCTCGGCGGGCCTCGGCACCGAGCTGTATCGCGGCGCGCAGGCCTTGTACACCGAGGTCAACGCGCGCGGCGGCGTGCACGGCCGCACGCTCTCGATGGTCGCGCTCGACGACGGCTACGAGCCGACGCCGTGCATCAAGAACACGATCCAGCTCATCGAGAAGGAGCAGGTCTTCTTCCTCTCGAACTACGTCGGCACGCCGACGCTCACGCGCGCGCTGCCCGTGATCAAGCGCTACGCGGACCAGCAGGTGATCCTGGTCGGCAACTTCACGGGCGCCCAGCCCCAGCGCGAGGAGCCCTACGTCGAGCACGTCTTCAACATCCGCGCCTCCTACCGGCAGGAGATGATGGCGCTGGTCGAGCGCTTCTGGCAGGCGGGCGCCCGGTCCTTCGGCGTCTACTACCAGATCGACGCGTACGGCCGCAGCGGGACCGACGGCGTGGCCCGCGGGCTCGCCCAGCGCGGGGCCAAGATCGTCGCCGAGGCCACCTACGTCCGGGGCGCCAAGTTCGAGGACGACATGAGCCCGGCCGTGAAGGCGCTCCGGCAGGCCGGCGTGGACGTGGTGCTCTGCACCGGCGCCTATCAGGGCTGCGGCGCCTTCGCCAGGACCGCGCGCGACCTGGGCTGGACCGTGCCGATCTCCAACGTCTCGTTCGTCGGCTGCGAGGCGATGCTGAGCCTCCTCCTGAAGCACGGCGCGGTCACCGGGCGCGACTACACCCCGGCGCTGATCAACTCGCAGGTGGTGCCGAGCTACGACGACGTGAGCCTGCCGGGCGTCGCCGAGTACCGGGCGCTCATGGAGAAGCACAAGCCGTCCGTGCCGGACGCGCTGCGCGACCCGAAGTACGTGCCCGAGCTCTTCAACTTCCGCAGCCTCGAGGGCTTCGTCAACGCCAAGGTGATCGTGGAGGGTCTGCGCCGCGCCGGACCGAGTCCGACGCGCGCCGGCTTCCGGCAGGCGCTCGAGTCGCTGAGGAACTTCGACCTCGGCATCGGCGCGCCGCTCACCTTCGGGCCGGAGCGGCATCAGGGACTGGACAGCGTGTATTTCACCCGCGTCGAGAACGGACGGTGGGTCCCGGTCGTGGACTGGGCCGCTGCGGTGAAAGCATGAACAAACAGCGCAAGCCCCGATTCGGTCTCCTGACGAAGATCATCCTGTTCCTGGCCGCGGCCCTCGTGCCGCTGGCGGCCATCACGTGGTGGATCTCCGTCCAGGCGCTGACGAAGAGCATGACCGAGGAATTCACCTCCAAGGGCTCCGCGATCGCCAAGAGCCTGGCGAGCTCCGGCGTCGACCTCCTGCTCACGCGCGACGCCTCCACGGTGCAGGCGGTCGTGGACCAGTTCGGCGCCATCAGCGGTGTCAAGTACGTCATGGTGTACGACCCGCACAAGACGCTGGTCGCGCACACCTTCTCGCCGCTGGTCCCCGCCGGCATCGTCGAGAGGAACGCGGTGCCCGGCGAGGCGGCGCAGCAGATCAAGGAGATCGCGTATCCCGATCCGGTCACGGGCGCCGAGCAGCGGATCATCGACATCGGCGTGCCGGTGCTCGCGGGTCAGCTGGGAACGGTCCGCGTGGGCATGGACAAGTCGATCATCACCACGGCCGCCGCCCGGTCCGGCCGGTACCTGCTGCTCGTCTTCGGCGGCATCGCGGTCCTCGCGGTCCTGGCCGGCGTCGTCTTCGCCCATCACATCACGAAGCCGGTGGTGCAGGTGGTCCGCGTGGCCGAGCGCGTGGGCCACGGGGATCTCTCGAAGCTGGTGCCCGTCTCGTCCCACGACGAGATCGGTCAGCTCGCGATGACGTTCAACGACACCGTCGTGCGGCTGCGCTCGCTGGTGCAGACCGAGACCGAGCGCGACGAGGAGCGGAAGAAGCGCGAAGACCTGCAGAAGAACATCACGCGCTTCCTCGAGGCGGCGACCGAGATCGCGCAGGGCGACCTCACGCGGCGGGGCGAGGTGACCTCCGACGTCCTCGGCAGCGTCGTCGACGCCATCAACGTGATGGTCGGCGAGCTGGCGGGGATCATCGAAGGCGTGCGCGAGGCTGCCCAGCAGGTGAACGCGAACGCCAGCGAGATGATCGGCGCCATGGAGCAGACCGCGGCCGGCGCCCAGGCGCAGTCGCGCGAGGCCGTCGGCCTCAGCGGCACGATGGAGGGGCTCACGCGCTCCATGCGGCGCGTGGCCGAGATCGCCGAGGCGGCGGCCGCGGCGGCGCGGCTCGCGCACGACTCCGCCGCGAAGGGCGAGCACGCGACGCAGGCGAGCCTGGCCGGCATGCAGCGGATCCGCGGCGAGGTGCAGGGGATCTCGAAGAAGATCAAGAGCCTCGCCGACCGCTCGCTCGAGATCTCGGAGATCGTCAACACGATCGAGGAGATCGCGTCGCAGACGAACCTCCTGGCGCTCAACGCCGCCATCGAGGCGGCGGGCGCCGGCGAGTCGGGCCTCCGCTTCGCCGTCGTGGCCGACGAGGTCCGCAAGCTCGCCGAGCGCTCGTCCAAGGCGGCCAAGGACGTCGTGGTCCTCATCAAGGGCATCCAGACCGAGACGCAGCAGGCGGTCCTCGCGATGGAGGAAGGCACCAAGGAAGTCGAAACCGGCTACAAGGTCACCGTCGAGGCCGGCACGAGCCTGCACCAGATCGGCGAGATCTCGCAGAAGTCCGCCGCGCTGGCGAACGACATCTCGCGGGCGACGCAGGAACAGGTGCGCGGCGTGGAGGACGCCGCGGTCGCCGTCCAGTCGATCGCGGGCGTGGCGGTTCACACGGAAAAGGCCGTCGTCGAGACCCGCAAGACCATGGACCAGTTGGTCCGGCTGGCCGAGGAGCTGATGGCGAGCCTCTCGCGGTTCAAACTGGCCGCCTGAGGAGCCGCTCGCCCGGAGGCGCCGCGTGGCCGAGGGCATCGACAGCGAGTTCTTGCGGAGCGTCTTCTTGATGGAGGCGTGGGACACCCTCGCCGCCGTGGAAGAGGGCCTCCGCGCGCTCAAGGGAACGCCGGCCGACGGCGGGGCCGAGAGCCTCGAGAAGCTGCGGGTCGTGACGCACCGGCTGCGGGGCGCCGCGGCGCTCAACGGCTTCCCGCAGGTGGCGGCCCTCGCCACCGCCATGGAGGAAACGGTCGAGAGCGCGGCCGGCGCGTCGCCCGCCGCGCGCGCGCGTGCCGTCGACGCGCTCGGCAACATGCAGGGCTGGCTCAAGACGGCGCTCGACAGCATCGGCACCGCGGGGACCGAGAACGCCGCGGCGCTCGCCGCGGCGCTCGCGCGTCGGGCGCCGGAGACGGTGGGCGAGCCCGGCGGCGAGACGGCGCGGCGGCTCGCCGAGTTGGACGGCTTCTTCGGCGGGAAAGCCGACGTCACCGAGTACTTCGTCCCGGAGGCCGTCGAGCACCTCGAATCCATGGTGCAGTCGCTGATCGCCCTGGAGAGCGCCGGCGCCAGCGAGGCGGAGATCGCCACGCTGTTCCGGGCGGTCCACACGCTCAAGGGCGCCGCCTACACGGTCGGCTGCGCGGTCATCGGTGACCTCGCGCATCGCATCGAGGACGTGCTCGGCGAGGTCCGCGACCATCGCCGCCCACTGTCCCAGCCGACGCTCGAGGCGGCGTTCGCCGGGCTCGACGCCCTCAGGCTCCTCGTGCGGAGCGCGGAGGGCGCCGTCGCCGGCCGCGCCGAAGCCTACGACCACGCGCAGGCGCTGCTCGCCGCGCTGCCGAGCGTCGAGACGCTGGCGGTCGAGGCGCCGCGGGTGGAGGCGCCGGCCGCCGCGCTCGAGACGGTGCCCGCCGAGGCGTCGGGCGAGCCGCCCGCCGGCGACGACGCGCGACCCCGGTTCGAGCCGGTCCGCGCCGCGCTCCGCGCCGAGCCCGCGCACCCGCGCGCCGACGAGGGCGGGCGGCCGGCGCGTCCCAGCATTCGCGTCAACCTCGACCGCCTCGACGCGCTCATGAGCCTGGCCGGGGAGCTCGTGATCGCGCGGAGCCGGCTCGAGCGCCACCTGGTCCAGTTCGAGCAGGTGGGCGAGCTGCTGTCGTTCACGCAGTCACGCATGGCGCACACCGTCGCCGAGTTCGAGCTCAAGTACGCGAACCCCCAGTGGCCGCGCGGCGAGCTGGCGGCGGACGGGGGCCTCGTCGAGGAGCCGGCGGCCCCGGGCCCCGCGGTGCCGCTGGGCGACGTCTTCGCGGAGCTGGAATTCGATCGCTACGACGACTTCAACATCCTGGCCCGACGGGTGGGCGAGATCTCGAGCGACCTCGCGGAGGTCCAGGTCCAGCTCGCCGGGCTGGTGCGCGCCGTTCGCGCGGACACGACGCGCGTCCAGCAGCTCAGCGGCGAGCTGCGCAGCGAGATCGCGCGCGCCCGCATGGTGCCGGTCGGCCGCCTCTTCGCGCGCTTCGTGCGCCAGGTGCGGGAAGCGGCGCGCGCGGCCGGCAAGACCGTCGCCGTCGAGGTCAGCGGCGAGGCGGTCGAGATGGACAACACGCTCGTGGAGCAGATCGCCGACCCGCTCCTTCACCTGGCGCGGAACGCCGTCGCCCACGGCATCGAGACGGAGGAGGAGCGGCGCCGGGAGGGCAAGCCGGCCCACGGGACGATCTACCTCGGCGCCGCCCAGAAGGGCGCTTCGATCTACGTCGAGGTCGCCGACGACGGCCGGGGCATCGACGCGGAGACGCTCCGGGAGGCGGCGGAGCGCGGCGGCTTCGTGAAGCCGGAGCTGCTGCGAGAGCTCGGCGAGCACGACCTCCTGGACCTGATCTTCCTGCCCGGCTTCAGCACGGCGGAGTCGGTGACCGCCGCGGCCGGCCGCGGCGTCGGGATGGACGTCGTGCGCACGAACGTCGGGCGGCTCGGCGGTGAGATCGAGGTGCAGACCGAGGTGGGCCGGGGCACGCGCTTCAAGATCAAGCTGCCGCTGACGGTGGTCATCTCCGATGCGCTCCTCGTGCGGGTGGGGCCGGAAGTTCTCGCCATCCCGGTCCCGGCGGTGAAGGCGATCGTCCGCGCGCGCCGGGAAGAGATCCAGTCGGCGGGCGGCGCGGAGTCCCTCGAGGTCGAGGGCAAGCGCGCGGACCTCGTGCGCCTGGACCGCGTGCTCGCGATCCCCTCCGCCGGCGTCGACGGTCCGCTCCCCGTCGTCGCGCTCCGCACCGGACGCAAGACGCTCGCGGTGTCGGTCGACGAGCTCCTGGGCAAGGAGGAGATCGTCGTCAAGCGCCTCGGCGCCTTCCTCGAGGGCGTCGGCCCGTTTTCGGGCGCCACCGTCACCGGCGACGGGCGGGTCATCCTGCTCCTCGATCCCGCGAGGCTCCTCGAGACGAGCGGCGCGGCGATGCCGGCGCAGGGCGCGATGGCCGAGACCGGCGGCGAGCGCGACGCTCCCGCCGCGCGGGCCGCGGACGAGCGGGGCTGTGTCCTCCTGGTGGACGACTCCGTGAGCGTGAGGAAGTTCGTCGGCGCGATGCTCGGGCGCGCGGGATTTGGCGTCGTCACCGCCAACGACGGCGCCGAGGCGCTGCAGCGGCTCGCCGCGCGGTCCGTGGACGTCGTCGTCACGGACCTCGAGATGCCGCGCCTCAACGGCTACGAGCTGATCCGCGACCTCGCGCGTCACCCGGCCACGCGCCATCTGCCCGTCGTGGTGCTGACCACGCGGGCCGGCGCCAAGCACATGAACCTCGCGCGGGAGCTCGGCGTCGAGCACTACGTCGCCAAGCCGGTCGACGAGGCGGCATTCGTCCAGCTCATCGAGTCCCTCATGGTCCCGCAGCCGGCGGGCCAGGCGGTCTGAGGCGCAGATGCCCCGCGTGCTCGTGATCGATCCCGACCGCGAGGCCCTCGCGGCCCTGCGGCGGGCGCTGGGCGCCGCCGGCTTCGGCAACGTCGCCGGCGTGTCCAGCGGCTCATTCGCGCTGACGATGCTCGAGCGCGACCGTCCCGACCTCATCGTGAGCCGCGCGTGCGTCCCGGACATCGACGGCGTTTCGCTGTGCGCCATCGTCCGGAACGATCCCGTCATGGCGGGCGTGCGGTTCCTGCTGGTCGCCCGCCCGGGCGACGAGCTTCCCGAGGGCGCGGTCGCGGGCAGGCCCGACCGGACCCTGGTGGGCGAGTTCACCGCCGCCGCGATCGTCTCGGAGGTGACGAATCTGCTGGCCGGCCATCAGGCGGCCGAGGTCACGCGTCGTGAGCCGCCGGCGCCCGCCGCGTCGCCCGACGCCACCCATGACCTGCGCGGCTCGCTGGGCGTCATGGACCTGCCCGACATCGCGCAGGCGATCGCGCTCGGCGCCAAGACCGGCCGCCTCGTCCTCGGGCTGCCGTCCGGGCGGGGCGTCCTCGTCTTCGACCGCGGCCGGGTCGTGCACGCCGAATTCTTCGGGCTCACCGGTGAGACGGCGTTCGCCGCGCTTGTGCTGGCGGCGCACGAGCAGGCGCACGGCAGCTTCGCCTTCAACCCGCTCGAGGCCATCGGGCCGGACGTGCCGAGGACGATCCAGCGCAATCTCAAGCAGCTCCTGCTGAGCACCGCGACCGAGATCGACGAGGGGCGGGCGGCCACGGCCGTCGCCCCCGTCCTGTAGGAGGAACGCCGCGTGCCGAAAGTCCTCGTCGTGGACGACAGCGTGAGCGTGAGGAAGGTGGTCGAGAAGGCCCTCGAGGGCCGCGGCCTGGAGGTGCTGTCCGCCGCGTCCGGCGCCGAGGCGATCGAGCGCATCGAGAGCGCACGGCCGGACGTGGTGATCTGTGACGTGGTCCTGCCCGACAAGGACGGCTATCAGGTCTGCCAGTTCGTGCGGGCGCACCCGGCGATCCACACGACGCCCGTGCTCCTGATCTCCGGCGTGGTCAACAGCACCGTCCTGACGCGGGCCGCCGAGGTGCAGTCCAGCGAAGTGATGTTCAAGCCCTTCAGCGCCGACGACCTGGTCCGGAAGATCGACGGCCTCCTCAGCGCGCACGCCAACGGCAAGCCGGCCGCGGCGCGCGGGCCCGCCCGCGCGCCGGCGTGGGCGCCTCCCGCCGCGGCGGACGAGCACGCCGGTATGGGCGCGACGCCGGCCGGCGTCAAGGGGCAGATCGAGTCGCTCGCCGGCACGCCCGGCGTGCGCTTCGTCGCGCTCGCAGATCGCGAGGGGTTCCTCATCGAGTCGGCGGGCGAGCTGGTGCCCGACGCCGAGGTGGCCGGCGCGCTGGCGTCGTGCCTCGCGGAGGCCTCCGGCGGCATCGGCCGCGAGCTGGGGCAGGGCGGGCTCCTGGGAACCATTCTCGAGTACGAGGGCGGCACCCTCCTGCTCCACGCCGTCGGTGCGTCGGCGCTCCTGGCCGTCCTGGTCGGCGATCCCGGCGCGCTCGGCAAGGTCCGGTACTACGTGAAGAAGGCCCTGCCGGAGCTCGCGAAGGCCTTGTGATGCCGATGCCCAGACGACGCGCGGGACGGGTGTCGTGGCTCATGCTGGTGCTCGGCCTCGAGCTCTCCGCTGGGGCCGTGCTGGGCCTCCGTGCGCTCGACGTCGTCGTCGACCTTCCGCTCCCGTGGTGGGCGCCGCTGGCGGCGCCGCCGCTCGTCTACGCGCTGCTCGGTCTCGTCGGCGCCCGGCCCTTCTCGCTGCGGCGCGGGGTCGTCGCGGCGGCGGTCATGTGCGCTTTCTACGCCGTGCTCGTCGCGGCGACGGTCGGCGTCCGCGCGACGCTGGATCTCGTCGCGTACGACGCGGCCGTCACCGCCGCGCTCGGCGGATCTCCGACGGAGACGCTGCTCCGTCTCGTCGCCGTCCCGCTGATGCTGGCGCCGCTCCGCCCGCGGCTCGCGCGGCGACGCTCCTCGAGCGGCGTGGCGCGCCCGGCGCTGGCGCGCCCGCGCGAGGGCGCGGCGTCGAGCGCCCCGCCGCGCGTGGTGGCCGCCGCGGCCGGGCCCGTCGCGCTGCCTCCGCCCGCGGCGCCGCCGACGCCGGCGACCGTGCCGCCGCGCCCGCAGCCGGCGGCTGTCGGCGGCCCGCGCGCTGCGCCTCCGGTGCGTGTCGAGCGGGCGCCGAGCGCCGCCGCGGAGCCCCCCGCGCCCGCGCCGGGTGCAGCGGAGGAAACGATCCGCATTCCGTTCGTGCGGATCGCGGACCAGCTGCCAGCCGAGATGTTTCTCCTGACCCGCTCCCGCGCGGGCGCGGGTCTCCGTGGCGAGGCGGGCACCCTGTTCGTTCCGCAGCGTCTCGTCCTGCCGCAGCTCGGCGAGGGCCGCGTGCGGGTGAAGTGGGAGGCCATCGCGGACCAGTTTCCGCGCGAGCAGCTCAAGCTGTCGGACGAGGCGATCGCGAGCCGGCTGCCCGACGCGTCGATCGTCCTGCCGCTCGACGAGGTGGTCCGGCAGGTCCGGCCCGAGCTCCTCGCGCTGTCGTCGCCGGCCGCCGATGTCTTCGGCATCGAAGAGTTCGCGCCGCCGTTCCAGCCGCACGTCCCGCCGCCCTCGGCGACCACCGACGGCAGGCGATCCGCCGAGCCGGCGGAGCCGGCGCCGGCGGAACGCGAGGTCGAGAGCCCGGGCCCCGCACGCGACGAGCGCGAGGAAGCCGCCGAGGAGCCGCTCGAGCCCGCGGCCGCGGCGCTCGCCGCGCCGCCTCCCGCGCCGGCGCGAGAGACGCCGGCGCCGGCGCCTGCGGCCGCCCGCGGACGGAAGGGCGAGGCGCGGCGCTTCGGCGTGGTGCTGGCGTCGCTGATGAGCTCGCTCGAGATCGGCGAGCGCGACGGAACCGGGACAACGGTCTTCACCGCGATCGCGCCCACGCTGCACGAGGACGCCGTGGTGCAGGCGGCCATGCGCGCGGTCCCGTTCCTCGCCGACGAACGGCTCCCCACGCCCGCCGCGCAGGCGACGCTCCGCGGAGCGGACGCGACGATCGTGCTGACCCCGCTCGGCGCGCCGGATGCCGGCGGTCCGCTCCTGGTCACCGCGGTCGCCTCCGGCGGGTCGCTGGCGCTGCTGGAGCGCCTCTCGCTGCGCGCGGCCGGGGAGGCGCGCATCGCCGCCGAGGGCGGGGCGCGCCCGGAGCGCGCGGGGCGCCCGCCGGACGCGGCCGATCTACGCGCGACGCTCGTGCCGCCGTCGGTGCGCGCGGTGGCCGACTCGCTGACGGCCTTCGGACCGGTGGCGCCGACGATGCTGCGCGACGCGACCGGATCGCTCCGCGCCTGCCTCTTCCTGCCGAGCTCCGTCGAGGCGGAGCCCCTGGCCCAGTTCGCGCGGGATCTCCACCGCGCGCTCGAGGGGTCGGAGATCGGTCCGGTGTCATCGATCATCCTGCGCCTGGGGACGCATCGGGTGATCCTCGAGACGCTGGAGGTCGCCCCGGGGGGCGTGACGCTGCTGGTGGGCGGCGGGCCCGTCGATCGGCCGGGTCTGGCCCGGCTCGAGCTCGGCCGCGCGGCGACCCGCCTCGGCGTGGTCTTGCGAGGCTGAGCCGTGGCGATCATCAACTACGCCGAGAAGGTCATCGACTTCAAGATCGTCTACTACGGGCCGGGCATCGCCGGCAAGACGGCGAACCTCCAGTACATCCATGGCTGCCTGCCGCACGCCAACAAGGGCAACATGATCTCGCTGGCGACCGGCGACGAGCGCACGATCTTCTTCGATTTCCTGCCGGTGTCGGCGCTCACGGTCCGCGGGTTCCAGACCCGCTTCCAGCTCTACACCGTGCCGGGGCAGGTGCACTACAACATGACGCGGCGCCTGGTGCTGCGCGGCGTCGACGGCGTGGTGTTCGTGGCCGACTCGCAGTTCGAGCGGGTCCCCGAGGCCGTCGAGAGCCTGCGCAACCTGGAGGAGAACCTCCGGGAGTACGAGTCCGGTCTCGACGAGGTCCAGTACGTCCTCCAGTACAACAAGCGCGACCTGCCCAAGGTCGCGCCGGTGGAGTACATGGAATTCCTCCTCAACCGCCGCGCGAAGCGGGTGCCGTCGTTCGAGGCTGTCGCCACCGACGGCAAGGGGGTCTTCGACACACTCAACACCGTCTCCCGCATGGTGCTCGCCAGCGAATTCGGAGACGGACGGAAGGAGGCGTCATGAAGGTCCGTGACATGGTGATCCGCGAAGAGGACGCGGCGCGCATCAACCAGATCCTCACCCGCTTCCTCGCCGACGCGGGCGCCGAGGAGGTCCTGCTGATCGACCGCAGCGGTCAGCTCCTCGCGATGGACGGCGTCTCGCGGGCGCTCGACACGGTGTCCATCTCCGCGCTCGCGGCGGCCGCCTTCAGCTCCACCTGCGCGATGGCCCAGCTGCTCGGCGAGACGGAGTTCACCGTGCTCTTTCACGAGGGCGTGAAGCAGTCGATCCACGTCTCGACTGTCGACGAGGAGGCGATCCTGCTCGCCATCTTCGACGAGCGGACGACGGTCGGCATGGTGCGGCTCTTCGCCAAGGAGGCGAGCCGGGCGGTCGGCGCGGTCCTCGGCCAGACCCGCGCGCGCCCGAAGCCGGGCGTCGAGTTCGCGGCCCCGCTGAGCGCCGCCGAAGCCAGGCCGGCCTGGGGCTCGCGCGCGCGGTGACGCCGTGCTGTCGGTCGAAGAGCGGAGGGAGCTGACCGAGACCGCCGGGGTCTTCGAGATGGTCGCCGAGGTGAACCCGACCGACCTCAGCGCGCTCGAGGCGCTCTCGGAGATCTACACCAAGCTCGGTGACGAGGCGAAGCTCGCGCGCGTGGCGGCGCGCCTCAGCGCGGTCCGGGCCCAGCCCGGTCGCGAGAGCAAGCCGGCGAGGTTCTCCTCGACGCGCGGGGAGGCGGCCCGGGGCCTGACGGCGGAGCCCCTCCACAGCCTGACGGCGGAGCCTCCCCGGGGCCGGCCGGCGGAGCCGGCGCGGGGCAAGACCGCCGAGCCCACCCGCGGCAAGGCGGCGCGCTCGCAGCCGCTGGGCGATCTGCTGGTCGCCAGCGGATCCATCACGCGCGGGCAGCTCGACGAGGCGCTCAGGGCCCAGAAGGGCTCGAAGGAGAAGCTCGGCTCGATCCTCGTCCGCCTCAAGTTCATCTCCGAGACCCAGCTCGCCAGCTTCCTCTCGCGGCAGTACGGGGTGCCGTCGATCACGCTCTCGGCGATCACCCTCGATCCCGAGGTCGTCCGCCTCATCCCCGGCGACCTCGCGCGGCGCTACGAGGTGCTCCCGGTCAAGCGCCAGGGCGAGATGGTCGCCCTCGCCATGTCCGATCCGGTCAACGTCGTGGCGATCGATCACGTGACCTCGGTCACCGGGCTCCGCGTGCTGCCGGTCGTGGCCGCTCAGGGCGCGCTCCGGGAGGCGATCGAGCGCAGCTACGACGACTCGCAGTCCGCGATGACGGGCATGCTGACCGCGCTCGCGAGCGATCTGGACGGGGTCACCGTCGTCGAGGGCGACGAGGAAGGCGCCAAGGTCGACGTCTTCGAGCTGAAGGAGTCGGCGGACGAGGCGCCGGTGGTGAAGCTGGTGAACATGGTGCTGGTGGACGCGATCCAGAAGGGGGCATCGGACATCCATTTCGAGTCGTACGAGAAGGTGTTCCGGATCCGGTTCCGGATCGACGGGGTGCTGCACGAGATGCTGGCGCCGCCCAAGCGGCTGGAGGCGGCGATCCTCTCGCGCATCAAGATCA
>Ga0209648_10000589_pt1 | contig 27932 bp, 20 predicted proteins | sample GraSoi2013_115cm_FD_185830 | JGI IMG/M metagenome (GOLD analysis project Ga0209648, IMG submission 185830) | Grasslands soil microbial communities from the Angelo Coastal Reserve, California, USA - Sample 9_17_2013_115cm (SPAdes) (version 2) | ecosystem: Environmental > Terrestrial > Soil >...
TGCCGGTATGCGGCGAGCCGATGGAGGTGCTCCGCAACGCCTGGTCCCACGTCGCCATTCTGCGCAGCCGCTACCGGGGACAGGTCACCCCCTACGTGCTTGACGACTCAGGCAACCCCGACGTGAAGGCGATGGCCCGGCGGTTCGGCTTCGCCTACGCGACGCGGCCGGAGCGCGGCTGGTTCAAGAAATCGGGCAACCTCCGGTATGGCTTCGAGATCTCGGAGGGCCAGTACATCCTCCTGCTCGACGCCGACTTCGCGCCCCGTCCCGACCTGCTCGACGAGACGCTGCCCTACCTGGAGATGTTTCCCGACGTGGGCATCGTGCAGACGCCGCAGTTCTTTCATGTTCTCGACGAGCAGACGTGGGTTGAGCGGGGCGCCGGAGCGGCACAGGAGCTGTTCTACCGGTCCATCCAGACGGCCCGGGCCAAGAAAGAGGCCGCGATCTGCGTGGGAAGCTGCGCGGTCTACCGCAGGGCGGCACTGGAACAAAACGATGGCATGTCGCTGGCCGAGCACTCCGAGGACCTGCACACCGGCTTTGACCTGCACCGGCTGGGCTGGCGGCTGAAGTATCTGCCGATCGCCCTGTCCACGGGCAACTGCCCGGACAACGTCCTCGCGTTCCTCAACCAGCAGTACCGGTGGTGCTCGGGCACGATGAGCCTGCTGCACGACAAGAAGTTCTGGAAGACGAAGCTGCCGTCCTACACGCGGTTGTCCTACCTGTGCGGTTTCACCTGGTACGTATACACCGCGGTGTTCACGTTCGTGGTCCCCGCGCTCGCGATCGGGATGCTGCTGTTCGTGCCGGGCGAACTGCAGATGAGGAACCTGATCTTCGTCGCGCCCGTCCTGTTCTACTCGGGCGTCATCTACCCGATGTGGCACCGCGCACCCTACCGGCTTGAGGCGTGGTCCATTCGGATGATCTCCGGATGGGCGCACGTCTTCACGTTCTGGGACATGCTCCGCGGCAGGCTGCGCGGGTGGCAGCCGTCGGGCACCGGGGCGGCGAGGCAGGACGGCCGGCGCCGGTTCTGGGTCGGCCTCATCGGCTGGAGCTTCGGCACGTCGGCGCTGTGGGTGGGCCTGGCCCTGTGGCGGATGACGACGATGAACCCGTACAACTTCTTCCTCATCTTCGTGCTCGGTGTCTTCCAGTTCGTCGTCGTCGGCCGCATCCTCATCCAGCCACGGGCGGGGACCACCGCGTGACGCGAGCAGCCGCCCAGGTTGTCATCGGTATCGCGCTGGCCGCGGTCCTGGCCGGCTGCGGGATGTTCGGTACGCCCTCCGCCGTCAGCACCGGCCACCCGGCCGCGCCAAGCGGTTCCAGCGCCGGCGCCAGCGCCGCTGCCACGAACGCCCTCCCCTACGACGTGTCCGGGTTGGTTGACCCCACCGCAGGGAAGTTCCTCGGCGTCGAAGCCACCGGCGCACCCGACGCCCTCGGCCCGGTCACGAGCTTCGCCGCCGGCATTGGCAGGAAGCCCAACCTGATCGGCCAGTACGTCGGGTGGAACAACACATTCAGCGCCCGGGCCGCCACGAACGCATGGTCGTACGGCGCGCTGTACTACATGGCCTGGGAGCCGTTCGGCACCACCGTCGCGGCCATCGCGGACGGCCGGAGCGATGGGTACGTCACGGGGTTCGCCGAGGCGGTGCGGGCGCTCAACCTGCCGGTCGCCATCAGCTTCGGCCACGAGATGAACGGCAACTGGTACCCGTGGGGGACCACGCAGGCAACGCCGGCCCAGTTCGTCGCCGCGTGGCGGCGCATCCACCACCTGTTCACCCAGGCCGGCGCGAGCAACGTGATCTGGGTGTGGAATCCGAACGACATCTACCCCGTGCCTGATGTCAAGCTGAGGCCGTACTGGCCGGGTGACTCCTACGTCGACTGGGTCGGCATCACCGGCTACTTCGGCATCATCGGCCCGCAGACCTACGCCGGCCTCTACGCACCGACGATCAGAGAACTCAGGCAGTTCACCACGAAGCCGTTCATCATCGCGGAAACCTCCATCCAGACGGGCCCGGCCGAGGTCACGTGCGCCGTCAACCTGGTCCACACGGTCACCCGCCACTCCGACGTGCTCGGTTTCATCTGGTTCGACTACGAGAAGGCCGGGGTCGACTGGCGCATCGAGTCACGCCCGATCCTGCGGGCCGCGATCGCCAAGGACGTCGCGCGGCTTGGCCTCATCGACCCGAAGAAATGAGCAAGCGGCAGCACAACTCGGCGCCACCCGGGCGTCCTGACGCCCAGCGGCGCGACGGCGTCCAGCCGTACCGCCGCGCCGTTCAGCGGCCCGATGCCGAGACGGTCGTGTTCCCCGCACCGCTGAAAATCCGCCCCGAGACCATCGACGGTTTCGACCCCGGCCATTTCCCCGCGCCCGACGCCGAGGCCGGAAGCCAGCCGGGCGGCCGGGCCAGGGTGGTCCTGCGTGCGCGGGGGCGGCATGGCGCGGGCCCCGTCCGGTACAACACGTCCACCAGCCGCCGGACATGGGTCAGCCGCGCGGTGCTGCTCGCCATCTTGGGTGTGCAGGCGGCGCTGACTTTGCGCATGCAGAACACGGCGTTCGAAGACGAAGCGCTGTATCTCTCCACCGGGCACATGGAAATCGCCCACTGGCTGCACGGTGCCGCGCTGCAGGGGGACTATCCGTCCTACTTCTCCGGCGCTCCGGTCCTCTACCCGGTGCTCGGTGCCGCCGCCGACAGCCTTGGCGGGCTGGCGGCCGCACGAGCGGTCAGCCTGCTCGCGATGCTGGCCACCACCGGGCTGCTCTACTCCCTTACCCGGCGCCTGTTCAACGAGCGTGTCGGCCTGTGCGCGGCGGTCTGCTTCTCCGTTACCGAGTCGGCCCTGTTCCTCGGCAACCTCGCCACCTACGATGCGACCGCGCTCTTTCTGCTCGCGATCGCCTCGTGGATCATCGTAAGGACCGCGGCGTTCCGATGGCCGGTCTACCTGCTCGCCGCGCCCGTGGTGGTGCTGACGGTCGCCACCAAGTACGCCTCGCTGCTGTACGTGCCGACCGTCGTCGCGCTCACCGCCCTAGCCGCGGGGCCGCATCGCGGGCGCAAGGCTTTGATACCCCCGGCCGCGTTCGCGGCGGCCGTCGCCGCACTCCTCATCGGCGCCGTCCACCTCGCGGGCCCGGACTATCTCAAGGGCATCGAGTTCAGCACCACCGCACGGGCGGGGGGCACCACGCCCACGACCGTCCTGCTCAGGGACTGCCTCATCTGGGGAGGACTTCCGTTCGTACTCGCTGCATTCGGCGCCTTCGCCTACGCGATACGGCCGCATAACGAGCCGGGCGAGCTGATCGCACCGCCGGGCGGCAGGTTCAGGCGGATCGCGCTCGGCGTGGTGCTCGCCGGAACAGCATTACTCGCGCCCGCCGAGCAGATCCGCCTGCACACCGAGACGTCGCTGCAAAAACACATCGGTTTCGGGCTGTTCTTCGCCGCCCCCCTCGTCGGGGCCGGGCTCGCCCGGATCGTCGGCGACCACTTCCGCCGGGCCCAGGTGGGAATCGCCATCTGGGGCGCGGCGCTGGCGCTCGGCATGGCGCAGGCATACGACCTGTTCACCGGCTGGCCAAACTCGACCGTCTTTGTCCGGGAGATGGCCCGCTACCTCCAGCCCGGCGCACACTATCTCGTCGAGGTGGACGAGGTGCCCGTCTACTACCTGCGCGGCTATCCTGACGCGCGGCCCGACCAGTTCACCTCCACGTACTACATCGGCTACGTCGGCACGGATGGCCAGTTCCGGACGGGTGCGGCAGGCTACCAGGCCGCGATCAAGGCCGGGTACTTTCGCGTGATCGCGTACACCGGCCAGGTCACACGGCCGGTGGACAGCCTGCTCGCGCGCACCCTGGAGGCCGACCCCTCATACCGGCTTGCCGCGGCGATCCCGAATCGCGGCGACAACGGCACGTACTACATCTGGGTCAAGCGCCAGTAGGGCGCGATCGCGCCACCTACGGGGGATGAACCAGGTTCAGTGCGCGTCGGTGATCATGCCGGCGCCGACGGTCGCGTTGGTGAACTCGTCGATGAGGATGATGCCGCCGGTGGCACGGTTGCGCGCGTAGGGATCGCAGAACAGCGGCTGGGTGGCGCGCAGGCTGACCCGGCCGATCTCGTTGAGCTGCAGCTGCGCCGCGGTTTCGTCCCGGTGCAGCGTGTTCACGTCGAGCCGGTAGTGCACGTCGCGCACGATCGCCTTCGTGGACCGGGTGGTGTGCTTTATCACCAAACGGCTGCGCGGGCTGAGCGCCCGGTCAGCGGTCATCCAGCAGATCATCGCCTCGATGTCCTGTGCCGCCGCCGGGTGGTTGTGCGGGCGGCAGATCATGTCGCCGCGCGAGATGTCGATGTCGTCGTCGAGGACGAGCGTCACCGACATCGGCGAGTACGCCTCGCCCACCGGGCCGTCCGCGGTGTCGATCCGCTTGATCCGCGCGGTGAGACCCGATGGCAGGTGCATCACCTCGTCACCGGGCTTGAGGATCCCGCCGGCCACCTGTCCGGCGTAGCCGCGGTAGTCGTGCAACCGCGGATCGGTCGCCTGCTGCGGCCGGATCACGTACTGGACGGGGAACCTTACGTCGATCAGGTTCCGGTCGGAGGCGATGTGCACGTTCTCCAGATGATGCAGCAGCGACGGACCGTCGTACCAGGGCATGTTGAGGGATCGCTGGACGACGTTGTCGCCGTGCAGCGCGGAGATGGGGATGAACGTCAGGTCGCCGATCTCCAGCTTGGTCGCGAACGCCGTGAACTCGGCCTTGATCTCTTCGTACGCGGCCGCTTCGTAGTTCACCAGATCCATCTTGTTGACCGCGAGCACCAGGTGCGGCACCCGCAGCAAGGTGGTGAGGAAGGCGTGCCTGCGGCTCTGCTCGGTCGGGCCCTTCCGCGCGTCCACGAGCACCACCGCCAGGTCGGCGGTTGACGCGCCGGTCACCATGTTGCGCGTGTACTGGATGTGCCCGGGCGTGTCCGCGATGATGAACTTGCGGCGGGGGGTCGCGAAGTAGCGGTACGCGACGTCGATCGTGATGCCCTGCTCACGCTCGGCCCGCAGGCCGTCGGTGAGCAGCGCCAGGTTGGTGTAGTCCTCGCCGCGGTCGCGGCTGGTCCGCTCGACGGCCTCGAGCTGATCGGTGAAGATCGCCTTCGAGTCGTAGAGCAGCCGCCCGATCAGCGTGCTCTTCCCGTCGTCGACCGAGCCCGCGGTGGCGAAACGCAGGATATCCATCAGAAGTATCCCTCCCGCTTGCGGTCTTCCATGGCGGCTTCGCTTGTCCGGTCGTCGGCCCTGGTCTGCCCCCGCTCGGTGATCCGCGTCACGGCGATCTCCTCGATCACCTCCGCGACCGTGGCGGCGCTGGACTTAACCGCGCCCGTGCAGGTCATGTCGCCGACGGTGCGGTAGCGGACCATGGCCTCGAACAGCGTCTCGTCGTCGGCGCGGCTGACGAACGGGCCCTCGGCGAGTAGCACGCCGTCCCGTTCGAAGACCCTGCGGGTATGCGCGAAGTAGATCGACGGGATCTCCAGGTTCTCCTGCCCGAGGTAGCCCCATATGTCGAGCTCGGTCCAGTTGGACAGCGGGAACACCCGGATGTGCTCGGAATTCCTGATCCGGGTGTTGTAGATGTTCCACAGCTCCGGGCGCTGGTTCTTCGGATCCCATTGCCCGAACTCGTCACGGAACGAGAACACCCGTTCCTTGGCGCGTGCTTTCTCCTCGTCGCGGCGCGCTCCGCCGAAAACCGCACCGAACCTGTGCTCCTCTATCGCGTCGAGGAGCGCGGTCGTCTGCAGCCGGTTCCTGCTCGCCCACCGGCCGGTCTCCTCGGTCACCCGCCCGGCGTCGATGGCATCTTGCACCGACGCCACGATCAGCCGGACCCCGAGTTCGGCGACCCGGCGGTCGCGGAAGCTGATCACCTCGCCGAAGTTGTGCCCGGTGTCCACGTGCATCACGGGAAAGGGGATCCGCGCGGGCCAGAACGCCTTTTCCGCCAAGCGCAGCATGACGATGGAGTCCTTGCCGCCGGAGAACAGCAGCACCGGCCGTTCGAACTCGGCCGCCACCTCGCGCATCACGTGGATCGACTCGGCCTCGAGGACGTCGAGCTGTGAGAGCTGGTAGTCACAGGCAACTGCGGTCGTCATCGGTTCACCAAACAGGTTCGTCGCGGGGTTCCGTTGGCTGTCAGCCGGGTCAGGCGGCGGCCGGTTCACCCTATGCCAACCGGGCCGTCCGCCGCACACACGCAGAATTGATCACTGCGAGCAGCATCTCGGCGATGGCCGGCCGACAGACCAGGATATCGGGCAGCTTCGGGTCCGGCTGGTTGTACACGAGCGGCCGCCCGTCGATACGCGACGCGTGCAGGCCCGCCGCCTGTGCGACCGCCACCGGCGCGGCCGAATCCCACTCGTACTGGCCGCCCGCGTGGACGTAGGCGTCCGCGGCGCCGGTCAGCACAGCCATGATCTTGGCGCCGGCCGAGCCGAGCGGGATCAGATCCGCACCTGTCTGGCTGGCCAGCCGCCTCGCGACCTCAGGCGGCCGGGTGCGGCTCACGACGATCCGCAGCCTGTCGCCGCCCGCACCGCGCTCGCCGTCCGCCCAGCCCGCTGGGCTCGCGGGCACCGTGCTGAAGGTATGTCCCTGCGCCGGAAGCGCGACCGCGCCCGCCACGAGCCGCCCACGGGGGCCGTCAGTGGGCGGCTTCGGTGGGGCCGGCTCGCCGGCGGCCGGCTCGGTGCGTGCCCACAGTGCGACGTGGACGGCCCAGTCGGTGCGCCCCGCCTCGCCAAACTCACGGGTACCGTCCAGTGGGTCGACGATCCAGACCCGGCTGGCCGTCAACCGGACCGGGTCGTCCCTGCCCTCCTCGGACAGCAGAGCATCGCCGTGGCGATGCGCCGCGAGCGCAGCCGTTAGGTATTCATGGGAAAGCCGGTCACCTGCGGCGCGCAACGCCCCCTGGTCGCTGAAATCCGCACGCTCGCGCAGTTCGAGCAGGCGGCGCCCGGCCCTGGCCGCGAGATCGTGCGCCAGATGATCGTCACCAACGATCACTTGGGCCTCCCCACGCGGGGCCGGGAGGCCCGATCCCGCGACGCTAGTAGGCACCCGATCCGCGGGCTACCGCGGACCCGGTCTTCCACAGAATCTGCAGATCAAGTGCGAACGACCAATTCTCCACATAGCGCAGATCGAGCCGCACTGATTCCTCCCAGGACAGGTCGGATCTGCCATTCACCTGCCACAGGCCGGTGAGCCCGGGCTTGACGACGAGCCTGCGCCGCACGTAGTCGCCGTACTTGGCCGCCTCGGCCGGCAGCGGCGGCCGGGGCCCGACCAGCGACATGTCGCCGAGCAGCACGTTGAAAAGCTGCGGCAGCTCGTCCAGCGAGTGGCGGCGCAGCCAGGCACCGGTCCTGGTGATACGGGGATCTGAGCGGATCTTGAAAAGCACGCCGTCATGCTCGTTCCGGGTGGTGAGCAGCCCCTTCCGCTCCTCGGCGTCGACCACCATGGTACGGAACTTGTAGACGGTGAACGTGCGGCCGTCCTTGCCGACTCTGGTCTGCCTGAACAGCACGGGGCCGCCCTCACGGAAACGGATGGCGAGCGCGATCGCGGCGAAGAGCGGGGCCAGCGCGATCAGCCCGGCTGCCGCCGCGGTCTTGTCGAACAGCGCCTTCATCACCCGCCTCGCACCGGCGAGCTCCGGGTGATCCACGTGCAGCAGCGGCAGCCCCGCCACCGGCCTGATCGTGGTGCGCGGGCCCGCCACATCCATCAGGGCGGGCGCGACACACAGATCCGTGCCTGTCTTCTCCAGATCCCACGCGAGCCTGCGCAGGCGCAGGCCGTCCATCTCCGGGCAGCCAAGCACGGCCACGGTGTCGGCGCCGGACAGCCGGACCGCGGACGTGACGTCGCTGAGGTTGCCGTAGACGGTTACGCCCTCGACCTCCTGGCAGCTGAGCCGCCCGTCGGGCAGGCACACGGCCACGATGTCCAGGCCGTGGTGGCGGGCGCGGCGAAGCTCGGAAATGAGGCTGTCCACCGCCTCACGGTGACCGACGGCCACGGCCTTGTGCATGCACAGTCCCGCGCCGCGCAGCCGGTGCAGCCGCTTGCGCAGCCAGTAGCGCGCCGACAGGTCGAGCACGGTCGCGGACGGCAGCGCGATGACCACGTAGCCGCGGGCCACCTGGGTTTGGGTCGCATAGGCGATGATCGCGACCGCGGCCGTGAGGCTCACCGCGGCGTTCAGTACCCGGCGGAACTCGTCCGACCCGACGCCGATGAACCGCGCGTCGTAGGCACCGGAAAATGCCGCCGCGAATACCCAGATGACCGGCAGGATCAGCGTGGACGCCAGGTAGCCCGCGGGCAGGTGCGGTTCGCCGTCGAACCGCACGAGCAGCGCGACAACGCCGGCCGCGAGAGCGCAGAGGCAATCCGCCGCGACGACGCCACGCAGATACCGGCCGGTCCAGCTGGCCGGGTCGACCCCCACCCCGACAGGTACGACCACTTCCGTCCGCAGCGGCGGCAGCGCAAACTCGCCGCGCTCCGCCACCGCTGTACGACCCCTCATGCCCGACCGCCCCTTCTGCCCTGAGCGGACTTAGCCACACCGCGCCCCCGCGGCCGTCCCGGCTGCGCCGGCGGCACTTGTCACGGCATGCTGCCCGCCATGAAGACGCGCGCCGACATCAAGCGGTTGACGTCATCCGCGCGATCGTCGGCGGGAGGGGCAATCCTAGACAGAACCACCCATTTTTACCGTGCGTTAAATACGTTCTGTGCCGCAATGAGGCCATTCTGTAGCAGCGTCTCGACGGCGTCCGCTGCGCGGTCGACGAGCAGCGGCAGGTCACGGCGCTCGGCCGCGGAGAAGTCGCGCAGCACGAACGCGGCCGGGTCCATCCGCCCTGGCGGCCGGCCGATGCCGAACCGCACCCGTTGGTAGTCGCCGGTGCCGAGCGCTCGCGTGATCGAGCGAAGGCCGTTGTGGCCGTTGTCACCGCCGCCCAGCTTGACCCGGACCGTCCCGAACGGCAGATCGAGTTCGTCGTGCACCACGACGATCCGGTCCGGCGGGATCTTGTAGAAGTCACGCAGGGCGGCGACCGGGCCGCCGGACAGGTTCATGAACGACCTGGGCTTGGCCACGGTGACCGGCGTACCGGCCAGCCTGCCCTCGGCCACCTCCGCGCGCCCCCGGTGGACCTTGAAGCGCGCGCCGATCCGGTCGGCGATCAGGTCAGCGACCAGGAAACCGGCGTTGTGCCGGTTCGCCGCGTACTCCGGAGCGTGGTTGCCGAGCCCGACGACGAGCCAGCGTTCATCCGGCATGCCGACAGGTTCCCATCACAGCGCCACCGCGCGTCAGCCGGGCTCCTCCTGGCCGGTGGGCTCGCTCTCCACGGGCGCGGGCGCCTCGGCCGGAGCGGCCGCCGCCTCCGCACCGATCTCGGCCTCCATCTGCTCGGCGGTCGGCGCGGCGACCACGTGCAGGACGAGGGACTCGGGGTCGGTGGCGAGCGTGGCGCCGCGCGGCATCGTGAGGTCATTCCCGTGCACAGAGACGCCGACCTCCATGCCGTCGATGTCCACCTCGATGAACTGCGGGATCCTGGTCGCATCGGCCTCGATCGGGATCTGCACGAGTTGCTGGTCGAGCAGGCCGCCCGGTGCGATCTCGCCGGTCAGCTGGATCGGCACTTCGACGGTGACCTTCTCACCACTGCGGACGAGCAGCAGGTCCACATGCTCGAGGAACCCGCGGAGCGGGTCACGCTGCACCGCCTTGGGCAGGGCAAGCTCGCTGCCCCCAGGCAGGCCCTCCAAGCGGATCAGCACGTTGGGTGTCTTGAGGGCCAGCATCATGTCGTGCCCGGGCAGCGAAACGTGCCGCGGATCGGTCCCGTGGCCGTACAGGACGGCCGGCACCCGGCCCGCGCGGCGGGTGCGGCGGGCGGGGCCTTTGCCGAACTCACTGCGTGGCTCGGCGGCGATACGTACCTCGGACACGGCGAAACTCCTCGTAGCAAAGAGGCTGAGTTACTCGGGTCAGGGTCACTCAGGCAGGCTGCGGCCTCCCGCGAGCCGCAGCCTACGCAGTCTAACCGAGAAGTCGTGGCCGCCGTGCATTTGGAACCTGCGCCGTAGCCGTGCACCGGAACCTGCGCCGGGACGGCAGGCTCCTAGTTCTGCATCGGGTCCGGCTTGGCTTGCCTGGAGTCGGGCTCGTTCTGCATGGGGGCCGGCTCGTTCTGCATGGGGGCCGGCTCGTTCTGCATGGGCGCCGGGTCGTTCTGCATGGGCGCCGGGTCGTTCTGCATGGGCGCCGGCTCGTTCTGCATGGGCGCCGGGTCGTTCTGCATGGGGGCTGGCTTGCCCGGCTTGCCCGGCTTCGGAGCGGGCGTCGCCGTCGCGCCGGTACCGGCGGAATCGCCGTCGTCTGCGGGCCGCTCGGCGGCCATGTCCTCGTTCATGATTCCCCTTTTCACCACCCGGTCTCGTGAGCCACGGCGGCCCCCGTCGGCCACCACGGAACCGGTTATTACACACTGTCTAACACAGTAGCGCCGCAGGCGCGGGAACATGACGGAATGCGCTATCTGGCGCCTGTTTCGCGCGTCCCGAGCGAATCGAGATCGCGCTGCACCTCGGCGGCTCGCTCATCATCCCCGAGCTCACGAAAGATGGCCTGGGCGCGGGACCACGCCTCGGCGGCCACGGCCGGGCGGCCGGCGCTCCGCTCGGCCTGGCCAAGGTGATTGAGATCATGGGCCTCGCCGTACCTGTCGCCCGCGGTGTGATGGATGGACACCGCCTGCCGCAGGCAGCGGACCGCCTCGTCCACCCGGCCACGATTCAGATGGGCCTGGCCCAGATTGGTCAGCACGTACCCCTCGATGGGCTGGGCACCGATTTCCCGCGCGATGGAAAGCGCCTCGCGCAGATAGCCCATCGCCTCGTCGACGTCGCCCAGGTCCAGGTATGCCTCGCCAAGGTTGCTCAGCGTCACGCTCTCGCCGTAACGGTGCCGCACCTGGCGCTGCAGGTCGAGCGCCTGCAGCAGCAGGCCGACCGCCTCGTCGGTGCGGCCGCGGAGCTGGTAGGAGTACGCGAGGTTGTTCGCGGTCTGGGCCTCACCGCGCCGGTCGCCGATCTCACGCCTGATCGCCAGCGCGTCCTGCAGGTAGCCGATGGCGTTGTCAAGCCGCTGGTCACCGAAGACCATGCCCAGGTTGTTCAGCACCCAGGCCTCGCCTTTGCGGTCGCCGAGACGCCGGGCGCTGGCCAGGCCGATCCGATGGCAGGCGATGCTGTCCGTCCAGTAACTCCACCGGTAGAGGAAGCCGCCGGCCGCGACCGCGAGCTTCCACGCGATGTCGTCGAGGCCCGCCTCGCCCGCCTGGCGGGTGGACGCCACGAGGTTGCCGCGCTCGGTGTCGCACCAGGCGAAGGCGGCGCCTGCGGTGTCGAAGGACAGCGGGTGGCAGCCCGGCGGCGGCGGATCGAGCGCGACCTGATCGCGGTGCGACTCCACCACGTGGACAGCCGCCGCGGCGGTGTGCAGATACCACGTCACGAGCCGGCGGACCGCGGCGTCGCGCTCCTGCTGGCTTTCCTGCTTCGCGGCCCGTTCGGCCGCGTAGACGCGCAGCAGGTCATGGAACCGGTAACGGTCGGCGGCAGGCGACTGCAGCAGGTTAGCGTCGACAAGCACCTCGAGGGCGTCGGCAACGTCGTCGGCCGGCTCGCCGAGCAGCGCCGCCGCCGCGGGCAGGGCGATGAACGGCCCGCGCCAAAGGCCGAGCAGCCGGAAGGCCCGCGCCGGGTCGACGCCGCCGCGGCCGACCGGGGGCAGGCTGGCGAAGCTGACCTCGAAACACGCGCGCACGGCGAGGTCGCCGACCGTGAACTCGTCGATCCTGCGCCGCTCGTCGGCCAGCCTGCGGGCGAGCGTCTGGATCGTCCAGCCGGCCCGGACCGCCAGCCTGGCGCCAGCGATCCGGATCGCCAGCGGAAGGCCGGCGCACGCCGCGAGCACCTGAGCCGTCGCCTCGGGTTCGGCTTCGAGCCGCCCCGCACCGACGATACGGACAAGCAGCGCGCGGGCTTCGTCGGCGTCGAGCACGTCGAGATCGACCAGCCGGCTTCCCCCAAGATCGGGTAGCCGGTTGCGGGAGGTGACGATCACACCGCACGATGCGCTGCCTGGCAGCAGCGGCCGGACCTGCGCGGCATCCCGCGCGTCGTCGAGCACGATGAGCATCCGCCGCCCGGCGAGCCTCGTGCGGTACAGGGCCGCGCGCTCGTCCTCGGTGACGGGAATCGTCTGCGTGTCAACGCCGAGTTCGCGAAGAAACCTGCCCAGCACGTCGGCAGGCGCGGCCGGCCGGTCACCCGCGCCGTGCAGGCCCACGTAGAGCTGCCCGTCGGGGAACCGGGCACGGAGCCGGTGCGCGGCGTGCACGGCGAGCGTCGTCTTACCGAGGCCGCCCGCCCCCGCGACCAGCGACACCACCACCGCGCCTGACTCGTCGCCCGCCGCGACGTCCGGCAGCAGGTCGCACAGCTGCTTGACGTGCCCCTCGCGGCCGGTGAAATCGGGAATGTCGGCAGGCAGTTGCGAGGGCACGACCGGCAACGCCGCCGCCGGCCCCGCCGTCGAGGCGGCCTTCGGCGCTGCGCCCGCCCTCGCCATGCCAGCTCCGGCCGTCCCAGCCTTGACCGGGCCAGCTCCGGCCGGGCCGGCTCCGGCCGGGCCAGCTCCGGCCGGGCCGCCCCTCGCCGCGCCGGCCCCGGCTGGCGGCAGGTGATCGGCCCGCACCGCCTGCGGGGTGGGGTGGGCATCGGCCTCGAGGATCTGCTGGTACAGCTTCTTCAGCTCGGCTCCGGGGTCGACGCCGAGTTCGGCGGCGATGACCTTGCGCGCTTCGTCGTAGGTTTCGAGCGCCTCCGCCTGCCGGCCCGCCGCGTTCAGCGCGCGCATCAGCAGTGCCCACAAATCCTCGTGCAGCGGGTGGTCGGCGATCATGCGGCGCAACCCGGCCACCACGGCGGCCGGGCGACCGCACGCGAGCTCGGCTTCGATCCGCAGCCCTTCTGCCGCGATCCTGGACTCCTCCAGCCGGTCAGCCTCGGCGTCCACCAGCGGCGACAGCGGCACGTCGGCGAGCGGCCGGCCGCGCCACAGCGCGAGTGCCTCGCCGAGCAGGGCGGACGCGCGCTGCGGCGCCCCACTGGCCAGCGCCGCGCTGCCCTCGGCCATGAGCGCGGCGAACAGCACCGCGTCTAAGTCGTCAGGTGCCAGCCGGACCTGGTAGCCGGGACTGCGGGTGACCAGGACCTTGCCGTCGCGGTCCCCGATGAGCTTGCGGAGCTTGAGAATGTAGATGCTGACCAGGTTCGTGGCCTTCGCCGGTGGCTCGGTCCCCCAGATCTCGGCGATCAGGCGGTCGGTGGGCAGAACCTGACCCGGGTTGAGCAGCAGAGCAGCGAGCAACGCCCGCTGCTTGGCAGCGGTGATACCGCTCCAGTCCTGACCTGACCGGACTTCAAGCGGTCCGAGAAGCCGAAACCGCACGATGCCGCCCTGCTCGTAGGTCGCGCCCGCCACGTCGCGGGGAGCACGCACTTAATCGTCACTCAATCAGCACGTAAGCGGCTAACGCAACGCTCTGTGCATGTCAGTCCCCCAAAATGCCGACGGAGCGTGGCGCAAGCTGCACGTTCCAAGATCCATACTCGGGCGGCAGCGCGCGGGACGGCGGCCAAGCCGCCCAGCTCGCCGCGACCCGCCGGCGGCCCGCCGCTTAATCGGCGCGCAATCCGCCGATAAGGGCTCGCTGACAGGCTGACAACCACACCGCAAGGTGCAGCAAAACCAGACAACGAGACGGCGAACCAGATCAAGACGGACGGCCTGCGGGGGCGCAGTCCGCGGTGCCAGCGAATCCGGCACGAAGGTCCGCCGTTCCGCCCGCGAGACCAGTCGACGAACGCCCGGGTCTTCGTGGAAGCAGGTGACCGTCGTTCCCGTCGGGGGCGGGAGCGCCGGTCACCGTCGGGGCCGCGTGGATGGCCGCAGGAACGCGAGCCCTGCGGGGGGCCTCCGCGCGGCCTCACCTGGCCCGCGGCACCTGGCCCGCGGCACCTGGCCCGCGGCACCTGGCCCGCGGCACCCGGTCCGCACTCCGGCCGCCGCGCCGAACACCGCCGCGGATGGCAGGGGTCACGGCACCTGTGATCCGCGGCGCTGATAGCCGGCCGGGCCGCGCCCGCCCGTAACACACCTCGCGGCCGCGCGAGGTTCGTCAGCTCTGGCCGTCGAACAGGCTCGTGACAGAACCGTCGCTGAACACCTCGTTGATCGCCCGGGCGATCATCGGCGCGATCGACAGCACGGTGAGCTTGTCGATCCGCTTCTCCTGCGTGATCGGCAGCGTGTCGGTGACGATGATCTCGCTGATCCGCGAGTTCTTGAGCGAGTCCACCGCAGGCTCGGACAGCACCCCGTGCGTGGCCGTCGCGATCACCCGCGCGGCGCCCTGCTCGAAAAGGGCCTCGGACGCCTTCACGATCGTGCCGCCGGTGTCGATCATGTCGTCGACCACGATGCAGGTGCGGCCCTTGACCTGGCCCACCACCTCGTGGACCTTGACGTCGTTGGGGACGTCGGGATTGCGGCGCTTGTGGATGATGGCCAGCGGGCAGCCGAGCCGGTCCGTCCAGCGCTCACACACCCGGACCCGGCCCGCGTCGGGCGCCACGACGGTCGCCTGTGCGAGGTCGATCCTGTTCTCGATGTACTCGGCGAGGATGGGCAGCGCGAACAGATGGTCGACGGGCCCGTCGAAGAAGCCCTGGATCTGCGCGGTGTGCAGGTCGACGGCCATCAGCCGGTCGGCGCCCGCGGTGGCGTACAGGTCGGCCATCAGCCGGGCGGAGATCGGTTCCCTGCCCCGGTTCTTCTTGTCCTGCCGCGCATAGCCGAAGAACGGCGTGACCACCGTGATCCGTTTGGCTGACGCCCGCTTGAGCGCGTCGATCATGATCAGCTGTTCCATGATCCATTGATTGATCGGCGCCGTGTGACTTTGCAGCACGAACGCGTCACATCCGCGCACGGATTCGAGGAACCGGACGAATATCTCACCGTTCGCGAAGTCGCGCAGCGTGGTCGGTGTGGGTTCTATGCCGAGGCACCGCCCCACCTCCTGCGCGAACTCAGGGAAGGCGCGGCCGGAGAAGAGCAGCAGCCGTTTGGCGCCTGTCGCGGTTATGCCTGTCAATCGCCTGTCCCCTCGTCAGCCTTGGTTTCCTGCTGGTCCGGCTGGGGCCGCTGCGCCGCCTCGGCCTGGTCGGCCAACGGCCGCTGCGCCGCCTCGGCCGCGCGGGCCGCCGCGGTGCCGGGGCGCCGGTGGCTCACCCAGCCCTCGATGTTGCGCTGGCGCGCGCGGGCGACCGCGAGCGCACCCGGCGGCACATCCTGGTTGATGACCGAACCCGCCGCGGTGTACGCACCGTCTCCGACGTGCACCGGCGCCACAAGCATGGTGTCGCTGCCCACCCGTACGTGATCGCCGATGGTCGAGCGGTGCTTGGCGACGCCGTCGTAGTTGACGAATACCGTGGCCGCGCCGATGTTCGACTGCTCGCCGATCTCCGCGTCGCCCACGTAGGTCAGGTGCGGCACCTTGGAGCCGGGACCGACGACCGCGTTCTTGAGTTCTACGTAGGTACCCGCCTTCGCGCCGGGGCCGAGCAGGGTCCCCGGCCGCAGGTACGCGAATGGCCCGACGCTGGCGCCGGGGCCGATCTGGGCCGACTCGCAGACCGCGTGGGTGACCGTGGCGCCCTCGGCCACGGTCGTGTCCCTGAGCACGCAGCCAGGCCCGATCCGCGCGCCGGCGCCGACCGCGGTTCTGCCCTCGAGCGCGGTGCCCGGCCAGATCTCGCTGTCCGGCTCCAGGGTCACGTCGACGCCGATCCACGTGGTGGCCGGATCGACGATCGTCACGCCGGCCAGCATCCAGTACCTGAGCAGGCGGTCGTTGCACAGCCGGCGGGCGCCCGCGAGTTGCGCGCGGTCGTTCACCCCTTCGACCTCGGCGGCGTCGGCGGCCACCACGGTGCCGGTCTTGTGCCCGTCACCGCGGAGGATCGCGACGACGTCGGTGAGGTATTCCTCGCCCTTGGCGTTGGCCGTGGACACCCGCTTCGCCGCGTCCGCGAGCAGCGCGCCGTCGAAGGCGTAGACGCCCGAGTTGATCTCGGTGATCGCGCGCTGCTTCGGTGTCGCGTCCCGCTCCTCCACGATCTCGGACATGGCGCCGTCGCGGTCCCTGACGATGCGGCCGTATCCGGTCGGGTCGCCGACCGCCGCGGTCAGCACGGTGACGGCGTTGCCCGCGGCGGAGTGCTCGGCCGCGAGCCTGGCCAGCGTCTCCGCCCGCAGCAGCGGGGTGTCACCGTAGGTCACGAGCACGGTGCCAGGGATCACGCCGGTCGCGTCGATCACCGTGCGCACGGCGTGACCGGTGCCACCGATACGGTCCTGCACGACGACGCGCGCCTCCGGCGCGTGCTCGGCCAGGTGGGCGGCGACGAGATCGCGACCGTGCCCGGCCACGACGATCAGCCGCTCCGGGTCGATCTGCCGTGCGCTCATCACGACGTGGCCAAGCATGCTGCGACCGCAGAGCTCGTGCAGGACCTTGGGTACGCGTGACCTCATTCGCGTGCCCTCTCCTGCGGCGAGGACGATCACGGCTGCCGGGCGGCTCACGCTCACTCCCCAGAACTCCTCGAGTATCGCGGCCGGCGATCGGGGCGGGCGCGGCACGGAAAGGTTAGTTCACGCGCCCGACTCCGGCAGGATACCGCCAGGACGGATGGCGACGCGCGGGCCGCTCGGTCATGAGTACCTTCCAGCGTGCCGCGGCGGCGGCCAGGCAAGGAAAATTGTCGCTGGCTACTGCTTCAATCTGGAGCATGGGTTCGAAGGATGATCCATTACGGCTGCGCGCGGAGGCGGTCGCCCTGCGCCACGCGGGCAAGTCACGCCGCGAAATCAAACTATCCTGGGCATCGGCAACAGCACGCTCGGTGACGCACTCGCCGGTGAGCCGCCGACGGCGCTGAGCCCATCGGGTCAGGCTCCGAACCTCGTCAGGTAGTGAAAGCGAAGCTCCCGGGCGAGGATTCGAACCTCGGTTCTCAGGACCAAAACCTGATGTCATGCCAGCTAGACCACCCGGGATGGTTCGGAGCCTCACCTTATCGCCAACCACCCCGTCTGCTCGACGCCATTGCGGACGGATCGCCGGCCGACGCGGGCGGGTGCTTCAGCGATCCGGTGCCGGCACCTTGCGCTCGTCGCGCCGGTGACCTGTGCCGCGTACCGGGCCGGCGGCAGCGGCCTCAAGAGGCGCGCGAGAGAGCCACGCCAGAATCTGAGAACTGTCGCGCGGGTCTGCCGAGCCCGTGGAAACTGGCCTTCGGCGGGCGGGCGCCGCCCGGCTGGTTCGCCCGGCGCCGAGCCAATCGGACCGTAAGTAACCTACTACCGCAACATACATTGCGGCTTTTGTAGCCGCTTGGGGTTTCGATGCCGATTCAGGGGTAGGACTCTGCGGTCAGGTGCCGGCGCAGCGCCCTGTGGGCGACGGGTCACAGCGCGCCGCACTGTCTCGGATCGTGAGACGCTGCGGTGGCCGTTCGGGATAAGCCGGTCGACAGCTTCGTGAAATCTGAGTCGCTCCCCTTGCCCAACCTACGGCTGCGTAGCTTACGGTAACGTAAGGTAGGTCGCAGGGATCCGCGAAGCCAGCCAGCAGCGCAGCAACGACCGCAGCATTGCTACGAAGGAGCGCAATGACAGCTACGTCTCCCGTAACCCCCGGCAGCAGTGCCCTGCTCGAACCGCCGCACGCTAGCGGTGGTCCGGCCACGACACAGCCGTCACAGACGGAACAAGCGGATCGGACCGCGCCAGCGGCCGGGCCGCCGCGCACCTCGCCGCCGCCGGAAATCGATCCCGAACCGGCAGGCGCCACGGAGCGCGCTCTGGTCGGGATCTTCGTGGTTGTGCCGTTCCTAGCGGTGCTCGCTGCGATACCGCTCGCGTGGGGCTGGGGGCTCGGCTGGGCCGACGTGGTGATCGGGCTGGTCTTCTACGCGGTCTCGGGGCTTGGCATCGCGGTCGGCTTCCACCGCTACTTCACGCACGGTTCGTTCAAGGCGAAGCGGTCGCTGCGGATCGGGCTCGCGATCGCGGGCAGCCTGGCCATCGAGGGCCCGGTCCTCACCTGGGTCGCCGATCATCGCCGCCATCACAAGTACTCCGATCGTGAGGGCGACCCGCACTCACCCTGGCGGTTCGGCGACGACTGGAAGGCGCTCACCAAGGGCCTGGTCTACGCCCATATCGGCTGGCTGTTCGACGCCAACCGGACCTCACGCCAGCGATTCGTGCCCGACCTGCTCGCCGACCGCGACATTCGCCGCATCTCGCGCGCGTTCCCGGCGATTGTCGCCGTTTCGCTGGTGCTGCCCGCCGCGATCGGCGGCCTGTGGTCGATGTCATGGCAGGGCGCGCTCGCCGCGTTCTTCTGGGCCAGCCTGATCCGTGTGGCGCTGCTCCACCACGTGACGTGGTCGATCAACTCGATCTGCCACACGTTCGGCCAGGAGTCCTTCGACGTGCGGGACAAGTCACGCAACGTGGCCTGGCTGGCCATCGCGTCGTTCGGCGAGTCCTGGCACAACCTGCACCACGCCGATCCGACCTGCGCGCGGCACGGCGCGCTCAAGGGGCAGATCGACGAGGCGGCCCGGGTGATCTGGGCGCTCGAGAAACTCGGGCTCGCCTACGACGTCCGGTGGCCCGACGCCGACCGCCTCACCGCGAAGCAGACGGGCTCGGCCGGGCGCAGGCTCGGATCGATGGCGCGGCAGCGCGGCGACGCGGGCCGGGCGGCATAGTCGTCATGATTGACCGGTGAGCGACTCATCACCAAGATCCCGCAGAAAGCGGATGACAGGCGCCGAACGCAGAGAGCAGCTGCTCGGAATCGGACGGCGCCTGTTTGCTGAACGAGGCTTCGACGGCACGTCGATCGAGGAGATCGCGGCTCAGGCCGGCGTCTCCAAACCGGTCGTCTACGAGCACTTCGGCGGTAAGGAGGGTCTTTACGCCGTCGTGGTCGACCGCGAGATGCAGCGCCTGCTTGGCATGGTCACGGCCTCCCTTTCCGACGGCCATTACCGGCAAAAGCTCGAGGGTGCGGCGCTGGCGCTGCTCGAGTACATCGAGGACAGCGCGGACGGCTTCCGCATCCTGGTGCGCGACTCGCACGCCGCGTCGGGCACGGGGACGTTCGCCAGCCTGCTCAGCGACATCGCGAGTGAGGTCGAGCACATACTCGGCGCCGAGTTCAAGGCCAGGGGTTACGATCCCAAGCTGGCCCCGATGTACGCGCAGATGCTGGTCGGCATGGTGGCCCTCACCGGCCAATGGTGGCTGGACGCACGTAAGCCCAAACTGGACGAGGTCGCCGCGCACCTGGTGAACCTGGCGTGGAACGGGCTGTCCGGCCTGGATGCCAGGCCGCGCCTTTCCGCCCAGGGTGACCAGCGGCGCCAGCGCAAGGAGAAGGAGTCGCGGGGACGCGCCGCCCGGCGCGGTCCCGTGATTCCCGCGCTGCCCGCGATGCCTGCCCTGCCCGCGGTACCGAACGGAGCCGACGATCCCGCGCACTGACCCGCGTGGGTGATCCGATCACCGCGGTCCTTCGCTCCTTCGAGCGACGACGAAGACGCGCCGGAACGGCAGCACGGTGCCGTGGGCCCGCAGCCAAGATCGACCACAAAGCGCGGCGACGCGGCATCGACGCGCGCGAGCAGCTCGAAAAACGGCCGCGAGCGCTCGTCCGAATAGCGCTGGTACTGGGCCGGGTCCCACATGCCACCCTCCGATATCTTGATATCGAGACAAACTCTCTCCAGCCTTGTCTCTCGATGTCAAGAGATACACTGTGCGGCATGAAGGGCGCGGGGCGCGACGCCGGGGGAGGCCAGGCCGGCCAGGTGACGGACGAGGTCGACCAGCTCGTCGAGGAGTGGCGTGCCCAGCGGCCCGACCTCGACGTGACGCCGCTTCAGGTGCTGAGCCGGATCTGGCGGCTCGCCAGGCACCTGGACCGCGCGCGGGCCGCCGCGTTTGCCGTGCACGGGCTCGAGCCCTGGGAGTTCGACGTGCTCTCCTCGCTGCGCCGCCAGGGGCCGCCCTACCGGCTCAGCCCCGGGAACCTGCTCCGTGCCACCATGGTCACCTCGGGCACCATGACGAACCGGATCGACCGGCTCGAACAGTCGGGACTCGTCCGCCGCGAACCCGATCCGCAGGACCGGCGCGGCGTGCTCGTCTCGCTGACCGACGACGGGCTCGCCCGGGTCGACCTCGCCCTCGGCGCCCTGCTCAGCAGCGAGCAGGCGCTGCTCGCCGGCCTCACCCCGCCGCAGCGCGCCAAGCTCGCCGCGATGCTGCGCGCCCTGCTCGCGCCCTTCGACGCCGGGTCGCCGTAGGCCCGGCACATGCTCAGAAGGGGGAACAGCCCAAGATCCGCAACTGTGTCAATCTGCCGACGCCATGTGCAGGCAGAGTTCCACAGAAACGGATCATGAGCGCGCCCACGGCGCGGCCGGCGTCGAGCACGTGCCGCACGTCCCTGCTCGGCGTCGCGCCCGGGCCCGGAGCGGCCTACGGGACATGCCCTAACCCTGGATCTGCTCGGCAAGGGCCAGCCATCGCTCCTCGAGCTGGGATTTCTCCTGCTGTACGCCGCGCAGCCGATCGCCAAGCTCGATGAGCTTGCGGTAGTCGCTCGCCTGCTCGGCGAGCGACGAGGTGAGTTCGGCCTCCTCCGCGACGAGCCGGTCGAGGCGGCGTTCCACTCGCTGCAGTTCCTTGCGCGCGGCGCGGGCGCGCGCCGCGGTACCCGCGGGCAGATCCTGGCCCGCCGCCTGGCGCACCGGCAGCTCAGCGCGCCGAGTGCCGCGGGCCTGGAGCATCGCCAGATATTCGTCCACGCCGCCGCCGAGAAACGCGAGGCTGCCATCACCGGGCAGCGCGAGCACGTGATCGGTGACGCGCTCGAGGAAGTACCTGTCGTGGCTGACGACGACGAGGGAGCCCGGCCACCCGTCGAGCAGATCCTCGACCTCGGTCAGCGTTTCGATGTCAAGATCGTTTGTTGGCTCGTCGAGCAGCAGCACGTTGGGCTCGTCCATCAGCAGCCGCAGCAGCTGCAGCCTCCGCCGCTCGCCGCCGGACAGCATCGACACGGCCACCTGCTGGCGCGCTCCGGAGAACCCCAGCTGCTGCAGAAGCTGGCTGGCGGATAGTTCGCGCTGACCGATCCGGGCCTGGCGGCGGACGTCCTCGGCGGCCTCGATCACCCGCGGCGACGGGTCGAGTTCGGCCAGCTCCTGCGACAGATGGCCGATCCGGGCGGTCCTGCCGCGTACGACCCGCCCCTGCACCCGGAGTCCGGTACCGTCGCTCAGCGTCCCGTCGAGCAGCCGGAGCAGGGTCGTCTTGCCGCTGCCGTTGGCGCCAAGTATCCCCACCCGGTCGCCCGGCCCCAACTGCCAGGTCACGCCCGCGAGCAAGGTCCGGCCGCCGGCCTGCACGTGCACGTCCTCGAGGCCGACCACGGTCCGGCCGAGGCGCGCGCTGGCGAGCCTGGTCAGCGCGACCGTGTCGCGTGGTGCGGGCTCGTTCGCGATGAGGTCGTTCGCCGCCTCGATCCGGAACTTCGGCTTGGACGTGCGAGCCGGTGGGCCGCGGCGCAGCCAGGCGAGTTCCTTGCGGAGCAGGCCCTGCCGACGCCGCTCCACCGCGGCGGCGACCCGGTCCCGCTCCGCCCTGGCCAGCACATAAGCCGAGTAGCCACCGTCGTACTTGTGCACCTGACCGTCGGCGACCTCCCAGATCTGCTCGCAGACGGCGTCGAGGAACCAGCGGTCGTGGGTCACCGCGACAACCGCGATCCCGCGGTCGCGCAAATGGCCCGCCAGCCAGTCGATGCCCTCGATGTCGAGATGATTGGTGGGCTCGTCGAGGACGAGCATGGTGGGGTCGGCGACGAGGAGCCTGGCCAATGCCACCCGCCGGCGCTCACCGCCGGAAAGCTGACCCGCGGGCGCGTTCAGCGCGACCCCGGGCAACAACGCGGTAACCACATCGCGTGCCCGGGGATCGCCCGCCCAGTCGTAGTCCGGCCGCGAGCCGAGCACCATCTCGCGCACGGTGCCAGCCGGGCCGTCATGCTGTGGCAGGTAACCGACGCGTACCTCACGGCCGTGGGTCACGCGGCCGGTATCGGGCTCAGCGCGCGCCGCGAGGATCGAGACGAGCGTGGTCTTCCCGCCACCGTTGCGCCCGACCACCCCGATCCGCTCACCCGCCGCCACGCCGAGCGAGACGCCGTCGAGCAGGACGAGCGGGCCGTAGGCCTTGCGGACGTTCTCCAGGTTGACGAGGTTCACACCGCCCGGCGCCCGGTTCACGGGTTGCCGCTCCGGCCCGCCTGTTGCCGGATGAGCACCGCGCCGGCGACGGGGCCGCTGACGCGGGCCACGTGCCTGCAGACGCCGGCCCCGGCGAGCGCGGCGGCCAGGTCGAGGGCATGCTCCTCGCCCCTGGTCAGAAAGGCGCAGGTAGGACCGGAGCCGGAGACGATCGAACCGAGCGCGCCGTGCTCGGTGCCCGCTTCGAGCGTCCGCCGTAGTTGCGGCCGCAGTGACTGCGCCGCGGGCTGCAGGTCATTGCTGAGCAGCGCGCCGACCCGGGCCGCGTCACCCGAGCGCAGCGCGGCCAGAAGATCACGGCCCACGGCAACGCCGTCCCCCGCCGGCCCGCGCCCGCCTGCGGCGCGCACGGCGCGGAGCCTGTCGCACTCGGCGTATACGTCCGCGGTGGACAAACCGCCCGCCGCGACGGCGAGCACCCAGTGATACCGGCCGCTGGCCAGGGCGTGGGTCAGCCGCTCGCCCCGGCCGAGGCCGACGGCGGTGCCACCGGCCAGGCTGAACGGAACGTCACTGCCGATCCCGGCCGCGAGGCCGGACAGTTCGGCGGGGCTGAGGCCAGCGGCCCACAGCTTGTTGCACGCGACCAGGGCCGCAGCCGCGTCGGCGCTGCCGCCGGCCAGGCCGGCCGCCACCGGGATCCGCTTGCTGATCACGATCTCGGCGCCCGCCCTGATCCCCGCCGCCTTGCGCAGCGCGGCCGCCGCCTGGACGGCGAGGTTGCCCCGGCCGCCCGGGACCAGTTCCGCACCCTCCCCCTCGACGCGGGCGGTGACGTTGCGAGCGGGCCGTACGGTCACCTCGTCGAAGAGGGAGACCGCCTGGAAGATGGTGGCGAGATCGTGGAATCCATCGGGCCGCCGTGGTCCCACGGACAGCTGCAGGTTGATCTTGGCGGGCGCGCGGGCCGTCAAACCGGTCACGATCGACTGATCGTATCTGGCCCGCGGGACGGTTGGGTCAACCCGGATCGGCCCGGTTCGGTCAAGACACCGCTCTCACAGGTCACGAGCGGCCGCGATCCGGGCGAACTCCGCCACGCCAAGGGTCTCTCCCCTGGCACCGGGATCCACACCCGCGCGCCGCAGCAACCTCTCGGCCTCATCCCGTGAACCGGCCCAGGCGGCGAGCGCGGCGCGCAGGGTCTTGCGGCGCTGGGCGAACGCCGCGTCGATCACGGCGAATACCTCACCGCGGCTCGCCGGGGTCTGCGGTGGAGCCCGCCGGACGAAGGCGACAAGACCGGAGTCAACGCCAGGAACGGGCCAGAAAACGGTCCTCGGCACGGAGCCGGCGCGGCGGGCCGCCGCGAACCAGGCCAGCTTCACCGACGGGACGCCGTACGCGGGGCTTCCCGGCGGCGCGCACATCCGCTCGGCGACCTCGGCCTGCACCATGACCAGGCCGCGGGTCAGTGACGGGGTGGTCGCGAGCAGATGCAGGAGCACGGGAACCGCGACGTTGTACGGGAGGTTCGCGACCAGGACGGTGGGGGGCTCGCCCGCAATCGGCCCCATCCTCGCCGCGTCGGCCTGGACCACGTCGAGGCGCCCGGCCAACCGCGGCGCCGCGTCGGCGACTGTCGCGGCGAGCGCGCCCGCCAAGGTGGGATCCACCTCGACGGCGACGACCTTGCGCGCGTCCGGCAGGAGGGCCAGGGTAAGCGAGCCGAACCCAGGACCCACTTCGAGGACCACGTCATCGGGCGACAGGTCCGCGAGCCGCACGATGCGCCGTACCGTGCCCGGATCGATCACGAAGTTCTGGCCGAGCCACTTGGCCGGCCGGATGCCCAGACGGCCGGCCAGCCCGCGAATGTCGGCCGGTCCGAGCAGGCGGGGCGCGCCGCCCGATTCCTCGCGCATTTACCAGGGACCGAATACCCGCTCGCCGGTCAGCATTACGTCGGCGGCAAGCTCAGCCGGATCGATGCCCTTGACCTCGGCGATGCAGCGGAGTGTGTACGGGATCATGGCAGGCGCGTTCGGTTTGCCGCGATAAGGCACCGGAGTCAGATACGGCGCGTCCGTCTCGACCAGGAGCAGGCCGGGCGGCACGGCGCGGGCGGCCTCGCGCAGCGGCCCCGCATTGGCGAAGGTCACGTTTCCGGCGAAACTCATGACGTAGCCGGCGGCGGCGCACACCTTGACCATTTCCTCGTCACCGGAAAAGCAGTGGAAGACCACCCGCGGCGGCGGGCCCTCGTCGGCCAGGATGCGCAGCACGTCGCCGTGCGCCTCACGGTCGTGGATAACCAGCGCCTTGCCCATTTGCTTGGCCAGGCCGATATGCGCGCGGAACCAGTCGCGCTGCACGCCCCGGTCCGACCAGTCGCGGTAATAGTCGAGCCCGGTCTCGCCGATCGCGCGCACGTGCGGCAGGCTGGCCAGCCGGGCGATCTGCTCGAACGCGCCGTCCCCGGCCGCACCGGTTTCGTTCGGGTGGATGGCGACCGCGGCGGCCACGGCGGGATGATCCGCGGCGCACTGGGCCGCCCAGCGCGACGACTCGAGGTTGTAACCCACCGTCACGACCCGGTTGATGCCCGCGGCGGCGGCATCGGCGAGCACCTGCGGCATGGGCGGGTCGAGCAGGTCAAGGTGGCAGTGACTGTCGAACGCCTCGGCGTTGCTCCACCCGTGCGCGACGTCGGCCGGTGTGGTGCGTGGGCCGCCCGCCATCCCGGGCGCCGCGGCGGCCCCGGGCCCTGGCGGCCCGGCGGTGCCCTCGCCGGGTCGCGCGGTCATTCCGCCGCCAGCCGCGCGACCTCTTCCTCGGCGACCGAGGGGTCGAGCTTGGCGAACAGCGGCGAAGGCGGGCGCAGCGGCGTGCCCACGCGGACCGGGCTTGATTCCCACCGCGCAGCCGTTCGGTAATCTCCGGTGAGTACCGGGTAAGACGTAGCGCCGTCGGCCCCGTCCGGTTCGTCGACTTCCCGCATTTCCGGCATCCCGGACCAGATGCCGTCGCCGCCAAGCATCGTGTACACCTTTTCCGCCGAAAAGGGCAGGAACGGCGTCAGCAGGGTCTTGGCGTCGTCCACCAGTTGCAGCGCGACGTGCACGACCGTCCGCATCCGCTCAGGATCGGATTCGCGGAGTTTCCACGGGGCTTGATCCGAGAGGTACTTATTCGCCTCCGCGACGGTCCGCATCGCGTCGTTGATCGCCTGTTTGAACCGGGAACGTGAAAGCGACGGGCCAACGATCCCGAACGACTGCCGAGAGTTCTCAAGTATTGCCAGGTCCACACCCAGGAGGTCGCCCGGAGCCGGGATCTCGCCGACGTTTCGTGCGGCAAATGAGACGGTGCGGTTGACGAGATTGCCCCAGTTCGCCACCAGCTCGTCGTTATTGCGCCGGACGAACTCACTCCAGGTGAAATCGGTATCGGTGTTCTCCGGCCCGGCTACGGCGATGTAGTACCGCAGCGCGTCGACGTCGTAGCGCGAGAGGAAGTCGCGCACGTAGATGACGATGCTGCGGGACGAGGAGAACTTCCTTCCCTCCATGGTCAGGTATTCGCTCGAGACGACCTCGGTCGGCAGATTGAGCGGGCCGAGCGCGCCCGGTGTGCCGTCACGGCTCCCCCGGCCGCTGTAGCCGAGCAGCATCGCTGGCCAGATCTCCGAATGGAAGACGATGTTGTCCTTGCCCATGAAGTAGTACGACTCCGCGTCCGGTGACTGCCACCAGGCGCGCCAGGCGTCCGGGTCGCCCGACCTGCGCGCCCACTCGATCGAGGCCGACAGGTAGCCGATGACCGCGTCGAACCAGACGTAGATGCGCTTGTCGGTGCGATCGCGCCAGCCGGGCAGCGGCACGGGCACTCCCCAGTCCAGGTCGCGGGTGATCGCGCGGGGCTGCAGTTCGCTGAGCAGGTTGAGCGAGAACTTCAGCACGTTAGGCCGCCACTTGCCGCTCTTGCTCTGCAGCCAGCTCCCGAGTGCCTCGGTAAACGCGGGGAGGTCGAGGAAGAAATGCTCGGTCTCCACGAACACCGGCGTCTCGCCATTGATCCGTGAACGTGGGTTGATCAGGTCGACAGGGTCCAGTTGATTGCCGCAGTTGTCGCACTGATCGCCGCGGGCACCAGGATAGCCACAGATCGGGCAGGTGCCCTCGATGTAACGATCGGGCAGCGTGCGCCCCGTGGACGGGGAGATCGCGCCAAGCGTTGTCTTGGGGAACACGTAGCCGTTGTTGTACAGCCCGGTGAAGATCTCCTGTACGACCGCGTAGTGGTTGCGCGTGGTCGTGCGCGTGAACAGGTCGTACGAGAGGCCGAGCGCGTGCAGATCTTCCGCGATCACCCGGTTGTAGCGATCAGCCAGGTCACGTGCTGTCACGCCCTCCGAGTCGGCCTGCACCTGAATCGGCGTGCCGTGCTCATCGGTACCGCTCACCATCAGCACCTGGTTGCCGGACATCCGCTGAAAGCGGCTAAACATGTCAGCGGGGACACCGAATCCCGACACGTGGCCGATATGGCGCGGACCGTTGGCGTAGGGCCAGGCGGGGGCCGTTAGGATATGGCTGCTCGGCGAGGACATGCGGAAAGCCTATGGGCATCGGCGCACAAGCTCGACCTGATAAGCCGGCTCGGCGACTGGGGGTGCGCCGGTGACCGCTCCGGCCCAGCGGGCCGCGGGGCTGCCTGGATGCGGCGCGCGGACCGGTACCGGCGGGCGGTCGCTGTGGCCCGTGTGGATGCCGATCGTGCCAGCCCTGGTCACTCTGGCCGTGACGCTGTGGCGCATCGGCGCCGCGTCCTTCTGGCGCGACGAGGCGGCGACGCTGACCGCGGCCAGGCGGCAACTGCCCGAGATGATCCGCATGTTCGCGCGCGTCGACGCCGTGCACGGTGCCTACTACCTGGTCATCTGGCCGCTGGCGCACCTGTTCGGGACGAGCGAGTTCGTGATGCGGCTCCCCTCGGCGATCGCGATGGCCGCGGCCGCGTTCGGCACCGCGGTGATCGGCCGCAGGCTCGGTTCCCCGCAGACCGGGCTGCTCGCCGGGCTCGTCTTCGCCGCGCTGCCGATGACGAGCAGGTTCGGCCAGGAGGCGCGCTCGTACGCGATGGTGACGGCCGTGGCGGTGCTCGCCAGCTACCTGCTGCTTCGCGGCATCGGCGAGCGAAGCCTGGCCGCGCCAGGACTGGATGGTGATGTCCTTCGGCAGGCTGGGATCCAGGATTTCGTCCCAGCCGATCATGCTCTTGCCGTGCTTCGTCACAATCGC
>Ga0209648_10000590_pt1 | contig 27926 bp, 31 predicted proteins | sample GraSoi2013_115cm_FD_185830 | JGI IMG/M metagenome (GOLD analysis project Ga0209648, IMG submission 185830) | Grasslands soil microbial communities from the Angelo Coastal Reserve, California, USA - Sample 9_17_2013_115cm (SPAdes) (version 2) | ecosystem: Environmental > Terrestrial > Soil >...
AGAGAAGTGAGCGGGATTATGCCGACTCAATCAAGTACCGCGGCGGGATGAAGGCGGCTAATCTAACGGAAAGGCAGCGGGTGGGGTGAGGCAATTCGGCATAATTCGAAACGCGGCATTATACGCGGGTAACGGGCCAGCGACGGTCGAGCTGTTCCGCAATCTCTGGGGTGCTGAGGCGCTGCCTAAAATCCAGGCGCCCCGGAAAATCGGACAGCAATCTTCGCTCTTCGACAGGAGCTGAAGCCCACAAGTCTCTCACCGCCGTCTGCTAGGCTTGTGCAGCCCCTTCAACAATTCATCGACCGTGACATTTAGCCCTTGCGCTACCTTCATCAAAGTGTCGAGGCGCGGCCACCGTTTTCCGGTTTCAACAAAACCCATTCCAGTGCGGCTCAGTCCAGCCCGATGCGCTAGCTCTTCTTGACTAATGCCCTTCTGGTCGCGCAGTTCTTTGATTCGGTTTGCGAGGGAGCGTAACGTCCTGTTTGGTTGCATTGTGCCGAGTGTGAAGTCAGCGCCTCACTCCGTCCACCGACAGTTGTGTGCCACACAATAAAAGGCATGCTTGTGCTATGATCGACATCAGCGGGACGCGCTCGTGCTTGTAACACGGACGCGCCCCTGACCACCGTGCTCGCGTAGACGAGGCATCGATGGCTGAGACGCATTCTACATTACGGTCAGCGTGTCCCGCGCATTCCCATGAGCGAGGACAACGCTGATGCTTCAATTTCCTGCTCCGGTTCCACACGGAGAGATTCCACCACCGACGTGCTTCGAGCAGTTCATTCTTTGTGTGGCTCTGGTCGCAATATCGACCGCTTTGCTTTCTTTTTTCCTGCCGCGCCCGCTCTTCTGCAAGCTGTTCAAGATCGCTTTTCCGTTCATGCCCGAGCGGATTGGAGACGACGATGCCAAAGATTAGCCTCAAGGAACGCAAGAAGCTCGACCGCTTCCACGAACAACGCAAGGCAAAATTGCGAAAGAAGTATCCCGAAATCCACGGCAAGAAGGTCGACTACGTCACGCACAGCTTTGAGGACAACGATGGCGGCGGATGGCTGTACATCAATCTCTATTTCACGGACGGGACGAACTTCTCGATGGATTTCAGCATGAACAATCCCGCCATCGTTCCCCGCTGCATCGAGTATGGCGATATGAGCACGGGAGACTACGAAAATATCCGCACATATTACTACCGGGGAGAAAAGCGATGACCGAGATCGACGACCCCGAAGTCCTGCGCAGGGAAATCCGCACAATGCTCGAAAAAGTCACTGACCGTGGCTCGTTGATCTTCTTCCAATGGTTGGTGCGCCGCGTCTTGGCCAATTATCCGATACCCGGCGACGAGGAACTACGTGCTTTACACCAAGCCTTCATCCGCATGCATGCGACATTTAGGGCAAAAAAGAGACCGACCAAGGAAGACATGGAACTCGTCGCCACATGGACCGAGGGTGACGCGGAAAGCATGGGAATGGCGCTGGGCAGGGTGGTGAAATTCTTCCGAGAGAAGCGGGGCATGAGCAGATTGCAGCTTGCCAAGAAAGCACGGCTGCCGATCCGAGCCATTCTCGCCATCGAGCGAGGCAGAGTGTTCGATCTGTCACCCGTCATCGATAACCTGACTATGGGTCTGAGTGTCGAGGCTGGTGAGTTAACGGACAAGCTTTTGGAATTCGAGAAAGACGACAAATCATGAGGCTCGCCCATGGTTTCGAAGTTCTCCGTTGAACAAAGGCTGGCGATCCTGCGTGAGTATGACGCTGGAGGTATCAGCCTTATAGAACTCGGAGCAAAATATGCCGTCAACGAGTCCACATTATCGGGATGGCGTTGGAGACATTTGCCTCCCAGCGAGAGAAAATGCACGGTCTGCGGCGGCATGGTGCCGAGGAAGGCGGTAACGTGGCGGGGAAGCCTGCTCTGCGGGACTTGCAGCCGTGCTAAGAAAACAGCAGCGCACCGCATATACGTCGCTGAGCACAAGGAACAGGTTGATGCTTATCGCCGTGTTCCTAATCCGTTCAAGGAAGCCAAACACAAAGCCGGCCTTGCCGAAAAGTGGTTTCGGAATCAGGAAGTCTTGAAGAGAATCTTCCAACGCATGGTTAACCGCTTCGGGGATTGGGAGGATGACTACTCCATCGTCAGTGGTGAGGAGCAACTGAGCAATCCATGCTTCATCGTCGTGGATAAAAATGGGAGAAAACGGAAAGAAGTTCTGACCGAGCCCCTTCCTTCGTGGGAACTAGCGCAAAAAAAGGATGAGGCGACCGCTATCGACATTTTGCGCGACACTCTGTCCGATTCGGAGTTAAAGTCTAGGCACGCAACAGAACCAGAGGAGGTACAGTCACCGTGATTATTGGAGACCGCTTGCGTGACATGCGTGAGCAGAAGAAGCTCTCGCAAGGGGATATTGAAAAGAGGACTGGCCTGCTTCGGTGCTACATTTCGCGGGTCGAAAATGGACATACAGTCCCGGCCATAGAAACACTGGAAAAGCTGGCTCGCGCGCTGGAGGTTCCCCTCTACCACCTTTTTTATGATGGTGACGAGCCGCCCAAACTGCCGAATCTCCCTAGGCGGAAGTCGTCTGAAGACATCGCCTGGGGAAGTTCTGGCAAGGACGGTCGCTTTCTTAACAAGCTTCGTCGCTCGCTGGCTAAGACTGAGGAAGCAGATCGCAAGCTTCTTCTATACATGGCTCAGAAAATGGCTCGACCAAGGAATGGTCGAGCCGCGAGCAACTAAAGCCGGATTGCCGGGTTGGATGCGGACAGCGGTCAGAATTGGTTAGAAAGGACTCAAGCCACACAGAAGTGGGGCTGCAAGGGGTGACAAGATGGACTTGCGCTGCCCAAGCTGCAATGGCGGTGACCTCAAGAAGTTGTCTCTGGCCTACCAAGAGGGTCGATTCCACGTGGACACGCGGACTCGGCTGCGTGGTGTAGTAGTTGGCGACGGTGGGCCGAATATGGTGGTCGGCAGAGCGACCACTGGCGGAATTCAGCAAACGGAGCTTTCCAAGCAGCTCAGCCCTCCAGCAAAGTGGTCGTACAAAAAGCTTGTTCTTTGGTCCGCAATCGTCTCATTCATCGCCCTTGTCGTTTATATCCGCAGCGTTATGTCGGGTCCCGCGCCCGCATCTTCGCTGCCCGTCACACTCTATGCGATCCTCGCGCCTGCGGCCTTCATTTCCATCGTGGCTGTCTTCTGGAAGCACAATCATTCTACATACCAGCGGCAATACGCTCAGTGGAACCAATCTTTCATCTGCGAACGTTGCGGGACAGTAAGCCAGCACGACCTTCCTACCGCTTCCCTTTCCTGATTCAGTCGCAACTACCTAGCGGAGCCTGTGCTCCGCTAGGTCGAAGTAACGCTTGGAAAGCTCAATGCCAACAAACCGCCTACCTAGCTGCTGCGCTGCCACTAGCGTTGAGCCAGAACCACAGAAGGGGTCGAGCACTACATCGCCCGGCCCAGAGAAGCACTCAACCAAAGGCGTCAAGATGGATACCGGCTTTTGAGTGGGGTGCAGACTATTGCCTGAGTATTTCCATTCCAAAACGTCCGGTATCGTGCAGCTCGGCTTCGTTGGATTGCCCTTCGCCAGCAAGTAGGCGTTCTCGTGCTGGTAGCGAAGGAAGCGCTCGGTCGAGGCGTACTTCTTGATGAAGGTCAAGTGCCCGGCTAGTCGGAAGCCTGCTTCGCGCCAAGCAGCAAGGAATTTATCCGCCTTGTTCCAGCTATAAAAGCTCACGCAGAAGCGATTCCAACGGAGCACGCGATAAATTTCCCTGAAAGCCGGTTTAACCCAAGCGTCGTTGTCGTCGTTGGGGACGGTGCGCCCATCGCTGGACGAATAATTGACCAGGTACGGCGGGTCGGTGAGCACGAAGTCGGCGCTGCCTGACGGCATGCCAGCAAGCAATTCCACGCAATTGCCGTGTAGCAGAGTGTTTGAGAATCCCTTGTTGATTTGAGAATTGATTTGTTCTGATTTCATTTTCTGTTCTCCTGTTAGGTGATTTGGTTCCTTCAACCAGGAAGAGGAACCAAAGCGCCGCGCCCACAGGAGGACGGAAACGTGAAGCTTTGCCTTAGGAGGCTGGAGCGGATGGCAACGGGTGTGACAGGAGAGAAGTTTGCGACTGGCGCAGCCGTGTGCTAGCGCAAGCCGACGTGAATAGGGGATGATAAAGGACGTTCACATCAACAATCCCAAATCCTCTTCTTAAGGGGGATCGAATTCCGTGCCGAGACGGTACTCTCGCGCAGCGCTTCCGCGAACACGGATTTTTGGAGGCGGTTGTGGCTTCAGAAGTTTCGTAGATCGCGATCGCGCACTGCTGCCGATAGCGTCCTTTATCATTCACTACTTCGGTTGGCAAGCCCGCAGCAGGTTTGGGGGTCATTGTCCGAGATGGGGACGATTTGCTCAAGCGGATTGCCGACACGAAATGCGCCCAATGACGTTCCTGGACCCTGGCGCGTTTCTTGGTACCTATGCGCCGAACGAAGATATGGTCGGATAGGAACCCCAAAAACAACACGGACCACTGTGTCCACGCGCTTTTGTTTTGCCCAAAGGCGATTTGTCATAGTCCGGAGCTTGAGCCCACATCTCGAAGTACTTGAACAGTTGCTTCGCGCGCATTTCCTTGGCTGTCGATCAAATCCTTTTTCCATACTACCGCCGGTATTTTCAACTGTACGATCGGTCGAAGTTCGGGAAATGCGCGACCCAACACGCCGTGACTCTGGAACTCTCGAAGCATATCGCTCAAATCCGTTGCATAAATATATCCATCCGTTGCAAGAACCGTCGCAGCTAGCTTGTTTTTCAAAATAATCTCGGCAATCGAGTTGGTCTTGCCGTTCACTTGTCCCGTTTTACAAGCAAGAAGTACCACGGCCCGATTTGGCGCTACATCACGGTGGATTTGATCAAGCTCTTTCATCGACAACCTGCCACCATGCAAGCCGGGAAGGAAAATAGATTCAGAATCAGAGTGTGCGATTAAGAACAGAACATTTTTCGAGCCTGAGCCGAGTTCTTTTTCCAGAGATTTCTTCGTTGCAATCTCGGTTGTCATTTTTCCTATTGCGCTGTAAATATCCTGCCGCACCGCCTTCCATTCCTTTGGGCTCGACGGCAACCCCATTCTCCGGAGTTCAGAGCGACTGCTAGCAGGACCCGTTTCGTGAGGCAATCCGTCAAACACAACAACCTCGTCGGGTCGGAATGGCTTAACCATAAGGGCAGCGGCCCGAACTTGTTCCTTCTGAAATTGTTTCGGAGAAAATGCGCTACCAATTACATAATTAAGCTTATTTGTCCTAAACCATTGTTCATCGGCTGGCGTGATGTATCCCGAGAGCACAAAAAGGTCTCGTGTGTTAACGCATTCCTTCGTCTGATTTGCGGAAAGGTCATGGACGATAAGGGGCATATTCCAGTAATTGTTTCGGAATTCGATCCTGCGGGTCGAAAAACCGAACAAGCTATAGTTGTTCGACAAGCCGTCCGGCTTGCCAAAATCAACAAACGTCGCAGGAGGCGTATCCTTATTAAGCGTCATTATGGTTCTGTGAGTTTCCCGCATCATCGCGTCTGCGGGCATCATCAGTCTCTTGCCAGAGAACACGTCCTTGATGGCTTGATCGCGTTCCCGTTCCTCGTGAGTTTTTTCGCTCTCTGGTCTGTCCATCGATCGGTCGATTTCTTGGGCAAGAATTCTGGAGGGACTGATTGCTAAGATCAAAAGCAAGGGAAGGTAGACGGCGCCATAGCATCGATGGTTTTCCACTGAACGCCTCCCGAGTCCGCTAACTGTTCTGATGACGAGTATATTACGGGTCGTCGCCTTCTGACGCTCGCGCTTAGCTCTAGCGGGAGTGCTTTGAGCCTGTAGAATCTTGGGCGTGCCCCACGCCGCAAGAGTCGCCTAAAAGATCAACTCCTATTAATCTAGTCACGCTTTTTCATACAGGTCCGCGGTTCTGACGACGAACTTAGAAGCATTTAGCGTGGCGGCGTTGGTGACTGTCTCTGAGCGAGGATCGAGGAACAAGTTCTGGTATTCCGGCGGCAACGATTTCCATAACTTGGATGCTGGCGTCGTTGCGAAGTCCTTTGCAGCCTGTCGAACGGTCTGTTGCGGAACCCCCAGTTGCGCTGCCAGGATTTCCAGAGACTTGCGCTTCGCTGTGCCGGCCTGGCCCGCGTCCATACCCTTCTTCATGAAATCCAACAAGGCGAAGTGTACCCAATTTATTTCGCGTTTGCCTTCCAGGGGTGCCCATGTGCTCCAAGGCGTATCAGCATAGACGTGCGGAGCGATTGCGGGTATCAAACTCTCTGATTTCAAGACATCGGGTCGGATCGCAGCCTCATTCATGAGAGCGTTGAGTCCCAGGCGGAGCATCGGCGGTTCATCGACCACCACTTTGTTTCGTATGCTGGCGGAGCCGGCTAACAGGTTGAGCGCGGCCACGTCTGGTGAGGAGGGAAGAAGCGTGTTCAGATTCCGCAGCACCACGGTAATTTGTTGTTGCAATTGATCACGCTGTCTTGCCTCTTGACTACCAGCCCTGCGCTCGCCCATCGAAACCCGAGTCTGCAAAGCGCGCCGCCTCTGAATGAGTACATGAGCTCCAACCAAACCGAGCATAGGGTTCTCAAACTTCGCTCTGAGCAAAAGGTTGAGAGCGTCCTCACTGAGCAGATCTTTCTTGTTCTGCAATCCGTTCAAAGCTACATCGGCGGCTGCGGTCTCGCGATCGCGCGACCGGAAACCAGATCGCCCGCGTGCGAAAAAGATCTTTGCGGTTTGCAACAATGGAGCGGCACGGTGGATGAGGAACAGTTGCGTCTGCCATCCCGAACAAAGCTGTAACGGCAACTCACGGGGCGGAAGTTCAGTATCTTCGCCGGCATGGCCTTCAAATCGAAGGAAATAAGTTCCGAACGGAACGGCAATGTGGAAGGCTAGCCATCCGAATCGGTTGTCGCGCTGCGTCTCCGAAGGAGCAAACCCGCTGATCCGTGTCCCGTCGCGACTCCGCAGGACTAGACCCTGAGCAAGATCGCTGTTGGCGTCGTGTTTTTCCAAATCGACTGCGCGAACAAAAATAAAGAGCGAGGAGTCGGCGTTCGGCAGGGGACGGCGCGTGGAAAACAGACTCCACGCCTCGCTTGGTCTGGTGTAGTACTCATGCGAAGTCGGCGATTCTTGCAGGGGTGCGGCGCTGTAAAGCTCTGGAGCCGTCGGCAGTTGCTCGCGCGTAGAAATGATCAGCGGACCATCGAGGCTGATAGGCGTTTCGATCGTTGCGTGGTCGAACTTGGTACGCAACGTGTAAGACCCTGGACGAAGTTTGAACTTCCGAGTGGATGCGACGCGACCGCGAAATACCGTTTTGTCCGACGCATCAAGCAAGGTGAGGTACTGTGCGCCGAGATCGTCGCGGAGCGTCAACGGGAAGTTCTTGGCCGTACCTCTTGGTCCGCCTTCTGGCGCCGGGCCGAGCGGTAGCTTGGGGCCCGGAGGGGCCGGAGGGATGGCGGGAGGTTGCGGGTTGGGCGGAGGGGCCGATCCAAACAATGGGTCTCCCCTCAATCCGTTCACAACCTCCGAATCCTGGTTCCAATTGTCGGCCTTGGCGAGTAGTGTCACATTCTCCTCAAGATAGTTCTTGAGCTTGCTGGCCGGGACACCGCCCCTAGGGATCGCTGCCGCTCCGCGCAAGGCCGTCATCAGTGCGCGAGTAAAGTAACCACGAATGATAGGATCGTCGGCGCTGACATTGTTGGTTGTCGCAGCTTCGTATGAAGAATTGAGAAACTCAGTGGCATTCGCGAGAAAGTAGCGGGCTTTGGGCGCACTTGGCCCAGGTGCAGCGGCGTTGAAACCGGGGAATATTCCTTTTGCGGAAACAATGCGCACCCGGCAGCAGTCTAGCAACATGATGATTTCTTGGAATTTCCCGAGTTTCATCATGGTGTCGAGATATTGTTGGGCGTCAAGCGCTCGGTTAGGAAACTTCTTCGCCCAACTTGCCAAGCAAAGGTCGGTGATGAGGTTGCTCTCTGCCATGCCGTGTCCGCTGAAGTAGACATAAAGCCGACGTGCCTGCGTCCCAAGCGGAATCGTAGAAAACACGCTGTCAAAAGCCACGTCGATTTGGTCCTGCAGCGGAGCGAGCGGTTGTTTAACGGAAACCACCTTCTTGCAATTCTCAATTGGAACAGCGCCGCCGTACTCTTCTTCGCACAGCCACTTCACGAAATCCTGAGCGTCTTCGACCGCGCCTTTGAGAGAACGAAACCCCGGGTATTCGTCGATCCCAACAACGACAGCGTAGTCATTTGTATTTTTCGCGGCTGGTGCCAATGGATTCTCCTAAGCCTTGATCATTACAGCGAGGCTGGCACGCGTGTCGGCGTCGGTGTTGAAGTCCTGATGCCGTGCGGCATTACTGATGAATCCCGGTTGAGCGTTGGGGTCGTTCACCATGCTGCGTGCCAGCACAGTGGATTGCTGGCCGCCCCCGGGCAATAGAAACTGACGGACTGCCGTTAGCATTGGCAAATCAAACGGACTGACGCTGGTGTCGAAACGCAACATACCGGCAATCGGTGAATCCACTTCTTCGGGCTCAAGTATTCCGGATATCAGGTACAACAATGACCGGTTATAGATGACCGACAACAGGTGATCGGATTGTTCGAAGGCGTCATCCATCGTGAACATACGGAATTGCTTGTACCGTTCCGGGTGTGACACGATTTCCTGATAAAAAAGCTCGCTTGTGCAAGCCGGCGCCATCAGGATGAGGTTACGGATTTTGAGTGAGAGGTTGGCAGAAGCGGCGGTCTCAAACATCTTGCAGATGGCAATCGAACCGGCGCTGTGTCCTACTAAATCGATAGCCAGCGAGGGCTTCTGCTGCTGAACTCTGCAGAGACCTTCAAGGAAATACCGCCCTCCATGAAGCTGGCCGCCACTTAATCCCTGGTTCGAAGACCACATTTTGTCAGCGGTCTCTTTCATGCCCGACCAGACCCACGCACCAAAGTCGGCCATGTAAAATTCGCGCAGCGTCTCCTCCACAACCGTGGCACTGAAACCGTGATCACGATGGTTGATGAATCGCTTCGCGGAGCAATAGACGACCAAAGAGATGTGGTAAGCGAGCTTCCCGATGGAGAGAATTCCCTTGGATGCTTGCGTCTCATTCTCCGCTACCTTTGTTTTGTCGAGCAGAGGAGTTTCTGGAACCTCGTGCACCAGAACTAAATTCAGCGTTTCGCTTTGAGCGAGCTCCCCCTGAAGCTGCTCTTCGATCTCCGCCTGTGCCTCCCGCTGGATAACCTCCGCGTCTTCCGCCGAGAGGCCTTCCGCTCCTCCACGGGCCTGAGTGTTTATCGGCCGTGTGTCATAGCTTTGGATGCCGCCGGGAGCAAATAACCGAGCTTCGACCTTATTGACATCCTCCCCTTGCCCTGGACCGCGGGTGAACTCCGGGATGTTGAGGCGCTTGGCGAGCTGTTGAACGGCAAAAGCCACGATTTTCTTGAACAGTTTAGTATTGTGAATGTCACTCAGATTATGAGCGACGGTCTCCAGTAAACCGGTTTCCCAGATGAAGACCACGGGATGCGCCCCGGCGCTCTGATAAAGAGGAACGACGCGGCGTGCGGTTAATTCCCCTGCCTCTTCATTCACTAGCCCGCCGTGAAAGTGCAACAAAACCTTGGAAACGTCTGCCATCTGGAGGCGCGCGAGTATTGCATCGATATCTGCCGCAGATGTGTGGAGCTTGCCATTCAGCCTCCCTTCAGCGCCAACGTTGATATAAGTGAGCTTATCAAGATCTGCCTGGGAGATGAGAGAAGGCTGAGTTTCCAACATGCGCTTCCGCTCCAAAGTTCAGACATGAGAGCGAGTTCTAACGCCATTCTCCGGCTCGTAATGGGCCAAGGGGGAAAGGCAAGATTCGTTCTACCGAATGTAAAGCAACTTAGGATGAAAGCCGAACACTGTCAAGGAATGCTCGAAAGACCCTAGGCTTCACGTGAACCATTTTTCCTGTCTCACTACGCCTTTTGCGCCATCGAGCTTTATCGAGCTTGGACTAGTTGCACCGCACGACAGTAATTCCAGATGGGCATGGTCGGCTCAGTACAGGGAAGTCGGCCAGCGGATACCAATTTCTACGCCTGTTCCTCACGACGGCGCATCCGGCTCCAGGCCGATGTGATCGTTAACCGCATCGTGAAAACGCTGCTTGCAGCCCAAGTATCGCTCCGTCGTCTGAATTGAAACGTGGCCGAGCAGGAACTGAATCTGATCTAGTTCACCTCCTGCTTGGTGGCACAGTCGCGCACAGGTCCTTCTCAAATCGTGCGGTGCCACCGATGGCAGACCACAGCATTTCGCGTTTGCTTTCACGATTGCCCAGATCACCTTTGGAGTAAAGCCGTGGCCCCAAATTTCTGTTTGCTTTGTTGATTGACCGTAGCAACGGACCAGCGGTGATGCCGGCACTGACAATCCAGTTGTCGACCGCGTCCTTCCCCCTCAGGTCAGCGATGACCCAATGGCCCTCGCGAAGCTGGAGATCCTCTAACCGTAAGTTTGCAACCTCAGCTCTCCGAAGGCCGCAGCCGATGAGAAGCGAGAGCAAAGCGCGATTTCGTCTGCTGCGAAGGGTGTAGGCTGTTTCAGCGTCGAGTAACTTCTTGCCCTCCTCGGCCGTCAGCCAATTCCCGACCCGCACTCCCAGCCGCCTGACGCCCTTCACACGCCGAATGCCTGCCGCAAGATCCGGGCTAAGAAGTCCGCAATCGGATGCTTCATACGCCAGCCGGCGTATCGCCGCCAATCTCAGGTTAATCGTCGACGGGGCGTACGGGTGCTGTTCGAGTGCGATTCGGTACCGTGTGACCACGGTCCTGTTGAAGGCTAGCCTGGGCTCCGAACGGTACCAGTCGATGAATTCACGAATGGCGTGGTCGTACGAGCGCTTTGAACTCGAAGACGTGAGACTGCTCAAGACCGCAGATTTCGATTGTTCTAGATCGGGTAATTTGAGGACCGTTTTCGGGACTCGTTTGCGTCTGCTCTTCGCCATTTGGAGCGGCCTCCAGTGCCGCGGCGAAAAGCGTGATCCTGTCCCCGATCTCCTAACCAGTGGCGCGCTTGTCGTTACTGGATGGCGACCAGCTCGGCGAGCTTAGCCGCGACGTCTGCCATCGGCGCTTCTGCAGTGCTCAGGCCGCTTCGCGAGCCGAGCAGGGGGCTAACCTCGCGGAGAGCTTCATACGTAGTGTCGTGCACGATGGGAACGAGCAGGTCACGCGCTAGGAGTGCCGATAGCTCTTTGTCGGCGATACCCTCTCCTTGGAGGCGGCGCAGAAGCGCAGGCGTCACCAGCACGATCCCGACTCGCGACTTCGCCAGTCCCTTGTCGATTTCGCGGAGCAACGACGTGCCGAGGGCGACGTCCTTCTCGCTGAACCAGACCGAAACACCGCGTGACTGGAGCAGATCGTGCAGCTCCTTGGCGGCCCCTCCCCGGTCGTCCCACGCATGGCAGAGAAAGACGTCCCGAAAGTCAGGCAGGGGCACTCGCTTTTCGACGCTGTCGCGGACCGGCGTGAGTGCCCGCACCTCGGCAGGCGTGTACGCCACGGACGAACTGGCTGGCGACCAGCGCGGCCTTGCGCTGCTGCCAAACGCGCCGCCGCTGCTCCGGCCGCCCCCGCTATTCCCCAATGAGGAGTAGGACGGGGACGAGTACGACCCGTAGCTGCTATAGCCGCTGTAGCGGCCATAGCGGCTACCGCATGCAGGGCAGTCCGCTGCGGCGCTCGCTGAGCGATGTCCTCTTACTGGTGCTGTGCATCTAGCCATGTGGACGATGATACTGGTTACCATCGCGGCTCTCAATCGCTAGCGCGAAAATTGTGCAGGCCGACAGCAGCCTCAGTGTACGGCCCTTTAGTCCTGAGAAGTCGGCAAGTGTTTACGAATGTGGTCGCTTCACTTGCACGATAAAGCATCTCGGACAAATGCCCCCAAAACATGTTGCTGGCTTGCCAACCCAGGTGGTGAATGATAAAGGACGTTATCATTCCCGAAAATCGCTGTGTGGGCCATAGAGCGCGAAGTTCGGTATAGTTGCCGGCACGCCATGGAGAGAGAATCGAAGCAGCCGCAGATTGCAATTGCAGAAGCAATCAACTTGCTTCAGACGTTCCGCGGCGCGGATCTGACGCAGACTATCTATCAGATTGAAACATCCCTCAAAGGCGTCTCCGCAGAGAGATATCCGGCCGTACTCACGACAAGCAGGGCGAAGGCAGAAGTTCTCCGTGCTGCTGGCTTAATCAAGCAGCTGGCCGGGCAGATCAATGTCGTGATTCACACCTTGGGTATACTCTTGTGTCTTCCTCATATTCTGCGGCGAGGCGAAGTCATCGAATACGTCTCACTGGGCGCCGGAAACACCGGCAGAGCCTTTGACTTGGAGACTAACCAGCGCATCGCGGAATTCAAGTTCATTCGCTGGCAGGGCGGGTCGGAATCAATTCGCCAAAACTCTTTGTTCAAGGACTTCTTTGCGATGGCGGAGCACGAAACCCCGAAGGAGAAATATCTCTACGTGGTTGGCACTGAGCATGGGGAGAAGTTCTTTAACGGGGGCCGCGCGTTGTCCAGCGTCTTAAGCCACAGTGTGAAACTAAGAAAGCAGTTCACCGAAAAGTTTGGGGATCGTTACCGAACGGTGCGCGACTATTATCTGCCCCGGAAAGGACTCGTGGTGATTCAGGATGTTTCGCCGTTTGTACCGGACTTGGTTGCCGCGGCTGTTGAAGCTGCTGAGGCTGAAGAGGAATGAGCCTGTGCCGTTGAACGCCGGGATTCTCATCATCGGCTCGCTGCTGTGGGACGAGCGACGGCGTCCGTGGCGCGAAGCGCGGCTGGACATGGATTCGGCACAAACCGCGACCGCGCCGATCCGCTACGGCCGTCTGTCCGAATCGCGAGGCAAAACCTACACTATGGTTTTTTCGCGCCTTTGCGCAGGCGGTCACGCGAAAGTGCTTCGCTGCACTCGCGGCGTCTCGACACCGGCCGATCTGATTGCCGAAGCGGAGGCTCTTTGGAAGGCTGAGCAACCGGGCGCGGACACAGGTCGAATTGCAGTTAATTGGGGCTGTGTGGCATTGCTGTGTAACCCTGCGCAGAAGAGTCCGGAGGATATTCTGCAAGGATGGGCGGATCGCGTTGGCCGAGAGCCCGGTTACGGGCATATGTCGCAAACCCAGGAAGAGGGCGCCCTTGTAAGCGAGAAAGGTCTGCTGCAGATTGACTGGCCGCACCTCGTGGAGGACGGTACGCCGTTGCAATTGGATCTTCTGCTCGCGACCGCTAACGACCCGGAGATCACAGCAGCGTCACCCTCCTATCCGAGCGCCCAGACCATTGCGGACGCTTGGAACGCAGCGGCGAGCAAGCATGCCGAATATTTCTGGAAGAATATCGACAACGGGATACGAACCTTCCAGGATGATGAAATACGCGCGCTGATGCATCCCCGAGGGCAGGGGCAAGCATGACTCTCGACGAAATTGTCAGCGACTATGTTCACGAATACCGCGACGATGCGCGCGCGGAGATGCGCTTCTTTGAAATCCAGCGCAGTCCGTCAGCGGCCATCCGCAGGGCTGCTCTATGTGAATTGCCTAGCGGCAAGCGGCATCCCCATCAGCGGCGCATCCCCAAACCTCTGCTTGAACAGGTGGAGGCTCGCCTCCAAGCGATCGGACGCAGACTTGCCAAGGCTGCGGACTTTGTCGCTCTTCATGGGCTTGTGGAAGGTGAGATTGGAAGCATCAAGGGCATTGGAGCGCTGACTGTCTACGACATCGCTCACCGGATCGGCGCTCATTTCGGAAAAGCGCCTCGGCTCGTATATCTGCATGCTGGAACAATGACGGGTGCGCGGGTGTTCAACATCAGCGGCGATTCGTTTGATCCGAAGATATTGCCCAAAGCATTTTCACGCCTGGCGCCCTCCGAGATCGAAGACTGCCTATGTATATATAAGGATGAGCTTCGCGACGGCACACACTCGCGAACCGTGCGTCGCAAGTCTGGATGCGCTGTTGCAGTTCGGCAACGGTGCGCGTGGGAGTGATTTCGGAGGGTTGATTCCTGGAGTGGCTCGGGCACGCCAACATCTCCACTACCCGACTCTACGACCGGCGCGAAAGCCAGCCCGACATTTCATGTGAAGTATTGAGGGTCTGGCTCATTTGATGACATCCCCAGAGATAACGTAGAGAGCGCAAGCTCAGGGCAATTATCCTAGCGAGTAGGCGAATTCTTTGAGCAAAGACTTCAACTACGTAAATCTTCCGGACATGCAATATCTGATGGCTGGTTTGTTCATCAACGTAAAAAGATGCGCAGACGTGCTAGATGGAGTGTTAACGGGCTTCAACGAAAAGATGGGTATCCCGGACCAAATCGTCGCGTGGAATGCTAAGGACGGCAATGCAACCGGGCCGCTGTCCTTCCCAGATCACGGGCGCTTCATTATCGAACTCACGCAATCCCTGCTATCTGATAAGCGAGAGTTGTGGACTGCCGCTTTGCTTGAAAAGCACGACGAGAAGGAGAAAGCGCCCGTTCTGTTCATTCGCATGCACTCTGTCTCGCTTGATATTCCAATGCGCCTCGAAATTCCTCTGCGTGCAGTAATGAAAGGTGGTGCCTCTTTAAAGGGGACTTATTCCGTGTATCTTCATGCCCTTCTGGCTGATGACGGAACTGAATTCGTCTATTACGGCATTACGAAGCGTGGCTGGAATATCCGTTTTGCCGAGCATACTAAAGCGGCGGTGGCCGAGAAATCCTACAGATTGTTTCCCAGAAAACTAAATGAGCTGATCGAAGCTCGCGTGGCACAGATTTCTGGAAAGATCGACAAAAAGCCGAAGTTGGCCGGTATTGTTTCGGCGCTGGCGGGCGTCGGATTGAGTGAAGATTCTGCGATGGATATCGAAGAATATCTCGTGGAAAAATATAGCCTCTCGTCCAGACACCTACACGGTCTCAACATGATTCCTGGCGGCCGGGCAGGGATAGCCGCTTTACACCCATTGTCTTCGGGAACCACAAAAGACCCCGTGGAAACCGAGGATCGTGAGCTCGCCCTCGATCAATATCTCAAAAGCCATCCGCAGCTAGGCATCCCCAAGCCTGGCGTTGCTGAGAAATGGAACGATCCGACCTACGCGGAAGCGGTAATTTGCGGTCGCGAGAACCGTCTAAGCGCGGACCAAGTTCGCAAAATCCGGTATCTCGCTGCACTGGGCGGGAGCCCCAAGCAGATCAAGGAAGAGGTGGGGGCAATCGACGAGGGGCAAATTCAGCGAGTGTTAGCCGGCCGAACGTATTCACGAATCAAATGATTGTTCCGGCGCTAGGTCCGGAGCGTACAGCTCGGAACATATCCGGGGTCTTGGTACTCGAATAGCTGAATTTCTCCGACAGAGGTCAGTTGCTGCCCGAGGAACACTGCGAGTGCAAAAGGACCGTAAAAGAAGATGCGGGTCTTGCGCAGCTGGTGCGTCTTCAGAAGCTGTCCAAGGATCTCGCGAACCGCTTGGCCAAAAGCGCAAGCGTCCCCTGCCCCCCTGATGGATTGCGCGCCTTGGGACGGTGGCGACACAAATGCAAATATTCTGGGTGGGTTCCCTGTGCTTTGAATGTATTGCATGATGTCCTGGCGCCCGTCTCCCTTGATGTTCAAACCAACCACGATATCCGAACCTCCCTGACTGCCATCGATCACTTCCACCTGGAGATCATATGGATTCTTAGCGGGAGCGTCCGACCGCCAGTCCTCTTTCGAGGGAGGCTGGGGTATCTCAAATGCCCAGCCGCCGACTGTGGGGAAAACGGCTCCCAGCGCCACTCCTGTGGACAGCGCGCACTTGCCCCGAAACCGGATGAGCCGCTCCTTCCGCTCCGCCAGTAGTTTTTTCTTGAGCGCTTCGAGTTCGGGAATAAGCTCTTTGTTCCACGTCTCCGGCGCCGGCACTCTCCGCGTGGCCCGGTCGAAGTGAGATGACCAGTCGAGTGCATAGTCCGCGGGTGGGTCGAATGATTCACTCGTCCAGTTCTGCAGCCACACGGTAATTTTCTTCTCGCCTGCGACTCCCGCCGCAACCGCAGCTCGCAAGAGCGTCTCTATCTCAGCGCGTTCAAGTACGACACCCTTCTTTGCGCCAATCGCCCGCATGATCTCGGCGAATGCCGGCTGCACCATAGCGCGAACCTTGTCGGCATAGTCGGGATGTTCCAATAATCGGCTGATGAAGTGATTGATGGCTCGCTCGTCGTGATGCATATCACCATGCCCCACGTCGAAGTGAACCTTGGCGCGGATGAATTCGACATGATCGCCGAGGCCTGCCTTACGCATGCGCTCATCGAGTTCCTGCTTTGTGGGAGCCAGAGCCTCTGGCTTGTCATCGTAGAACGCTTTGGCGCCACGAAACCGCGCAAGGCCGGTTTCAACGGGCCGGAGTGTCGAAGAAAGAGACGGACAGGCGAGATTGAAGCACTTGTAGGTATCGGGATGAGCAGAATCCAGATTACTGAATTGCTCGATCACCGATTTGAGTTCTGCCGGCGAGACATCGTGGTCCTTCACCTGAATGTGAATTCGGGATGATTTGCCTGCTTCCGTGTAGCGGATATCGATGTCACCAGTGCCCTCGAAGAAAAGCTGGTGGAACGCAGCCTCAAGAAGCCACAACGGAACGTTACACGCCGCGTAGCGCGTCTGGAAATCGAAGCCGTCGCCCGCGACCAGGCCGCCCATAGCCTCGGGGGTGAGGAGGGAGCCGCGGCGGGCACTCGATTTTCTCGGCTTCTTATTCCTCTTCTTCATACCTTATTGCCCTGAACCGTTGGAGATTACTTAAGCTCTGCGTATCGCTTGATGAATGCGGTCACCTCGCGCCGTGGCAATCTCACTGTTGAATCTGATGAGAAAGCGCGCAGGGCCGCCAACAACATTTTCGGCTTCACAATACGGTTGCGGTGGATTTCATCGATCACCCAAAGCACGCCGTGCACTTCCATTTTGTGCTTGGTCGCCAGGGAACGCAGCTCTCCGTCGCCGGTGAGGAGGATACAGCCGGGATGACTCTCCGCAAGCGCGAAAGCAAAACCATCATGCACCGAAAGTCGAGGTGCCTGCCTCATGACCGCCTGCGCCCGCAAAACCCTCTCTCCGGGAAGATCGATCACCTGTAGTCCGCCTCGAACCAGAGCCTTCTTCTGGACGGAAGTGAATTTTAGAAGCTCATCCTCAAACAGCGTGTTCGGAATCAGGAATTCGCACGGAAGTCTAAGGAGAGCGTCGAGTAACGACACTTTGCGAAGATCGATAAGGCAACTGCTGTCACTAACTACGATCCTCATGCATGCGCAGTTTGCGGACCCTTCAAACCAGCCTCAACCTCGGGCACAGGGAGCCGCAATAGCTCGGCAGCCTTCTGAAGAGAAATCAGACCTTCCGCGAGTGCACGGTAACTCAGGCGCTCGAAGCGTTGTGCCCGTTCTCGCTGTCCGCGTTTTGCGGGCTTTTCAAGTTCATCTGGTTCCTGCGTGCGCCAGCCCCGTGCGATGGTCTGGAACGCATAGATCAAGGTCGATTCGCTGATGACTTCCAGTTGCCGCAGACGCATCAGGAGCGCCATACCGCTCACGCGATAGATGCGTTTCAGATCAAGTATTTCTTTATAGCCAAGCGCGTTGCGGTGTCTGCCGACTTCTTTCAGGAGATGCTCTCGGGGCATAAGGAACGCGCCCGCAAACAGGGTGGCGGCCTTCTCCTCTTTCTTTTCGTCCAGGCAGTCAGTATCGATCAGGCGGTGTGCAAGCTCATGAGCGAGGGTCAGGCGTCGCCGCTCCAGTGAGAACTGGTCATTGACAACAATGACCGGCAAACTTGGTTGCCCCTTCCCCCTTCCGACAAGACAGGTAAATCCCGAGACGCGATCCGGCAATGGGACGGTAAGGACTTTGAGCCCTTTCTCCTCCAGAAGCTCCGTCATGTTGGGAATGGGATCGAGGCCGAGTTTCCAAGCCTCACGAACATCTTTGGCGAGTTTTTCAGCTTCCCCTACATCATTCAGTTTCACGGGACACGGCACGGGACATTGCCACTTGGCGCTGTCAAGGTCCAAAACAAGTTCGACCTGCAGGTAGCGCTCAATCCATTCAAGGACCTCGGTTTCGACATGAGCACGATCTCTTGCCGTGGTGTTCGCCTTAGTCCGGAACTCGACTCCTGACAACACGATCCCCTGAGCGTCGAGCAGGTAGCTCAGCGAAACGCCGAGAGCCTTGGCGAGGGCGGTGAGGACCCCGGAACTGGGGATGTCCTCGCCCCGTTCGTACTTGCCAATGGCCTGGGCGGTCACCATTTCGTCCATCTCGGCGGAAAGGTCGCGCAGAGAGAGGGCGGCTTTATTTCGAGCGAGTCGTATGCGATCCGCAATCATGGCATCCCCTTCGGTTTACAATTGACAAGTTTACGTATGTAGTGTAAACTGACTCCTGAAATGGTTCAAGAAGAAAAAAGTTGTACCGGGGTTCCCATTTAGGCACGAGAGACATAACTATGAGCAATCCTGACGGCGTCGCGCGCCGTTGCCACATACCGTGTGACGATTTCGCGGCCGCGTGGTCGTCGATCAAACTGCCTGACGGAGTGCGCGAGCGTCTGCTGGCGCAGTCGCTGCTCTCTTTTACTGTGCGCCAGAAGTTGCCGTTTGAGTCTGCACCCTTGCACGGTCTGATTCTACTCAGCGGCGCACCGGGTACAGGCAAGACTACCATCGCCCGCGGGCTGGCAAACCAGGTTGCAAAGCAGCTTTCCGGAACGAAGTGCACCTATGTAGAAATCGACCCGCATGCTTTGACGAGCTCGGCCTTAGGCCGCAGCCAGCAGGCGATGACCAAGCTTTTTGAGCAGACCATCCCCGAGCTGGCGATGGGCGGCGCCGCCATTGTGTTGCTGGACGAGGTCGAGACGCTTGCAGTTTCGCGCCACAAGCTCAGTTTTGATGCGAATCCTGCGGATGTCCACCGCGCAACAGACGCCGTGCTGTCGGGCTTGGATAGGCTGACACGCGATCACAGGAATGTGCTTCTCATCGCCACGACCAATTTTGCAAAGGCACTGGATGCAGCCTTCGTCTCCCGAGCGGACCATGTCGAGGAATTCGGGCTGCCGAACGAGGAAGCCCGACGGGAGATTATTTTCGACACGCTGAAGGCAATAGGCGGTGTGTGGAAATCCGTTCAGGCGCTTGAGGCCGATGCCGGCCGGCTTGCGAAAGCCGCGGACGGGCTCGATGGTCGCCGCATCCGCAAAGAGATCTTTGTGGCGATTGGGTCTGATGTTGAGACGGCGAAGGACCCCAACAAACTCACCAGGGGCAAGATCGAGGCCGCATTCAAGCAATCGCTGAAAGCCCAGAAGGAGATGGCGCAATGAGGGTGAGGCGCGATGTCAGCTCTATCCCGTTCCGCTCCGCCTCCGAGACGTGGCAGAGCATTGTTGACCTGGTGACCGGGCCAGGCTCGAAAGATACGCAGCAGCTCAAAAACGCCGCGGGAGTTATGGGCTCAATCATTACCGATGAGCATCCGGCCAGCCACGCAGTCATGCTAGAAGGCGTCGGCGCTCAGCTCCGTATTTATTGCCGGTACGGCATGAAGGCATTGGAGGAAGGCGGGAAAATGGATTCCCTCACGTGGAATCCCACAGCGGGCGACTGGACGATGCACGTCCCGTGCGATGAAGAAAATATTGAGTGGGTGCGGAAGGCGCTCGCGGGGACCGCACGGATTAAGGTATTCGATGTCGCTGAAGCAGACAGGGCGGAAGACGAGGAGCAAACGTCGGTCGCCAAGGCTGGGAGCAGCATCGTGGTGGACTGGAACCTGAAAGGATAGCAAAGCAGATGAGCTCTCAAACCTACGCCCAAGTCTTTAGCCAGGCACACAGCATTGTCTTTCTCAGTGACAACATGCGCAACACGCTACGCGAGGTCATTCGCGAGAACGGGATCAGCCCGGAGAAACTGATGCAGGACTGGGACACGATAGAGCGCGGCATCCAGACTTGGCTGCACTCGCGGCACCTGAATAACATCGTCGTCGAGTTTTTCAAGCCAGGCGCATCGGAATCATCGGCACGCTGGGAATTCCCCATAGGCTATACCGGCTCCGGCGTGGATGATGACACGTGGCTCGATAAAAACTATCTCCGCCAGCTTATTGCAAAATCGAAACGCCCGATGACGGACTGCACGTACCGGATACTTTTGTGCACGGATGATGGCGCTCCGGCAGTCGCCGGCTTCACAAGCTGTTCGTTCCTCTCCACGGGGCAGATGTCTGCCCGCCAAGCAGGTACCGTCATCGCAACCGGCCACATGACGGCCGGAGCGACATACTGGAGGTAAACACAATGCTGAGCACCGCAGAGGCTTTTGATAAATTCCGAAAAAAGCTCGAACTCGGTCCTACAGAGAGAGAAGACGCCTCAAAACGCCAGGTGCAGGTGCGTGATTGCATTCGAGGCGGGTTTGACGTGAAGACCGACTTTCTCTCCGGCTCCTACAAACGACACACGAAAACCAAGCCGCTGAAAGACGTGGACGTGATGTTTGTGCTCGGAGAGAAGGAGAAGTGGCGTCGGGAGAAACCGCCCATCGAAATCCTGCAGACCTTTGAAAAGTGCCTCAAGAAGACCTTCAGCGAACAGGATCAAACTGAAATCTGCCGGCGCGCGGTCACCGTGATCTTCGAGAAGAATTACTATCCCGATGACCACGAGGGTAAGGTGCTCAGCATCGACGCCGTGCCCTCTTTTGAAGCGGGAAATGATGTTTACGAGATCCCGGACAAAGTGACCGGCAAATGGATTAAGACAAATCCGAAAAAGCACATGGAGCAGGCGACTACGAAAAATGACGAGCTCGACGCGTGCTGGGTGCCGCTCGTCAAGATGGCAAAGGGCTGGAACCGCGCGAACGGCAAGCCGATCAAACCCTCTTTCCTGGTTGAGGTGATGGCGGAAGGACTAGTAGAAGCTCCCTTTTCGACTTACGCAAACGAAGTGCGGAATTTGTTCGCCGCCATGGAAGCCAATGTTGGCGGCTCCTGGCCCGATCCGGCAGGACTTGGCCCGCCGGTGTCTGACCAGATGACCCCCGAGCTAGTCACGGCTGCTAGAAAGGCGCTACAGGAAGCCCAGCGAAAAGCCGCACTGGCGGCTCGCGCAGAAGAAACAGGGCGGCAAGGTGATGCTCTGCGAATCTGGCGCGAAGTGCTAGGGGATTATTTTCCGCTGTCATAGAACAAGCTGATGGCTAACGTGCTTGCTCTCATGAACGACTGTACGAGTTAGAACCGCCAATCAAGCTTGATAGGCATATTTCCTGTCAGTGTCGCGGTGACGGCCATGAAGCGCTCCGTAGAGCACTGCTTCAATCAGTCGGCGGCTTTCGCTTTTGGCGGTGGTGAGTTGCGCTTCGAGCTGTTCGCAAAGTAGCATCAGTTCATTCACTTTGGCGATGATTCGCTGTTGTTCAGCAATGGGTGGCAGCGGAATCGGTAGAAACCGAATGTTGTCGAGATTGAGGCCAGGTTTTCCTGCTCCGTAAGCTCTCGTCACTAATTCGGCGCGCCCTCCCATCGGTGCCATAAGGCAGAGAAGAACCCAAGGGGACAAATTCGTGTCTGTCGGCTTGATCAGCGCTACGTGTTGACTCACGTAAGCCTAACCAATCCTTGTTGTTTTCGGGTGCTCGACGTTAGTTGATTAGCACTGTATGCTACACAACCAAAACCTGCCTGTACTGTGGCAGTCAGTGAGACATTCGATGCATATACTCGGCCCTCATTTTTTCGCCTTTGCGGTAGGATGCCTCGGAGGCGCAGTTCCCGAGGTTCTGCATTGGCATCGGATCGCCCGCCGTGGCCGGTGGCCACAATACGCGAGTTCGATCCGATACTGGCTTACAACTCTCGCTCTAATCTTGATTGGAGGAGCGGTAGCTGCCCTGGTGTCTCCTACTGGGTCATCGGCCATGCAACTGCTTTTACTCGGAACCGTAGCGCCGAATCTGCTGCAATCTGCGGCCCAGAACTACCGGCTCATGCCTCAAGATAGCAAGCCCAATCTCGGACCGGAGAGGCTTTGGCTGCGCGACTTTTTGGCCCTCTAGTTCCGTTCGGCACCCGAGTCCGCCTCACGGAGGAGAACCAAGTGGCAAGCGTCATGTACACTCCGAGCCCGAGCAATCGCGGCTCCAGCAACTATTCAAATCGGTCCTACCGCTCAGAGGCACAGAAGACAGAAAACATCCGAATAATTGCGGGACTGTGGAGCGCTGCCTCCATCATTTACGGAGTGTATTTCTCCTACCAGCTTGTGTCGTTAGTAGCCAGCGGACTCGGCGGGATTGAAGCCGCTGTTGTCATATTGGTCCCGGCGGCGGGCATGGGTGTTCTCACGTTCCTGCTTTTCAAGTACCTCCCCGGCCGGGGCGTACGGGCCGTGACCTATGTGTGCCTGGGTTGCGTCGCAATCTCCAACTTTTTCGTGCCGGGCTTCGCCGGGTTGGTCACGGTGATTTGCATCGGAGTGGTAATCGTAGGTGCGCTCTGCTTTCTCTTTTATGCATACGCGCTACCGTACGTCGGCAAATACAGGTTTATTGCAGTACTGATCGCGGGCATTCCCATCGTGGGAGCTTTTTTTTATGTCCCCCAGACCTTGTCGGATGCCGATCTCAGCGTTGAATTCTCGACCACTATTCCTACCACCGTGGCCGCTCCCTTGGCGGGACAACTTTCAAGCATCAACGCGGCCGTCGCCAAGTCATACGGGAGCGCAGCGGCTGTGTCGTACACGATAAAGAACAACCGTCTTTACGCAGATATCTGCGTGGAAGGAACTCTGCAAAGCGTAGAACTGGACACAAGACCGTTCGTGCAAACGCGCATTCCCTGGCTCCGCTCGAATCTGTCAAGGAAGTTGGATTCCTATCTAACGAAGGACGACCCATCGGGAATACGATTGACGACCTTGCTCCGTCCAGTTTCTGCAGCGCTCAAAAACGTCGATGCCGTAATGCTCGCAGACGGTGTTCTCGTCAACTATCCCCAACAAATCGCATTCCCCGGGAAACATGTCTTTCGCTCCGCCTCTTTCGACGAGTCACAAATCGGACATAATGTCAGAAAATGGGCCGAGCCAACCAAACTCGCCGCCAAAGATGTCTCCGTTGTAAACGCAATTCCCACAACTCAGGACGAGCTCGACAACGTCGGCATTCCCGTAGGACAGTGGCCGCAGTGGCAACGTGTACATCAGCAGTTTGAAAGCGCCACTCCAAAAGGCGTGTCAAAATCCTCCCGCGCCACCAAGGCGGAAGCGCTCACGGCCCTCCAGAGTAAGAAGGGCGTGATGTTCATAGTCGCTCATTACGATGGCTTTTCCATCAGATTGCCCAGCGGCGAGACCCTGAGCACCCTCGACCTGGACTCAATCCGCGACACGCTCAGCAAAAACCGCCCAACAGTGTTTCTCTTTAGCTGCGAAACAGCCCGCCTAGAGAAAGGCCAGTCATTTGTAAAGACTCTTCTTGACCACGGAGCCCAAGCAGTTGTGGCCTCGACGACACCAGTGTCCGCCTCCGACGCGTTGGTGCTTTTTCAAGCATTCTTGACAAACGCCGTTGGCCCAAATTCAATACCCATTGCCGAGGCATTTCGAAAGGCCCGATACGAATCCAATGCGAAGAACATGGAGGTCTGGGTGGCGGATAACTCTTCACCTCAAGCAGCGTGGCCGCCAGTTCACCCCGGATTGCCTTTCGAACTCTTAGCAATCACAGGGTCACTTTCGGCTACGGGGCAGTGGCCCGACAATCATGAGTTTCTTCTGGGCTCAAATTCGATGGCGATGTGCCGGAATTTTCTTGCTTGCCGAAGAGAATGATAACGTCCTTTATCATTCGCAACTTGGGTTGGCAAGCCCACGAGTGCAATTTGTGGGTTTTCGCGACCAATCCATTTTAGGGACTGCGAAGTTTCCCATAACCCCGTTTGTGGCCCCTGAGGGCGATTAGCCACTTGGCCGAGATCGTCCGCTGGCATGTCTGCTTCCTATTGACACTCTATATGTGAATCAATATTATCCCTATAGAATATCGATAGGAGACATGGCTTGAAGTCTAAACCGACGACCCTTTTGCAAGGGACTTTGGACCTGCTGATCTTGAAATCGCTTGTCGCCGGCGAGATGCATGGACTCGGAATCTCGCGCCGAATCCAGCAGATTACAGGCGGCACTTTTGTCGTCAAGCCAGGCTCGCTCTTCCCCGCTCTACACCGAATGGAGGAAGAGGGTTGGATTTCCTCTTTTTGGGGAGAGTCCGAGAACAACCGCCGCGCGAAATACTACCGTTTGACTAAGGCTGGACGGAAGCAACTCGAAGTCGAAACGAAGCGATGGGGTCGCATTTCCTGGGCTATCGCTGAAGCTTTGGAGGCGTCGTAGGGAGGTGTTTAGCATGCCGCTCTTTGTGAAAGTCCGAAGTTTCCTGCGAAATCTCTTCTTATCTCGTCGCGTGGAGGTTGACCTCGACGAGGAGGTTCGTTCCCACCTCGAAATGCTGATAGAGGAAAACATTCGTGCGGGTATGTCGCCGAAGGAAGCGCAACGGGCCGCGCGGATTGAACTTGGCGGCATCGAACAGGTGAAAGCACAGGTTCGCGAAGAACGGATTGGCAATTGGCTCCACTCCGTGCTCTCCGATTGTCGCTATGGTGTGCGACAACTCCGCAAGAACCCTGGCTTCACCGCGGTCGCGATTCTCTCGCTGGCCCTCGGTATCGGAGCGAATACAGTGATTTTCAGCCTGATTGACACCCTGATGCTGCGCAGGCTCCCAGTTCGCAACCCGGGCGAGCTTGTTGAACTCCTGCACAAATACCCCGGTGAGCCGCACTCCAATGGTTTCTCTCTTCAAACCTATCAGCTCATGCGCCAACGCAATGATGTGTTTTCCGGTCTGCTCGCCGCCGCTTACCAATCACTTCATGTGCGCGGCGAGGGCCTGGAACCCCAAATCGTGAACAGCGGTTTGGTGGAAGGTAGCTTCTTCTCAACCCTCGGTTTGAACCCAACGATCGGTCGGCTCATAGGGCCGGACGACGACCACGCGGGTCAGCCTTCCCCAGTGGCAGTTCTGAGTTGGACCTTCTGGAAAGGTAGGTTCAACCTCGACCCTTCCATCTTGGGAAAAGAAATCATCGTGGACGGCGTGACCGTGACCATCGTCGGGGTCACACCACGAAACTTTTCTGGATTGCAGGTAGAGGCTAGCCAGGACCTCTGGCTGCCACTGGCAATGGAGCCGGTGATCATTCCCTCCGGTCCTGGAAGGAGATGGGTTGCGCTGGTGGGGCGGTTGAAGCCAGGTGTCTCCATGGAGCAGGCTCGCGCGGAGATGGCGGTGCTGTACGAGTCGACCCTGGACGAGGACGCCAGGACCACCGGCAATCCCTACATTCGCAAGTTCAAGTTTGAAATGGAGCCTGCCGGTGCTGGTCTTTCGTTCCTACGCGAGGATTTTGCCAAGCCACTGCTTGCGCTCATGGCGATTGTGGGTCTGCTGCTGCTGATTGCTTGCGCCAATGTGGCCAGTATGTTGCTCGCGCGCGGCGCGGCACGGGAGCACGAAATGGCGGTGCGGGCCACCCTTGGTGCCGGCCGCTTTCGGTTGGTTCGTCAGGTGCTCACAGAGTCTTTGCTCCTCTCTGTGGCAGGCAGCCTGCTCGGCATCGTCCTGGCGTATCTCGGCAGTGGACTGCTGGTGCGGATTATACTTGCGGCGAGGCGGGTCGGACCACCACTGGAGTTCCATGTTCACACCGACGCAGGCGTGGTGCTCTTTACAACTGCAGTCACACTGCTGACCGCACTGCTGTTCGGATTGCTTCCGGCATTGCGCGCTTTACGCCCCGTCGTGGCGCCGTCGCTGCGACAAGCGAGTGGGAGCAGCGAGACGGGGTCGCGGCGGTTTTTTGGGAAGTGCCTGGTAGCAGCGCAAGTGGCCCTCTCCCTGGTTCTGCTCAGCGCTGCCATGCAGTTCATCCGCCACCTATCGAATCTGGAGGATCTCGACCTTGGTTTCCAGCGCGACCAGCTTCTGCTAGTTTCGCTCGATCCACAGCACAGCGGCTTGGAGGGAGAGCAGTTATCCCGCGCCTACCGGGAACTCCTTGCGCCCTTGGAAGCGATTCCCGGTGTGCGCTCCGTTTCACTTTGCGGCGCAACCCCGATCTCCGGTGCTGGGGCTAATCGCGCCGTCACTGTGGCAGGCTACGAACCCAAGCCTGGAGAAATCCGCAACGTCGCGGAAAACTGGGTTGCGCCAAAGTACTTCGAGACCCTCGGCACTCCGTTACTGGCCGGGCGCGACTTCGACTTGCGCGACCAGGGCCGCCCGCGCGTGGCCATCATCAATCAAACCATGGCCCGCTACTATTTCGCGGATCGCAGTCCTATCGGAAGAACTGTTTCGTTCGACGGAGATGACCAGCGCTACGAGATCATCGGAGTAGTGGGAGACTCGAAACTTTACGACATTCGTGAGCCCAACCACCGAATAATCTATTTCAACATGTTCCAGGAACCCTCGCCGTGTTCGCGATTTGTGCTGCGGACCAATATTGGCCCGGCGACGGTGACTCCCCAGGTGCTCCAAACTGTGCATTCCGTCTTGAAGACCGTAGCCGTCAAGCGTGTCACGACCATGGCCGATCAAGTCGATGAGACCATCGTTCCCGAGCGGCTCATAGCTCTACTGTCCGGCTGGTTCGGCACACTGGGCGCGGTCCTCGCGGCCATCGGTCTGTACGGGCTGCTCGCTTACACGGTTGCGCGGCGCATCAATGAAATCGGCATCCGCATAGCCCTGGGCGCGACACGCGGCAATGTGACGCGCATGGTGCTCCGCGACGCCCTGGGAACGGTCTGCGCGGGGCTGGCGATCGGTGTGCCCATCGCGTTCTGGGGAAAACGCTTCGCCGCGAGCTTGATCGCAGACCTGCCCGTAGCGAGCGCCGCCCCAATCCTATTCGGCTCAGTAGGAATGATCGCGCTCGCGCTGCTCGCGGCTTACGTGCCCGCCCGTCGCGCCGCTTGTGTCGACCCCATGGTTGCTTTGCGGTACGAGTAAACGCGATTTCGGAGTGGTGCGGTCGAGGCACAATGCTGTATTGCTGGCTGACCGAGGTTGCTATTACAGGTACCTTGGCGATTGACCGCCCGCTCGGAAATATCCCACTTGGACTTAACGCTTATCGGGCAGGTGAAATCTCGCTGACTGGCCCGAAGTCCCGTTGGAGGAAGTGTGGTGCTCCCGAACATTGCTCGCGTTCCGATCTCCGCGAACGCCGTTTCTGGAGAGTCTGACGTTTGAGGGCGTTTCTACCTGCGGCCGACCACGAGACCAAGTGCTCGCGGACAATAGTTTCCGAGTTGATCGGTTCGGTCAACACTAGCGCGTTTATCGATACTAATCCGACCGACGAACGATAACTTGCGGGTTGCCCGTGATCCGCCAGGAATCGGCATCCGCCAACCGCTCTTCGCCTTGCCACGACACAGCTTCGGAGAAGTAATTCAAATTGACATGGCGAGTTAGCGTCTCAGTCGTGGCGAGCCCTGGCAGGTTGACATCATTGCTTGCGGGGATTGCTTCTATCACTACGCGTGGCCTCTCG
>Ga0209648_10000591_pt1 | contig 27908 bp, 27 predicted proteins | sample GraSoi2013_115cm_FD_185830 | JGI IMG/M metagenome (GOLD analysis project Ga0209648, IMG submission 185830) | Grasslands soil microbial communities from the Angelo Coastal Reserve, California, USA - Sample 9_17_2013_115cm (SPAdes) (version 2) | ecosystem: Environmental > Terrestrial > Soil >...
GGGCTGCGGCCGGCCGATGTCCCAGGGCGGCGATCCCTCGTAGACGCTGTTCCAGGAGGGGTGTTGAGCCATGGCCTCAGCTTAGTGGCGGAGGGGCTGGTCCCCGTGGACGCGCGTACCCTTAAGTCGGCGCCCATCGCGAACGCGCGCTCTGGGCCGCGGAACGTCTGCAGCCACTGGGCATGCCGTCGTATCGCCTGAGCCGGAATCCGATGTACGCCGGTGAGGCTGTGGTCCTTGCTCGGCTTTGCACTCTTCTACGGCCGTGCCGCCGTCTGGGCGGGCTGGTGATCGTCTGCGCCGCTGGGACACCGATTGTGCGATGGGAAGAGAGGCGGCTCCTGGAACGCTTCGGCGACGAATACCGGGCTTACCTGGCGGCATTGCCGCGTTGGGTGGGCCGGACGGGAACATGAGGCGCGATACATGAGTGAGGAGAACACTCTGGTCCTGGCGGCCCTATTGAATTTGGAGCCCACGGGCGGACTCGAACCGCCGGCCTTCTCCTTACCAAGGAAGTGCTGGAGGACCATTTCCCAATTGGGGCTCCGCTGAGATCGAATGCAGAGACTTTCAAAAATAATCGCTGCCCAGCAGCGCTTCCTAGGAATGCCATATCCTTGCTTCGGTAAATCGGTCGACGCACAAACCTGCTTTGCTCGCTTGAGCGTGCGCTGGCCCGTTGCCAGGCGGAGAGATCACGTCGCCCTCGGCGATCCACACGAAGATCCCCCCAACTACCTCACCGGGCCCTTTCTGTCCGACTGACCCCCCAATCAAGAGGACTCTGCGAAATCCAGATGGGCGTCAGGCTGCTTCCGCCAACACGGGTTGTAGGTGTCTGCGCGGGGGGGTTCCGTCTCTGGTCACGTTGGGCCTCGATCGTGTACCCTCGACGGTGGCGTGAGAGGGCGCCCCCGGGTCCGCGGGCAGGACGGAGTCCACCTCTGTATGGATGAATGGGATCGCGACGATCTCCTTGTGGGCCTGACACGCGGACCGCAGGCCAGCGAAGGAGACGTCAATGACAAACCTTCCGGCGCGACCCAACCTCGACCAGCTGCGGAACCAGGCCAGAGACCTGCTGAACGCCGCCCGCGCTGGTGACGCCGCCTCGACCAAGCGGATCCAGGCGGTCTCCGATCGGCTGACCCTGGGCGCAGCTCAACTCGTCGTTGCGCGCGGCTACGGGTTCTCCAGCTGGGCTCGGCTCAAGGCGGAGGTGGAGGCGCGTACCACGGACCTCGCCGAGAAGGTGCCGGTCTTTCTGGAGGCCAGCATCCGCGACTACACCGACCGCGCCGCTCGAATGCTCGCCGCCAATCCAGAGATCGCCGGCTACAGCTTCGCCACCGCGCTGGTGTTGGGCGACGCCGACCACGTACGCGCTGAGATCGAGCGCGATCCGGACCTGGCGACCCGGCCAGATGCTCGGTCCGGCTGGACGCCCCTGCACGCGGTCTGCGGCTCGCGCTGGCATCGCCTGGACCCGGCACGGACGGACGGGCTGCTGGCCGTCGCCCGGTTGTTGCTCGACGCCGGCGCTGACCTCGAGGCGACGATCCCCGGCCGGCGGTACGGCGACCGTGGCCGGACGCCGCTGGGCTGCGCGGCCGCCACCGCGAGCACGGCTGGGGGCAACGAGCCGATCATCCGGCTACTGCTAGAGCGCGGTGCGGTTCCCGACGACGACGACCTGTACTTGGTCGGGTTCGCGAGCAACGCTCACCGGTGCCTACGGCTGCTGCTCGACCACATGCCGAACGTGGCCGACACCGTCGAGACAGCGCTGTCCGCTCCGATCAGCGCCGGCGACACCGAGGGAGTCCGGCTGCTTCTGGAGGCCGGCGCCGACCCCCGCCGCTACGCCGACGATCCCCCGTGCCCAGCGGTGTACGCAGCCGTCCGGTCCGGCTGTCCCTCCGAGCTCGTGGAGCTGCTGGTGGCCCATGGCGCGGACCCGGACGCGCTGGGTCCGGACGGCCGCTCTCCGTATCGGCTCGCCGTCGGGAAGGGCAGAGCCGACCTCGCCGCGCTGCTACGCGGCCGCGGCGCGCCGGATGACGCCACCGACATCGACCGGTTCCTGTCCGCCTGCATGGGCGGCGACCGCGCCGAGGCGGAGCAGCTGGTGGTGGATCGCGTTGGCCTTCTCGGTCGGCTGAGCGAAACCGAGCAAGGCGGGGCGATGGTTCAGGCCGCTGAGGTCGGCGGCACTGCGGCCGTGGCGTTGATGCTCGACCTCGGCTTCCCCATTGAGGCCCGCGGTGGCGACCAGGGGAGCACCGCGCTGCACGCCGCCGCCTACGCCGGCAGCGCCGAGACCGTCCGGCTCTTGCTGGACCGCGGCGCCGACATCGAGGCCCACGACACCACCTGGGACAGCACCCCCCTGGACTGGGCCGCCGTCGGCAGTGGGGAACGGCCCAAGCACAACCCCGGGCCGGACTGGGTTGCGACCGTGCGAACCCTGATCGAGGCGGGTGCCTCGTGCGACGGTCTCACGCTGTCTTCTGACGACCCCAAGCCACCCAGCCCGGAGGTCGCGCAGCTCCTGCGTGCCCACTGCGTCGGCGACGAGCACCCAGAAAGCGAAAGTTGATCATCGCCGGCAGGTCGCCAAGAAACCATCAGCATCCGAAGAGTCGGAAAGTTGTCCCCCGCCAACCGTAAGTCAGTACGCGTTCAAGGGCAATGCGGCGCCGTTGCCATTCGCGGAAGAAGGAGGCTGACGGCGCTGCGGAGACCGTTGTCACGATTTGTACTAATTCGTGCTCGGCCAGGCGGACCCTGTCTTCACCCCCTGACCGGCCTCCAGGCCACTCGATGTTGCGGTTGTGGGCCTGAGGTTCCGTAAAGCGAACCGCGGGCTGGCAGTTGTGGGTCGCCGGATCGGTGTCCGGTAGCTGGCTTCCCGAGTCTCAACGCTGGACTGATGGAGGTGGCGGCAGAGGTGACTCACCCCGCGGCTCAGAGGTGGGACGTTCGCACAAAGGCGGTTGGGATATGTACACCGGCAAGCTGGCTGCCGTTCTCGCGTAAGGAAAGCGCCCAGCCGCAAGGCGCGGCCGGGCCCTGTGCGAATCTGACTAAGCCGATGGCGAGATGCCCAGATTCACTAGCGCGCTGACTGCATCGTCGCCCGTCGCGTAGACGAACGACCGGGCGCCCGTGTCGCCGAATGCTCCGCTCGGAGCAACAGCGTCGCCCTCGTAGAAGCGGTCGTTGGGGGGCGAGACCGCATTGATGTCGTTGATGAGCACGCGGTGCTCGCACTCGATGCCGCAGAGCGTGCGCAAGAACTCGTCTGGCGCTCAGCGCTGAGTCTTGGCGGTCTGGCAGAGGTCGGGTGCGATGACCCTGACACGAGCGAGCTTGAGTCGACGCAATCCGGCGACCAAGTCGGCCGCAAGAGCGGGCGCCGGCGCGATCATCGAACCCTCTCCAAGGCGTAAGCGATCAGAGGTCGGACGGGGACTTCAGGCAGGTTCAGTTTCAAGGTCTTGCCCGGCGGTGCGCGATTGGGAGCGAGCCAGCCCGCGGCCATGCCGAGATGACCGGGGCGATGGCGCTCCACGATGAGATCCTCACTCGTGAGATCGGTGCACCCCGGCGGACCAGCGCTAAGTCTCGTCTCCTGGAAGTGGCTCGGTCAGATACCTTTGTAGCGTAGGCGCGAACCAGGCCACGAGTGAGTCGATGTCGGCGCTGGCGACTGGCTCCAGGCGGATGACGAAGCGAGCCATCGCCATGCCAATGAGCTCAGACCCAACCAGCGCCATTCGAACCTGTGGTTGAGGTACGTGCAGCGCCCGGATCAACTGCGCCAATCCACCGCGGGCAAAACCCTCGCGCAACATGCCAGCGGCGTCCTCGCGGGTGGCAGCCGACCGAAGCAGACTCACCAGCGATGCCCACCCGGGCCCCAGGAGCGATCCGTATACCTCGAAGGTGGCTCGGATCAGACGTTCGCCGAGCCCGTCGGTGCCTCCGGTGACGAAGTTCTCCAGGTGCCCCTCAACAGCTTGCTGAGCCGGCCCTCCCTCCTGGAGCGCTGTTAGTAGTAGCCGCTCCTTGGTCCCGAAGTAGTGGTGGACGAGCGCCGCGTCGACGCCCGCCCCAGCCGCGATGCCGCGGATCGTGGCTCCGTCGTAGCCGTGCTCGATGAATTGCTGCCTCGCCGAGGCGAGGATAGCCTCCCGGTTGGGTGGGGAACCGGACGGCCGTCCGGTGCGCCTGCCGTTCGGACCTGCTGTTGCAGCCACGGGGTCTGATTCTATCGATCTCATCAGCTGTTGACAAATGCTTCGAAAGGCATTACGGTCAACACCAGATGACATCATCAAATGATGAGATCGAAGCCAAGGAGGTCACCCAGCCATGAGAATCACGCCAAGGATCTCAGGAGCGGAAGCGAGCCACCGGAATACGGCCGGCGTGGGGCGCTGGTGGGCGATGGCTGCGATCACCTTTGGCATCCTCGCCGTTGGCTTGGACGCGACCGTTCTGAGCGTAGCGTTGCCAACCCTCGCCACCTCACTGCATGCGACCGAGTCGGACCTCCAGTGGTTTGCCTCCGGCTACGCGCTGGCCCTGGCAGCGGGAATGCTCCCCGCTGGCCTGCTCGGCGACAGGTACGGCCGTAAGAAAGTGATGCTGATCGCCCTGGCCCTGTTCGGTGGCGGTTCGATCGCCTGCGCCTACGCGCCCTCGCCCGCTGCGTTCATCGCGGCGCGCGTGGTACTGGGTGCAGCCGGAGCGGGACTCGTGGTCATCGCCCTGTCGGCTTTGACGGTGCTTTTCTCGAAGGCGGAACGTCCGCGCGCGGTAGGGATCTGGGGGGCCGCCAACTTCGTCGCCCTCCCGATCGGCCCGATCATCGGCGGCTGGCTCCTGACGCATTTCTGGTGGGGCTGGGTGTTCCTCATGAACGTCCCGGTCGCGATGCTCGGGCTGATCGCCGTCTCGGCGCTGGTGCCGGAGTCGCGGGCGACGGAGCGTCCTCGGCTGGACCGGGTCGGGGTGCTGGCCTCCAGTGCGGGCCTGGTCGCCTGGACCTACGGCCTGATCGAGGCGGGCCGGAACGGCTGGGGTGACGCCAGCGCGCTGCTGCCGCTCACCTTAGGCATGGTCGCGATGGTGACCTTCATCCTCTGGGAGCGCCGCTTGAGCCGCCTTCCCGGCGGCCAGCCGCTCGTCGACCTGAAGCTCTTCAGCTCAGGCTCCTTCACCTGGGGCGTGATCCTGGCGGCCGTGGCAATCCTGCCCATGTTCGGTGTCATATTTACGATGCCGCAGTACTTCCAGGGGGTGCTGGGCTTTGACGCGCAGGGCGCCGGCGTGCGACTTGTCCCCGTGATCATCGGGCTCGTGCTGGGCGCGGTGCCCGCCGATCGCGTCGCGGCACGGGTCGGGGCGAAGATCACGGTCGCTCTCGGATTCGGCGTGATGGCGGCGGGCATGCTCCTTGGAGCCACCACGCGCATCGGCGCCAGTGACGGCTTCGTCGCAGCTTGGTTGGCGGTAGTCGGAGTCGGGATGGGCCTCGCGGTGGCCACCGCAGCATCAGCAGCGCTAGTCGAGATTCCGAAAGAGCGAAGTGGTGTCGGATCCGCCCTGATGCAGGCCGTTCAGAAGTTGGGAGCTCCGTTTGGCGCGGCGATCCTGGGCAGCGCGCTCAACTCGGCCTACCAATCCCAGCTCCAGCTAGCTCTTCCGGCCGGGGTCGCGGACGTTGTTCGGGAAAGCGTGTTCGGCGGGCTGGCCGCCGCCCAGCGCACGCACTCGGTCTCCTTGCTGCACATCGTGCGCGAGGCATTCGTCTATGGCATGGATACGGCCCTACTGGTCTCGGCTGGCATCGCGGCGGCCGGACTCTTGATGGCGCTGGCCTTCATGCCCCGGCGAATTGCCCAGGTAGAGGAGGTGCCAGAGCAGCGCCTCAGTCCACCTCTGGACTTGGCCCAGCATCATCGTGCGATGAGGTGACGGAAGTCTGATGATCAACCGCACCAAGACTCTCGTACTCGCTCTATTCGCCTTCTACTGGGTCGCAGTGGTTACGATCCTGGTCGCCGCACGCGACGTCTACGACCAACTGTTATCAGTAAGTCTGCCTGGTGGCAATCAGCGGCTGGCTGAGGTCGGCGTTCTGCTGGTGCTCACCGCGCTCTTCGCGCTGCTGTCCACCGGCGTCATCCGCGGCTGGCGCTGGACCTTTTGGCTGATCCTCGTCGCGTTCCTCGCTGGGATCCTCCATGTGCTCACTGCCGCGCTGCAGCTCGTCGGCCTGATGGCAGAAAATGGCCCGGGCTGGTACGTGGCGTTCCAGGCGGTCGTCGGCCTGATCCAGTTTGTCATCGCCCTGGCGATGCTGGTCGGCTACCGCAAGACGGGAGTCTGGGGAGCATTCTGAATGCGGACGCTGCGACTGCTTTGCGGTCGCGATGCGCCGCCGGTCACGCCGAGTGTTGGCCTTGCTAATAAGCTCTACTGCGAGACGAGTGACTCGGTGCCTCTTGGTCCTGACCCGTGTGTCGTCAGGCTGGAGCATTGGACCGCAACGGCCGGCTTGCCAACGAATTCAGAGCGGCCAACTACAGACGGCCCTGACGGTGCAATGGCGACCAGATACCGCAGTGCGGTTGGCCGATGGAGTAAATCAGGCATTTGAGGTCTCTCTTCGTACTCGTCTCCCTATTCGGGCCAATAGGTCTTCGCCAAGGTCCTGCGCAGGTATACGGTTTGGCGCATGGACACTGCAATCACGGTGAACCTGACTGTGCGGGGCGGAGCGCGCGCAATCGACTTCTACCAGCGCGCATTCGGGGCGACCGAGGTAATGCGCCTCTCCAGCCCCGACGGTCACGTGGTTGCTGAACTGGCAATCGATGGTGCAAGGTTCTTCCTCGCCGACGAGTCTCCCGAGCACGGCAACCTCAGCCCGGAGTCGCTCGGCGGCTGCTCAGTCCGGATCGAGCTCTTTGTTGCCGATCCCGATGCAGTGGCGCAACGGGCAGTGGCCGCGGGCGCCCGGGAGGTGTTCCCTGTGGCCGACAAGCCATTCGGCTATCGGCAGGGTCGGGTAGTGGATCCGTTCGGGCACCACTGGCTCATCGGGAGGCCGCTGACCGTAGCCCCAGTTGAATAGGTGGCCTGTTCGTCTCTTCCGCGGGGTCCGGGGTCCGTATAAGCGCGTACATATCGTGATCAATCGCCCTCCTTCGCGGGCACATTTAGATCGGACGCGCGAGATCAATCTGCCTTCGATTTTCGAACCCTGGTGCGTCACGGTCCTGACCCGTGCGACAGCCAGCTGGTGACTCTGCGGACCGACTGATCGCCGCTGACGGTCTCCCCCACTACGATGAACGTGGTGCCAGTGGCGGGGCCGGCCAGACCTAGTACAAAACCCCTGCGGAAGAGCATTTCCTTGCCGCATTTCTGAGGAGATGGAGGCACCGAGAAGATGCAAGGAAACGGTCCTATTGAATTGGGAGCCCACGGGCGGACTCGAACCGCCGGCCTTCTCCTTACCAAGGAAGTCCTGGTGGACCAAACCACAATCGGTGCTCCGCTGAGATCAAATGCAGCGGCTATTGCCAATAATCGCTGCCTAGCAGCGCTTCCTAGGAAACCTGTTTGCGGGGACCCGGCCCGATGGCTATAGGCGCAGGACATGCGTGCGCCGAGTAGCCGCCCAGACGAGTTCGAAACCGTGGCCCAGCACCGCCACCACGACGAAGGCGTTCCAGATCGGGCAAAGCCAGTCGAGCTTGCGGGATTCAGAAAGTACGTCAGGCAGCAATTGAGGTTGCGGAACTGTCTCTCAACGGGCCTTCTGGCCTCGCGCGTCTTCTAATAGTGAAGCTAGCCCGACAACGAAGCCGAAAACCAGCGATCAGGCTGCGATACGCATCCGACGATTCTGCCTTTTGGGATCCACCGCCGGTCATGGAGCAGCCCGAAGCCGTGTGCCCCGTGTTTACCTAAAGCGCATCAGGTTCGAGCTCGACCGAGCCGACAACGATCGCGCCTGCTCAGCTACTACATCGACACTGCGCGGCGGATAGTGCGTCATGCACCCCTCAACCTCGTCAACTGCTTGGACTGCAGAACCAATGCCAGCGGAGGAGAGTCTCAGTGCTGAGCGGAACGGATTGCCCGCCTCTGTGGATAGAACCCGACTCAGTGCCCAACGCGGCTCACTCGTAGTTTCCGCCACCCGTAGCCGCGCCGCGCTGAGCGCGGGGATCACGCTGGCTACGGTGGCAATCACGAAGGTGAAGATCAGCATCGGCAGGAGGTTGATCGGGTTGAATGCAAAGCCGATTGGGATGAGAACCGCTCCGATCAAGCTTATGAAGCCGTACGCGGCCGGGAGGCCGAGCACCACGGCCAATGCCCAGGCGATGCCCGCTAAGGCAAGCCCCTCGATCCAGAAGACCGCGGCCACCCGCGCCCCGTTCCCGCCGAGCGAGCGCAGCACGCCGATCTCCCGACGCCGCTCGAGAACCGAGGTTGTGAGCGTGTTGAACAGGCCGAGGATGCCGACTAACGCGTCGATCGCGGCCGCCGCATAGAGCAGTAGGTAGAGCACCTGGAACTGGTTCTGGTTTCGCTTAATGTCTTGCGCGTTCGTAGTCACGACAGGCGCCAGCCCCTCGCCGGTCAGCATGTCGTCGAGTCGGTTTGCAGTCTCATCGACCGCCTTCTGGGAGATCCCAGCCAGGCGCAGGGCGCTGTCCGCGACGGGTCAGTCACCAAGGCCAGGGCTTAGCAGCAGAACCACAATCCAGACCGCGATCGCGAGCGTGAGCAAGCCTCCGAGGACCACGCCGACAATTGCCGCAGTGAGACCTCCGTTCCCCCGTCGGGCACGCCGCAGGGCGAAGATTCCCACCACGAGCGAGGCGATGGCGGTCGGTGGGGCGATACCAATCACCAAGGCGTCTGCTTTGCCAGCCGACGCATTGGGGTGGGAACCAACGTAAGCGCTCCACAGCACTGCACCGACATAGCTCGAGATGCTCATCACAGCCAGGACGATGGCCAGCAGTCCCAACCAGTTGCGTCTCAGGGCACCCTGCATATCGCGTCCTCTCAGTCGCCAGCCCGGACTCCGTCCATTCCCACCAACAACGCTGGCGTTGGCGTATCCGTAAACGCGTCCTCAAACTACAGCAGAACTACTGCAGTAGTACGGCGGGCTTGTTACGTTAGCTCCGTCAGCAGGATGGTTTTGAGTTCGGATTTTGGTCGGCCACGCTGGACGTTATTAGAACTTTGCTCGCCGGGTCTTCTACAGGTTCTCGGGCACCCGAACTCGCCATCCCACCAGCTGCTACGACCTGAGGCGACGCGCGACACGTGTCGAGCCGGATTTCGCCCCCCTCGCCGTTGTGTTCAAGCGCGGCCGACAGCGGCGCAGCCCCACCGCGGCAGAAACCGCACGACGGGATTCAAACTACGACCGTGGTCGGATTAGTGACGTCCCCCACCATCGAAGCTCGGCCACATCGTCCGCCATCTCAAGGCGCCGTTCGCGGCGGTGCCACCAGCCGACCAGGACCTAAAGCATGCGACGGCCGGTCCGACGCCACCGTAAAGGTTCGCCGGAACGGGGGCCCCAGAGCTTCGAAGGGGTGCTGCGCTTGGATTCAAGTCAATGGTTCGAGTCCGTTTGGGTGGACCTAAGTTCCCACAATGCGAACCCACCCGGCGTATTCGACGGCGAGCCGGTTCCGATCACGGATCTAGCCGATGCCAAGGTCGAGCAGGGCATCGAGGCGGTCACCAGGTTCGTGGTCGAGCATGAATCCTTGCCGACAGAGGAGAACTGGTCCGCCGCAAGGATGAGGCCGTCTGAGCGAACGATGCGCCGCCGGTTCGGCAGCTTCCGCTTGGCGCTGGAGGCGGCGGGGAGCGAATCGAGCTGAGAGGATCCGCGCGGCCAGCCAAACGCGGCTTTGAGTACCCGTGCACGCCTGGAGCGTCACCCACTTGCTGTTTGCCCTGTTGGCATCGAACGGGACCCACGTGAATCGGTGGTAGGCGTTGTCATTCCTCCAACGGCCGTTCGCATATTTGACGCGACAGCACGAAGTCCATGGCGTTGATCAGCCCGGGATCCCGCGCGTGGCCTAGCTCGGCCAGCACTTCCAGGTTCTGAAGGAGGTCGGCCACGAAGCCAGAGGGGAAGCCCAGCTGGAACCAATTCGGACTCAGGCCGCTCTTCCAGTCGGGATTGCCTACCGGCGGGATAGTCGAAAACCGAGGGATCCCTCGACAGCAGGAACGCGACCCCATGGTCGATCGCCCGGCTGACAAGCTCCGTCCGCTGGGCGGCCGGGACAGGGGCGAGCGCGTCAAGGGCCTTGATGGCTCCTCAAAGGCGCAGGGCAGCCCCCGTTGATTCTGCAAGCGAAGCCGAGCCCGCTGGTCGATCCCTAGATACCACCTGGAGCGCCCCTCGCCGGTGATCGCGCGCGCCTGACTCGTCTTGAAGCACACTTTCATTCCTCTCCGTGATCTCCGCCGACGACGTCGGCTCGGAGGAGCTGCGCAACCTCGGGGCTAGGTGGCTTGAGGTCATCGGGGGACATGGTGATACCTTCGCGCGACGCGCCCGCCTCGATCAGGGCTCGCACCGTGGCGACCCAGTCCGGCCTGGGGTTGAGTTTGGGCCGTTCCCCGGAACCGACGGCAGCCCAGTCGAGAGGGCTACTATCCCAGGAGGTGTCGCGGGCCTCGATGTCGGCACCGCGATCTAGGAGGAACCGGACAGTCTCGGCACTCCCGGCGTAGGCGGCGGAATGCAGCGCGGTGCTCCCGTGGTCGCCCCCGCGGGCCCCGACGGGGAAACCGAGGTCGAGCATCAAGCCCACCGAGGCCGTGCTGCCGCGCTCGGCGGCCCGAACCACCGCGGCACCTTGCTCCGCCTCCGTCAGCTGGTCGATGAGGCCGGGATGCTCCCGCAGCAGCCGCTGCGCCTCGTGGGAGTCGGCGCGCAGGCAGGCTGACAGAAACCTTTCGTGTACGGTGGCTTCGCCCCCGGCGCCGTTGCGGCGTAGCACTTCGGCCAAGTCGGTTCTGCCCAGGCTTACGGCAAGGCGGTACGGCGATCGGCCGTCCGGTCCGGGCGCGTCCGGATCCGCGCCGTGGGCCAGCAGCAGCTCGACAAGCTCGGCCGAGCCGGCGGATCGGACTGCTGCATACACCGCAGGACAAGGCGGATCGTCGACATATTGCCGGGGGTCGGCGCCAGCGTCCAGCAGCAGCCGGGCACCTTCTGTGTCGCCGATGCTGATCGGAGCGGAGAGTGCAGTCTTGACAACGTCGGCCACATTCGGCGTGTGGTCAAGCAGCAAGCGGAGGCACCGATGGGCGTTGCGGGCAAACCCGACCAAGTACAAGTCGTTGTCATCAGGAACCGCACCGCGTTCCAGCAGCAGCCGGATGATATGTTCGTTGCCTAAACCCGCGCTCGCGGTGGCGGCTGCACAGGGCAGCGGTCTCCAGACATCGTACTGGCCCCGCCTCGCGCCGGCTTTGGCCACGTCAGCGCCAGCGTCGAGCAAAAGACGGGCGACAGCCAGCAGCCCGTCCGTCCGCGCCGGGTCCAGGCTATGCCACCGGGAGCCGCAGACCGCTAGGAGCGGTGTCCAGCCGGAGCGGGCATCGGCCCGGGTCACCGACTCCGGATCACGCTCGATCTCCTCGCGCACGCGGTCAACGTTGCCGAGCACCACCGCGGTAGCGAAGTTGTAGTCAGCGATCTCGGGATTGGCGGCAAGCATTCGCGCAGCCCTACCGGTGGAGTCGCGGATGCTCGCCTCCAAGAATGTTTGCACTTTCTGAGCGAGGTCCGCGCTGCGGGTTCCTACTTCAGCCCTAAGCCGAGACCAGCTGGAAAATCCATAGTCGCGCGCCACCACAAGCTGAGCCGCTGTGAGCGTCAACCGGTCGGACACCGCATGGATGCGCTTGGTCGAAGCACCATCCCCCGCGCGGGCAGCGCGCAGCAGCTCCCTGGCCTGATGGCGAAGTTGGTCGAGGTTGGGTCGAGCCGGAAGGTTTTGCATGACGTCTCCTTTGCTTAGCCTGCGGTCCGCGCTCCAGGCCCTAAAGGAGATCGCCAGGATCACATTCATCGATCGGAGGTGGACTCAGTCCTGCCCGCGGACCCGGGGGCGCCCTCCAGCGCCGACCGCCAATGGTAACCCACGACACCCATTGGTTGAAGGCGGATTGGAAGGACGTTCAGGCACACGCGCGCGGGTCCGCGCGGAGAGGTGGACCTAAGTTCCCACAATGCGAACCCACCCGGCGTATTCGACGGCGAGGCGGTCCCACTGCCCGACATGGCCGATACCCGAATCGCTGAGGCTGTCGCGGCTCTTCGGAGGTTCGTCGCCGAGCACGGCTCGATCCCGACCTCCGAGAGCTGGACGGAGGCCGCCATGCGGCCGTCTGAGAAGACAATCCGGCGCCGATTCGGCAGCTTCCGAGAGGCGATCCAGCGGGCCGCCCTGCCCTGATGCTGGCCGGCCCGGGGCGGCCGAACTGGTCAGGTCGATACAACGACGTCGCGGGTGCGTAGGCAGTCAGGAAACGAGCGCATGCGGGACACTGACCGGCGTGACGGCCTACTGGAATCACAACTCGGCGTACCACGATTGGATCTCTGCAATCGCCATGGAACACCGAGGGACTGTGCTCGACGTGGGCTGCGGTGAAGGGCTACTCATCCAGCGCCTGTCTTCGATTTCGGCGTCAGTGACCGGGATCGACCCCGATAACGCCGCGGTGGCCCGAGCGCGGAGCCGCATCAGTGGTCTTCCTAACGTGACAGTCGAAGAGGCGGGATTCTTTGAATACGTCGCGAAAGAGAGGAGCTACGACCTCGTGACGTTCGTGGCGAGCCTTCATCATCTGAATCTGCCGGCAGCACTCCAGAGAGCGCGATCATTGATGCGGCCTGGAGGGGAAATCATCGTGGTAGGTCTGTCGGCAAACAAGGCGGCGGCCGATTGGGTCGTGTCCGGTCTCCAACTTCCGCTTGTGCGACTGGGCAGCTGGATGCACCACGAGACGCGTGACGTCGGAGTTGTGACAACTGCTGCGCGACATAGCCTTCGTGAGATTCGAATGGTCGTCCAACACGAACTCCCCGGGGCGCGCATTCGCCGCGGTCTTTACTACCGGTATCTCCTCCGTTGGAAGAAGACCTGAGTACCACAGCCAACCCGGGTGATCAGAACTAATCATCGCCAAACATGGCCAGTTCAGGCAGACTCCCTTCGAGAAACGCTTAAGCCTATCCACTTCGCAGGTGAACGCATGGCGCCAGCCTCTCGCACATCCGCTTGTGGATCCGTTCCATTAGATTGTGCTTCTCAGGTCCCACCGGCAACGACCGGTTGTTAGCTAGGACCGAACCGTGCATCAGCCGGGGGTTCGGCGGAGCAGGGTAGTCACGAAATACCGGCGAAGATTGCTGGGGCAGGCCAGGGCGGGGACGGAGCAGAGTGGAGAGTGAACGGCAGCCCGGTTCGCGCTTGGGGAGCTGGGCCTCCCCCCACGCTCGCTGGGGCCACCCCCCGATCACGCCGCGTGAGCGCCGGCCGATGACCAGCGGTGCTTGGCTGGATGACATCGGGCTGGTCACCCTTCCCTCCGGTGTGCGAGTCCGCGGTCGGCGCCAGGGCGACATCGTCAGCCCCGCGGACTTCGCCCTGCTCCTGGCCGACGGCCCCGTGCCGGCATGGCCGCATCGGCACATCCGCTGGCCCGACTTTTGGATACCCATCAACCGCGCCGACGCCCTCGACGCCCTGCGCGAGGCCCACCGCCGGGCACGCGCCGGGGAACGTGTGGAAGTCACATGCCGCGGCGGCATCGGCCGCACAGGAACCGCCCTTGCCGCTCTCGCCATCCTTGACGGCCTGCCATCGAAGGACGCCGTCACCTGGATCCGGGCCAATTACGACCACGGCGCAGTGGAAACCCCGTGGCAATGCCTGTGGCTTCGCACAGTGCACTAACCAACATCCAGAACAGCTTCCCGGCTGGTGACCGCAAAGAAATAGACGACGCGCGCGCGTGATTCCGCCTGCGTACGGTCAGAAAACCGTCAGCGCCTTCGAGCGAGCGGATCAGGGAGCCCGGTCGGACAGGATGTCGGCTATATCGGTCCTCCCAGAGAGCGTTAGGTATGGGGCCTCCGGCTTGAACAGACCGCTAGATGCTGGGGTTCCCGATCTCCGACGTGGCCGACAGCAAGCCTTGAGGAGGCTATCGCCGTCCTTCGGGAGTTCGTCGACCAGTGTGGTCGCCTTCCGACCGCGGAGAGCTGGACCGAGGCCGCCATGCGGCCTCGGAGAGGACGATCCGCCGACAGTCCGGCAGCTTTCGTGGGGCCATCCAACGGGCCGGCTTGTCCTTGGATTGACGTTTAGCTCGTTTACCTTCGCTTTCCCGGCGAATCTATGTCGGAGTTAGCGAGAAGGTTTTCCATTGACCCGCCGCCATCGATTTCAACCTGGGGGGCTCACGGTCCCGAACCGACACAACGGTTGCGTCGTCGCAAGCAGTCTCACCTGCGGCTGTCAACCGGGTTAGGTGAGCGCCGCCGATTCACTGCGTAAACATCGTTTGACGCGCCAACTGCCGCTTCATGTTCTCAAGCATCTGATCGACATCTTTCTTGACGGCTCGCTCGACGAGGAGCGCATCCAGAGCTCTGCCAAAGACGCCGCCCATCAGTTGATACGCGGCATCCAGGCTGGCATAGGTCTGGTTGCCTTCGGCTTCCAACGTCCAGGTGAAAGTGCCCCTCACGGGCCCATGAAACGTTTGCCAGACCTGGAATCGACGGTGAGGTGTATGCCTGCGCGGGGGCTCGAATCCAATAACTCTGAATTCCTCATTGAAGGACATCCCGAGTACTCGGTAGATGACTCGGAACGAATTACCCACGCGCTGCCCGCTCCGACCCACCTCCACAACTCGCTCCACCATCGGTGCACATTTCGCAAGGTTCTCCGGGTCATCAACGAACTCGAGGACCTTCTCGACAGGCGTTTCGATCGTCACAGTGGCGTGGATCTGGGACGTGACAGCGCCTCCTTGACCGATTTGCCGAAGAGAATAGTGCGCGCTTACTGGCTGAGCGGAAGCTCCAGGCATCGGCGGCAAGACGCGCCGCCTAGCAACTGATCCGAGAAGGCCCCTCGATTTATCCTCCGCCGCTCCAGTCGTGAGAAGTGTGCAACACGTCGCGAACTACACCGTTCAAAATGCCTCTCGGCAGGTAATGGCCATGTACAGGATCTCGTTTAAGGGCATGTAAATCCCGAACGTTCAGCTGGCCACGAAAGCGGGGCAAGATCAATGGAGTTGATAGAGTTCGGCTGCGGAAAGGTGTCGGCGCTAACCGCAACTGCGCCCTGAGTGACATTCGCCCCGCGCCGCGGGACGAAGGCTGCAGGGAACCTCGAGGGAACATCGTATGCACTCGACTCAGCCAGATCGCGCTTATCGAGCGTGGACCTCCGAGCTCTCCCTCTTGACGATTGCGCGACGCTAGCCTCAACGTCAACCCGCTCCTGATCGTTTGGCTCATTCCCTCGTTCGTGACGCTCGCGGTCATGCGCAGCCGCGGACGACCGTGGGAGCGTATCTCCGCCCTCCTGGGCTGGCGCCTCTGCCCGTGGAAGTTCTACCTCTGGGGCGTTGCGATCGCGATTGGCATCGGCGCAGCAACGATCGCGACATTCCTGCTCCTCGATCCGTCAGTCCTTCTGCGTCCTCCACCGGGGACCGATCAGCATGTCTACGCTCGGCTCGGGCTGAGCGCCGGCACGGTCGCGCTGGCATTCGTCTGGGAAGCTGTCTTCAACGCGCTGGGTGAGGAGGTCTTCTTTCGAGGGTTAGTCGGTGGCTGGCTCATGGAGCGCCTGGGCTTCCAGTTCGGCAACCTTGTTCAAGCCGCCTGCTTTCTCATCCCGCACTTCCTCTTGCTGTTCATCAGCCTCCGACTCTGGCCCATCCTGCTGTTCCAGTTCGCTGGCGGCTATCTGCTGGGCTGGCTCCGTCACCAGTCGGGCAGCATTCTTCCAGGATGGTTGAGCCACACGCTAATCAACACGATGAGCGATGCACTTGCGATGTTCGGCTGACACGTATCGATTGTGGCAGTTGCGACCGTCTGACCGCACCTAATTCACGCCTACGCTGTAAGCGGCATAGGGACATGTGCGCGTCCCGTGTTCGTCGCGTCAAGCAACTCAGCCTTAACTACCTGACTCCTCCTCGCTGTGTTGATGGGGGATTGCAGCGATCCGGCAGATCACCTCGTCTGGGAGCGGTGGCAGTTTATCGACCTGCGGATCCAGGGCGGGATGTTCGTACGTTCCTCCGGGGAAGGGTGCCGCCAAGATGCATGTGTCCCGGTTCGACGTCCTCGTGACTCTGGCTTACGTGACCTCCACCCTGTTGTGGGTGGTGGTGCCGTTGGGTGGCGGAAAACCTCCACGCCACCTTGTCATCGGCCGCCTCGCATCGAAAGAAGGGATGGAGCCCACGGGCGGACTCGAACCGCCGGCCTTCTCCTTACCAAGGAAGTGCTGGTAGACCAATTTCTCGACGGTCCTCGGCTGAGATCAAATCCAGCGGCTATAGCCAATAATCGCTGCCTAGCAGCGCTTCCTAGGAAATCGCCTCGCCGGTCGGAAATGAACGCTTGGCTCTTCCTCCACCGTTGGTATCGTTGCGTTCATCCGGCGACCGAAAACCAGCCCACCGCGCCTCGGCATCCGGGCAGGCATGCTCACTCTGGTCGCTCATGGATTGGGTTCGTGATGCTCCACCTTGATGGTGCGTTTGGCTTGATGCCGGCTTCTTGAGTAGCCCTGGAGCGATCCATTACCGGTGATCAGCGCACCGATGACTTCGAGGTACCTTGCCGGAGCCCGTCGGAGCAGGCTCCACCACAGGCCCGCCGTCTTGGGTAAGGTTCGTGCATGGCGTTGCGGTCGGTCGTCCCCGTCTACCGTCTTGGCTTTGCGCTACTGACGCTGGCGGCCATGGCGACGCAGTTGGTGTCCCTTGCCGGGGCCGGGACACTCGACGCCGTGAACTACCTCACCTATTTCACGATCGACAGCAACCTCATCGCCACCGTCCTATTTCTGGTCGGGGCCGCACGCTGGCGTTCGGAACGATCGCCGACGCTGGATCTCTTACGTGGGGGCGCGGTGGTGTACATGAGCGTGACCGGTGTCGTCTTCGCCGTCCTGCTGAGCGGCACCAATGTGGACACTGCCATCCCGTGGGTCAACAGCGTCGTTCATGAGCTCATGCCGATGGTCGTGGTCGCTGACTGGCTGCTGGACCCACCCCAGACGCGCCTGACCCTCAGACAGGGTGCGCTCTGGCTGGCGTATCCACTCGCGTGGATCATCTACGAGCTGATCCGCGGGTCGATCACCGGGGCTTATCACTATCCGTTCCTGAATCCCGCTCATGGCGGTTACGGCGCCGTCGCCCTCTACTCCGCCGCAATCCTGGTTCTGATGCTCGTCGTTTGCGCGGTCGTCGTGTGGCTGGGCAACGTTCGAAGCCCGGCCGGGCCCGCGCGGCAGACCGCGTAGTGCCGCGCTTGCCCTAGGGGAAGACCAGCGTGCCCGGTCGGCCAGTGTCGGCACGAGCTCGTTCTCGACCGAGTCGAGCAACTACCGGCACCCGCGATTCCACGTGCTCCGCCCAGGGCTGTGCGGTCGAGGGCAAGCCCGGTGCGCCCGACCAGCGCGGCCCAACGCGATCGCCCGCGCCATGATCGACACCACTCAATATCCGGCCTAAAGGCTGTGATGGCAAACCAATAATGCCTTGGCCGCGGTCCGTGACACGATCGGCGGGGCAGGGCGCGGGTTGTCTCACCGCTCGTAGTTGCAGTGGTGGCCGCAAGAGCTCAATCAGTACGCCCGCTAGCAAGCCGGGCAACAACGCCCATGCTGATGCTGAACATGAAGTTTCCGAGCGTTTGCCCAAGACGAGATGAGACCTGGGCCGACGCCGCTCGAGCGATCCGGCGGCGCGCCTCTGTCAGGCTCGCCTCGGAAATGCTGCCTGCGAGGATGATGCGGCGTCCACCATCAGTCTCGCGACATCCATTACGCCACTAGTTCCCACCGGCGGGCCGCTTGTCATACCCCGGAATTATCCCCCCGGAGGCAGACTGATCCAGCCTTTCTCGGCCCGGTCTAGCGCCGGCATGATTGCGATGAGGCCGAGGCCAACCGCGAGCCCTATCAGTGCGGCGTTGAGCGTGTCGCCCATGCCATCCCGAAAAGCCCCATCCACGGATGACCTAATGGCCTGACGTATGGCTGGTGGCTGAGCATCGATGAAGGCGTCCTGCTCCTCCGGTGTCAGCGTGTGGAGGTCGTTCTCCAGCCTTGCTACTACCTGCTCACGGACACCGGACGGGAGCGAGATGCCCGCGTGCTGCTCGACACCGGTGATGATCCCCTGCGCCACAACCCATACGAAGACTGCTCCGAGGATGGCGATGCCCATCGAGTAACCCAGATCGCCGACGGTCGTGTTGATGCCGTTGGCCTCCGCGTAGTCGGGAGAGGTGGCTTCGGGCAGTGTCAGGTATGACAGATGCGTGAGCACGAGGCCGTTGCCGGCGCCGAGCCGCAGCCGGAGCACCGCCACGTTGACGGTGATGGCGCCAAGGCCGAACGGCACGACGGCCAATCCGGCTTGGAGTTTGTCCAGGCCCAGGGCCGACGGGTAGTAGAGCAGCAGGGTGTAGAGGATTCCCGCCGTCGCGGTGCCGACGGCCAGGTTCACGAGGAGCCCGGCGATGAATCGCGGTCTGGCGAACGGCCCGCTGCGCCACACAAGACGGCTGCTGTCTGGAGATAAGAGCCGCCTGCGGCGAACTACGCTCAGAGCCAGCAGCAGGACACCGATACAGATCATTACGGGGGTGATCGACATCCGACCGGTTGGGACCTGGATGCCATCGACCACCAGGAGCTGCGTGGCTGTCCACCAGCCGTAGTCGTCGCCGAGGCTGATTCCCACCAGTACGCCGGCCAGGCCGGCCAGAGGTAGAAGACTGCCGATCCAATCCACCTTCGCGTCGGCGGCTGCTTCGGTCTCTGGCGTGACTCTGAGAAGCCAGGCGATGACAACGACCACGGCCAGCTCGCCCGCGAACGAAAGCCGCCAGGACGACTCCTCGGCGATGAACCCACCGAGGAATGGCCCCAGGATCGTTCCGGCGACGGGAGCCGTCCCGAGCAACGTGATTCCAATGGCACGACGTTGCGGTCCGAAAACGTCGTCGACGGCGGACCACGCGCCGGCGACGAGCGGCGCTCCGGCCAGGCCGCAGATCGCCGCGAAGCCCAGGATGAGCATCGTGGCGGACACACTCGCCGCTGCGACGATGAGCCCGCCACCGTACACAACGAGGGACCAACTCATGACCCGGCGCCGACCGCGCAGCAACTCGAGCCGCCTGCTCGCCGGCAGCAGCGCCGCCGTGACCAGCGGGGAGAGGACCAGCGCGGTCTCGACCGCGCCTACCTTGGAACTGAGGCTCCGCACGGCGGCGGGCATCACGGTCGCGAGCAGGTAGACATTGCACGTGAGCAGGAACGCGGCCAGCCACGCGACGGCGAAAAGGCGATACCGCCACGCAGGCCAGATCGGGTCGAGGCGGCGCCGGACCTGAGCGGCCAGACCCACAATGCGCACTGCAATCAGGCCAGTCCGGTTCGGGACCATGGGGGCCTCACTCTAACGGCGGCCGTTCCACCACAGGTTCTCCGAGGCACCATGGCCGCCGGTATCCTTGCAGCGGCCGAGGATGAAGAGAGCGCACCGCGAACGGTTGGAGCAGGGCCGTGCGCTTCGAGCCGAGGTGCCCCGATCAGCGCACGCGGAGTGGGCGCCGCCCCGCAAACGCATCGACCCTGTCGCGGTGCTGGAAGCGTCCGCGGCGGCGCGGGTGCCCGAGCTCGTTCCCGTCCGTTACGGTCGCATGCTCGAATCGCCGTTCGCGTTCCTGCGCGGCTCCGCCGAGATCACGGCACGAGACCTGGCGACGACACCGACTACAGGCTTGCGGGTCCAGGCTTGCGGGGATGCCCACATCGGCAACTTCGGCGCCTTCGCCACACCCGAGCGCAACATCGTCTTCGACATCAACGACTTTGACGAGACCCTGCCCGGGCCGTGGGAGTGGGATGTCAAGCGCTTGCTCTCGAGCGTGGAGGTCGTCATGCGCGGTGTTGGCGTACCGCGCGGGCGGCGGCAGCCAATCCTTGGTGCAGTCTGTGGTGCGTATCGGAGCCGCATGGCCGAATACGCGCGCCTGCGCACGCTGGAAGTCTGGTACACGCAGATCGAGATTGCCGATGCAATCGGGTTCTTGCCGAAGCCGTACCGTCGCGCGATGGCCCGTGACGTCGCAAAGGCGAAGAACCGCACCCACTTTCAGGCGATGTCACGGTTGACGGAGATCGTCCGGGGAAGAAGACGGTTCATCGAGGACCCGCCGGTCATGGTGCGGCTCGAAAACACGGACCACGACATCGACGAGGTCCACGGCCTGGTCGAAGGCTACCGCGCGTCGCTGACCGAGGACATCAAGACCCTGTTCGATCGCTTCCGCCTGATTGACGTGGCACGCAAAGCAGTCGGCGTGGGCAGCGTTGGAACGAGATGCTGGCTGGGCCTTCTCGAAGTACCGGACAATCCGGCGGGTGATCCCCTGGTCCTCCAGGTGAAGGAGGCGCAGCCTTCGGTTCTGGAGCCCTTCGTGGGCCCCTTCGGGTTAGGCCACGACGGGCTTCGGGTGGTCACCGGACAGCGCTTGATGCAGGCCGTCAGCGACATCCTCCTCGGCTGGTCGGACGGGCCACGCAGCCGGCGGCACTATTACGTCCGGCAGCTCTGGGACGTCAAGGGCTCCAGCGATGTGACTGCGATGGACCTGCCCAGCCTCTCGCACTACGGCCAGCTGTGCGCGTGGGCGCTTGCCCGGGCACACGCGAGGACGGGCGACGCGGTGGCGATCAGTGGCTACCTCGGCACCAGCGATCGTTTCGATCGTGCCGTTGCCACCTTTGCGGACACGTACGCTGCCCAGGTGGAGGCCGATCACAGGACGTTGGTGGGAGCGGTGCGTGACGGTCATGTCGAGGCCGCCGTCTAGCGAAGGCGCCGGCAAGGAGGCCAGTTGGGTCACGGAAAACCTCCACTCCACCTTGTCATCGGCCGCCTCGCATTGAAAGAGGGATGGAGCCCACGGGCGGACTCGAACCGCCGGCCTTCTCCTTACCAAGGAAATGCTCTGCCCGGCTGTCAGCTGTGGCGGGCTCGCAGCTCTTGCGCCCGCAGCAATGGCTACAAAATGGTCACACAATAGCTACAGACGTAGGCCGATCGCTGACGCCAAGCGTACTGATTTGTATTCGAGATTTGGCTCCGGACCAGGGATTCGAACCCTGAACCTTGCGGTTAACAGATCGCTGCGCTTCGTTCAGATTTGGCGGTCTGAATTCCCTGAGTGCTGCCGAGTGCCACCACTTGCCATCGCTTATCGGCGGCGTTGCTGTACCGGATTCACGCCCTCCACGTCAGCGCAACTAACTCTTCCTAGGAGGGCGACGCGGTGCCACCAACGGTGTAGCTAAGAGCGAGGAGGGCCCGTCGCATTCGAGAGTTCACCACGATCCGATCTGGGCGTCCCTGTTTCAACCGCGGCGCTCCGGCCCTCCGAGAGACGCAGGTGGGACACACTTGGACCTCATGGGGAGTCGGACAAGAATCCCGTGAGCCTCCACATCAAGCGGTCGGCGCGGCCGCTCACGGATCGCTGGCGCCAGGTTCCGATTGAGGCGCGCGGTTCGACCCGTGTTGGCATCAGCTTCCGCCCCCTCCAGGCCGAGGCGATGGGATTGGAGCCACGTGCCGCGTTGTCGGCGCTCCTTGAACACCCCTACGAGTTCATCCGGTTGGCAGCGCTCTGGAACCGAATGGAGCCGACACTGGATACCTTCGATTCCTCATACCTGGATTGGCAAGTCGGAGCCGCGGAACGCGCCGGTAAGAAGGTGCTCCTTGCCTTGGGGGCGGTCAAGAATTTCGGCTATCCCGAGTTCTTTGTACCCAAGCATCACCTCCGGACTCAGCTACGGGAGGGCTCGTTGGTCAACGAGGCGTCGCATCCGGAGCTTCTCACTGCTGCTATGGGGTTCGCCGCACGGGTGGTGCATAAGTACCGCGATCACGAATCGGTAATCGGCTGGCAGGTCGAGCACGAGGCCGTGGATCCTCTTGGGATGGAGCACTCATGGCGCCTGGCGACTGAGTTCGTCAAGCGAGAGGTCGCCGTGGTGAAAGCACTAGATCCGAAGCGGCCGATTCTACTGAACGCGTTCATGCCGATGTCGATGCCCGTCGCCGTGCAACAGTGGTGGCGGACTCGTGACCAGGGTGATTCCTTGTCACTGGCCAGGGCGGTGGCCGAGATCATTGGTGTAGACGTGTATCCGTGCCACGCTCTGGGAGCCGTGGGCAACTTGAGCGTCTACCTGGAAGCAGGCGAGCACGGGTGGCAGGGCCATTGTGGGCGACTGTTTAGGTGGGCCGGCGCGCACGGCCGTCGGATTATGGTCACAGAGGGACAAGCAGAGCCTTGGGAGGCGGTGACGACTCCACCCAACCCTGTGGGGCAGGCGATGGAGAGCTGTCCGCCCGAGCGCGTGATCGAGAACTACAACCGATGCCTGAACTTGGCTCGCCAGTCAGGCTGTGCGCTGGACGCCTACCTCTTCTGGGGCGCGGAGTACTGGCTCCTACGACAGCAGTGCGGTGATGAGAGCTACCTGGGCGCCTTCAAGCGAATCCTGATGAGCTAGTGAGCGAGCGCATCGCCGATTCCAAAACCCGAAGCCATCTATTTGTGTCCGCACGAATCTGGTCCACGGCTATTACCTCTCGGACCTTTTTTACCGCCTAGCCACTACGTCGGTTCGCGTTATGAAAAGGTTGGTGGGCCGCCGTGGACTCGAACCACCTACCTCCGCGTTCGATCCGGCCGCCTCGGCCTCGCAGGAGCTGTTTGAGCGGTGCCGCATGACCGCCTAATCGCGCGAGCCGGTAGCGCCGATTTTGTATACGAAAATGGTCGGGGGAAGGGACTGAATCGCCGTGGGTTTCGTGGAGGCTAACGGCCCTGGAATTCTGAACCCTCGTCGAGGAGCCGCACCACGTCTGATCGAACCGAGCCGGCGAGCGTCCGCCAACGCTTCGTCGAACCGCGCAAGGGCACTCTTCCCACGTCCGGCGGTACAGGCGACTGCAACTACGCGCTGTACGTACACACCTCACCTGGCGGAGTTACTTGCGAACAGCGAGTTGATTTCACAAAGTGGACGATAGAACCCTCCACATTCGCTCCCTTTCGCGACTTCTTCGGCTGGGGCACAGCTACGCTGATCCCTCCGCTGCAACCAATTTGTCAACGCCAGTCTGAAAGTCCCCATGTAGCGCCGGTCTGAAATTCCCCATCTCAGGACCGATTTCGTCTGAGCGCCGGTCTCAAATTCCCCACGTGAGGCGCTGGCGTGACCAAGGTGCTGGTGGGCATGCTGAAGACGCCGGCACGTTTCTTGTCTTTCAGCCGGTAGCTCTCGCCCCGGATGTTGACCGTGGTCGAGTAGTGGAGCAGGCGGTCGATGATGGCGGCGGCGGCGACCTCGTCACCGAAGACAGCACCCCACTCCGAGTAGGACTTGTTCGAGGTGACGATGATGCTGCCTCTGGTGTAGCGCTTGGAGACGAGCTGAAACAGAAAGCTGGTGGCAACCTGGTCTAAGGGCAGATAACCCATCTCGTCGAGGATGAGTAGAGTCGGGACGCGCAGCTTGACCAGTCGCTCACCCAGGCGGTTCTCTTGCACATCGCGGGCGAGCTCGTCGAGCAACTCGGGGACGGTGATGAAGTAGACGTTGTGGCCATTGGCAACCGCCTCCATGCCGAGGGCCACAGCGAGATGGGTTTTGCCGACGCCGGGCGGACCCAGCAAGATGATGTTCTCGCCATTGGCGAGGAAGCGGAGCGTGGCCAGCTCCTGGATTTGCTTGCGGTCGATGGAGGGCTGAAAGCTGAAGTCGAAGTCGGCCAGGGTCTTCTGGAATGGGAAGTGAGCGAGCCGTGTCTTGGCCAGCAGGCGCCGCTCGGCGCGACTGGCAGCCTCAGCCTCGAGGAGGCGGTCGAGGAAATCGAGATAGCTGAGCGATTCCTTAGTCGCCTGCTCGGAGATGGGGTCAAGAAGGTCGGCGACGCGCTTCAACTTCAGGCGCTCGAGGTGCATGTGCACGCGCTGGTAGGCAACGCTCACGTCAAGCCCTCATAGACCGAGAGCGGGCGCTTCTCGACCTCCGGCCCGGCCAGCACCGGCATGCGTTTGGCGACCTGAGCAAAGGCCTGCTCGGCCTCCCACTGGAGGCGCTGGTCGCGGCGCAAGGAGAGCGCCTCGAAGTGGGCGCGAATCACCTTCCTTTCATATGCATGCTCGGCCAGCGGGTGCTCGGCGAGTACACGGTCCTGGTCGCAGATGACGAGGCGGTCCTCGGTCTGGCGAACCCAAACCTCCCGTCCGGCGTATTCAGCTGGGGCCGAGTACCAGCTGCCGGCGTAGCTGACAAAGCAGTCGCGGGCGACCCGTCGACGCTCCAGAACCAGGGCTCGGTACGGCGGCAGATCCTGGATGGAGCGCAGGCCCTCTTTGGGCAGCCGGTCGATTGGTCGCTCACCGGTGGTGCCGTGGATGCGGACGTTGCAGGTCTCGTCCAGCCAGCGCCGGCGGAGGCCGAGCAGGTCGTGGGCGGATTTGTAGTCGCGGACCCGCGGCCAGAAGTTCTTGCGCACGTAGCCAATGCCGTTCTCGGTCTTGCCCTTGGTCTGCGGACGGTATGGATGACAGAGCTTGGGTCGAAAGCCGTAGTGCTCGGCGAAGTCGACGAAGCCAGGATGGAAGACCGGGTCGCCGTGGTCGTCGTCATGCAGCCAGACCGTCTTGACGCGGTCATAGAGAATCTCTTCGGGCACGCCACCGAAATCGTGAAAGGCCTGCTCGTGACAGGCGAGGAAAAGCGCCAGCGCTTGGCTGTCGGTGAAGTCGAGGTACTGCGTACGCGACCAGCCGAGGGTCATCACGAAACCCTGGATCCGCTTCCGCCCTGGCTTCTTGAATGTGCCCCAGTCGACCTGCGCCTGATGTCCAGGTGGAGTTTCGAAGCGCACCGTCGCCTTCTCCTTGGCCAAGGCGCGGAACGGATGCATGAACTCTTTGAGGATGCTGCGACCACCGCGGTAACCCAGCTCGTGAATCTCGTCGTACAGAACCTCGGCGTTGCTCACCGGATCCTCACCCACCATGCGTGCCAGCAGGTACTCGCGGAAGGGGTCGAGCTTGGAGCTGATCTGTCTCGGCTTGCGCCCCGCCTGTGCGCCTTCGCGCAACAGCCGGCGGATGGTCTTGCGGTCGTGCCCGGTCTGACGCGCAATCTCGCTGATTGACTTGCCCCGTACCCAGGCGTCGTGGACGTCCATGAACTCCCTCTGGCCGACCATCTCGGTCCTCCTGCTGCAACGTGAACTGCGACGGGAGCAACCTCCCACACCCAGGGTGGGTGGGGAATTTCAAACCGGCGCTACATGGGGAGTTTCACACCGGCGCTGACACAATTGCTTTGGCCTCTTCCCGGGAGTCTTTCAATCGACTTTCTCGCACTTCGACACGCTGCTCCCCGGTGCGCCTGGCCATTACTCACTGAATGGCTTATCTATGGGTCTTGCCACTTTCACCGAGCTGCAAATTCAGGTGACACCATTCCTTAATCGTCGGACAGCGCGCTGCCAGCGACGTCTGAATCCGGCCGGCTAATCCGTGGTCGGCCGGATTAGACATCAGGTGACGTCTTACACGACGCCCACCCTGCTGAATCGTTGACATGACTTCATCACCGTCAAATTTCATGACGCCTCAACTTGATCCTTCGACTAGAGGGGCGCAACGATTCCAGCAACGGCCCCGAAGCAAGTTGAGCTGCTGAGCTCTCATCCATAGCGACGCTTCCGAGTCCGTGGAGCGTTGGAATTTCGAACCAGATGCCTCACGAGCGCTCCAGCAAGGGCCTTGAGAGTGAAGTCTCGGCCCAGCACGGAGACGATGCCAGGGGCTGCCTGGAAGACCTCCATGCCGCCGCCTGGTCGGCCAGCACCCAGCAACCCCGACATTGCGGCTCGCCTGTCTTTCTCGCGCGCCACCATCAAGACGCACCTGGTCCACATCTTCAGCAAGCTCGGCATAGGTTCCCGCTCAGAGCTGGTCGTTGAAGCAGTGAGGCGAGGGATCGCACCACAGCCGAGCGGTCGGAACTGATACGCAGGGAGGCCGCCGGTGCGGCCTCCCCCGCGGCCGCCTTCGCCTCAAGTTCCCGAGGCGACCTTGGCCTCCAGCAGCGCTTTCAAGGTCTGCAGATCGGTCTCAACGGTCCGCTTGATGAGCGTTGCGACGACCGGGTCCGCCAGCTTGAATAAGCCGCCCGACTCGCCGACGAGCTTGCTGCGATACCGGGTCCCTTCCGCGATCGACTCCAGCTGCCGCTCGATCAGGTGACCAGGACCCGAGATCTCCCGCATGGCGAACTTGCTGGGCGGGTCATATTCGGTGACCTCAGCCGTTGACTCCAGCCTACGGCCAAGAAACTTCCCGATCGACCTTATCCGAGAGCCGACGCCGATGGGTCCGCTGCCCTCCAGAGTGCATTCCAGTGCGGACGACGACCACTCCGGTGTCTTGGTCGGATCCGTGACGTAGGCGAAGACCTCTTCGATCGACCGGTTGATGTCCACACTTGCCTCAACTTTGACCATCGTGTTACCTCCTATTGAATTGATCGACGCCAGGAGTTTCTCTCGAGGTTCGGCTGGGGACATCACCTGTTCAGGTGGTTCCTTGCGACGGGCCTAATGGAGGATCAGATCGTTCTCCATCGCAAAGAGTGCAGCGCCGGCACGAGTGGAAACGCTCGTCTTCTCGTAGATCTGCTTGACGTGATGGTGGACGGTGTTGATAGAGATGAAGAGTTGCCTGGCGATTTCCTTTTCGCTCTTGGCTTGAGCGACCAGCCGTAAGACCTGGACCTCCCGTTCGCTCAAGCCGGCGGGCCAGGCGGCGCGTTCCCGAACCCGAAGATGTCCGGCGGATGCGAGCACGGCGTCGACCACTTCCCTGTCGAGCCGACCCGTCTTCGCCTCTCGACTGAGCTGTGCGGCCGCCTCGACTGAGGTCAAGGCTTGCCTGTGTGGGCGTTCCTCCCTCATGGCCTGGTATGCGTCGGCTGCGCCAAGGACGCGCGCTGCCGTCGGGACGGATGACGTCGAGATGCCGTGATGGTAGCCAGACCCGTCAAGACGCTCGTGGTGCATGCCGGCCGTCTGGGCCAGAGCCTTGAGGACCGGGGAGCACATCAGAATCCGCTCGCTGTAGTAGGGATGCAGCCGCACCCGCTCCCACTCCGCGTGGGTTAGCGGTCCGTTCTTGTCCCAGATGCTGTTCGGCACACTCACGCGACCCAGATCGTGCAACAGGCCTGCGCGCCGCACTGACACTACGACCGAGTCGTCGAGACCGATGGCGCGGGCGGCGTGCTCCGCGATGTGAGCGACGCCAGTCGAGTGGCTCAGCGTGTAAGGCGACTTGAGATCGACGAAATCTGCGAAGGCTTGCGCGACCTCGTCCAGTCGGGAAGCGGGCATCCAGGGGCGGGGCTCGGGCTCCGTCGCAATTGCGGCATCCCAAACGGATT
>Ga0209648_10000592_pt1 | contig 27896 bp, 30 predicted proteins | sample GraSoi2013_115cm_FD_185830 | JGI IMG/M metagenome (GOLD analysis project Ga0209648, IMG submission 185830) | Grasslands soil microbial communities from the Angelo Coastal Reserve, California, USA - Sample 9_17_2013_115cm (SPAdes) (version 2) | ecosystem: Environmental > Terrestrial > Soil >...
TAGCTGACGAGGCACAGAAGCATGGCCGGCGATGTGCGGTCGTCGCGGGCGACACACGTGAGGAGGAGACAGCCGCACGAGCCGTGCAGACCGCGATCCAACAACTGGGCCGCCTGGATATCCTGGTCAATAATGCCGGGATTGGCAGGTATGCAGACCTCATCGGGACAAGCGTCGACGACTATGATGCAATGATGGACACCAATATGCGCAGTACCTTCTTGTTTACTCGCCATGTGGTCCCTGTCTTGCTTGAGCGTGGGGCGGGCACCATCATTACCATCGCATCCATGGCCGGCGTGATGGGATTTGCGGGCGAAGCGGTCTACTGCGCGACCAAGTTCGCGCAGGTAGGCTTCACCCAGGCACTGGATCGCGAGCTTCGTCCCCATGGCATCAAAGTCGGTGTCGTCTGTCCTGGCGGAGTGAAGACGGAATTCGCGATCGGAACGGGTCGGACTGAGGAGGGAGTGTCAGAATCGGGCATGCTGGAGGCCGAGGATGTCGCCGCAGCCGCGCTGCTCATGGCCACACAGCCAGGTCGCTCGCGCATTGCAGAGATTCGCATGCGTCCCATGGTGGAGCCTCTCTTCGGACGTGATCCTGCGTAAAAGAGAAGCCCTGACGAAAATGGTGAGCTTTTCCTACCGTAGAGTTGCTCTCGCGTGGAATGCTTCTCTAGATTGAGGGTAATTCCAAAGTCATTCGCTCTTCGAAAACAGAAGAAATAGGAAAAGAGCGCAGCAAATCAATCGCTACGCTCCGTAGGTGCTCAATAGGGTTTTGCTGTCGTTTTTGCACAGACACAGTTTAGAGGCACATGTTCTTTTTCGCGTGGTTCTCCTGGCTTCTTTCTCCCAATTCATGGAGCACTATCCACTTTCGTATCTCTTTGTCCTGAATTCTGCCGTCTGTACCGGCTCGATGTAGCCCCATTGCAGAAACCTGGCAAGCGCCAAGGCCACATCAAGCTGGCTGCGCTGTGTCAGATGTGCCAGGTCGGCGACAGAACGCCTGCCATCTATGAGCAAGAGTATCCAGCGTTCACGGCGCGGGAGGTGGCTGGCAAGCGTGGTTGTCGGCATGGCAGAAACGACGCGGAACACTGCCGATGCACCAAAGCCTCTTTCCTGTGTGCGAAATTCAGTCATCCTTCCTCTCCTCCCTACGCGAGATGGCTGGCGGAGCATGTCATTCACACGGAGCGATTCCTCTTCGTCCGCAAGATCTCTGCTCGATGAAATAAACGCCGAAATGGGTCACGGACGCGGTGCCCAGGCCCGCAGGAGGAAGGACAGTCCGCAGAACTCACGGCTGGCGAGCTCTCCTGCGAGCTGGTCGCATACTGCGGCGTGTTCCATGTCCTCGATCACCCCGGTACGCAGCAGGAACGGCTTCACCTGGTGGCCAAAGCGTCTCGCCTGAGCCACGAACCCCTCATGGGCTGGCTGCTCTGCTGACACCTCTATCGCATACGCCGCTTCGTGGATCACACGCTCGTCGATCCCCCAGATGCTGTACATGAGCGTTTCACGTTGCGCGCCACACCCCGCATCGCGTAACCAGTGACCTAACATGGGCGTGATTCCCAGATGACGACGTTTATACGTGGAGCGAGCAAGCCCTGTCTTCCCTGAGCGGGCAGCAAAATGCTCGGCCCATTCCCACATCCGTTCGGGGATAAAGCTCTGCCCAACCCGCTGCAAGGCCTCGCGGACCAGCGGGGTCAGGCGCTCGAATACAGGGCTGTTGGTGATCGGCAGTTCGGCCTCCGTCCAGCACAGCATGCCGCCTGGACGACAGAGGGCAGCGCAGGCCTGCGCAAGCGCGGGATAGTTCACCGTCAGGATATACCGGCTCAACAAGCTCAAATGGACAAGATCAAACATCTGGGTAGGGAACGACGTGGAGGAGAAGTCGTCCAAACGCTGCGCCAGAAATGTCGTGTGCGCGAGGCTGAGTTGCTGCGCCAGGGCGTTTGCCGAGCTGATCTGCCCCTCATCCTGATCCAGGCCAATGCAGGACAGGTGCGGATAGGCACGCGCCATTTCACACAGCCAGTAACCGGGGCCACAGCCGATTTCCAGCACTGCATGTGCCTGCGATAGATCACACTCCCGGGTGAGAGCTGCGGGAAGGAGGTCTCCGATCTCCTGGGTGAGGAGGCGCTGAAACTCCAGGTCATCTTGCTCCTGCTGCTCGATCACGACATTGCTCCTCTCTCTGAAAGCTGGTTTCACCTTCCTCGTGCTCGTGCGCCTTTAAGAGGCTGGTGCTACTCTGTGCAGCAGCTTCGCCCACAGCAGCCACTCCGAGATGCCCCTGCACAAGCGCGATGATGGTTTGGGTGGTAAACGGCTTGGTCACGTAGGCGTGCGCACCGGCCAATCGCCCCTTGATGCGGTCAAGCACCCCATCGCGCCGCGAGATAATCACCAACACCGTCCGCTCAAAGGCCGGTTTGGCTTTGAGGAGTCGGATGAGGTCATAGCCATCCAGCTTCGGCAGGCCAAGATCGACCAGGACGAGCACGGGGATGCATGCCTCCGGTTTGGTGAGCCAGCGGAGCACCTCTACGCCGTCAGGGAAGCTCTTGACCTCGTAGCCTGCCCGACGCAGGCAGGTTTCTAGAATCTTGCGCACGGTCAGTGAATCGTCAATCACCACAATTACTCGGCTCATGCCACTCGTCTCCGTCCTGCTGTATTCTGCAGTAGGTAAGCGCCGCAGTTCTCTCTGAGTATAGCAGAAGATCGGGGGAGACAGTACGCATAAACTTGCGTGCTTATGCTATACTGTATGCGACTTTGGGACCCGAAAAACCTTGCGCTTTTGATACAGTGCGCTGAGGAGAGAGATCCATCCTATGCTACAGCCGGATACATTGAGGAGTACTGCTGCCGTTCACTTCGGCGCGTTCCTGAAAATGGTGCGCCACCGTCACGGCGTGCGACAATTACAGGTGCTGGCGCACCTTGCCGGCTGGACGCAGACGACCTATTCGCGCGTCGAGACGGGGGAGATCGCGCCCGCCTTCGATCAGTTAGCTTCGATCTACGCCGCTCTGCGCCTGGCCGGTGTGGAGTGGACGCCACAGGACCGCCAGCAGTTTCTCACACTGGCGCGCACACGCATCGAAACCAAGAAGACCTACCAGGAGCATCGCACCGACCAGGAATGGGACGAGCTGCGCTTGAAGCTGAGCCGGACAGACCAGGACGCGCACGCGCATGGGCAGCTCGCCCCACGCCAGCAGCACGTCACATCCAGTCCAAAGCTGGTGGAAACGCGGCATCTCGTGGGGCGCGAGGACTGGCTAGCTTCTATCAGCGCCTCACTGCAAGAGATCCTCCCCAGGAAACTCGTGGTGCTGCAAGGTCCCGTCGGCATCGGCAAATCGTCCGAACTGCACCGCATCGCGCTGCAGGTACTGTCTGCGGAGCCATCGCATCCCCAGGTGATCCTCTGTGAGTTTCCTGCTGCGGAGCAGGGTACTGATCCGCAGAGCGCGCTTGATCTGTTGCTTGGGACGCTGCTCGCCGAGATCGGCCCATCTGACGCCTTCCTGGAGATGACCTCGCTCGAGGCGCGTCTTGCCTTTGCCTTCCACTGCCTGGAGAAGGCGTCACGCCCGCTCCTGCTCCTGGTGGACAACGCCGAACAGCTCCTGGACGAGCGGGGCCAGCTGGCTCCGTGCTGGGAGCAGTTCTTGAGGAGATTCCTGCGCAGCCAGCATCGCGCCTCGCTGGTGCTGGCCACTCGAGAATGGCCCGGCTGGTATGAGGGCGAGCGCGCCTTTCTCACCGAGCGGACCGTTCCACCGCTCTCCGCCGACGCTGGCGCGCTCCTGCTGCAGCACCTGGGCCTGTCATCCATCTCCCTGGACTGCTTGCGCCGGGCAAGCGAGGCGGTAGGTGGAATCCCGCTCTGCCTGGAGTGGGTGGCCTCGCTGGTGCAGGAGCCGATGTGGCTGGACACGTGGGAGGAGAGCGACAACCTGGATGAGCAGTCGGGTGAAAGCGACGAGGGAGACATACTGACGAGGAGGTTACAGCGTCTCCTGCAAGACGCCTCACTGTTCGGCGGTCCTATCGCCACGAAACTCAACCCGCTCCTGGAGCGCATCATCGACAAGCGCCTCTCCGCAGAGGCGTACCAGGTGTTATGTACGCTTGCGCTGGCCAATGTTCCCCTGGGCAAGCCCGCCTTGCAGCTCATCTGCCCGCGCCCGCGTCTCTTGAAAGAATTGAGCGCGACCTCCCTGCTCGCCGCCTCTCCACACCGTGTACAGTTGCTCCCGATGGTGGCGTCAGTGGTCCGCTCCCGCCTCTCTGCCGAGCAGCAAGGCGCGCTGGAGGCAGAGCTGATCCGTGCGCTCAAAGGCTGGAAGAACAAGGGAGGCATCGTTGGGAGTGAAGCCGCGAGCGTGATTGCAGAACTCATCATGCTCTTACTCAAGCACCACCGCCTGCTCGACGCAGCGCAACAGCTGCTCATCTATCATCCTCTCATCTCCAACTTTGGGCACGCGCACCGCCTGGCACGCTACGCGCAAGCAATCATGCAGCGCTTCGATTGGCGGGCCACACCCAAAACGGAATGTGGGGGGCTCCTCCTCCACTACACGCTTGCGCCGTTTCTCGGCCAGGTGATCGACGAGCGAGAACGGGCAGCGGCCTATCAACGCATCGTTGATGCCGCAGCATCTGGCGAGATCAGGTTGAAGGTCTCCGTCGAGGGATACCTGCTCGGTTTTGTCATGGAGTGCGCCATCAACACCTCTCAGCTGAAGGAAATCCAGCCCTTGGTAGAGGCGTGTTATGCTCGCCTCTCGTCGCTTCAGCCCGCTCAAACGAATAGCGCGGCCCAGACCTATCTGCTGGAAGCGCGCGCCTGGGTGCTGGGCATCTGGAGCGACGCGCTTGCTGAGGAGGGGGAGGGGTCCTCAGCACAGCGCCTTCGCGGGCAGGCGATCAGCCTGTACCGGCAATGCGTGGCGCTCCTCTCAGGGAACATCGACCAGCAAGATTCGCCCCCACTGCGGGCAAATCTCTCCAAAACCAGGCTTTCTTCGTGCTACAGCGAGCTGGCCTATTATCTTGCCAGAAATGGAGAGCTAGATGAAGCGCTCCAGATGGCCGAGCGCGGTATCGCCTTGAAAGAGCAGGGACATCTCCGCTTTGGCACACTGGCACCGGCATATGGAGAAAAGGCAGACATCCTCGCCCAATTGGGTTGGTTCCAGCAGGCGTTGTCATGCGCTGACAAGTCGCTGGCTGAGGCCGAGCGGCTCGCCGAAAGAGAATACGCGCTGTCGCAGGAGGAGGTGTGGTTCTGCCGCGCGCGTCGTGGGCGTCTTTCCCTGCTACTGGGGAGCATCGATGAAGCCGAGCAGTTGCTCCGTGAGGCGCTTCCCCACCTGCACCAGACGCGCAGAAGGATGTGCGCCACGCTGACCAGAAAAGCAATGGAAGAGATCGAGCAATGGCGTCGCCAGGCGTCCTCACCCCGGTACCAGCTGGATTGGCGCTGGGTCGAGCGCTATCGCGAGCTGGCCGCCTACGACAGTTACTGGTGGCTCACCTGGGCTGGTCCCTTTACCGAAGAAGAGCAGCAGCAGTGGGATCGCCTGTTCTCCCCTCCACTCGATGAGATCACCAGGGAGCAGTTAAGCAACCTGTTACTGCGGTCGCGGGAGCGCGAATTGGAGGCAGCTCGAGCTTTGCAACGCGAACCGCGACTCTCCTATCCGGCCATCGACATCGCTGACGTGCGCCGCCGCATTACTGCGCTCCTGGCATTAAAAGCCGAGATCGACCAGAGAGAGCCGAATGCGATTGTGCGCCACCTCTACCAGGAGACGATCGGGGAAGAGGGAGATTTCCTGCGCTTGATCGAGGCAACGTATGAGGGCAACACCGAACAGTTCTGGGCGTGCAACCTCCGTCTGTTTCCCCTTCCCACTGCAGAGGACATGCAGGAAGCGTTCTCGCGTGTCGTACACACCGTGCAGCAAGGATTCAACCACCCTGAAACGGCAGAGGTCAGCCAGCAGTTGGACGAGTTCCTGCGCACTCGTCTTCGCCTCTCGTTTGGACCCTGGGCGCATGAACATACGATGCAAGGGGAACAGCAAGCAATGGCGCCATCCTCAGGGCAACCGCGCAGGATGGTATCTGCCGATACGGCCAGGCGCTTCTTTACAGCGGTCTTGCAAGCAGGTGGCTTCGAGGGTTGGCAGGTGGTGATCGATCCCAACGCCACCAATGCCCGCGTGGAACAGGGTCTGCGCCGCTTCTTCCTCCCGGAGCAGCGCTTTGCACTGGAGAAGATCCGGCATCTGCTCACGCACGAACTGCTGGGACATGTCGGCCAGTGCGTAGCGGGGGAGCGCTCGGTGCTCGGCCTGTTGGGCATCCATACGAAGAACTCCCAGCCGACGGAGGAGGGCCTGGCGCTCTATCACGAACGGCAGCTGGCGGTGCTCTATGAGCAGCCCTTCAACGAATCGGGGATGTACAACGGCATGCTTGCGACAGGGCTAGCCAGTGGGATCGTGACCCCGCCACAGACCTTTCACGCACTCTTCACCTTCTTCGAACAGTATTCCCTGTTGAGTCGCCTGCTCAGGCGTCCTGATACCAACAGGCAGAAAGCGCAGAGACAGGCGCGGGCCTACGCCCTTTCCACCTGTCTTCGGACGTTCCGGGGCGTTCCCGATCTGCAACGGATGGGAGTCTGCTATCTACAGGATACCGTGCATTTGCATGGGCTGCGCGTGATCGAACAAGCAGTGATCAAGGACGAAACGGTCCTTGATCGTCTTGCTGTGGGCGTATGCGCCATCGAACATTTGCCTGATCTGCGGGAATTGGGGATTCTCTCAGCTCCACAACCGCTGAGAAAACTGGCCTACGATCCGAATCTGGATTCTTCTGTCTTATCTTTTGAGGGAGAAGCAAAGGATGCATAGTTATGCGTACATCAGGCGAGGAATTCGGGTAGAGTTCAAGTAAGCCACCGCTGTCAGCCTGTCTACCCAGAAAAAGGAGCGCACAATGAACAGAAAACGAAACGTCTCTGTGGTAAGCAACTCGATACCCCCGCTCAACCCTGATGACATGCCCCCGCCAGAACCAGGCGATGACGACGATGATGATGACGATGATGATGACGATGATGACGACGACGAGTAAACTTCATCATGAGTTTCTAGTACAGCCACGCGGAAATAACGCAAGAGTCTAAATGCTTCTGGGGAATTGCTGCGGAATTGGTGACGTATTGAAGGCTCATGAACTGCCTAGTGCTCCGTCCCTTAAATGCGATAACAAAACGGATCGGCCTCCAGCAGCGGTTTACGCAATTTCGTGCGGTGTTTATATAGCAGACGGATTTAAGGAACGGAGCAGTAGGACATCCAGATGATGTGCGATGGGACATGCACAGTGATCTCGGAGGCGCTCCAGCAGACTGGCAACTCCTTTTTCAGATGGATAGCGACGGTGTTCCAGAAACAGACTGGGGAGATACAGGGCGGATTTTCTACCGGATTCGCGCACAAGATTTGGCGAAAGGTGATTTCAGCCAGGCACAGTTAATTTTGCAATCTACATGAGACATATGACAGTCGTCTAAAAAATGTGAAGTAGTTACTATGCGATGAAGCCGTCTATAGGGTAGATTGTATACGAAGGTTATACCAATAACGCTCGCAGTATATCTATTATGGCATACATGGCTTACCTATCTGTATTGTTGAGTCAATAAGCAGAGCGCATAGGAGGACGCATGGAAGAGCAGCAGCACGCACTCAATGATATTGATCTCATGCGTCTCCCGCTTTTGAGCAATATCTCTCTCGATCTCCTCGATACAATCAGACAAAAGGTGACGGTCTGTTTCTTTCGAGACGGAGAAACCATTTTCCATTTATCAACAAGGCTATCGTCATTTCCTCTACGTAGCTCAGGCTCCTTACACGAGCACGCTCCATCTTCCCTCCTCTGATGCTCGTACCGAACTCTACTTCATGAATGAGTCCGTGATCCAGGCCATGCGGCAGGTCGGCGAAGGAACGAAAGTCTATCCGATCTTCTGCGATAAGTACTATGTCGTGAAACAGCGCAGATCACCAAAAGGCACTCAAGGACAAGAACCGGATTCGCTTTATATCGACGATCTCGGTGAACTGAGTACCCTGGCCATCGATAAAAATAAACGCAGCATTATCTTCTTTAATGTCTTCAACGGCCTGACCGTTAGCAAGAAAGATGATATCGATCAGCGCATCTACAACGGAGTCGTCTCCTATGGAACCCTGGTGAATATGTATGAAGATACCACCTATTACCAGTATATCTGGCAGGACCTGCTGGGCGAGCGCGCGCCTGGTTCACTCTCAACTACCATCCTCGACTTTCTGACTCTGCTGCACTTTATGCGCTATGAAAAAAACAGGCCCGACCGTTTTAAGCTTGATCCTTATAGCCGCATTATTGGGAATGATTCGATCGGCAAATGCGCCATATTCCCCCACGTGAACGGCAGGACGCGCTTTAACTCCCTGGCCTTTCTGACCCTGGTGCGTTCGGTTTTACAAACCCAACGTTAGCATTATGAAAGGGAAAAGCCGACATGGTTGCACCAACACCGCCACGCTCCGACCAGCCAGATCTCTCTTTCGCCGAGATCATGGGGCGTCTCTTTGAACTTGGGTTCAACACTGGTCTCCTGACCGCTATCGCACAGCGCACGGATCTGACCCACCACTTTGGTACGCTCTATGAAAATGATCTCAGTCACCTGCAGTTACCTCCCCTGATCGAGGCTGCACAGCGATTTACCAGGCCAATCAGCAGCTTTGACAGGGATATGCTGCAACAATGGGTCCACTTTCTCCTGCTCAAAGGCTACCTGGCGGGGAGCAGTTTCCTGGTGGAGTTCCTGCAAACCATCTGCCAGGGGAAAGACTGGGAAGGAGAAATCGTGTACTTACAGTGCAGCGTGACTGGTAAAAACAGTCTTGGCATACATCCTTCGCCTGGCATCGCCCAAACCGTCGAAGCGCTTATGGCCCAATTCACGCATGCCAGTCAGCACGAGGTCATCCTGAATGCCCAGGAACTGGCACACTACCAGGGAAAAGGGGAATTTCTGAACGCTGATACGCTCCTTCTCCTACGAGACCCCAACGGTTGGCGCTTGCTCTGCGTTGACCTCTCGGTCTTTGGACTGCGAACGCTAAGCGATACGCATGATTTGAGCCGTGTGAGTTCCTTGAGGAGTATGCTGCTCAGTGAAATGCGCTATCTCCGTTCACGCAGCATCTTTACCAACCTGAGCATCGATACGAATGACGATGCGACCGCGCACGAACTTCTTTCCCGTCAACTCAAGCAGTATTTTACTGCCTTTAAGCGCCGTGACAAAGAGACCGCCAAATTTATCCAGGCCGCCAGCTATACCTCTAGTTTCTACCATTTTTTGCTCCAGAAGCAGATCCTCGCATCCAATACGCCTCTCAGCTTTCATGTGGTCGGCTACACTGATCGCGCCATGAACGCTATGACGCTCAAACGCGCGCAATTGCCGTTGCTGAAAACCTGCGCTGCTATCTATCAGCAGCACCATTCTGACGAAGAAATTGACGAGGCGCGTCATGAGGTGATCGGTACGATTGAGCGCGCCGCCAATCGAAGTTTTCAGCGCGTGGGAGAGCAACAGTTCGCAACCAGCCTGCTCAAGCTGGCTGAGCAGGGCGATCAACTGTCCGTGCTGGATCATACCGAAACACTCGATCATTTCGTGAACACGGTTGCTCCACTCGATCCAACGCTGCTCTCGTCCGCGATTCGTGAACACCTACCTGCTGATACGCACGCTGATGCTTCAATCCGCGATATTCATCGGGCCCTGGTCTACCAGGAACTCGCCAGCCCCGATCTCTATCTCTTCCTCACCGGCCATCCAGGCATCGGAAAAACTACCGCAATTGCCCGGTTTCTGCAAGAGCGAGCGCGCCAGGGCGAAGGCTTTCTCTTTCTTTATATCAGTCCACGTAAGCAGGTGAACCTTGATATCTTTGAGAAATTCCGTGAAGCCCCAGGCTGCCTCAACTTCTTTGGTCTGACGACGAACTCCTTAGCCATCCGTAATAACCACCCTCGTCCAACCGTCCATTACTTCTCCGACCTCTGCCAGGATACCTTTCAGGCTAATGGGGTTACCTTTTTGCCTGCAGAGCAAGTGGAAACGACACGATTCAAAGATTCACTGCGACAACTGGAAGAAATTCAGGAAAACCTGCTCATTGATAAGGGCGAACAGGTGAGTGGTGTACTGAAAAGCCTCTGCAGTGGGCTGGCCGCGAGTCTCACAGATACCTTTCCTGCTGCCCGCACCCTTTCTAACGCGCAACCGCGCCCACTTTCCATCGTGGCAACCGTAGCGATCCAATCGCTCAAGCGCACCGCCACCGGAAAGAACACCCTACATCACCTGGACAGCATCTTCAAGTCGGCTACTGCCAATGGGAGGATTTTGCCAGCAAACATGCGGCAAATCAGCCAGCGTATTCGCCATTTCTTTGTGATGATTGATGAAGTGACCGGCGACGAGGGTGGTGCAGAATTCCTGGATGGAATTCACACGTTCATCCATAAATACCAGCTTGCCTCCTATGGCATCAACACCAAGATTATTGTCGCCGACGCCTCGATTGTGGATACTGACGTCATCAAGTCGCACCTGGAACACTCCGGCTACGAACCGAACAAGATCTACTTCCGCCGGGTCGATTCGCAGCAACCAACCTTCCCCTTGACCCGTGATGAAATACGCTTCAAACGCTGCAAAAGCGTCGTCATTAACGCCAATGCCTATCCTGCCAGTTCCCTGCGTGTGAACTACCGGATTCTGACAGATATCTTTCGCTACGAAGAAGAGCGCTACCTTGAGCGCTACAAAATCGTACGAGACAAGCAACAACAACTGCTGGTCGAGGATATTACCGCGTTGATGGAGCGTTCGCCTGAAGGTCAGATCCTGGTCTACATTCAGGATAAGCAGCGCCTGGCTGAACTGATCACTACGATTACCCAACGCAGGGGCGAGTTTGTGCGCGGCACACACTACCAGGAAATTCATGCGAACATCTCAGAAAAACACAAACGGGAAATTCAGGAGTCACAAGACCGCGTCCAAGTCATCTTCATGACCGCTTCCGCCAGCCGCGGCCTCTCGTTCAAACGCGCGAAACATATCCTGGTCGACATTCCCCACTTTGCCATTGAACAAAATTTGATGGAGATCCTCCAGGTGATCTATCGGGGGCGCGGCGGCGATTTCGATCAGGACGAGAAAACGCTGACCTTCTATTTGGCCGATCGCATCGCCTACCCTGAGCAGGCCGATCGTGAATTAGCCCTCAAAGAAAGTTTGCTGCATCTGCTCAATGTGATGCTCATTCTCAAAACGGCCATCATGACCCGCATCGAAGGCAGTGGCCAGCTTGGCCTCAATCAGCGTTTCCGTATGATCCCCATTGGCGGCAAATCTGTCCTCTCGGCAGGCGAAACTTTCTCCAAACGCCTGAGCGATTTGCTGAAAGAACTACAAACCCTCGCCAATCAGACCTGGTCCAACAAAAGAATCCTGAATTTTATGATCAACAGTCTGCGTTTTATTCTCTCCCAAAGCCATATTCAACTGGTGAGAACAACCAATGACCGGGGACCGTATCTCCAGTCCCCTCGCTCCTACCTGGAGCAGCTGCCAACCTTCGCTACTGACTTCTCACTAGCAGCGCAACGGGGCTTCGATCACCTCTTGAAGCTTCCGCTGCTGGAATCGGCTTATCTGTCTGGAGGATTGCTGGTCGTCCCGATTATTCACAAATCCATGCGGGAACTTTATCGCGCTTCGATTGAAGAAGCGTTGAAACGCCCGCGTCCAGAGGATTTGCCAGATTTGCTGACCTGCATGGAACTGATCAGTCGCGATACCAATTACCCGGAGAGCCTTCGCGCTTCATTGAGTGACGCTATCCTCCTGGTGAAAGAACTCCAGAAGCTTTCTGATACGAAAAGCGCTTCCTATGAACAGGAAAGCCAGCACGAGGACCAGCACTACGCTTTCCCACTGTTCACCTTTCTTTCCTATCAACACCTGCAAACCTACTTTGAGACCGAGGCAGAAGCCGAAGAGCAGGCTCCTATCCCTTTTAGAGAACTGCTCCGCTTATACATCAGCGCTCTCTATCCAGCAGATGGATTCCTACCCATTGGGCGCGCGTATAAAACCTTTCCTTTTGTAGCCTTCCGCAGTTTTCAACTGGGAGAGACACGCCAGCGATCATTCACCGAGAAATATCTCTTCACCTCTCCGGAATTGAATATTATCAACATGTTGCTCTCGGGGAAATAGGATAAAATGATCACTCTATAAAACAAAAGGTTAGGGAGCACCAGGGACGTTTCAAAAGAGTTGTTGTTGCCATCTCGTATGTACTTGCAACGCGTAGCTCGTTCCTCATTCGCCTGCTTCCACACCGCGAGAAGAAGGACAATGTGTTCTTGTTCACAATAGGCGATGACTATTTCATCGATGAGCTCCCCACCATTGTCGGTATCAATCCCGAGGATCGGAAAAGGAAAGAGCGTGCGTGCACGTTGGATGGCTGCCAGAACTGTCTCCTGACTGCGATAGAGGGGCGGAAGGCATTCTGTCCAGCCAGTCGCTACATCTGTGAAGGTTAGGTGTAGACAAAGCCTCCTTCTCTGTCCGTGTCACAATGAGCCACCAGATCCGCTTCGAGAAAGCCAGATTGGGTCTCATTTCACTGCTGGAAGGTATGGATGGGGATCTGCTGTTTGAGCAGGGACCCGGCTTTCGTGGTCGAGAGGCCACGCCGGCTGGTTTTGCGTTCGGAGCGCAGCAGGCGATCGGCGGTGGCGGCGCTCATCGAGAGCAGTTGGCTCCGCATCTCCTTGGTGAGCTGAAGATGCCCATGTTGCTCTAAGGAGTCGATCAGGGTGAGCAAGAACGGGATCAAGCATTTGGCGCAGATGCGATTGGCGGCATTCCAGGCCAGGAACAGCGCGTGTTGGACTTCTGGCCCGTAATGGCTCGGACGCGTGTACACAGGCGCGTGCAGCACGTCCTCCGCATGGTTGAGCAGCCACATCCCATATCGGCGATGATAGCCTGTTGCTTGGGCAAAGGCATCCAGCAGCACGCGTTTCTGGGCAGGCGATGCCTCGCGATACTGCGGGGCGAGCTGCTTGAGCAATACACGTCTGCTCCCACGTTTGCCTCCCCTAAAATAGTCCGATGCGAAACCGTTCTACCAAAGCGACAGCAACACCGCCAGGTGCCTCATGAAAAATCTGCCGAAGTCGGCACATGATAGCAACTTCACTTCGTTTTGCAAAGGAACATGAGCGAAGAGGCAATCTTATTGCAGAGTTGGAAAATACTTCGATCGTAGGTGGTTTTGTGAAGAGTCCAAAAGCAGATTTTCGTGAGGCAATGCGGTCACGCTGCTGTATACACTATACCTTCTCTCCTCATCTTTAGCAATGTTTTCTAGGAAATAAGTTCTAGCCATCCACATTTACGTTCTGCCTAAGAACAGATATACTAAGGGGCGGGGCAGCGATGTATTTCTTGCATGAAGCACAAACTCAAAAAGTAGACTACTAACGCACTCAGTGCGAAATGAGCAAACGAAGGAGAGTATGCAATGGCCGGACCTGATTTTGATTCGATCAAACACCTCAATCCCTACAATGTGGAGTACTGGGAAGCGCGAGAGCTGATGCTGCTTCTCGGCTACGGAAACAAGTGGCAGAACTTTGTCGACGTGATCAAAAAGGCGATGATCTCCTGTGAGACGACCGGTAACATTGTCACCGACCATTCCGATTTCCCTGAATCGGATGAGAATAAAGTAGCAAGCGGATGCGAGGCTTGATCGAGATAACGTAAATGACGCGTGATGCACCATGAGCAACACCAGGTTCTATGTCTATGTGTACGCCTACCCAGACGGCCGGGTCTTCTATGTCGGTAAAGGGACGGGAGATCGCATTGGCGTGCATGAGACCGAAGCACGAGTTGGCGTACAGTCACAAAAGTGTGAGATCATCCGAGAGATTTGGGCCCGTGGCCAACAGGTTACCAAGGTCAAGCTAGCCTTCTTTGATGATGAAATCGAAGCGCTGAAGTACGAAGCATCGCTGATTTCTTCTCTGGATGGCCTGGCTAACATAGCTCATGGCCGAAAAAGGATTAAGGATATACTGCTTCTGCAAGAAGATGCCACATACTTTGGGGCCTCTATCCGCCAGGTGGATGAGCATGGCGAGGAATTCTACAGCGCACGTGAGACCTGTGATTTCTTTGGCTATATCTCCTGGAAGGCCTTCAACCAGGCACTTTCACGAGCAAAAGTGGCGATGAAAAAACAGGGAGCCGACTCCACTAGGCACTTTGCACCCTCCTTTAAAGTGAGCCGCACCGGACGCGGACAGAGAACAAAACGGTGCATCGACGACTATCGACTCTCCAGGACGGCATTTCTGATGGTCACCATAAACGCCGATCCGACCAACATAGTCGTCTCTATAGGGCAAGCATACATTGCAGTCCAGGCAGCACGACACCCCGCTTCACCTTCTCCCTCAGATTTCGACGGACTTCCAGACGGCCTCGGTGGTTGGTCTAAAAGATTTGGGGCTGTCAAGGAACTAGACTACTATTCCTTGCTAGGCAAGATACCTCAGAAGCATAAAAACCACTGAGCTGGAGCGCCAGTGCATGCTGATATCGAGTGGCCAGTTGGCTCGAGACACGCCAGCGCTTCCGGTAATGATGATACTTCTGCGCACCAACGCGATCATTGGCAGCCGGGCCAAACGCGGCGTCCAGGATTACTATCTTTCCAGGCTGGCCTGCTATTTGATTGCCATGAACGGTGATTCGCGCAAGCCGGAAATCGCTGCCGCGCAGAACTACTTCGCCGTGACGACCCGCGCTCATGAGATGCACCAACTGCGCCAGGAACGCGAGGCCCGCATCCAGATCCGACTGGAGGTGGCCGAGGGGAATAAGCAGTTGAGCGAGGCAGCGGCGGAGGCGGGTGTGCGCTCTTAGATGTTTGGGGTCTTCCACGATGCGGGCTACCTGGGGTAGTATACCCTCGACGCGGAAAACATCCGCCTCTATAAGGGGATTCCCGAAAGGGGCGAGATTTTAGACTACATGGGCCGCGAAGAATTAGCGGCCAATCTCTTCAGGATCACGCAGACGGAAGGACGGCTTCGCCGGGAACACATTGCCGGCGAGGATGCAGCCATGCAAGCGCATTATCGCGTTGGCCGCGAGGTTCGAGACACCCTCAAGCGATTGGGGGCGACCATGCCAGAAGACCTTCCTACAGCCGAGTCCATTCGTGGGGAGCTTGAACGACAGCGCCGCGCCAGGCAGAAGATTCAGAGTCAGCAACAAAAGGACCAGGATACCTTATTCTAGCGTTTCATTCCTGAAGCGCCCAGCTTTGCTCTCCAGAATTCACTCGCACAATGCTTGTGCAAGTGAATTGCATTACTTGAGTACGCTGTAGCGTACGCTGCACCCAGGTAGGAGCGCGAAATCCGTGCTCGTTTAACAGCATGTCTGGGATTGCCACACGCGAAAAGCCAGCGCAACATCAGCCCACTTTGTGACCAGAAGTGCGCAGGAGCCAACACGGGATCAGGATCGTGTGCGGCTGGTCCCGTAGATGCCCGATGGGCCGCGGTCGGCATCGGCGTAGCGAGAGCCCGACCACGCCCCCCTGGGCGCGAGCGCCTCGAGCCGCTGCAAGTCATCTGGGGAGAGGGTGATCCCGCAGGCAGCGACATTCTGCTCCAGGTTCACCCGCCGCTTCGTGCCAGGAATGGGCACGACATCCTCCCCTTGCGCCAGCAGCCAGGCCAGGGCTAACTGCCCTGCCGTGACGTGCTTCTCTTCGGCCAGGCGGCGCACCTCGGCCACGAGCTCCAGATTGCGCTGGAAGTGCTCTCCCTGGAAGCGTGGGTTGGTGCGACGGAAATCGTCCGGGGCGAAATCGTCAGGGCTGGTAATCTGCCCCGTGAGAAACCCGCGTCCCAACGGGCTATAGGGCACGATCCCAATTCCTAGCCGACGCGCAGCGGGCAACACCGCATCTTCGAGGTCGCGCGTCCACAACGACCATTCGCTTTGCAGCGCCGCGATCGGGTGGGTGGCCGCCGCCCGCTCCAGGCTATCGACGCTGGCCTCGGAGAGCCCCAGGTAGCGCACCTTCCCGGCCTGGACGAGTTCTGCCATCGCCCCCACGGTGTCTTCAATCGGGACATCGGGGTCGACGCGGTGCTGGTAGTACAGGTCGATGTACTCGACGCCCAGGCGCACAAGCGACGCATCGCAACAAGCTTTGACGTAGGCCGGGCGGCCACTCGTGCGCAGGCTCCCATCATCAGCCATCAAGCCGAATTTGGTCGCGAGGATGACCTTGTCCCGCCGAGTAGCGATGGCGCGTCCAACCAGGCGTTCGTTGTGCCCATCGCCATACACGTTAGCCGTATCAAGGAAGCACATACCCAGCTCAATGGCCCGATAGATGGTGGCGATGGACTCCTGCTCATCTGCCGGTCCATACGACTGTGACATCCCCATGCACCCCAGACCCAGGGCTGAGACGACCAGGCCCTGTTGGCCAAGCGCACGGGTGGGGATCATAGCGTCCAACATGGTAAGCTCCTCTCCCGATCACTCGCTGAAAAAGTTACGGTGCAGGCAGCACCGAGGCGTAACGAATTTCGAGCATCAGTACGCCGGTCTCAGTACGCCACGGCCCGTGCACCATGCCAGGCGGGCGACAGGCATACATCCCCTGTCGAAAGGTTTGCCCGAGATGCAGGTCGGTCAGGTCACCCTCAAGGATGAACACCTCTTCCCAGTAATCATGCACGGCGGGGCCATTGGGGGACGTATCTGTGCCAGGTTCATAGCGGGTTAAGCCGGTGTACGATTTCGTCGCAGGATCGTTCGAAAGCACCTGTTGCCAGATACCAGTGACCTTGCCACCGGCGGGAAGCCATTGCGCGTTGGGAGCGTGAAACTCGTACTCAGGTTTGGGCATACGTCGCTCACTTTCACACACTGGAACACAACAAGACCCCATTGGGCGCATTCTATCGCGCATCAGTATACAATGTTTTGAAGGCAATGCGCTTATTGGGAACAGGACGTGCGTGTGTCCATTACCGAAAAGCCCAAACAGGCAAGCAATGTGTTATGATCAACGAAGGTTGTTTTTGAATAGTTCCCCCACCCATCATGAAGATGGTGAGGTCGGTCTGAGAAAGGAGAACCCCCCATGTCGCGCTTTGTTTTTGCGGGTGAGAGCGATGATTACCGGCGGCGCAGGGAAGAGCTGCTCGCCGCGGAGATCGCGCTGAAGGACCAGGTGGAGCGCGTGGCGGAGATGCGTCGTGCTTTGCCACCTGGGAGGCGCGTCCCGGACTATGTTTTTCGCGAAGGGGCACCCGATCTCGGCCAGAATGACCCGGTAGACGTGGCCGATGTGGCGCTCGCCGACCTCTTTACCGACGGACACGACACGCTGATCGCTGATTTTGAGCCGCTTGACGCCTATCGACTCCCATTAGAGCGTCTTGGCTATCTCTTTCGCTCCGACAATCCGGAGCGAACAAAACGCTATTTCCGTGAGACCCCTGGGCAGCGACGCGTGCATATCCATGTTCGGCGAGCAGGGAGTTTCAGTGAACAGTTCGCGCTGCTTTTTCGTGATTATGTGCGGATGCACCCGGATGTTGCTTCCCAATACGCGCAGTTGAAAATCGGACTGGCACAGCAGTATGCTCTGGTCGAGGATCGAGTTGCCTATACGGAGGCGAAGAGTCCCTTTATCTGGAAGGTCATTGCTCAAGCTGACGAATGGGCTCAACAGACGGGGTGGCTTCCTGGTCCTTCTGACGTCTAAGCTCTTTGTTGATGCAAACTCCCATGTTGTAGAGGCGCATGACTTGCTGCGCGCCTCTACAACTCGCTATTGCACTCCGGTTAAAAGTGCTGAGGTCTACTCAGCTTGCTAAAGTATAACGGACTGGGGACATGAACGATCTTGACGAACTCCTGGCCATCATTGCCCAACGTTATGGTCTCTCATTGGGTCAGGCGCGTCAGCTGGACGGTGGCGATGAGTGCTTGGTCTGGAGCGTTCCTTCCCATCAGGGTCCCCTTGTTGTGCGAAGGAGCCCATGCTGGCGCTCTCCCGAACGACTTGCTTGGACACATCGTCTGATGCTCTCACTTCAGGCTGTGCTTCCTCAGGTGATCGCTGCAATGCCCACGGGATGCGCAACAAGGTGAGAGAAGCCCGCCTTTCGACGTAGAATCTTTAGCAGGCCGTGATGGATGGGTGTGCCCTGGCTCTGATTTCGCCAGAGGAAGATACGAGCTGGAAGATCTGGAGGAATTCATGCATCGTCTCCACGCTCTTGTGAGTTGGCCGAACCGGCACCGCGTTGGCTGTCTGCTCTTGCTGCTGATGTACCTGGCACTTTGCCTGATGAACCCTGTGGCCTTTTCTCTCACCCACCTCTCGGCTCTCACCTGCGGGAACCTCGATAGTGGCGACGTAGAGATAGAGAGTCCACTGTCCGTCCAAAAGCAAGCAGCACGCTGTCTCGTCCAAGCTCACCAGCAGTGCCAGCCAGCTACCCTACATGTCAATTTCCATGGGGTTGATACCTTCGCACAGGTTACTCTGGCAACCGCCAACGCCTTTGGCGGCTGTCAGCTCACCACCGATGGGCCATCCCGCTTCGTCATCCTGGATGTCTTGAACAGCTTGTTTCCCCTCAACGTGCTGTTTCCTGAGGAAGAGACCTGCCAACGCCTGAGCTTGCAGCCGACCGGGCTGTATCTCCAAGGCTGTGAGTTCAGGGGGCATATCTATGAGTCCTGGCAGTTTCTCCGCTGGGCCAACCCCTGATGGCCCCTCATCTCACCTCCTGACACCAGTCATCTCATCGGCACACAGGTCTCTCTACCCCTCGCTGCGCCTCTGGAGAACTCCTCATGCCATGTTCATTTCACTATGAACTCGCCAACAACCTCATTGCGCCCGCTCGTGGGCACTGCGAGTGTTCGACGGGAGCACGCTCTTTCGCTACAACGACCGATCTGTTGCTCTTTTTCCCTATGTGGCAGGAGCACCATTTGACCATGAGAATCCCAAGCTTCGCCAGGAGGCAGCTACGTTTTTGGCACGTTTGCATGCCACTCTGTTGAACCGTGCGCCAGACTCGGCGGGTCTCCAACGCCATCTTCTCATCGGCGCTCCGCCTCTTCCACCTGCACCAGACCCCGACTCACTGATTGATCTTGAACTCGACATCTGGCACACGACCGTTTTGCAGAAGTCTGCTTCTTTCAGCACCGGTCTCATTCATTCCCTTTATCCGGTGGCGATTGCGTCAGGAATTGCGCCGTCATTTCGCACTGGTGGCTCATGGTCTGCCTGGCGAACCTGAGTATGCTGCGAGGCAGTTACGCGCTTTTGAGCGGCTACGAGACTGCCACGTCTCCTTCGCCTAAGAACCAATCACCATTCGAATATCCATATCTTGCTGTGATGAGAGGCCATCTGTCAGCGCCACCGCCGGGATCGGTACACTATCCGTCCGTAGCTCTAATCGTCACGGTACCAGAGGCACGAGCACTCAGCAAGCGTTTCCAGTGGAGGCGGTGAGAGAACCGTCCACCTCCTCCCGATCGTCGGCAGGGCTGTTGTTTCCACTGAGGGCAGGGATAGCTTCGAGAGAACCGTCGCCTGCTGACAATGCCACCAGGTCCCATCCTGATCTTCAGTCCAGCCGTTGAAGCGTAGCAGGTAGTTCGACAAGGCTCCCAATGTGTACAGTCGTTCCCGTCTGAGGGAGTGGCGAGTCCCCGACCAGCGCTGCACGTGCGCCCACCTGCGTCGCCCACCGGGTGGCGCGAGGACTGTCATCGACCACCAGCGCCTCCGCGGCCGCGATCCCGAGATCAGCGAAGATGCGCTCGTAGTACTCGGGCCCCACTTTCAGTGTATCGATCAAATCCGGGCCATACAGGCGACCGAAGCAGTCACGCACCCCCATGGCCTGCAGGTAGCCCTCCAGATCGAGTGAGGACTCGCCAGAGGCCGTATGGAGCATGTAGCCCTGGCGGCGCAACGCGCGGATGGTGTCTCCCACACCGGGAAAAGCCGCCTGGACGCGGCGGGTAATAAAGGCTGCGGCATGACGAGCAAGGTATAGGCATTCCTCATCGGGTGGGGTCTCAAACCCCACCAACTCGCACATGCCCCCCAACCACTCGACCTGGTAGTCGCGATCAAAGCTGCGGTAATCGGCAGCCGCCTGGACTCGCCTTCGCCAGGCATCTGGCTCGAACAGGCGATCAGTGACCACCCGATTGGCACGGGACCACGCTTCAGGTGAGCCACCGAGCAGCGGGACGAAATACTCGCCGACAAACCGTTGCCACAGCAAGGCACGCACATTGTTGTCGTTCATGACACCGCCATCGCCGAGGAAGATGATGGGTCGAGCTGTCACAGTTTTCTCCCGCCCTCTCTCTCACTCCGTGTTGGTGCGCAAGAGGATTTGTGGTGTAGGGTATTGGGAACCTTTTGCCCTCCTTCGGGTGTACTATTACTACAGAAGGAGGATATGCGTGACGACTTGCGAGGCTGACCTCATCAGGCATGCCGCTTGTGGAGACCAGGAGGCCTTTCGGCAGCTCTGGGAGGCTCATCATGCCGCCGCGATGGCAGCAGCACTGCGTTTGCGCGCTGGCGGAAGAGATCACCCAGGGAGCGTTTCTGCTGGCCTGGCGCGCTTCCTGCTCATCGGCATAGGGCTGCTGGCAGTGGTTGCGCTCATCGTCTGCTGGATGCACCGCCTTCCCCTCGTTGGAGCACCGCTCGCCCTGGCTCAGCGCAACCGGGCACCCCGGGGCAGACGATGGGGCGAACCGTCCCTCGATGAACGCATTGAGCGCGTCTGTGGGACAGGCGTAGAGGAGAGGCGAGAACCGCTTGACGCTCGTCGGGTGAGGAGGAGCAAGGATACAGAAAGGATCAGCAGATGAAAGTGCAACGAGTCATTCGCCCGGTCGGCAGATGGCTGACACGTCACCGCAGGGGCGGCTCCTGCGGGAAGGGAACCGAAGCACGCACGAAACAGAGTGGGAACTTCAATCGCTTCACCGATCGGGCCCGCAGGGTCATGCAGCTTGCCCAGGAAGAGGCGCAGCGTCTCCAGCACAACTCCATCGGCACCGAGCATCTCCTACTTGGCTTGCTTCGTGAGAGGGAAGGCGTGGCCGGCAAGGTGCTCACGAGCATGGGGGTTGATCTCGACCAGGCGCGTCAGGCCGTCGAAGGCATTGTTGATCGTGGAGATCACCTTGTGTCTGGCGAAATACGCCTGACCCCACGAGCGAAGAAAGTGGTGGAGCTTGCCGTCGATGAAGCGCGGCGCCTCCACCACTCCTATCTCGGCACCGAACACCTCCTCCTGGGATTGCTCCGGGAGAGCCAAGGCATAGGGGCAGGAGTGCTGAAAAGCTTTGGCTTCAGCTTGCAGGAGGTGCTAGCGAACGTCATCCAGGTTCTCAATGAACAGGGGAAGCCCAAGCTGGTGTGCTCCTTTTGCGGCAAGCAGCAAGACCAGGTGCAGCGCCTGGTTGCCGGACCCGGAGAGGTCTCTATCTGCGACGAATGCGTCGCGGCCCTGAGCCGCGGCTCCGAAGCACCCCAGGAAGAGCAAGGGATGCCTTGCTCGTTCTGTGGGAAACACCAGCAGCAGGTGTCCTACCTGGCCATCGGCCCCCACGGGGTGAACATCTGTAACGCATGCCTTGCGCTTTGTCGAGAGATTATCGCAGAGGAGGGGCCGCACTAGGCTTAGCGGTAGTTTGTGGACTTCGGGTCAAGCAGAACTATAGAGACAAATGGCATGCCCCCGCTCAAGCCAACCCAACAGGAGTTGCACGGCAGGAGGTGGGGGCAATGGCGACCAACCGCTCCAATAGCGCCTGAGCATGATCCAGGGTTCCAACCAGCCTCGCACCGCTCGCAGTGCCGCTGGCCAGGACACCTGTGGACGAATTGCTTTTCCCTCGCTGATTTTTTTCCCCCGTTCCCGCTGCCTCAGCAGGACCACTGCTGTGGAGGGGAGCTGCTGGCTCAGATGGTTCTCGAGCCTCTTCTGCGGCGGGAGCCTCGGGGTGAGAGGCATGATACCAGCAAAACGAGAACGCACACCAGACTAACTGCCAGTGCCGCCGGATGGCCGTGTCGCTTCTCACCTGGTACTGTGACCACCCCAGGGCATGTTTGACGTGTTTGTAGCTCTGCTCCACCCACATGCGCAGCCCGTACACCCTGATCACCTCTTCCAAGCTAGCTGGAGGGAACGGCGGGTCGGTTCCAGGGCGCTCGGTTGGCGCAGGCAGGTTGGTCACCAGGTACCAGGTGGAGGTGTCGGGCAGCGTCTGTGGATCGGTGGTGACCACGATGGCGCGCTCTTGCTTGTCTGGCCCATAGGGCCCAGCCACGATCTCCACCGCCCACCAGTCCTGCGTGCTGCCATCACGAAACGTCCTGGGAATGCGCATCCACTGGCCTGGCTGCTCCTCACTCACCCATCCAGCCTCTCGTGCCACCTCTTGCAACGAGCCCGCCACGTCCTCGGGATGCCACCAGGCATGCGACGGGTTGAGCGCCATCACATAGGGCCCCGAGAGCTTGCGCAGCCCGCCTCTCAAGCCGCGATCCTCTCCTGAGATGCAGTCAGCCACCACCGCCCGGAAAGGCCATCCTTGCTGGATCGCCTGTTGGACGAGCTGCAAGGCGATTTTGAGCTTGGTGCGAAAGTCAGGATCGTCCTTGCCTTTGGCAAAGTAGCTCTCCGGAGTGTACGGCTCGATCTCCAGTGGGTAATACACCCGCTCATCGGCCCACAGGCTGGTGACGGAAACCACCCCGTTGTCGATCTTGCCCAGCTTCCCCAGATATTGACGCGCCACATGAGCCGTCTTGTGACCATCCTTGCGATCTCCCGTCTCATCAATCACCAGGACTCCCTGAGCTGTGGGAGCCGTCATTGGGTCCTCGCGCAGCAGTTTGAGCCGCTCCGCTTGTACCTTACGCTCATCCCAATCCGACTCCGAGAGAAACCATTGCAGCGTCTGGGCTCGCGGCAACTGTGCTCCTACCACCGGCTCGGTGTTGACCAATCCGGTGAGCGTCTTGTGTCGTTCGCTTGGCAGAAGGAGACCCTCCACATAGCGTCGAAATCCTTCACGCTGATTACTCTTGCCAAACAAGGGATCAAATTGTCTCACATACTCTTCCAATGGTGCTGGGGCTCTTGCTACTTCGATGCGTTTTGTCATCTGCTTCTCTGCCTCCTCTGTCCTCATGCTACCACACTTTCCCCTTGTCAACAAACTATCGGTAGTGCAGCGTTCCTCATTGGTGATAAACTATAGAGAGGAGAACAAGCCAAAAGGAGGAGCAGAGAGATGCCCAAGCAGGTGAAAGCGCGAGCGGCGCAAGATACGAAGGAAGAACGCCTGGTGCGCAGGCTGGCCGGGAGCCATCACGCTCCCGCTGATTGGAAAGTTCATGCTCAGATGGTGGTGGAAAGCTGGGCAGGCAAGACGCCCAACGAGATCGCCGCCGAACTGGGTTGCCATGCACAAACGGTGCGCAACCACCTGAAGCGGTTCACGCGCGAAGGGGTCGCTGGCCTGGGGATGCGGCCTGGATCAGGGCGCAAGCCCAGGTTGACGGAACAGGAGCGCAGCCGGATACTCGCCCTGGTCAAGCAAGCGCCGCCTGGGCACCTGGAGACGCAAGCCGATGGGACGATGGTGGCCCGAGACGAGGAGGGGTCAGCCCAGTGGACGCTCAATGCGCTGGCCCAGGCCGCCAAAGCAGCCGGGATCCGGGTCAAACGCAGCCAGATCCGGCGCATCTATCTGCGCGAAGGCGTGCGGTGGCGTCACACCCATAGTTGGGGCAACAGTTCCGATCCGGGGTTTGTCCCAAAAGGACAACGGTCGTCTGCCACTACACGCAGCCGCCCAAGGGGTCGACGACCGTCTGCACCGACGAACTCGGGCCAGTAGTTCCCCGCACCTTCCCGCCAGCGCCCGGCTGGTCTGCCAATGGGCACCGCATCAAAGCGCTCATGGATTACAGTCGTGGGCCCGAGAAAACCTGGGTCTATGGAGCGTTGCGTGTGCGCGATGGCAAGGAACTGACCCGGTGTGCTGCCTCACGCAACTCCAAGGGCTACATCGCTCTCCTGGCCGACATTGAGGCCGACAATCCAACGGGAGACCTCTACATCATCACCGATACTCTCTCCAGTCACAACAGTCTCGAGACACGCACCTGGCTAGAAGGGCATCCGCGCATCCATCACGTCTTCATTCCCGACTTTCGCGTGCTGGCTCAACCTGCAAGAGGGCTGGTGGCGCCTTTTCCGTCGCGATGCGCTGGCTGGCCAGAGCTTTGCCAACCCCGATGAGATTGAGCAGGCGACCCGCGTCGCCACGGCTCAGCTCAACCGGCGAGCCAATCCCTGGATCTGGGGTCGACCTCCCAAGGATCATCGCCACTATCGTCGCCTCTTTTCTTATCGCCTTTAAGGAACGCAGCAGTAGGTGAGCGGGAGGTCGATCTGGCAGGGCTCGGTGCGCAGCGTCATCGGGCGCTCCCCGATCAGCCGCTCATCAGGTGACCACCAGCGCAGGAGATACGTGCCTTTGGGGGCGAGCAACTCGAAGGCGCCATTCTCGTCGGTCAGGTATTGATCGATGGGCGTCCCAGCGGAGCCTTCCTGGATGAGATGTAGTTGAACGAGAGAAGACGCAGGTGGGACGATCCTCCCCTGGACCACGCAGCGATCCGGTGTGCGTAACCACTGGGGGCGACCGTTCTGGTAGGTCGGTTCAGGATGGCGGATGACCAGATCGACCCAGGGCTGGGGAAGCCCTCCCGTCTGTTGATAGCACGAGAACGGTTCCTCCCTCGAGAGCTCCCAGAGCCAGGCCGCCATCATCTTGAACAGGCCAGGCGGCGAGTACTTATAGGCGTGACCGTAGCCCACCCAGATCAGGACGCGGGCAGCGGGCTCCTTCTGGAGGGTGCGCTCGATGATGTGCTCGGCCATGCGCCGCTCGCGGTACTCCCCTGAATCGTCGGGGTGTTCCCCCATCCAGGCATCATCGGCCTCATCCATGTCGAAGGCGACGATGGGCAGGTGCAATGTCATGGCCGCACGCAGCAGGGCGGCCCGCTGTGGCTCAGCCGTGAACCAGCCATCGGTGGCCGGCGTCACGGTCTGCGACCGAACAGCCTGGTCGAGTCGTGCCTGGTCGTTCGTTTCCAGCGCCAGGTGGGTAATGCCCGCGTGCTTGAGCAGGGGCAGCACGCGAGCACCGAAGGCGCGGTGTTCTGACTGGTGGTGCTCTTCGCCCAGGATGACCAGCCGGTGCACTCGCACGAGCTGTTCCAGCAGGGCCGGAGCCTCTGCAACGGTGACGACTGGCCCAACAGCCTGTTGGGCGGCTTGCTCCTTTCAAGTGAACAGGGGCTGGGCCGTGCGTTGCTGGAGCAATAAACTGCGCCGGACGGCCTGCTCTGCCTCGGCAAAACGCCCGACGGCTTGCAGGGTATAGGCCAGGATATCGTAGGAGGCCGGATAGCGGTCATGCGCCAGCCCGCGCAGCAGGCGCAGCGCGCGCAGGTAATCTCCCTGCGCCTGGGCACGGATCGCCTCATGTGTCCCATCGGGAAGTTCGAAGATGCGTCGCATCCGTTCTCCTCGCAAATGCACCCTCGACTGCACAGCCTTTCCGGAAGATTCTGACGAGCCGGAGGGCGCATTTCTCCACCAGTGATTGTGCCTTTCTAGTGTATCATAGCAGCAGGGAGAGAGGGAAGAGATCGGTAACCTTTACCTCTGTTTTTGGCACTTCTCTAGTAGAAGATCCGTTTTTTGAAGAGACTGAGGCTATGAGAGTAATATCTGAACTGGTCGAGGCTGCGCAGGCTGGCGACAGCGAGGCCTACGCTGCCCTGATAGAGCGTTTCCAGCCAATGGCTTACGCTCTCGCTCACCGCGCTCTAGGAGATCATCACCTGGCTCAGGACGTCGTCCAGGAGGCTGCGATTGAGGCTTTTATGCACCTTTCCCAGTTGAAGGAACCGGATGCATTCCCTGGATGGTTTCGCAAGATTGTCTTCCGTCAGTGTACGCGTGCGCTCAGGCGGGCGACCTTGCCATGGATCTCACTCGAAGTGGTCAGCGGGAGCTTGCTAACAGAGAACAATCCTGAAGAGGTAGCCGTGCAGGAAGAAGTCCAGGCAACTGTGCGCAGGGCTGTTGCAGCGCTGCCGAAGCCAGAGCGGCTCGTGACGGTGCTGTTCTATGGCTGTCGCTACTCCTACACCGAAGTGAGCGCATACCTCAAGATCAAGCTTCCAACGGTCAAAAAGCGTCTGCACTCGGCCCGACAGAAGCTCAAAGTGCAGTTACAGGCCGCCCTGTTCGACGCGAGTGAGCGCGCGCCTCGTGCGAGCGATGGTGCGGAGGGTGCGGAGATCGGTCTGGTACGATGGTGGAGTTGGCTGATCCCGTGGGTGAAGGGCATGCGAGCTTTCTGGCAAACGAGGAGCAGTCTCGGCTAAGGACGAAACGATTCTTATACTTAGTTTGGAGACAATGCGATGAGCGATGAATTTGACTCGACGCGTGAGTTGCAGGAACAGGCCGTGCGGTTGGGTGACCGCGACTGGCGCATGGTTATGGAAGCGGCGACCGCCTTAGCGCACGCAGGACAGGCGGGCCTGGCTGCTGTGCTCTGGGGTCTCTCCCACCCGAACGCGCGCGTGCGGCGGGGATGCGCCGGTTTTCTGGACCATCACGCGACCGATGCGTGCATTCCTCAGCTGCGGTGGGTGGCGCTGCATGACCCGGCATCCAAGGTCCGCCGTGTGGCGGTCCATTCCGTGACCTGCCAGCAGTGCAAGCCCTCTCCGCTGACAGGGGATCTCGTCGGCCTGCTCGTCCAGGTGGCGCTGGAAGACCCCACCAGACGTGTGCGAGAGAAAGCCATCGGTGGACTGCGCTCTCAACCACGGGATGCCCGCGCTGTGGCGGCTCTGGAGCAGATCCTGCGCACTGAAACCGATGCACACTTGCGAAGCCAGGCTCACCATGCGCTCAAACACCAGGATCCGAACTACAAAGCGGCTATCGATGAAAAGGCCAGGGAGCAGGGGTTAGCTTTGGCCAGAGCCAGGAAGCAGCAGGAGTTGCTTCGGCAATCCCAGGGGAGTTGTGAGGAGCCCTGACGTCTTCGTGGCTCTTCGCTCCCATAAGCGTGATGTGCTCAGAGCGCCATCGGCAGATACCCCCCCGGTTGCTGGGACTGGGCCATCTCACGCGAGCGGCGCGATCTCCTTCGTCATCCATTGCCAGGCCGAGACGCGACGAAACCCGACGGAGGTGAACAGGCGCAGCGCCGGCGTCTCGGCCTGTTCCGTCTCAAGAAAGACGCCCGTTGCACCGCGCTCCTTCAACCGGTGCATGCCCGTGAGCAGCAGGGCGCGCCCGAGTCCGCGCTCCTGGTGCGTTGGGCGCGTCCCGATCACCCCGATCTCGCCGACGGTGTATTCGCCGCCGCTATCGGCCACCTCGGTGAGTTCACAGAGGCAAAACGCTACAAACGTTCCGGTGGCATCGACCGCGATCAGGTCCAGGTCGGGTTCGTAGGCG
>Ga0209648_10000593_pt1 | contig 27893 bp, 29 predicted proteins | sample GraSoi2013_115cm_FD_185830 | JGI IMG/M metagenome (GOLD analysis project Ga0209648, IMG submission 185830) | Grasslands soil microbial communities from the Angelo Coastal Reserve, California, USA - Sample 9_17_2013_115cm (SPAdes) (version 2) | ecosystem: Environmental > Terrestrial > Soil >...
CGCTCGACGATGCCGAAGCGGAGGCGATCTCGTCGCCAGACGTCCTCCTGATACCCGTCGGCGGTCGATCAGTGATCAACGCGGCGCAAGCGGCCCAGATGGTGCGGCAGCTCGAGCCTCGCTACGTAGTGCCCATGCACTACGCCATCCCGGGCCTGAAGCTGGAGCTCGACACGCTGGACCGCTTCCTCAAGGAGATGGCCATCACCGCGGCCGAGCCACAGCCCAAGCTCTCCCTGCAAGCCTCCTCAGGCGAGTACGACACAAAAGTGGTGGTCCTGGAGCCGAAAGTGGAACCGAAGTCGTAACTAGAGTCGTACTGGCAGCCGAATCGCCGTGTTCACCCACCCCGACGGCAACTGCGCCGGACTTATTCAGCCGCTGACCGCGACAACAACCGAACACCCCGAGGCAGGAGATTTCCCGCGATGACCGCATCAGCGCCGCCAACAGGCCACCAGCGGGCGGGCAGCATCTGGCCGCTGGTACACGCCGAACGCGCCGCCCTCGCCGAGGATCTCGCCGCCCTCGACGAGGCGCAGTGGGCGCATCCGTCGCTATGCGAGCGGTGGGTGATCGAGGACGTCGTCGCCCACCTCACCGCGGGGGCGAGCGTCGGCCGGCTCCGCTGGTTTGCCAGCGTGTTGGGTGCACGGTTCGACTTCGACCTGCACAACGATCGGCGTCTAGCCGAGCATCGCGGCGCAACACCCGCCGAGACCCTGGAGCGGTTTCGCCGTATCGTCACGAGCACCACGTCTGCCCCCGGGCCGACCGCCGCCTGGCTGGGTGAGATCGTCGTCCACGCTCAGGACATCCGCCGCCCTCTCGGGCTGGTCCGCATGCCCCAGATCGGGGCGGTCACCGAGGTCGCCCGCTTCTACGCCCGCCGGAACTTCACTGTGGCCGGGCGAACCGCCATCGAGGGTCTCCGGGTCGAGGCGACCGACGGTCCGTTCGCGACCGGCGCGGGCCCCCTCGTCAGCGGCACGACGCTTGCGTTGACGATGGCGATGGCGGGCCGCCGCGCCTACTGCGACGATCTCACGGGCCCGGGCGCCACTATCGTGCGCGCGCGTTGTTCCCCCGGCTGACCAGAAGGCGAGGAACGAAGCCTCGGCGGCGCTCAGGGCCAGCCGCTGTAGGGGACCATCCAACAGATCGCATCGGGTGGCAGTGGCGTCGCGATTGGTCCGCGCTAGAGCCCTAGGCAAGCCGATAACTGAATTCGACGCGGTGCGTGGTACCGGGGACGACAACCCCAGGTTTCCAGCTCATATCTGGTCGTCCTGGAGCCGAAAGTGGAGTCAAAGGTTTAAACAACGGCACCAACCCGGTAACATCTTTAAAACCGCCCTGGAGGTCTGAATGTCGAAGTACGTTTTCGTGACCGGGGGTGTCGTCTCCTCGTTGGGAAAGGGCATCACTGCGGCGTCGATCGGGAACATCCTGAAGGCCCGCCACCTCTCCGTCTCCCTTCAGAAGCTGGACCCGTATCTCAACGTCGACCCCGGCACGATGAGCCCCTACCAGCATGGTGAGGTGTTCGTCACCGACGATGGCGCTGAGACCGACCTGGACCTCGGGCACTACGAGCGGTTTGTCGACGAGAACCTGACCGTCGCGTCCAATGTGACCACGGGCAAGATCTACCAGGAGGTCATCGCCCGCGAGCGGCGCGGCGATTACCTCGGGGCCACCGTGCAGGTGATCCCCCACGTCACCAACGTGATCAAGGAGAAGATCCTCCGCGCGTCCCGCGATCCCCAGGCCGACGTCGTGGTAGTCGAGGTGGGGGGGACTGTCGGAGACATCGAGAGCCTCCCGTTCCTGGAAGCGATCCGCCAGCTCAAGAACGACCTCGGACGCCAGAACGTGTTCTACGTGCACTGCTCGCTCGTGCCGGTGGTGCACGGGCATGAGATGAAGACAAAACCCACCCAGCACTCGGTCCAGGCGCTTCGCGCGATCGGAATTCAGCCGGACGCGATCATCTGCCGCTCCGAGGTTGCGATCGACGCCGACCTCAAGGAGAAGATCGCGCTCTTCACCGACGTGCCTCGCGAGGCGGTCGTCTCGGTACCGGACGTCGACTCCATCTACGAAGTCCCGCTGATGCTCGAAGCCGCCGGCCTCGGGAGGGTCATGGCAAAGCACTTCGAGCTCGACGAAGCGGTCCACGCTCCAGACCTTGGTCCATGGACTCAGCTCGTCGAGCGGATCAAGCACCCGAAGGCGAAGGTGCCCGTGGCGCTGGTCGGCAAGTACGTCTCGCTCCCCGACGCCTACCTCAGCGTCATCGAATCGTTGAAGCATGCGGGCATCCACCACAACCTCGACATCGACATCCGTTGGGTGTCGTCGGAGAAGCTGGACGCCGGCGACACGTCGCCGCTCATGGGAGTCGCGGGCATCGTAGTGCCAGGTGGATTCGGCTATCGCGGAATCGAGGGCAAGGTCCAGGCCTCGCGCTACGCCCGCCACAACCGCATCCCGTATCTGGGCCTCTGCCTCGGCATGCAGTGCGCAGTGATCGACTTCGCGCGGGAGATGCTCGACGCGCCGGACGCCAACTCGACCGAGTTTGCGGCCTTCACCTCGACTCCCGTGATCGACCTCATGCCCGAGCAGAGAAACGTCGACCAGATGGGCGGGTCGATGAGGCTGGGGCTCTATCCGTGCAAGCTGCTCCCCGGTTCGCTGGCCCACAAGGCCTATGGCGAAGAGGTCGTCTACGAGCGGCACCGCCACCGCTTCGAGTTCAACAACGAGTATCGCGAGGTGATGGGCGAGGCCGGGATGGTTTTCAGCGGCGTGTCGCCGAACGGAAGGCTGGTCGAGATCATCGAGCTCGCGAATCACCCGTGGTTCGTGGCCAGCCAGTTCCACCCCGAGTTCCGCTCGCGGCCCAACCGGGCGCACCCGCTGTTCCGGGACTTCGTTCGCGCCGCGTTCCTGCAGAGCGGCATCGACCAGATGGAGCTCCGCCCGGCGGAGCTGCTGGAAGAGACCGAAGGCTCCTAGAAGGGACACCCGTTGGAGCAGCAGAGACGGGGGCTCCCGTCGTTCCAGGCGCGCGCAGAGCTCTCGCTCGAGCTCGTCCACGCGACCGAGGCCGCCGCGCTCGCGTGCGCGCGCTTGCTCGGCAAGGGCGATCCCGACCGGGTCAGCGAGATCGCGGGCGAGACGATGAGGCGCCTCCTCGAGGAATCAGGCCTGGGTGGGCGAATCGTGCTCGGCCCGCGCAGCGATCCCAACCTGGCCTCCGGCGCGTTGCTGGCCGGCGGCGAGCGCAGCTTCGACTTCGGGCTCTTCGCGGTCGAGGGCGCGAGCCAGGTCGCGAGGGGCTCGGCGAACGCGGTCTCGATCATCGCCGCCGTCGAGCCGGGTGGCTTCGCGGATCTTCCCCAGGTCTGGTACGCGGAGAAGATGGTCGCCGGACCCGGGGCGCGCGGCGCCATCGACCTCGACGACTCGATCACCGACAATCTGCGGCGCATCGCGTTCGCCCGCGACTCCCGCGTGCAGGACCTCACGGTCGTCATCCTCGACCGACCACGGCACCAGGAAATCATCGCTGAGGTGAATGCTGCCGGCGCCCGCGTCAGGACGCTCGAGGAGGGTGATGTCGCGGGCGCCGTCATGGCAGCGGTACCCGGCACGGGCATCGATGCGGCGATCGGGATCGACGGGCTCCACGCGACCCTGATCGCGGCCTGCGCGGTGCGCTGCCTCGGCGGCGAGCTCCAGGCCAGGTTGTGGCCGCGCAACGACGAGGAGCGGGCTCTGATCGGCGAGCTGGCGGGGCGCACATACGGCGTCTCCGAGCTGGTGCCGGCGGCTGACGTCGCGGTGGCCATCACCGGCGTGACGGGCGGGCAGCTTCTTCCGGGGGTGCTCTTCGGAAGCGGCTACGCGGAAACGTCTTCGCTTTTGATGTCGAGCCGTCATGCCACCATCCGGCGGTTGACCACCCGCCACCACGTGGTCGGTACCCCTAGCTAGCCGGCTGAGTCTCGGCCGGGATTAGCTGGGAGCGGGGCCGGGTATCAATTAGGAGTAGATGAGCCAGAACGACCCGTTCCTACCTGGCGACGACCGTGAGCTGCCGCCTCCGCCGCCGGCTTATCCGGTGACGTCCGACATCCCGCCGCAGTCGCCGTACCACTACTCGCCCACGCCCAACCAGGGCTCCCGGCGAGGGATCGGCAGCTACCTGGGCGGGCTGCTGGCCGCCGTCTGGGCGTTCGTCAAGTTCGGCGGACTCCTGATCTTCAAGATCCCCGCGGCCGGCACCCTGATCTCGCTCGTGATCAGCTTCGGCGGCTACGCGCTCTTCTACGGGCCCTGGTTCGCGGTGGCACTCCTGACCATGATCTTCGTCCACGAGATGGGACACGTGATCGAGATCCGGCGCCAGGGCATGAAGGCGACCGCGCCGATCTTCATCCCCTTCATGGGCGCAGCGATCTTCCAGCGGTCACATCCGACCGACGCGCTGAAGCAGGCGGAGATCGGAATCGCCGGCCCGATCGCGGGCACCATCGGAGCGACCGCAGCGTTCGCGCTTTATGGCGCCACGCACTCGCAGGTGCTCCTGCTGGCGGCCCTGATCGGCTTCTACATCAACCTCTTCAACCTGATCCCGGTCTGGCAGCTCGACGGATCGTGGATCCTCGCGCCGGTCTCGAAGTGGTTCCAGGTCGCCGGCTACGGAATGATCGTGGTCGCGGCGCTGTTCCTTCATTTCGTCAGCCCGCTGCTGATCATCATCGCCGTGCTCGGCGTCCCGACCCTGATCGCCCGATTCCGAGCCGCGAGCAACCCGTACTACACGTCTGTCCCGCCCGCCGCGCGCTGGGCGATGGGAGGCGCGTGGCTCGCGTTGGTGATCTACCTGGGAGTCGCCAGCCTCCAGGCCAGCAGCTTGCTGTCGACGTTGGCCCGGTAAACTACGTTTGGAGTCAAGACCTTGAAAGCACAGATTCACCCCACCTACTACGAAGACGCGGTCGTCACCTGCGCGTGCGGAAACACGTTCACGACCGGGTCGACGCGCAAGGAGCTCAAGACCGAGATCTGCTCCGTCTGCCACCCGTTCTTCACGGGCACGCAGCGGATCGTGGACACCGGCGGCCAGGTCGAGCGGTTCCGCAAGCGGGCTGCTAAGACCCGGAGCTAGATGGCCCAACCGGAGACGCCTCCGGTGACGGGGCCTCCACCGCCCCTCCCCTCGCAAGGCGAGGACCTCCCCGCAAAGCGGTGGGGCGAGGCGGGATCTCTGAAGCCGTCTAAGCCAGAGCAGCCGTTCTTCTACGGCGGGCAGGCCGTGATCGAAGGCGTGATGATGCGCGGCAAGCATCACTACGCAGTCGCGGTGCGGCTGCCCACCACGAAGGAGATCGTGGTCGACAAGGGCGAGCTGAAAGCCTCGATCTACGTCAACCCGCTCTGGAAGCTGCCGTTCGTGCGCGGCCTCGCGCTGATCGGCGAGCAGCTGCACCTCGGCATGAAGTCGCTCATCTGGTCGGCCAACATGAATGCCGGCGGCAAGGACATCGTCATCGGCAAGAGGGAGATCACGGGGTCGGTCGCCGTCGCCGGCGTTTTCGCTGCCACGATCTTCATCGCCTTGCCGCTGCTCCTGGCCGGCGTCGCGGTGCACCGCAGCGGGAGCTTCCTCTTCGTGCTGGTCGAAGGCTTGATCCGCGTCGCGCTCGTGCTCGGATACCTGGCCGCGATCGCGATGCTGCCCGACGTGCGCCGCGTATTCCAGTACCACGGCGCCGAGCACAAAACGATCAACGCCTTCGAGTCGGGCTGGGCGCTCGACGTGCCCTCTGTGCGTCGGGCCAGCACCCTTCACCCGCGCTGCGGCACCGGATTCCTCATCGTCGTCCTCGTCGTGAGCGTGGTCGTCTTCAGCATCGTCGCCATCTTTCATCCGAACTGGTTCTGGCTCATCGCCAGCCGGGTACTTGCGATCCCGATCATCGCGGGCGCCGGCTTCGAGGCCATCCGGTTCATGGCGCGGCACCGCCGCAACGCCGTGGTGCGCATCCTCCTGCTGCCCGTCCTCGGGACGCAGAAGTTCACCACCCGCGAGCCGTCCGATGACATGCTCGAGGTCGCCATCGCCGCGTTCAACAGCGCGCGCGAGGGCGAGGAGGAAACCGCCGGAGCAGCGGCGTGATCGACCGACTGGACGGAATCGCGCGCCGCTATCGGGAGATCGAGGCCGAGATGGGCAGGCCAGAGGTCGCCTCCGACCACGCGCAGCTGACCAAGCTCGCGCGCGAGCAGCGAGCTCTGCGAGACACGGTGCAGACCTACGACGACTATCGCAAGGCGCGCCAGGAGTTCGAGTCGGCGCGGGAGCTCCAGAAGAACGAGCGCGATGCTGAGATGCAGGAGTACCTGCGGTCGGAGGAGCATCGGGCCTCGGCCCAGGTCGCGGAGCTCGACGAGAAGCTCAAGGTCCTTTTGCTGCCCAAGGATCCGAACGACGACCGCGACGTCGTGGTTGAGATCCAGGGCGCCGAGGGTGGGGAGGAGGCGGCGCTGTTCGCCGGTGACCTCTTTCGCATGTACACCAAGTGGGCCGAGCGCAAGGGTTGGAAGGTCGACGTTGTGGAGGAGTCGCCGACCGAGAAAGGCGGCTTCGACAAGGTCGTCTTCGAGGTCCATGGGCACGGGGCGTACTCGCAGCTGAAGTTCGAGGGCGGTGTCCACCGTGTGCAGCGGGTGCCGAAGACCGAGGCGCAGGGCAGGATCCACACCTCGGCGGCCACGGTCGCCGTGATGCCCGAGGCCGACCCCGTCGAGGTCGAGCTCAAGCCCGAGGACATCGAGATCAAGACCTCGACCTCGCAGGGACCAGGCGGCCAGAGCGTGAACACCACGTATTCGGCGATCCGCATCACCCACAAACCGACCGGGATGATGGTGAGCATCCAGGACGAGAAATCGCAGCTGCAGAACAAGGAGAAGGCGCTACGCGTGCTGCGGGCGCGTCTTTACGAGATCAAGCTCGCGGAGCAGCAGGAGAAGATCGGAGCGCAGCGCCGTGGCATGGTCGGCACCGGCAGCAGGTCCGAGAAGATCCGCACCTACAACTTCAAGGAGAACCGCGTCACGGATCACCGGATCAAGCTCACGCTCCACCGGCTGGACAGCGTTATGAACGGCGACCTCGACGAGCTGGTCGCCGCCCTGGTCAACGCGGAGCGCTCGGCCCTGCTCAACGGCAGCGGCGCTGCGTGACCGTTCTCGAAGTCCTCAAGCTCGCCTCAGACCACTTCAAAAGGCACGGCTCCGACTCAGCGCGCCTCGACGCGGAGGTCTTGCTGGCCCACGTGCTCGGGCTGCGCCGCCTCGACCTCTATTTGAGGTTCGATCGCACGCTCTCCGAGGCTGAGCTGGTCACGTATCGGAGCCTCACGGCGAAAAGAGCCAAAGGCGAACCGGTGGCCTACCTGGTCGGCCACAAGGAGTTCATGGGGCTCGATTTCATCGTCACCCCCGCGGTCCTCGTCCCGAATCCCGACACCGAGGTGCTTGTGCAGCGCGCGGTCGAGATCGCCCGTGACGCGGGCCACCCGATGCGGGTGGCGGACGTGGGGACCGGCAGCGGCTGCATCGCGATCGCCCTCGCGCATTACGCGCCCAACGTGGAGGTCGTTGCTTCGGACACATCCGAGGAGGCACTCGAGATCGCCGCGCGCAACGTGGCGGCGCATTCGCTCGGCGAGCGGGTCCAGCTGGTGTGCGGGGACCTGTTGGCTCCGCTGACCGGCTCGTTCGACATCGTCTGCGCGAACCTCCCATATGTGGCGGCCGGCTCGCGCCTGCCGGCAGAAGTGGTCGCCCAACCCGCCCAAGCCCTCTACGCGGAGCGAGATGGTTCGGCGCTCGTGATCCGTCTGCTCGACGAGGCGCCGGCGCAATTGACTGTGGGCGGCCGCGTTCTGGCCGAGCTCGATTCGACGATCCTTTCGTCGGCCGAAGCGGCGGCGCGTCGCTCCTTCGCCGCCCACCGCGTGCACCGCGACCTTGCCGGTCGTGAGCGAGTGATCGAAGCGTGGTCTTGAAACCGACTCGGGCGGGGCTGACCCGCGCGGCGAAGCTGATCCGCAGCGGCGGCGTCATCGCCTTCCCGACCGACACCGTGTACGGGCTGGGAGCCGCGGCCGATGACGAGGTCGCGACGCGGCGCGTGTTCCACATCAAGGGACGTCCGGTCGGTTTGCCGCTCATTCTCATGGTCGCCGCGGAATCGCAGCTCGAGGGTTTCGTCCACGTCGACTCGCGTTCGGAGGCGATGATGCGGCGCTGGTGGCCGGGACCGCTCACCTTGATCCTTCACGCCAAGGGCGGTGGAACGCTAGGCGTGCGTATCCCCAAGCACAAGGTGGCGCTCGACCTGCTGCGCGCCGCCGGACCGCTCATGACCACCAGCGCCAACCTGCATGGCAAGGACCCGGCGATGACGGCGGGCGACGCCGAGCTGCCGGGCGTGATGGCGGTGATCGACGGCGGCGCCGCGCCGGGCGGGGTGGCGTCCACCGTGCTCGATCTCACGGGCCCGGAGCCTCATGTGCTGCGCGAAGGGGCCATCACGACGCCCGAGCTCCTCGGACCTCCGCCACTTCGCTCGGGCTAGGATTCAGGACGTGACGACCCCGTTCACGACCATGACGTTTCGGGCCCTCGATCGCGAGGATCCCGAGGTCGCGGATCTCATCCGCAAGGAATACAGGCGCCAGTCCGAGACGCTCGAGCTGATCGCCTCTGAGAACCTCACGAGCCCCGCCATCCTCGAAGCGCTCGGCACCCTGCTCACCAACAAGTACGCCGAGGGTTATCCCGGCCGCCGCTACTACGGAGGGACCGGCGAGGTCATCGACAAGATCGAAACGCTCGCCGTGGAGCGCGCTAAGCAGCTCTTTGGAGCCGACTACGTGAACGTCCAACCCCACGCCGGGTCGCAGGCCAACGCCGCGGTGTACATGGCGGTCTGCGAGCCGGGAGACCGGGTCATGGGGATGGACCTGTCGGCGGGCGGCCACCTCACCCACGGGAGCCCCGCAAACTTCAGCGGCAAGCTCTACGAGATTCATTCGTACGGAGTGGACCGCGAGACGGAGACGATCGACTACGACGCGATGGCAAAGCTGGCGGAGCAGGTGCGCCCGAAGATGATCATCGGCGGCTTCTCCGCCTACTCGCGAATCGTCGACTGGGCGCGCATGCGCGAGATCGCGGACTCGGTCGGCGCGACCTTCTTCGTCGACATGGCCCACGTCGCGGGGTTGGTCGCCGGCGGGCAGTACCCATCGCCGATTCCCTACGCGGACATCACCACGACCACGACTCAGAAGACCCTTCGAGGCGCGTGGGGAGCCATCATCCTGTGCCGCGCCGAGCGCCAGAAGGCGATCGACTCGGCGGTGTTCCCCGGGATCCAGGGTGGCCCTTTGATGCATGCGATCGCGGCCAAAGCCGTCTGTTTCGGCGAGGCCCTCAAGCCGGAGTTCAAGGTCTACACGAAGCAGGTGGTCGTCAACGCCAAGGCCATGGCGAATCGCCTGATGGAACGCGGGCTGCGCCTGGTCAGCGGCGGCACGGACAACCACCTGATGCTCATCGACCTGCGACCGCAGAAGCGGACCGGCAAGCAAGTCCAGGACATCGCCGAGACCGTCGGAATCACGCTCAACCGCAACTCGATCCCCTACGACGAAGCGTCCAAGTTCAACCCGAGCGGTGTGCGCGTGGGCACGCCGCTGGTCACGACGCGCGGAATGCGCGAGGCCGAGATGATCGTGATCGCGGACTGCATCGCCGACCTGGTCGAGCGCATCGACGACCCGGCCACGCTCGACTCGGTCCACGAGCGGGCGCTGGAGCTCTGCCGGAAGTTCCCGATTCCCTATTCGTTTGACTGACCGCCGCATTCCGCACGTTTGGCGCCACCGGTGCGATTACGGACCTCGGTTTCCGCACGTTTGGCGCCACCGGTGCGGTTTCGCTGCGGATGCTCGATGACTGACTTTTTCGGCGGCGGCGCGCTTACCAGCCTGCGCGACCACCTGCTTCCGGGTCTATGGCCGCTCCTGGTGGCATTTGCTGTGTGCGCTTTGCTCGTTCCAGTCGCCATCGTGCTGTCGCGCCGCACCGGGCTTATCGCCCAACCCGGCGGCCGCCATGCGCATCCCAACCCAACACCGGTGCTCGGCGGGCTGGCGATGTACGTCGGGTTCGCGGCGGCGGTGCTCATCTTCCTTCCGCAGTACAGCTACACGCCCGGGCTGTTGATCGTGACGGGACTCGCCGCCGGCCTTTTGATCATTGACGACCGGCGGTCGATGAGCCCATGGGTCAAGTTCGGGGTCCAGGTCTTCCTGTCCCTGCTGGCGGTTGTGGTCTTCGGAGTGCAGATCAAGTTCGTGAGCCTGCCCGGCAACCACATCATCCAGCTGGGCCTGCTGATCACGCCGGTCTCGATGTTCTGGCTGCTCGGGATGCAGAACACGGTCAACTTCCTCGACGGCGTCGACGGGCTTGCCGCCGGAGTGATCTTCATCGTCGCGCTGATTCTCATGCTGGCCGCCGGCGAGCTGAAGGACATCGAGGTCGTGAAGCTAAGTGGCGCGCTTGCCGGCACCTGCGCCGGTTTCCTGCTCTTCAACTTCCATCCTGCCCGCATCTTCATGGGGGATTCCGGAGCCCATTTCCTCGGTATGGCGCTGGGCATGATCTCGATCCTGGGCGTGGCCAAGGTGGCCGTCGCCTTCGCCCTGGCGGTCCCCGTGATCGCCCTTGCCGTGCCGATCGCGGACACCGCGTGGGCGATCCTCCGGCGCCGCAGGCAGAAGGCGTCGGTCGCGACCGCCGACCTGCTCCATCTCCACCACCGCCTGCAGGGGTTCGGCCTGGACCCGCGCCAGACCTGCTACGTCTTCTACGCCGCGAGCGCCTTGCTCGGAGCCCTGGGACTCACGCTCTTCGGCCACGGCCGCGTGCTCGCGGTGGTCGTGGTGGTGACGGCGGTGCTGGTGTCCACGGTCGTCGCCGACCTGCTCCAGCATGCCGGCTGGCGCGTACCGGCGCCGTTCGTGCGCCGCCTCCTTGGCGACTCGGGTTCCCGATAGAATTCGGAGGGGCATGGCGCCCAGCAGCAGTCCAGGCCCCACGGGGGCTGATATGGCCGGAATCGGGATCTATCTCGCCGCCGCTGTCCTGCTGCCGATCATCGGAGGCGTGGCGCTCGACAAGGCGCTGAACACAGCGCCGGTCTTCGTTCTTGTAGGACTGTTCGTGGGTCTTGTTGCGGGTGCGGCCGGCATCTGGTTGAAGGTAAGGGAGCTTTCTAAGTGAAGTCGGGCGGCGTACTCAGAATGACGACGATCGGCTGCGCGCTGCTGGCAGCGGCGACAGTCGCCGTGACCGCTTTGACCGGACACCTGGGGTTTGGCGCCGGCATCGCTGTCGGCCTCCTCATGGGTCCGGTCAACGGCTACGCGATCCAGGAACTCTTGGTGCGCGGGACTCCATTCAGGATCGCGAGCCTCATACGACTGGTCGCGTTGAGCTCGCTCGTCTTGCTCGCGGCGCTGATCTTCGGCACCCAGGCGTGGACCGTTCCGCTTGGCATCGGCCTCGGTCTGCTGGTCATGGTCGCGGCGGGTGTGCGCCAGGGGCTGCGCGCGTGATTGGCACCGATGGCGCCGTCGGGACCCATCCGACCATCGACCTCGGGTGCGGGACCCTGTGCACGTTCAACTACGACAGCCTCATCTCGAGTGCCATCGCGGTCGCCGCCACGCTCGGGGTTGCATTCTGGATTCGGTCCCAGCTCAGAGAAGGCGAGCCGACGAAGGTACAGGCAATCTTCGAATGGGGCTACGACCAGCTGCGATCGCTGATTAAGACAAACGTCTCAGGCGACGCGCTTTTCATCATCCCGCTGGCGATGACGATCTTCCTGTACATCTTGATCGCGAACTGGATCGAAGTCTTCCCGCTCGCGTTCTTTCCGATCCTTCACGGAGCCAACGCCGACTTGAACCAGACGCTGGCGATGGGCCTGATCGTGTTCTTTGTCGTGCAGTGGTACAGCTTTCGAGTGCTCGGGGCATACGGTTTTTTCTATCGCTACACCAAGCCGTTTGAGCTGCCCTTGCCGGCCCGGATCGTTTTCATCCCGTTGAACATTCTTGAAGAGCTGGTCAAGCCCCTCACGCTGGCCCTCCGTCTCTTCGGCAACATCTTCGCGGGCGCGGTGATGATCGGTCTCATCGCGACCTTCGGTACGCTGCAGCTGCCGGTCGTGGGCAGCCTACCTGCGACGATCCTTGGGTCACTCCTGCTCGCCGTTTGGAAAGCGTTCGACGTCATCTTCATCGGTTTCATCCAGGCGTTCATCTTCATGCTGCTGACGGTCATCTACTTTGGCGCGGCCCGCGAGGGCCTCGAACACCAACATCATTAGGAGGAATCCATGACAGATCACGGACTCGTTCTCGCCGGCGCCCTTGTAGCGTTCGGCCTCGCCATAGGGTTGGGCGCGATCGGCGCCGCCTTCGGTGACGGCCTCGCTGGCAACGCCTTCATCAGTGGGGTCGCGCGTCAGCCCGAGGCGCAGGGACGGATGATCCCCTGGCTCTTCACGATCGTCGGCCTGGTCGAGGCGATGTACTTCATCAATCTCGCCTTCGGCTTCGTGTTCCTCTCGAACGTCCCAGCGGCGAAGTAGAAGCAGATGCTTTTCCTGGCTGCCGACGCGGGCGTCATAACGATCAATGGGACAGTGATCGTCGAGCTGATCACCTTTCTGATCATGCTGGCGATCCTCGCGCGATACGTGTACCCGGAGATCGTGAAGCTAGCTGAAGCCCGTCAGCTGGCGATCGCGCAGCAGCTGAAAGAAGCGGAGCAGGCGCGTGTCGAGGCGGAGCAGCGCCTGAAAGATGCCGCCGCCAGGCTGGAGGACGCCCGCAAAACGGCTCAGAGCGTGATCGACGCCGCCACGAAGTCGGGCGAGCAGCTGCGTCAGGAGCTGAAGCAAAAGGCCGAGGAGGAGTCGAAGAGGACCGTCGAGGCCGCACGGAAAGACATTGAGGCCGAGCGTGAGCGCGCCGTGCAGTCCGTACGCAGCGAAGTCGCGAACCTCGTCGTGGCCGCAACCGAGAAGGTCATAGGCGAGACGCTGGATGACGCCAAGCACCGACAGCTTATCGACAAGGCGATCCAAGAGGTGGCCAGTGGCAACGGCAGCAGCTAAGCGATACGCGAAGGCTGTCTTCGAGCTGGCCGAACAGGATCGCCAGGTGGACGATTGGGGCCGCCGTCTTACCTCGATCCGCGAATCGTTCTCGGACCCCGACGTCGCGGCCGTGCTGACCAACCCGACGATCGCCACCGAGCAGCGCATGGTGCTGATCTCGGGCGCTCCGCACGTTTTCGACCCCGAAGCGACGAACCTCGCGAAGCTGCTCATCGAGTCGAACCGAGTCAGGGACATCGGTGCGATTGAGGAAGAGTTTCAGCGGCTCGCCGACGACGCCGCGGGCCGCGTGCGCGCCACGGTCACGACCGCGGTCGAGCTCACCCCGAAAGACCGCGATCGCGTCGCGGACGAGCTGTCGACGCGCCTGGGCAAAGAGATCCGTATGACCCTCGTCGTCGATCCACGGATTCTTGGCGGCTTGAAGCTCCAGTACGGCGATCGCCTCGTCGACGCCAGCGTCTCCACACGATTGCAGCAATTGCGCCGCCGCCTAGCGGCCTCATAGGAGTTACCGAAGAAGTGGGAATCAGCACCAAAGAGATCTCGGAAGTCATCAAGGAAAGGCTCAAGGACTTCGACGCTAGCCTTGTGTCTACAGACGTGGGACGGATCGTCGCGACCAGCGACGGAATCGCGCAGATCTACGGCCTGCAGAACGCGATGGCCGGCGAGCTGCTCGAGTTTCCGCACGAGACATACGGCCTCGCGCTGAACCTCGAGGAGGACCAGGTGCGCGCCGTCATCCTCGGCGACTATGGGCATCTCCACGAGGGCGACGAGGTGCGGACCACAGGGCGCCTGCTAGAGGTCCCGGTCGGCGAAGCGCTGATCGGCCGCGTGGTCAACCCGCTCGGCCAGCCGCTGGATGGCAAGGGCCCCGTCAAGACGACCAAGACCCTGCCCATCGAGAAGATCGCCCCCGGAGTCATCACCCGCAAACGCGTGGACAGCCCCGTCCAGACCGGCATCAAGGCGATCGACGCGATGATCCCGATCGGCCGCGGCCAGCGCGAGCTGATCATCGGCGACCGGTTCACCGGAAAGACGACCGTCCTGCTCGACACGATCATCAACCAGAAGGGCAAGGACCTCATCTGTGTCTATGTCGCGATCGGGCAGAACGCCGCATCGATCGCGCGAGCGACCGCCACGCTCGAGGAAAACGGGGCGATGGACTACACGATCATCGTCGCCGCCACCGCCTCTGACGCCGCGTCGCTCAACTTCATCGCGCCATACGCGGGCTGCGCGATGGGTGAGTACTTCATGGAGCAGGGCAAAGAGGTCCTGTGCTGCTACGACGACCTGACCAAGCAGGCGTGGGCGTACCGCGAGCTCTCCCTGAACCTACGGCGCCCGCCCGGCCGCGAGGCCTATCCCGGTGACGTGTTCTACCTCCACTCGAGGCTGCTCGAGCGAGCCGCGAAGATGAGCCCGGCCCACGGTGGCGGGTCGCTCACCGCGCTGCCCGTGATCGAGACGCAGGCGAACGACGTGTCGGCGTTCATCCCCACCAACGTGATCTCCATCACCGACGGACAGATCTACCTGCAGTCGGACCTCTTCAACGCCGGCCAGCGGCCGGCGCTGAACGTGGGCATCAGCGTCTCCCGCGTCGGCGGCGACGCGCAGACCAAGGCGATGCGGCAGGTCGCGGGACAGCTCCGGCTGGACCTGGCGCAGTACCGCGAGCTGGCGGCCTTCGCGCAGTTTGCCTCTGACCTCGACACGGCGACCCGGAACCAGCTCGAGCGCGGTGCGCGCCTGACGGAGCTCCTCAAGCAGGACAAGTACCAGCCGGTTCCGCTGGCCGAGCAGGTGTCCGTGCTCTACGCGGGCACGCAGGGATTCATCGACAAGGTGCCGGTGGCCCGGGTCCGTGAGTGGGAGGCGGGCTTCGTGCGGTTCCTCAGGAGCGAGCGGGCGGACCTGCTCTCGACGATCGAGAGGGAGAAGGCGCTCGACGACAATCTGTTCGAGCGCCTGAAGGCCGCGATCTCGACCTTCAACCACCAGTTCGGGGTCGAGGGCTACCAGGACGTGCCGGACCCAGGCGGCGAGACTGCAGAGCCGGAAGCGGACTCGAAAGAGAAACCCTCTCCGCGCAAGAAACCGAAGTGATCGCCCCCATCCGGCGCTCCGCGCCACCTTCCCCGCCGGCGGGGAAGTGACTTAACCAATGCCGGCCTTCAGGGACATCGTCCGTCGGATCGACTCGATCCGGAACACGCAGAAGATCACCAAGGCGATGCAGGTCGTCGCGGCGACTCGATTGCGCAAAGCGCAGGCGGCCGTGCAGGCCACGCGCCCTTATTCGGAGAAGATGCTCGAGGTGCTGCAGACGGTGGGCGAGCGTGCCACGGAGTACAAGCACCCGTTCCTGGTTCGTCGCGAAGGCAAGCGCGCCGTAATGATCCTGGTGACGACGGACAAGGGACTCGCCGGCGCCATCAACGTCAACAACATCCGCGCCGCCACGCGCTACATGAACGAGCACTACACCGAGGGCCAGCGGTACGTCACGATCGGCCGCAAGGGACGCGACTTCCTGCTCCGCTACCGGCGCGACGTCATCGCCGAGGTGAGCGGTGTCTCGGACCGCCCGACGCTCGCCGAGGTGCTGCCCGCGATCAGCGTCGCGCTCGAGGAGTACACGAAGGGCAATACCGACGCGGTCTTGCTCTGCTACTCGAAGTGGATCTCCACGATGAAGCAGGAGCCGACGGTGACTGTGCTGATCCCTGCCGAGATTCCACATCGCGAGGCCGATGGCAAGGGCCCGAGAGCCGACTACATCTACGAGCCCGACCCTGAATCGGTGCTCGACGGCCTGCTTCCACGTTACGTGGAGACGCAGGTCTTCCAGGCGGTGCTCGAGAACAAGGCAAGCGAGTACTCGGCCAAGATGATCGCGATGCAGAACGCGACCAACGCCGCCGGCGACCTGATCGATGCGCTCACGCTCTTCGCCAACAAGGTGCGCCAGGCCGGCATCACGACAGAGCTCATGGAGATCGTTAGCGGCGCCGAGGCCATGCGGGCGTCGGGCTGAGGCAAGAGAAGGAGAACTATCAGGTGGCGAAAACCAAGCACCCGGCAAAGACCGAGAAAAAGAAGACGAAGGACGGCCACGTCAGCCAGGTCATCGGCGCCGTGGTCGACGTCGAGTTTCCGCCGGGCGAGCAGCCGGAGCTGTTCGAGGCGCTCGAGGTCAAGACGCAGGACGGCCGCACGGTGGTCCTCGAGGTCGAAGGCGCGATCGGCGACAACACCGTCCGCACCATCGCGATGGACGCGACCGACGGTTTCCGGCGCGGCGACCCCGCGCACGCCACGGGTGGCCCGATCTCCGTCCCGGTCGGAGTCGAGACCCTGGGCCGTATGTTCAACGTGATCGGCGCTCCGATCGACGACGAGCCGTCTCCTGAAGGGGTCACGCGCTGGCCCATCCACCGGCCCGCGCCCCCGGTTTCGGAGCAGCAGGCAAAGGTGGAGATCCTCGAGACGGGGATCAAGGTCATCGACCTCATCTGCACCTTCGCAAAGGGCTCGAAGATCGGCCTGTTCGGCGGCGCGGGGACGGGCAAGACCGTGATCGTGCAGGAGCTCATCCGCAACATCGCCTACCAGCACAAAGGGCGCTCGGTCTTCGCCGGCGTGGGCGAGCGCACGCGCGAAGGCAACGACATGTACCACGAGATGCAGGACGCGGGTGTGCTCCCGCAGACGGCCCTCGTGTTCGGTCAGATGAACGAGCCGCCCGGCGCCCGCGCGCGGGTGGGGCTCACCGGCTTGACCATGGCGGAGTACTTCCGCGACGCGGAAGGCGCGGACACCCTTCTGTTCATCGACAACATCTTTCGCTACCTGCTCGCGGGCTCGGAAGTGTCGGCGCTGCTCGGGCGTATGCCGTCGGCCGTCGGCTACCAGCCCACGCTGGCCACCGAGATGGGAGAGCTGCAGGAGCGCATCACCTCCACTAGCAAGGGTTCGATCACCTCGGTCCAGGCGGTCTACGTCCCCGCGGACGACTACACCGACCCCGCGATCCAGACCGTGTTCGCCCACCTCGGCGCAACCGTGCGCCTCGAGCGGTCGCTGGTGGAGATCGGCATCTACCCGGCCATCGATCCGCTTGGGTCGTCGAGCCGGTTCGTCGAGGCATCCATCGTGGGCCAGGATCACTACGACACCGCGCAGGGCGTCAAGAAGACCATGCAGCGCTACAAGGACCTGCAGGACATCATCGCCATTCTTGGCATGGAAGAGCTGTCGGACGATGACAAGGAGGCCGTGTCGCGGGCGCGCAAGATCCAGCGGTTCCTCTCGCAACCCTTCAACGTCGCCCAGAGGTTCACCGGGCGCGAGGGCAAGTCGGTACCGATCCGCGAGACGGTGCGCGGATTCAAGGAGATCCTGGAAGGCAAGCACGACGACCTGCCGGAGCAGGCTTTCTACATGGTCGGCACGATCGACGAAGCGCGGGAGCAGGGCGAAGCGATGAAGAAGCAGCAGGCCTCGTAGAGACGTGAAATATCCACTTCGGGTCGTGAGCGTCGAAAGAAGCCTTTTCGAGGGCGACGTCGAGTTCATCATCGCCAATGGCGCGGACGGTGAGCTCGGCGTGCTCGCGCGCCACGCTCCGCTCATGACGATCCTCAAGCCAGGGCCGCTGAGGATTCAAGAGGTGTACGGAGGACCCGAGCAGGTCCTCTTCGTAGGGGGCGGCTTTCTCGAGGTGCTGCCCGACCGCGTGACCGTGCTGGCTGACGTCGCCGAGCACGCCGAGGAGATCTCGGTCGAACGGGCCGAGGAGGCGCGCCGCCGCGCCCAGGAAAAGCTGGCGGGCACGCTCACCACCGCCGAAGAGAGCGAGTTCCAGAACGCCCTGGCAGTGGCTGAGGCGCGCCTCCGGCTCGCGCGAATGCGCCGCGGCTAGTGTCGCGCCCCGAAAGTTCGACGGAAATGCCAGGGGCGGCGCTGCGCGGCGCCCGTGGCACCCTGCGGGCTCATCCGCCTAGGCGGCCGAGCTCGGCGTTGCCGGCTGCGCTACTCGCTTACAGGTCTACCGACATGCGCGCTGCGTTGCTCGCCGGCGCCTTGATCTCGGCCGCCGATGCGGCGATTTTCCGCCGAACCTCCGGGGCACGACACTAGACTCCGGTAGGTGGGAGACCAGGAACAGCGCGCGCTGCGAATCACGGGCGGCGCGCAGCTGGCCGGCAGCATCTGCATCAGCGGCTCGAAGAACGCGGCCCTGCCCGAGATGGCCGCGGCTCTTCTGACGAAAGAGACGGTCACGTTGAGCAACGTGCCAAAGGTCCGAGATACCTACCTGATGGCGGAGATCCTGGGCGGCCTCGGCGGCTCGACCGAGGGCGACGGCGTCGTGTCGCTGAACATGGCTGGGGCCCAGGCAAGCGATGTGCCCGCGGACCTCGGCCGGCGGATGAGGGCGACGATCCTCCTCCTCGGCGCCCTGCTCGGGCGGTTTGGGCGAGCCCGCCTTCCTCGGCCGGGCGGTGATGACATCGGGGCGCGACGCGTCGAGCAGCACCTGCGCGGGCTGCGGCAGATGGGAGCTCAGGTCACGGAGACGGAGACCGAGATCATCGCCGAGGCCGGCCGGCTGAAAGGTCAGCGGATCGTGTTCGACCTGCCCACGGTCACGGGCACCGAGAACATCCTCCTGGCCGCTGTGCTCGCGGAGGGGCGCACCGAGATTTTCAACGCCGCGCGCGAGCCTCACGTTCAGGATCTATGCGGGCTCCTCGTCAAGATGGGGGCGCAGATCGAAGGCATCGGCACCGAGCGGCTCGTGGTCGATGGCGTGTGGCAGCTCGGAGGCGCTGAGCACACCGTCATCGCGGACTACCTCGAGGCCGGCACTTACGCCCTCGCGGTGGCGGCGACCGGAGGCGAGGTTCGCCTGGAGTGCAGCCGGCCGGAAGATCTCAACATGGTCCTGCTCAAGCTCGAGCAGGCCGGCGCGCACGTCGAGTCGGGCAACGGGTGGTTTCGCGTCGGACGCCAGGTCAAGACGAGGCTGAGGCCCAACGACATGTCGACATGGACGTTTCCCGGGTTTCCGACCGACCTGCAGGCTCAGTACATGGCGTTGATGACCCAGGCCGTCGGCAAGACGGTCATCTCGGAGTACGTGCATGAGAATCGCTTCCAGCACGTTGCTCAGCTCGCCAAGATGGGGGCGGGGATCACAGTCGAGGGACGCCTCCACGCCGTCGTGCACGGTCCGTGCCGGCTGCACGGCACGGACGTCGCCATCCCTGACATCCGGTCTGGCGCCGCGCTCGTGATCGCGGCGTTGTGCGCGGAAGGCGAGAGCTTGCTCCGCAACTCCTGGCACGTCGAGCGCGGATATGAGGACATGGCCGGCAAGCTGGCATCCGTCGGCGCCAGCATCGAGTCGGTCACGCTCGACGAGGAGTCCACCACGACAGACTCCACGTACGAATAGGTGCTCTCCAAGAAGATAGGAATCGACCTCGGCACGTCGACGGTCCTCATCTACGTGAAGGGTGAGGGCATCGTCATCAACGAACCCTCGTTGGTGGCCGTCAACCGTGACGGCACGCGCATCCTGGCCGTCGGCAAGGACGCTTTCGAGATGGTCGGCCGGGCGCCGGACACGATCCAGATCGTGCGCCCGATGCGCGAAGGGGTCATCGCGGACTTCGTCGTGACCGAGGGGATGCTGCACCACTTCATCGGCCGGGTCCAGGGCCGCCAGCGAATCTTCAAGCCCGAGATCATGATCTGCGTCCCGTCCGGGGTCACGTCGGTCGAGCGGCGGGCGGTCACGGAGGCGGCGATCTCGGCCGGCGCGCGGCAGGCGTGGCTGATCGACGAGCCGCTGGCCGCCGCCATCGGAGCCGGACTTCCGATCTCGGAGCCCCGCGGCAACGCGATCTGCGACGTCGGCGGAGGCACCACGGAGATCGCCGTGATCTCGCTTTCGGGCATGGTGGTGGCCCACTCGATACGCGTGGGCGGGAACCGGATCGATGACGCGATCACGACCTTCATGAAGCGCAGGCACAGCCTGTTGATCGGCGAGCGGACGGCCGAGGAATTGAAGATCGCGGTCGGTTCGGCGGTATTGATGAAGGAACCGCTGGTGACCGAGGTGCGCGGACGCGACCTGGTGTCAGGCCTGCCCAAGAACGTGGAAGTCACCTCCAACGACGTCACCGAGGCGATCCAGGAGCCGCTGCGCCTGATCGTGGGTGCGGTGCGCGACGTGCTCGAGGAGACGCCGCCGGAGCTCGCGGCCGACATCTTCGACCGGGGCATCGTCCTGTCGGGTGGCGGCGCCCTGCTGCGCGGCCTGGACCGCTACATCGCGATGCACACGGGGTTGCCGGCGGTCGTGGCGGACGACCCGCAGACGACGGTGGTGAGGGGCACCGGCCTGGCCCTGGAGAACTTCGAGGTCCTGAAGCGAAATCAGTCTTATCTTCGCTAGCGGCTATTTGGGTCTCCCCATCCGGCGCTGCGCGCCACCTTCCCCGCCAGCGGGGAAGTGACCTTTTGATTAGCCGCCAGCGGGGAAGTGACTTTTTTGATTAGCCGCGCTCGGGGAGACATCGGCTTGCAGCTCGTCGTCGACGGCTCGGGGCTCGAGCGGCCTCGCGCGGGTGTGGGCGTCTATACGACGCAGATCCTGCGCGCGCTTCACGTCGATCGGCCCGACTGCCGCATGACGGTCTTCGGTCCACCCGGCGGGTTCGTCCACGTGCCTGACGCGGGCTACCGTCCGATGCCTCGTACCCGCCTCATCGGCCGTCACATGCAGTGGCCGGCACTCATCCGGCAGCTGAAGCCCGACGCGTACTTCGGCGCCGCGGGTGTGCTTCCGCTGGGTGACGTGCGGTGCCCGTCTGTGATCACCGTCCACGACCTCGCCATCTATCGCAACTCCGGCTGGTTTCCGGGCCGGCAGCCGCTCAGCACGCGATACGTCGTGCCGCGCTCGGTACTGCGAGCCGACGTCGTGATCGCGGTCTCCGAGAACACCGCCCAGGATGTGGTCGACATCTTCGGCATACCGAGGTCGAAAGTCGAGGTGGTGCCCCATGGTGTCGGCGCCACCTTTTCTCCGATGAGCGCCGAGGACCTCGCCGCGGCGCGCGCGAAGTTGAAGCTGCCCGAGCGATTCATCCTGTTCGTGGGAACCATCGAACCGCGTAAGAACCTCGAAACCCTGCTCGAGGCCTGGGCGATGATGCGCGACCGCCCCGACCTGGTCGTGGTCGGCGCCTGGGGCTGGCTCTACGAGCCGATCCGCGCGCGCATGGAGCGCATGGGTCCAGGGCTGCACCACGTCGACGGGCTCGACCCGGCCGACCTGCCGGCGGTCTACAACCTCGCGAGAGTCCTCGCCCACCCCGCGTGGTACGAGGGCTTCGGCCTGCCGCCCCTGGAGGCGATGGCATGCGGCACACCGGTCGTGGTCTCCGACCGTTCGAGCCTTCCCGACGTGGTGGATGGTGCTGGTCTCGTGGTGCCGGCGGAACAGCCGGACGCCTGGCGGAAGGCGCTCGAACGCGTCGTGGGCGACACCGACCTGGCCGCCGACCTGAAAAGGCGTGGCATCCTGCGCGCCGCCCAGTTCAGCTGGGCGCGAGCCGCCACCCTGACCTGGCACGCCATCGACCGAGCGATCAAGGTATGAGGGAAAACCCGGATGGTTTTCCCTCATCGCCAGGCGCTGCGCGCGTGGCTGCTCCCATTCCGGTATAGCGATGGGACTTCACTAAAAGGGTGAAGCCTCGCGACGTCTGGCAGTCAGCGTGGACAAAGTCATGGCCGGGGGGACCCGGCCAACCCTGCAACGCTAGTTCTCGTGCCGGCTAAACAAGTTCTCGGATGACGGCCGCCACGCCCGCGGCGCAGCGGTCCCAAGTGAAATTGCGGGCGCGCTCGCGGGCCGCCTTCGCGAGGGACTTGCGAAGGGGCTCGTCGCCCAGCGCGACCTCCAGCACCTTGGCCAGCTGCTCGGGATCCGCCGCGTCGTGGAAGTAGAGGGCCGCGTCGCCACCGACCTCGGGTAGGGAAGAGGCCTTGGCCGCCACGACAACCTTGCCCCGCGCCATCGCCTCGAGCAGGGGAAGGCCGAATCCCTCGTAAAGGCTTGGCACGATGACCGCGGTCGCCCGCTTGTACAGGAGCTCCAGGGTCGGTTGATCCACCCGCCCGAGGACGCGACAGCGTCCTGACTCGCGCAGCCTGGCCGCCAGCGCGCGGTCACTCTCCGGGCCCGCCAGCGCGAGCGTGACGCCGTCCAGCCGCTCGACGGCCGCCAGCGCCGCGGCCTGGTTTTTCCGGGTCTCGATGCGACCGACCTGCAGCACGAAGTTGCCGTTCAATCCAAGCTCCGCAAGGCGCGACACCGGAGCGGCGCGAACCTCGGGCGCAGAGGCGCCGAGGGGCACCACACGGATTCGGTCCGGGCGCACCCCGTAAGCGGATACCAGGTCGGCCTTGGTCGATTCCGAAACCGTGATCAAGAGCGGGCAGCGCACCGCGGCCCATCGCGTCGTGAGGCGAAGGTAGGCCCGCTCGCCCGGTGAGTAGGCGTGTGGGTAGCGCTCAAACGCCAGATCATGCACGACCGTCAGAGCCTTGCCGGGCCATGCAAACGGAACCGCGTGAGCCGGCACGAAAAGCAGATCCGGCCGTTCGGGCGCCAGCGCCAGGGGGAGCCGGACCTGCGACCAGAGCCTTCGGAAGGGGATCACCATCACATCCATGCCGAGACCGGCGCGTGGCCTCGAGGCGAAGAACCGCCAGCGAAGCTCTGGCGCCGCGGCGGAGAGACGCGAGCAGACCTCGCGGGTGTAGACCTCGGTCCCTGTCATGACGGCACGAGTCGCCGGGTTGACGTCGACCGCAACAGTTTTCAATTACCGCCCTCTCAACTTTCTAACGACCTTAAGCTATCGACGGTGCTCAACAGCGTGCGTGCAGCGGCGGTCCTGCTGACGGTGTTGGCCACGACCTACGTCCTTCAAATCGGCGGCCTGGCCGCGCCTCCGCACGCCCCGCACCCGGTGATCCTTGCGGTCTGGGCTGCCGAGGCAACGTCCGTGGCGTCGAACCGCGAATACTTTTTCACCCGGCTCGAGGTCGTCCCGGTCGGACGGCGAAACATCACGCTGCCGATCCTCATGTACCACTACGTGCGCACCCCGCCGTCGACGAGGACGGACCTGATGGGCTACAAGCTGTCGGTGTCACCCGGCGACTTCACGACCCAGATGGACTGGCTCTCCGCCAATGGATATCACCCGGTCGACTTCAACGACGTGCGTGCGTACTTCGCCGGGCGGCAACCCCTGCCGGCCAACCCGGTCGTGATCACCCTGGATGACGGCTATGCGGATCTCTACACGACGGCGTACCCGATCCTGGCCGCGCATGGGTTCAAGGCCGTCGCCTACATCGTCAGCGGATTTGTCGGCACGGGGCCCTACGTCAGCGCGGCGCAGGTCGTGCAGATGGACCAGAACGGCATCGAGATCGCTTCCCACACCGTCGACCACGCGAACCTGGCTCGGTCTTCCTACGGATCGACGATGCGAGAGCTCGTCGATTCCAAGCGAGCGCTCGAGAACCTCCTCGGCCACTCCGTGCTCGACTTCGCCTACCCGTCCGGGCAGTTCAACGCGCAGAGCGTGGCGGCAGTCCAGCGGGCCGGCTACGACACGGCGGTCACGACGTTGTTCTCAGTCGACCACAGCGCCGGCGACCGTTACCTTTGGACGCGCGTCCGGGTGGGTGGTGGCGAGTCGTTGGCGGAATTTACAAAGAGCCTTGGAACCCCGATGTCCAGCACGACAATCACCGCACTTGACATCGAAACAGCGGAAGTTCCCCTGCCGCCGCTCGCGAGGCCGACTTCTCAGCTCTTGAGGTGACGCCGGCGAGGGTGCTCGGCGTGAGGGTCGATTGCCTGGACATGCAAGCCACCCTGGACCGAATCGAGGAGCTTGTCGGCGACGGCGGCTCCCACCTCGTGGCCACCGTCAACCCCGAGTTCATCATGCGGGCGCGCCGGGACCCCGAGTTCGCGCGCGTGCTGGAGTCGGCCGACCTGTGCCTGGCCGACGGCACAGGTGTCGTGTGGGCCGCGAGAAGACAGGGCTGCTCGCTGAGCGTGCCTGTCACCGGCACCGACCTCATCCCGCCGCTCGCTGCGTTGTGCGCGAAACGTGGCTTCCGGCTTTTTCTGCTCGGAGCCGAGCCCGGTGTAGCGGACGAACTCGCCGAGCGGTTGCGGGTCGAACACCCAGGGCTGGCTGTTGCCGCTCACGCCGGCTCGTCCGATCCGTCGGCCGACGAGGAAACGATCTCCCTGGTCCGGGCGCACGGGGCACAGGTCCTCCTCGTCGCTTTTGGCGCCCCAAAGCAAGAGCTGTGGATCGACCGCCTGAAGGATCGAGGCGGTGTTGCCGTGGGCATTGGTGTGGGCGGCGCCTTCGACTACCTCACGGGTCGCGTTCCGCGGGCTCCGGCCTGGATGAGAAGGGCCGGCCTCGAGTGGCTTTTCCGGCTGGGCCGCCAGCCCTGGAGGCTGCGCCGCATGGCGGTGCTACCGGTGTACGCGGTCAAGGTTCTGAGCGCGGGCAAGTAGGATGGCGCATCGAGGTGGAAGCGGCAGCATCCCCGGAGCTGAGCATCGTCATCCCTTGCTACAACGAAGAGCAGAGACTTCCGCGCACCATCGAACAGATCGAGCGATACCTGGCCGGCAATGGAGTTACGTACGAGCTCATCCTGGTCGACGACGGCAGCACCGACGGGACGCGCAGGATCATGGGTGCGGCCGCCGAACGCCACCCTGCAGTCCGGCTCGAGGTGCTTCCGCAAAACCGAGGTAAGGGGCGCGCACTGGCCGAGGGTGTGGCCGCTGCGCGAGGCGCGGAGATCCTGGTCACGGACGCCGACCTTTCCACGCCGATCGAGGAGCTGGACAAGCTGAGGGCCCAGCTGCGCAAGGGAGCGGGTGTGGCGATCGGTTCGCGGGCGTTGAGAGGATCGCGAGTGGAAGTGTCCCAGCCGATCTACCGGGTGCTCATGGGCAAGGCCTTCAACCTCCTGGTCCAGGCCGTGCTGCTGCCCGGCATCTGGGACACGCAGTGCGGCTTCAAGCTCTTCCGGGCAGACGTCGCCCATGACGCGTTTGCGAAGCTCACGACCGACGGGTTCGGCTATGACCCGGAGGTGCTGTACCTCGCCAAGAAAGGCGGCGTGAGGATCGCGGAGGTTCCGGTCGTCTGGCGCAACTCGGCGCCGACCAAGGTGAGCCCGATCAAGAGCTCGCTGGACATGTTCAGGCATGTCCTGAGAATCAGGTTCCGCTCGTGAGCGGCGACGTGCGCGTCACCGAGCGCAAGCAGGCGCCAACCGAGGTCCTCGTCGTCCTGCCCACCTACAACGAGAGCCAGAACCTCGAGAAGGTCGTCGCCGGGGTGAGGTACTTCGGGCACGACGTGCTCGTCGTCGACGACGGGTCGCCCGATGGGACCGGGGAGATCGCCGACCGTCTTGCCTCCGCCGACCGCGGTGTGCGGGTGTTGCACCGGCCGCGCAAGCTTGGCCTCGGCAGCGCGTATGAGGATGCATTTCGGATCGGGCTCGCCGAGGGTTCGTCGCTATTCGTGGAGATGGATGCGGACGGGTCGCACCTGTCCGGGGACCTGGAGAGCATTGTCGACGCCGCGCGCGGGTGTGGCGGCCTGGCGATCGGCTCGCGGTACGTCCGTGGCGGGCAGATCATCGGTTGGCCCGCCCACAGGTGGCTCCTCTCCTGGGCGGCCAACCTCTACTGCCGGGCGCTGTTGGGCTTGAAGACGAGGGACTGCACGTCGGGCTACCGCTGCTACACGAAGGAGCTGCTCCTGCAGATCGGGCTCGACGAGGTCATGTCGCAGGGCTACTCGTTTCAGATCGAGATGGTTCACCGGACGCGGCGGCTCGGCTACCCGATCGTCGAAGTGCCCATCCGCTTCGAGGACCGCGTCGCGGGCGCCTCCAAGGTCTCACGCGGCGAAGTCAGAAGAGCCCTCTGGACAGTCTTCCGCCTGAGCATGGCGCGGTGAAAGAAGCAGAAGTAAGTGACTTCCCCGCTGGCGGGGATCCTGCGGGGTCCCCGCGCCCTTGGCGCGCGGGGGCAGCCCGGATGGGGAGACGGAGCTGGCAAGAGCTCTGGCAGAACTGGCGAATCCCTCTCCTAACGGGCCTCGCGCTCGCAGTAGTCACGGCGTTGCCATACCTCTACGCCTACGCCGTCCAGCCGCCCGGCCGCGTCTTCATGGGCTTTTTCTACCTCGGCGACGACGCCAACACATACCTCGCCAAGATGCGCCAGGGCTGGGAGGGCGCGTGGTCGTGGCAGAACCGGTACACGGCCGAGTCGAGCCCGGCCGCCTACCTTTTCATGTTCTGGATCGTCCTGGGCCACATCGCCGCGCTGCTCAACCTGCCGCTGATCGTGGTCTTCCATCTCGCCAGGGTGGCGGCCGCTTTCGCACTGATGGCGGCCGCCTGGTCGATGATCTGCCACTTCATCGAGGACGGAGCGGCCCGGAAGTTCGCCTTCTTCTTCCTTGCGATCGGGCTCGGCATGGGCTACGTGATCCAGGCGCTCGGTCACCCCGTCATCTTCGGCAACCAGACCGACACGCTCGACTGGCGCATGCCGGAGCTGACCGCCTTCTACTCGGTGCTCGCGCTGCCGCATTTCGCCTGGTCGGGAGTCTTCGCGGCGGCGGGCATCGTCCTCACCTTCAAAGCCATTCAGCGGGGGAGCCTGGTCCTGGGGGTGCTGGCCGGCGTCGCGTGGCTCGGCCAGGCTTCGATTCACCCGCAGATGCCGATCCTGATGGGGGGCGCCACCGCGCTCGCGCTTCTCCTGCGCCCCGCCGCGCCGCGCGGTTGGGCTGCGGCCGGGCTTGCCTTCGCCATCCCGGCGCCTTACATCCTCTATTCATATCTCGCGTTCATCGGCAACCCGGAGGTGCAGCGCTGGACGTTCCACTCGAAGAACGCGCTTCCCCCCGAGAGCATCAGCCTGCTTTTCGCCCTGGCACCCCAGGTCCTGCTTGCCCTGGTCGGCCTGCCGGGCGCCCTGCGCCGCCGCACCCGCGAAGACCTTTTCCTGGTCGCCTGGCTCGTGCTACTCGCCGCGATCCTTTATCTGCCGAACCCCGCCGGCGACCTGCGGCGGCGTTTCCTCGACGGCATCTATCTCCCGCTGGTAATCCTGGGAGCGCGCGGCATGTACGAGACGATCCTGCCGCGCCTCCGAAGCCCCCGCGCCCGTGCCCTGGTGCCTTTCACATACGTCTGTTTCGCGGCGATCGGGAGCGCCTTCCTCACCCTGGCGCCGCTCGCGGTCGCGGCGAATCCGCAGTATTCGGCGACGCGGGCCGAGTACGGCGGCCTGACCTGGCTGGGCACCGAGCCGGCCGGCCGCGTGCTGGCGATGCCGGGCATGGGCCTCTATGTGCCCGCGTACAGCCCGGACACGGTCTACGTCGGTCACTACGACGAGACGTTCGACTACCTCAACAAGACC
>Ga0209648_10000594_pt1 | contig 27873 bp, 24 predicted proteins | sample GraSoi2013_115cm_FD_185830 | JGI IMG/M metagenome (GOLD analysis project Ga0209648, IMG submission 185830) | Grasslands soil microbial communities from the Angelo Coastal Reserve, California, USA - Sample 9_17_2013_115cm (SPAdes) (version 2) | ecosystem: Environmental > Terrestrial > Soil >...
ATTGGCCCCGCTCTTCCACGTGTGCTTGCCGTGGGTCCAGGTCACGTTGTCAATGTACTGGTAACGCTTGTTCAAGCCGCCCTGTGGACAGCAGAAGTTGGCCCCACTTATAGTCCCCGTTGCAGTGTTAACCACGCCTGGCGCTGTGGTCTTGTCCGGAGTGCTGGTCAGTGTGCGTACAAAGGCAAACCGGGCCTCGTTTACTAGGCTCGGCGTCAAGCTGGACACAAAGCCAACGTTCATCGTGCTCACGTGGGTGATGTTGGCTGCAAGATCGTTCGGGGTGACGTTATTGCTGGTCTGCACTATCAGGTTGTCCTGGGTGAGCCAGTCTTCGTTGAAGCGTGCCGTCAAGCTGTGTTTCTCGTTGATCTTCCAGTCCAGCTTGGTGGACCAAAGGTGGTTGTTGATGGGCTGCGGCACCGTGACTGCGGGGGAAGACGTCAAGGTAAGAGGCACGGCTTGACGGCTCAGTTCCCAGCTTCCGAACCAGAACAGCTTGTCTTTGATAAACGGGCCGCCGACCGTGAAGCCGCCCTCCTTGCGGTGGAACGGAGCCCTTGGGCAACCATCCACGCTGACCATGGTTTGTGCCAGGGTCCCGATGCCCGTAAAATCCGCGTCGGGGCAGCGTACCGGCCCGCCGACGCCTGTTGGTGGCGCCGACTGCGGAATGGCGGACTGCATCAAGACCAAGTTGTGAACCGGATCGGCTGCCTGCAGATTGCGCCCGCGGAAGTACATGTGACCGTCGCCGTGGATTCTGTTCGTGCCCGACTTGGTTACGGCGTTAATGACAAGTCCGCCCGCCTGGCCATATTCCGCGTTGTAATTGTTGGTTAGGACCTGAAATTCCTGGATTTCGTCCACCGAGGCGCCCAAGCCGTCGCGACCGGAAACTAGCTGGTCGGTGATGTTAGCCCCGTCCACGTTATAGAGGTTGGCGCGGTTGTTGATGGATCCGGGTCCGATCAGATCGCCGGTTAAGGTGCTGGTGTCCATTTTGACGCCAGGAGCGGTCAGCGCCAGAGAAGCATAGTCATTGGCGCCGCCGGAAATGGCGGCAAACGTCGGTAGCTGCTGCATCTGGAGATCGGAGACGGAAGTGGAAACTTCTGTCTTGGTGGTTTCGATGAGCGGAGCCTCGGCTGTGACTTCAACGGTCTGGCTTGTCGCCCCGACCGACAGCTTGAAGTTCAGATCCGGCTGGTCGCCAACACTAAGTTTTATGCCCTTGCTCTCACCGGTCGCAAATTTTTCCGCTTCGACCTTGACGTTGTAAACACCAGGGGGCAGGTTGGGGATGTTGTAGTTGCCGCTTGAAGTCGTCTTTGCGGTGTGGGCCACGCCAGTGGCGACGTTGGTCGCCGTGATTCTGGCGCCGACGATAACTGCTCCTTGAGGATCAGCGACCTGTCCTGTGATTGTCGCTGACGATGCGCTCTGCGCATTCATCATCACAGGAAGGCAACAAAGAAGGACAGCTGAAAACAGAACGAGCAAACGCCTCATCAGTATCTCCTTGTCTCTCGTGTTTTAGTGGTTAGTACCCCGAAATTCAGCTCGAACTTCGCGCAGGTCCAAGCTAGGCACCTCGCGGAAATTTCGGTCGCTTTGGGCAACCTTTTTCCGAGCTGCTGGCCTGAGCTCATGCACGTGCGATTCCTTTAGGAGTTGTCTTTTGTAATCAATTGTTTAAGTATCGTTCTGCAACATGCAGAATACCTGATTACGTATGAATTAGTTAAGCGATATTCCAATTTTGGAATATGGAATTGAGTAGAGACTTCATAGTCGACCGAGCATCTACAAGCTTCTCTAGGATGATTTCAGGAGCCCACGCCCGAAGGGTTTTTCTCGTCCACCTCCCTTCGTCGCGACCAGCTATAGGCAGCCAAAGGACATCCATCATGCTCCGGCATCATGCTCCGGCCTGGCATCCTTCAAACTTCGACTTCAGTTGTTGAGCCTATTGACGTTCCTGATTCTTGTCCTGCCCGATATTGATAATTTCTAATTGACGAGGTGGGCCCCCGCCAATACCGTGAATTAGCCGTTGTTTCTCCCTTTTTTTGCCTGTAGTATTGGGCTCCAAAATTCGGCCGGCACGGTCGCAAGCACGCAGGTACATGGACCAACGGCACAGAGGATTAAGTAAAAGCCCTGAACGAAAGGACCATGTAACTCGTTAAGATGGTGCAGCAAATTGACCTGTCCGGTTTTTAAGAGGCGAATCAGACCATGACGAATATTTATGACGCGATAAAAGAGAAAGAGAACCAGATCGCGATTTTCCAAGCGCAGATATCAGGATTGCAAGCGGAAATCGAGGCGCTGCGCGTTGCGGCTCGGATCCTTGAGGGAGGGGGCACGCCTGAACAGGGCCGGCCTGTCGCCGTGCAGACGCCGGTTGCGGCTGGAGCCGACAAGAGCAAGCAAAGAGTCTGGCCGTAGAAAGCGGCAGGCGCGTGACCGGCTGATGCCTGCTGCAGGCTTTCCTCCATCCCCCGCCCGACGCATGGCATGATCGGCAACGACCATTGGCTCTCAGGAACCAGTTGTTGACGGCCGGAAAGGAAGGGAACTGGCGCTCGTAGCCTTTCCAAAACGCCTTTTCACAAAAGGCAGGTTCAGGTATATTGGCGGCGCGCTGCTCGTAAGGGCGCGCCCGGGTCCTTCTTGAAGAAACCAACGGCTTTCAGGACGGCGTAACATGGCAACGCAAGCTTCCGACACGAGCAGTAAAACACGAGCGCGGGGATCCTCCGACGAATTGGCCGTCATCGCCCAACGCGCGCAGGCGTTTACCAACGCGTCCGGTACCGCCATCGCTCTAAGCGAGGGCAGTGCTGATGAAATCACCTGCCGGGCCCGTAGCGGCGCCACCGCTCCCGAGGTCGGCACACCAATGCGCGTAGAAGGATCGTTTACAGGGCTTTGTATCCATAGTGGCAAAGAACTGCGTTGCGATGATGCCGAGACCGATACCCGCGTGGATACCACTGCCCTCCGCTCGTTAGGGATCCGTTCCTTGGTGGTAACACCTATCAAAGAAGAAAACCGGGTGGTGGGGGTGTTGATGGTTTTTGCCCCAACCGCGCACGCCTTCACGATTACCCACGTAGCCGTCTTAAAGACCATGGCCGACCAGATCTCTGCGCTGCTGCAAAGAGAGCGCAAGGCGAAGGAAGAGGGAGTTGTTCCGGAACCGTCCCGCGCGTCGGCACCTGCTCCCGTAGCAGTTCCCAAGCCTGTGTCATCGGGTCCGGTCCTCGCCGCTCCGGTCGTCATCAAGTCTTCGGCGCCGGCGGCAGCCGCTGCCCGGACTGCGGCATTCCCGGTGGTCTCCAAGGTCGAGGCGATCAAGACTGCGCCGGTGGCGGAGGATCTCGGCCTTCCTTCTGCTGCCGTAAAAAAGGAAGAACGGCGAAGCGAGGCGAAGATTGAGCATCGCGCCAGCCTCGGCACGCTGGATGCCTTGGCCAGCCAAGGTAAGAAGGCCAAGAACAACATGATGATGGGGGTTGCGGCTGCTGTAGTAGTCGTGGCCGCCGCGGCCGGTACGTTTGCCTACCGAAGCCTGCACAAGAAGGCTGCGCCGCCGGTAGTGGCCCAGCAACCAGTTCCCGACGCTTCGAACCCGGCTGCGGCTGGGCAACCTGCCGGAGTAGCACCAGGAGCGCCTGCCGGCAATACCACCACGAACGCGACCGTAGCCAACACCACAGCCGCCACCATTCCACCTGTAGCGCCCAACAGGCCCAGCGTGAATACTGCGGCAGCCGAGGCCAGGAAGACGGAAAGGACGAGCCCGGCCAGCCCGCCGCCGGCCAAGCCCAGTCCAACCGCCGTGGCTTTAACCGCAGGAACTTCCAAGATCGCCAGTAGCGTCGTTGACGCGGCAAGCCCTGACGTCACTCCCATCTTGAGTGCACCGACTACGTCGACCACTGGAACACTCACCTCGCTGACTCGGCCAGTGGCTTCGTCGACGCCGTCGATGGTTACTCAATCGGATCTTGAGCCGCTCCAGGTCCTCAAACGAGTCCAACCTGTCTATCCCGCAATCGCGAAAGCCCGCCGGCTCAGCGGTACCGTAACCGTGCAAGGTGTAGTTGGCAAGGATGGCAAGGTAACCAATCTGCAATTCATCAGCGGACCGCCCGTATTCCGCGACGCGGCGTTTGAAGCCGTGAAGCAATGGCTTTTCAAGCCTGCACGGCTCAACGGCCAGCCGATCGAACAGCCCACGCAAATCCGGGTCAACTTCGGCGGCGGCCAGTAACAAGAGGACGCGCTCTTGGTTTTTTGGGGAGCGGTTTATGGACGAACGCTTGTCAAGGAATCATGGGTAGCGACAGCCCGGCTTTTGGTTTTGGTGGCCAACCAACTGGCCAGGCGATACGCGAGCAGAATTGCCAGAATCGCACCGTAGGTAAGCGGGCGCCGCAAGTCTGCTTTTACCAGCCAGATGAAGTGGATTACGCCAGCCGTGGCACTGAAGTAGATCAGCCGGTGAAGCCTCTGCCAGCGTTTTCCTCCCAGGCGACGGATCCAGCCGGCAGTCGACGTTAAAGCCAGAGGCAATATGAGTGTCCAGGCGGTCACGCCGGCCGTGATGAATCTGCGCTTGGCGATATCGTGCAGCATTGCCGGGACGTCAAAAAACTTATCCAGCCAGATGTAGGTAGTCAGGTGAAGGGTGCCGTAGAAGAAAGCAAACAGACCCAACATCCGACGAAAGCGCACGACCCAGGGAGAGCTCAAGAGCTTGCGCAAGGGAGTAATGCCTAGCGTGATGAGCAGAAACGTGAGCGTCCACCGGCCCGTCGAGCGCGTGATGACGTCCACGGGATTCGCGCCCAGTTGTTGGTGGAAACCCTTCCACACCAGCACGCTCAGTGGTCCCAAGCAGATTAGAAAGAGCAGAACCTTCAACGCGCGCACGACTGTTTGCGACGGCGCCTTCATCAGTAGTACTGCTGCAGGTCCATTCCTGAGTACAAACTGGCGACCTGGTCGGCGTAACCGTTGAACATCAAGGTCTGGTGCTTGGGGGCAAACACGCTGTCACCGATACGGCGCTCCATCGCCTGGCTCCAGCGGGGATGGTCTTTGCTGGGGTTCACGTTCGAATAAAAGCCATATTCCGTAGGAGCCATGATGTTCCAAGTAGTAGGCGGCATCTTCTCCACAAAATTGATCTTGACGATGGCTTTGATCCCCTTGAATCCGTACTTCCAGGGCACCACCAAGCGCAGGGGGGCTCCGTCGACGTTCGGCAGCACTTCGTCATAGAGACCAACGGCCAAAATAGCCAGAGGATGCATGGCTTCATCCATGCGCAAACCTTCTACATACGGCCAATCCAGCACGCGACGCTTCTGATTGGGCATCTGGTCCGGCGCCAAAATAGTCTCGAATGCAACGAACTTGGCCCTGGGCAAAGGATCGGCCTGCTTGATTAGCGCGCTCAGCGGGAAGCCAACCCACGGGATGACCATCGACCAGCCTTCGACGCAGCGATGGCGGTAGATCCGTTCCTCGAGCGGCGCCAGCTTCAGGATGGTATCGATGTCCAGCGTTTTCGGCTTCTTGACTTCGCCGCCGATCTTCACCGTCCAGGGGCGTGTACGGAAATTCTTGGACAATCCGTTCGGCTCGTATTTATCAGCGCTGAATTCGTAGTAGTTGTTGTAGTTGGTGATGTCCTTGAACGAAGTCGGCTTCTCAGTGGTGCTGAATGGGCTTTTGATGATGTCCGTGAGTTTGGCGCCGTTGGCCTCCACGCTCCCGTCTCCGGAGCCGGTATTTCGCAAATAGAGCCCGCCGGCAAGCGCCGCGCCGGTAGCGATAGCTCCCGTGATGAACGTCCTGCGGCTCACGTACGCCGACTTAGGAGTGACCTCGGAGGACGGAATATCATTCGGTTTCTTAATCAGCATGTCTACCTTTTCTCGACTAACGCTTTCATTCTAGACCGCCTTCGTGCCTGCGAACCTGCGGTCCTTGATCATCAATGATCATCCGATGAACCAGCGCGTACTAGGATACATTGAGGGTACGTACGCCCCGGCTGAGCGGATTCTTATTTCGTAGAACGGACCGGCCTGGCGCGACTCGCCGAGAAGCTGCCTTACAAATGCGACCTAAAGCGTATACTAAGGACGACTAGTATCGGATAAAAAAGTTTACCGCTGTTTCTTCCCATGCCCCTTCCCTATGTCATCAACCGGAGCGCCACGGGAAATCTTGAACCTTCAGGAATCCCCGGCGCGGAGTAGAGGGATCCCGAGGGATGACAGCTTTGTTTTTCTAGAGAGAGTCATTCTGTTTTTCTGCCCCAAATCCCACGAACACCGGCTCCGGTTGAAGGTGCACGCCCCAAATGTCCAACACCTTCTTCTGAATCTCGTCTTTGAAAGCGACGATATCCTGGGCGCGGGCGCCGCCGCGATTCACGATGGCCAGCGAATGTTTGCGGGAAATGCCGACCGGACCTCGTGCATGTCCTTTCCTGAAACCGGCTTGCTCGACCAGCCAGGCGGCTGAGAGCTTCACCTTGCCATCGTCTGCTGGGTATTGCGGCAGAGTCTGGCCCGGTGCGCGCTTTTGGGCTAGGGCTGCAACTCGCGCGGCTTCACTCTTGCTAACGATGGGGTTTTTGAAAAAGGAACCGGCGCTGCGGCAATCCTCGTCGCCGGGCACAATCAGCATGGCTTTGCTCTGACGGATGCTGCGTACGGCATCACGCACTTGCTGAAGAGTCGGGATGGTGGCGGCAAAGAACTTTTTGACGTCCCCATATCCGATGGTCGGCTGGCCGTGCTCCGTGAGTCGAAACCTGACTTCGAGCACGATGTAGCGCCCGCGCTGCGTGGTGTTCAGGACGCTCGTACGATAGGCGAAGCCGCAATCAGCGTTGCTCCATTCCAGGGCCTTGCCGGAGGCAATCTCCAGAAGGCGCACGCCGGTGATGGTTTGCGACACTTCCTGTCCGTAGGCGCCTACGTTCTGCACTGGCGTTCCGCCGGCGGTTCCGGGGATACCGCTAAGACACTCCAGACCAGCGCAGTTCTGGCTGACCGTCATGGCGACAAACGGGTCCCAATTTTCACCCGCAGCCACAGAGAAGATCGTACTCGCGCTTTCCCGCGTGCATTGCACCCCGGCAAGCGCGACCTTCAGCGCCAGGCCAGGCCATCCGGCATCGGAGATCACCAGGTTACTGCCGCCTCCGAGAACGAACAGAGGGAGGTGACAATCGGTAGCGTATGCGATCGCTTCTCTGACGTCAGACTCGGTGCAAGCTTCCACGAAAAAGCGTGCCGGCCCGCCCACCTGCAGCGTGGTGAGCGGAGCGAGAGGAATGTTTTGCAGGATCTTCAACGGTATCTTTGAGATTACAGCAGAAAGAACGGCCTTTGGCCATTAGCTGTTGGCCATTGGCTCTTGGCTTTTGGCTTTTGGCCCTTAGCCTTTCATCGTGAGACGGAGAAGCTGGGGACACAAGACTGGGCAAGCTTAGAGCCAAAAGCCAAAAGCTAAAAGCCAAGAGCCAAGAGCCAAGAGCTAATGGCTAAGAGCCGACGTAGTGCCGCCAACCCAGGTCTGTTAAAATCAATCAAAGACTGTTATGGAGGAAAAGCAATGTATCCGGAAATGATGATCGCGCCCATGCGCCAGGAACTGACCTCAGCAGGAGTAACTGAGGTACGCACCGCCGATGAGATTGAAGGCGCGATTCGCCAAAAAGGAACGCTGATGGTGATCGTGAACTCGGTCTGCGGATGCGCTGCAGGCAAGATGCGCCCGGGCGTACGCGCCGCGATTCGCCATGGCGTTCGCCCCGACCGCATAGTCACGGTCTTTGCCGGACAGGACCGTGAGGCCACCGAGATCGCTCGCCAACACTTCATGGGCTACCCGCCCTCTTCACCTTCGATCGGAATTTTGCGCGACGGCCAGCTCGTCTACATGATGCAACGCAGCGACATTGAATCCAGCAGCCCGGAGATGATCGCATCTGCGTTGACACAGGCGTTTGACAAACATTGCGCGCCTGTCGCCGCTAAGTAGAAGCAACACATGTTGGGGACGCGGACTGGCGTTCTTCATTCCAGGAACGTGTGGCACAGGCGCCCCCGCCTGTGAAAGGCCGCACAGCCGAGGGCGGCTGAACTACTACGGGCGAAAATCTTTTCTTTTCGCGACGATTTTCGAGCGGCAAAGACGCAGCCGAGGGCGGCTGCGCTCCACACTTGCTCTTATTTGCGGCTTGCCGCGCTGTGCCACAAGAGATCGGTCCCTGGCCAACATGTTTTTACAGCTTCCTTTGTTTGTTGTCGTCTATTCCTGATGTAAGCCGAAGGCTTCCCAGCGTTATCGTCACAAGTTCTGCTACCTAAATCGCCTCGACGCAAGTCTATACACGTTCACTACCAACACAAGAGGAGCCACCGCATGCGATTTCCGGGTTATCGTTCGTTGTTCGTGCTGTGCCTGATCGGTTCCACAGCCGTCGGTCAAACCAAATCGGAAAGCGCAATCAACGACGGCTCCGCAACAACTAGCGAGGGGATCCGCATTCACTATCTCCAGTCGGGCGACGCGACGTCCCCGCGAGCCCTGGTGCTGATTCCTGGTTGGCGACTGCCCGCGTTTTTGTGGGAGGAACAGCTGAAGAAGTTTGCGCCGGCCATGCGTGTCATCGCCGTCGATCCACGTTCTCAAGGAGAGTCCACCAAGGTCACTGAAGGAAATACTCCGGAGTCTCGAGCCCAGGACTATCACGACGTTCTCGGCAAGCTCGGAGTCTCGCGGCCAGTCTTAGTTGGCTGGTCACAAGGCGCGCAGGATGTTGCGGCCTACCTGCAGCAGTTCGGCGCAGATTCCGTTGTAGGAGTGGTCTTCGTCGATAGTCCGGTTTCCGCGGGGCCTGGCGAGTTGGAAATCCACAAGGAAGCCAGCAAGGCGGAGTTGTCGGGAATGTCGCTCTACGCGCGCTTTCCAAAGGAGTATTCGGAAGGCATGCTCCACGCGATTTTCAAGAAGCCGCTATCGGATGACCAGTTCCAAAGACTGCTGAAGGCGATATTGCAGACGCCCACAGACACCGGGGTTTCCATGCTGGCTATGGATCTCTATGGAGCCGATCGACGTCCTGCCTTGTCAAAGCTGAACAAACCTGCGTTGGTAGTTGCGTCGGCGGAATCTCAGGAACTGGATGCGCAGAAAGAAATGGCGGCAAGCATTCCCGGAGCCAAGTTTGTCGCCATCGAAGTCGCCGCCCACGCCGTGTTTGTTGACCAGCCGGGAAAATTTGATGAAGCCTTGCTGAGCTTCCTGCAGTCCCTGCCGCAGTCGCAATAGTTTCACATGCCCGGCTTTTTGGCGGGAATCGAAATGTCGATCGGCGTGACTTTGCCGAAGGTGTTTAGGTTCCGGTCGAATTCCTTTTCATTCCCTACGACAAGAATAGACAGTCGGTCTGGGTGCACATACTTTCTGGCGACGCGCTCCACGTCTGCGGGCGTGACTTTCTCAAGACCGGCGCGGAAGCGCTCGAGAAAATCAGACGGGTAACCGTAGAATTCGTAGCGGATCTGCTCGGCCAGAACTTTCTCTTTGGAATCGAATTGAAAGATGAACGAATTGAGAATAGTGTCTTTGGCCCGCTTGACCTCTTGCACGGTGACGCCGCCCTTCACCAGCTGCTGAATCTGCTGGCGCAGGGCGTCGATCGCGGTACCGGTCGATCCGCTCTTGGTTTCCATGGAGAAGCGCACCAGGCCGGGATGGTCGAAGGCGGTGCCGACGCCGCCACCGACGCCGTAGGCCAAGCCTAGCTTGGTGCGGATGGTCGAGAACAATCGCGAGGCGAAACCTCCGCCGAACAGTTCGTTCATCACCACCAGCGCATAGTAGTCCTGGCTGCGACGATCCGTCCCTAGTTCCACAATGGTGATGCTGCTCTGATTCACATCTTCCTTCTGGATGAAATAGATTCCAGCCTGCGGTGGCCGAATGTCGATGTGGTTCTTAGGAAAAGGCTCTCCCTTGGGCAGATCGGCGAAAGCCGAGCGCAGCTTTTGCTCCATGGCCGCGGAGTCAAAGTCGCCCATGATTCCCAAGATCATGTTGTTCGGGACCACGGTACGCTTATGCCACTGGCGCAGGTCATCGCGCGTGACTGCGCCCACGGTGTAGGGCTCAGGCTCACGGGCATACGGGCTATCCGCGCCGTAAGCCAGCTTAGCCGATTCGCGGCGGGCGATCTCGTCGACATCGTCATTGCGCCGAGCAATTGCCGTGAGCATCTGCTTCTTGGCGAGATCGATTTTTTCCTGGCGAAACTCGGCATTCTCGAGGATGTCGACAATCTGCGGGAACACTTGGTCGAAATCTTCTTTGAGCGACGACCAGCTTAACGACGTCGAGTCTTCACCGTCCGCGGTTTCGACCTGCGCGGCGCGAGATTCCAGGAAGTCATCAAGCTGATCGCCGGTCTTGGATTTTGTTCCGCCGGTGCGCCACACCTCGCCATAGATCTCGCTCATTCCGGCTTTCTCCGCCGGTTCGTCGCGGCCGCCGCCACGAACGCGGATCACGCCGTTGATCAGCGGCAGCTCGTGGTCTTCCTGAAGGAACAAAACCATGCCGTTGGGCAATTCCACGCGACGCGGCTCCTGTGGCTTGAACTCATGCAAGGCGGGGATCGGAATCTGCTTCCAGGTGGGTGGGATGCCCGGCACGGTGACGGGATGGCTCGTTGGAACAGACGCCGGGACAGACGATTTTGCGTCTTGGGGATGTGCCAGCAAACCCGAGCCCCATATCACTATCCAGATCCAGGCGAGCGCGAGCAGTCGAAGCATGTTGGTCTTTGTTGTCATTGCTCCGCTCCTTTTTCGGGCTGCGCTGCCGGCGCCGCCTTAGCAGTCTCAATCATGCCTACTGTGCGATTGTCCTCAGAGAAGGTTTTGTTGGCGACGCGACGGATGTCGGCTTTACTGACGGCTTCAATCCGCTGGATCTGGCGAAACAGTTCCCGCCAATCGCCGTAATATGCCTGATATTCCCCTAGCTGAATCGCCAGGCCCTGATTATCGTTGAGCCCGCGAATCAGATCGGCCTTGGCGCGGGTCTTGATGGACTGAAGTTCCTCATCGCTCACGTCTTTGGATTTAAGTTTTTCGATTTCGTCGTGGATAGGGCCGGCCATCTCTCGGGCGGTATGGTCGTGGCTGGGTCGTGCGTAAAAGTAAAACAAGTTGGGATACTTGTTGCCGGGAAAGCTGCCGCCTGCGGCGTCAACAGCGACTTGCTTATCGCGCACCAATGAGCGGTAGAGCCGGGAAGTGCGGCCCTTGGAAAGAAGGTCAGAGAGCACGTCATATACCGCGTCGTCCGGATCACGGAAATCCGGACGGTGGTAGCCTTCAATGTAAATCGGCTGGCTAGGATCACGAATGACGACCTCGCGCATGGCGTGCTGCGGTGGTTCCTTGGTGCGCAGGGGATCAGGGACCGGTGCGGCCGGCAGACGGCCGAAATATTTCTCGATGATGGGCAGAGTCGTTGCGCTCTTCACGTCGCCCACAACCACGACGACCATATTCGCCGGCACGTAATACTTGTGAAAGAAGTTGATGGCGTCCGTGGCTGAGAAAGCCCGAAGGTCGGAAGGCCAGCCGAGGGTCGGCCGACCGTAGGGATGCGCGACGTATGCAGTCGCCAGGAACTGCTCAAGCAGCCGTCCTTGGGGCTGGCTATCGGTACGCATGCGCCGCTCTTCCATCACTACGTCGCGTTCCTTGTAGAACTCGCGCATTACCGGATGCAAGAACCGTTCCGATTCCAAGTAAGCCCAAAGCTCAAACCGGTTCTGCGGGAAGGAGCATTGGTAGTTGGTTTCATCCAAATCGGTGGAGGCATTCAGCCCGACGCCGCCCTCGCTCTCGATGATCTCGCCGAACTCGTTGACCTTGACGTACTGCTCTGCAGCCTCTACGGCGTCCTGCCAGGCCTTTTCTCGCTCGGCAACTTTCTTAGGGTCGCGGCCCTCTTCTTTCAGATCTTCCTTCTGATAGGCGGCGTACGTGGCCTCAACTTTGGCTAACGCAACTTTTTCGGCCGGATAGTTTTCCGTACCGATCCGGTCGGTCCCCTTGAACGCCATGTGTTCGAACATGTGGGCGAGGCCGGTGATTCCCTGAACCTCTTGCGCGGAGCCGGCATCAACCCGGGTGTAGAAAGAAAAGACCGGAGCCTCGGGCCGCTCCATGATCATCACGGTAAGGCCGTTAGCCAGCTTCTTCACGGTGATTTTCTTTTCGAATGAGGCAATGTCCTGAGCACGCGCGCCAATCACACAAAGCAGAAGCCCAAGGAGAGGGAGAAAGCGGGGAACCCGAATCTTCATAAGACGATCTCAACGTCAAGTGTCTAGATTATCGCAGTGGCACGGAGGTTTCAAACGGCGAGAGAGTAAGGTGAAGCGCCGCTTTGAGCCGAGCACGGGCCGGTGTGATCCTAAGCAACAAAGATGCAGAGCTGGAGGAGAAGAGTTGGCCGGAGCGGCGAAGAAAAGCAATTAGCAAATAGCAATTGGCAATTAGCCTGTTCCGTAGAAATCCCAAGCAGCAGCGAAGGCTCGCCGATGGTAAGACGGCAGTCATTGTTCGGTGGCCGGCAAGATCTCATGAAAAAGCTAAACGCCATTTGCTAATTGCTAATTGCCATTTGCTTTTCTCCGTGCCTCCGTGTCTCTGTGGTAGGTTTCCCGCAGCTCTGGTCGGGGTGTTCGGATCTTCGATCCGCCATGTATGATGTTTCGCCTATGAAACAGCTTCGATTCGTCTGGATCTTTCTCGCATGCACGGTTTCTGTCTTTGCGCAAAAAGGTGGCTTCACGCTGGAACAAGTTATGAGCTCACCCTTTCCCACCGGATTGACGGCGGCTGCGAAGGCCAACCGCGTTGCGTGGGTTTTCAACGCCAAGGGCGAGCGCAATGTCTGGATCGCCGACGCGCCCAGCTTTTCCGCTCGCCAAGTGACCCACTACAAGGGCGACGATGGCCAGGAGATCCTTGCCCTCAGGCTCACCCCCGACGGCAAGACCGCGGTCTACGCACGCGGCTCAGAAGTGAGTGGCGAAGGCCACGTCGCCAACCCGGCCAGCGAACCCAGGGAGCCCAAGCAGCAGGTGTGGGCCACCGAGGTTGAGAACGGTAATTCTCGTCTCCTGGGCGATATGGCCTGCGGCCAAGAAGGATGTGAGGACATCGAGCTATCTCCTGACGGCCAATGGGCAGTCTGGCAAGGCCCGAAGCACCAGTTGTGGATTGCGCCGGTGGACGGTGACAAGCCGGCACGACAACTAACCGAGCTGCGAGGCGAGCAATCTGAACCGCAATGGTCGCCGGATGGTAAGCACATCGCGTTTACATCCGACCGCAAGGACCATAGCTTTATCGTAATCGTGGACTTAAGTGCCGATGCAACGGCCGAGCATGTCCGCTACGTTTCGCCGGGCGCAAACCGCGATTTTGCTCCCCGCTGGGCGCCTGACGGCAATGAGGCCAAGGAACTATGGCACAGCGGCACGGGGATGAACGATTCGCTGCCGCCATTTGCGACGGAGTCGCTTATGTTTGGAGCGAGTGGAAGAATCGTATTCTGCTCGGAGCAGGACGGATACAACCATCTCTACGTCATTTCGACACAGGGAGGCCAGCCAAGCATCCTCACACCGCACTGGGAAAGGGCCCGCGACTTCGACGTGGAAGAAGCCCGGCTAAATTTCGACAAGACCAGCGTTCTCTACACGACAAACCTCGACAACGCCGACGGGCGCCATCTCGAGTGGACTCGGAGCTTGCAGGGGTTCGCGCTGAACGAGAAATACCCTCGTCATATAACCGGACTTGGTGATTTCCACCCATTCATCGAGTGGCATCCCATCATGCTGGCCAACGGCACGATTGTTTGCCTGGGATCCAGCGCGACCTCGCCGGCGATGCCGTATCACTGGACGAGCAAGGGCCCGGAGATGATTGCGGCCGAGGCCCTGCCGAAAGATTTTCCTTCAGCGCAACTGGTTGTGCCCAAAGTCGTGACCTTCGAGAGCGCAGATGGGCTGGAGATTCACGGTCAGCTGTTTGTGCCGGGCGCAACGGCTGACGCGGAGAATGCTTTCTTGCTCGCGAAAGGCGAGACACACGGCGCTCTCTTCCCGTCCAAACAAGAGCGACACCCGGCCTTGATCTTCGTGCACGGCGGTCCGATACGGCAGATGCTGCCGGCCTTCCACTACATGTACTACTACCACAACGCGTACGCGGAGAATCAGTATCTGGCGAGCCTGGGCTATGTGGTGCTCTCAATCAACTATCGTTTGGGCATCATGTACGGGAGGGCTTTCCGCGAAGTTCCGGACGGCGGTTGGCGAGGATCGGCGGAATACAAGGACGTTCTCGCCGGCGCCAGGTATCTCGAGAGCCTGCCGAATGTCGATGCCAAGAGGATTGGAATCTGGGGAGGGTCTTATGGCGGGCTGCTGACGGCATTGGCTCTCTCCCGCAACTCCGATATCTTCGCCGCCGGTGTGGATTACCACGGCGTGCACGACTGGTCGACGTTCTTGGGCATGCGACAAGTCGGTGGCGAAGACGCGCCCGATCGGCAGGAGGCGATGAAGCTGGCTTATGATTCGTCACCGGTAGCTACGGTTGCAAAATGGAAGTCTCCCGTCTTGTTGATCCATGGCGATGATGATCGCACCGTGCCATTCCGCCAAACCACGGACCTAGCCCAGCGCCTGCGCAGGCAGAACGTCGAACTGGAAGAACTCATCTTCGCGGATGAGATTCATGATTTTCTGATGTGGAAGAGCTGGGTTCGCGCCTATCAAGCGACCGCGGAGTTCTTTAATCGAAAGTTAGCAGCTCAGGAAAGAAAATGACGACGCGTGTGGCACGGGCACTCCTGCCCGTGCTGTTGCTGTCGAGCGATGGTGTATGCCCGTTGCAAGGCAAGCAGCAAAGGGAGTGTCATTCCTTCGGCTACTAGCTCAGGACAGGCTCTGAGGCGTAGCCGAGGGAACTGCTCCCGCCCGGGCTTTAGGCGGAGCCGATTTCTTTCTCGCTAGGCGGGATTCGAAATGACACGGTCGTCGATTGTAAGTAATACATCAGCTCTGAAGCCACTCTAGCGCGGACAGGCAAGAGTCCATGTGCCACACGAGCTTGGGGACGACCGCACCCACAATCGGCAAAGATCCCTATCTTGTTGCTTTCTCGTCGTAATAAACCAAGAAATCCGTTACTGCGGGTTCTGCTCCGAGCTGGCGCAGCATGGTGGTGACCTGTCCGCGGTGATACGTGGAATGGTTAACCACATGGATCATCTGTTGCCAGAGCGGGTACGAAAATCGCAGACCGGCGCGGTTGAGATAGGCCAGATCCTGGTTCAGACGTTGCGGTGTTAGCCCCATCATGAATTGTTCGCGGTCCTGGTCTATGGCTTTCCATCGCGTCTCAAGCGACTGCACCGTTGGAAACCCTGTGGGGTTTAGCAGGTCGGCAGGGAAACAGCCCTGCCAGCGCTCGAGCCAGATCCATTCACCGGACAGGATGTGGGACAACGTATCCCGCACCGAGGCAAAGCTGTTGCCCATGGCGCGGGTGAACTTTTCAGGATCGAGTTTGGCAGCGGCCGAAAGCGTACGTTGGTTGGCCCATCGGGTGTACTCGTAGAGTTCGCGGATGTGGTCCAAATCCATTTCTGACTCCGCCCGCACCTACCCAGTTACGAGACGCGCTGAATAGATTGCCCGTAAGTCATTGAATCATAATGTGCGCGGGAAATGGGACATTACTTTAGTAACTGCCCGGCCTCGTTCTTTTGGGCAGTATTGGGCCGAACTTAAGATATGATTTTGCACGCCTCCCCAGGGTCTTGCATGGTACCCCAATATGCAAGAGACAACGACTGAAAACGCTACCGGAAGCATGCCGGCAGCTCCCCGTACGGACCGCCTCGAGGTTCTGAAAGAACTAGGACGGGGGAGCCTGGGAATCGTTCGCCAAGCCAGGAATCCGCAACTGGACCGCATGCTGGCCCTCCGCCACTTTGAAGTTCCCGAGTGGATGGATGACGTTGAAAGTCTCCTCAAGCGCATTCTGGCCGAGGCTCGCGCTGCCAGCACCCTGGACCATCCTGCGATTGCTCGTCTCTACACGTGCGGCTACAAGGGCTTCACCATCTTCATGACTTCGGAGTTCGTAGAGGGCCAGAGCCTGAAAGAGCTGATGGGCGCCCGCACTCCGGAACTCGCTGAAGTTCTGAACTGGGCTAAGCAGCTTTGCTCCGCGTTGGATTACGCACACGAGAAGGGCGTATTCCATCATTTTCTTAACCCGTCGAATATCAAAGTGCTCTCCGATGGGACGCTGAAGATTCTGGATTTCGGGCTGCTATCGGACAAGCACCTGTTGTCACAGACGCCGGCAAAAAAACTTGCCAACGAACCCTATCTTTCGCCCGAACAGCTGAAAGGCAAACCGCTGGATCGTTCGGCCAATCTCTTTAGCGCGGCAGCCATCATTTACGAGCTCTACACGGTGCGGAGCCCGTTTTCAGGAAAGCACTTGGGTGAAGTCGACCGTGCCATCCTGGATTTGACTCCGAATCCTCTGAACGTGGCGCATCCACGTGTGCCACCGGCAATTTCAGGGGTGGTCTTAAAGGCTCTGGCGAAGTCGCCACGGGAGAGATATGCGAGCGGCCAGCAGTTCGTGGAAGCTCTTGAAACCGCCAAGTCTGAGCCACTGGCGGTCAACGCGAACGTGGTCAAACCTGCTGCTGCTGTTGTTGCTGGGCCTCCGGCAGATACCACTAGCCAAACTGTTTACACCCCGCCGGCGCGGAACGCGGCGCCTCCGCCCACGACCAAAATGCGCCCGTCTAGTCCGCCAACGACAGCCGTGCGAGTGCAGGTGGGAACTGCCAATCACTGGAAGCTTGTCGCGGGTGTGGTGGCCTGTCTAGTCGTGGTTGCAAGTTTAGCAGCCATATTTCAACGCAAGCCGCAAGAGGCCGCTCCGAGTCTAAAACCCCAGGTGGCATCCCGCAAGGCACCGGTCCGGCAAGGCCCGCCAGTGGCCGCTGAGCCCACGCCGGCAGCTGCAGTTGCTGAACCCGCACCAGCAGCCGCAGTTGCTGAGCCCGCACCAGACGACATTCAGCCGCTGACAACCTTCGCAGCGCCCTCTGTTCTGACGACTTCCAGGCGCGGCAGGCAGGCGAGAACCAGGAGGGTTGCCACGCTGGCAGCTCCGACAACGCCCTGGCAAGGAGAGCTCTCAGTCTCTTCAGCGCCGGACGAAGCCACGATCGAGATCGAGGGATTCAGCGGCCAATCCTGGCACACTCCGCAAGTCATCGGCGGGCTCGCTCCCGGAAACTACAGGGTGACCGTTAGCAAACCGGGATATTCACCCGACATCCGCACCGTGCAGATAAGCGCCGGGAATCGCATTGCCGTTGATTTAAGGCTCACGCCGGTCAAGGGCTGGCTCACAGTCGCCGGCTCTCCAGCGGGCGCCAGAGTGTTCATCGACGGCAAAGACACGGGCCGGATTACTCCCGTCACTATTAGCCTGGATCCTGCGGCGCACAAGGTTTCTCTCCGCAAGAGCGGATACCTGGATACTGACACTCAAATCCAGCTGTCCGCCGGACAAACGACAAGTTATTCCCCAACTTTGATGGTGGCAGGCCGCACCGATAACATTCGCATTGTGGGCGGTGGGATGGGAAAGATCTTCGGCGGAGGATCGGGACAGGGCAAAGCTAGGATTGAGATCAAGAGTGAGCCCAAAGGGGCACAGGTAACCATCAACGGCACGCCCCTGCAAAAGACAACTCCCCTGGAAATCCAAGTGGAAGCGGGGAACTACGACATCCTTTTGCAGAAGGATGGTTACAAACCTGTGCGTGAAAACGCGATCGTGGGCATCGAGGACCGGGTGAAGATCGATAAGAGCCTCATTCGCTAAGCACATTAGTTTGGGTAGGAAGCGGGCGGTTGGAATGCGGCGCCGCCCGCTTTTGTTCGCGCCCTTTACTTCTTGTCGTATTGCAAGGCTTGCCGGAGCTGCTTGAGCGCGTTGTCGATGGCTTCAATGGCTTCCACGCGATGGCCACCAAAGTCGTGAGCGGCGGTTTGAAGTTCGTGCTTAGCTTCCTCCAGCTCATGGATGGCTGCGCGAATATGGGGATGGCGCTCGTTGCCTTCGCGGCGTTCTTCATGCGCTTCTTGTGACTTTGACTCCTGAGGTGGCTGCGCCATCATCAGCGCCGGTGACATCAAGCCGACAGTAATCGCTATTGTTGCTAGTTTTCTTAACATAGTGGTTGCCGTCCTCCTCTATGACGGTGTCGTAAACAACCCGTGATTTGCCGTGATGTTGCGCCGGTTTCCGGCGGACCGTTGCTAGGCCTCGAACATCTTAATCATCCCGTTGCCGAGCGGCAGCAGTTTGGATTTGCAGCTAGAATGGTCAGAGAGCGTCTTTCGAAACCATCACCTACAAGAGACTGATTTGAATCCCTCGATCCGCAATATCGCAATCATCGCTCACGTAGACCACGGTAAAACCACGCTGGTCGACGCCATGCTGCGCCAGAGCGGCGCGTTTCGCGCCAATGAGGTAGTTATCGAACGTGTCATGGACTCTAACGAGTTGGAGCGTGAGCGCGGGATCACTATCCTCGCCAAGAATACCGCTGTCCTCTATCACGACGTCAAGATCAACATAGTCGATACCCCAGGGCACAGCGACTTCGGCGGCGAAGTGGAGCGCGCGTTGAAGATGGTGGACGGCGTCATGCTATTAGTTGACGCCAGCGAAGGCCCCCTACCGCAAACGCGCTACGTCCTGAGCAAAGCCCTCGAAGCCGGGCTGCCACCGGTGGTGGTGATCAACAAGATCGATCGCGCCGACGCCCGCCCTCAGGAAGTCCTGAACGAACTCTATGACTTGTTCATCGATCTAGACGCCCACGAAGGACAGCTCGAGTTTCCTGTTTTGTACACCAACGCCAAGGCGGGAACGGCTTCTCCCAATATCGATATTCCCGGCGAAGACTTGCAGCCGCTGTTCGATGCCATTCTGACGACCATTCCCCAACCCGCGGGCGATGCCGGCAATCCGTTGCAAATTCTGGTCGCTAATCTTGACTACAGCGACTACTTGGGCCGCATGGCGATCGCTCGCGTGTTCAACGGCAGCTTGCGCAACGGCGAGGAAGTTGGAATCGCCAAGCTGGATGGCTCCCTACAAAAAGTGAAGATCACGAAGCTGTTTTCCTTCAGCGGTCTGAAGCGCGTGGATATCGACCGGACCGAGTTAGGCGATATTGTGGCGATCGCCGGCGTGGAAGGCATCAACATCGGCGAGACGATCACCAGCGTAGAGACACCCGCCCCCTTGCCGCACATCGTGATCGACGAGCCCACCATCGCCATGCAGTTCACTGTCAACACGTCGCCGTTTGCCGGGCGCGAAGGAGCCTACGTGACATCGCGCAATTTGCGCGATCGTCTGCAGAAGGAGCTGCTGACCAACGTCTCACTTCGCGTCGAAGAAACCGATAGCACGGACTCTTTCAAAGTTCTGGGTCGAGGCGAGCTGCAACTCTCGATCTTGATCGAAACCATGCGCCGCGAAGGATACGAACTCATGGTGGGCAAACCGGAAATCGTTACCAAGCGTATCGACGGTAAGTTGATGGAGCCTCAGGAAAAACTGATGGTCGATATCCCGGATGCGTTTGTCGGCGTGGTGATCGAGAAGCTCGGCTCGCGCAAAGGCCAGATGATCAAGATGCATAACCATGGATCGGGCCGGGTGCGGATCGAATTCACCATTCCCAGCCGCGGCATGATCGGCTTGCGATCCGAACTGCTCACCGATACCCGCGGAACGGTGATCATGAACTCCCTGTTTGATAGCTACACGGAGTGGCTGGGAGAGATTCCCCATCGCATGACCGGAGCGCTTGTCGCCGACCGCCCAGGTACTTCCACGGCTCACGCTCTGTTTGGATTGCAAGAACGGGGCGTGCTGTTCGTGGGTCCCGGTGTTGAGTTGTACGAAGGGATGATAGTGGGTGAGAACGCGCGTGAAGTCGACCTGGACGTGAACGCAGTTCGCGAAAAGAAGCTCACCAACATGCGCGCGTCGACCGCGGACGACGCTATTCGCCTGGTTCCACACAAAGTCCTGACCTTGGAGCAGGCCATCGAGTTCGTTGCGGATGATGAGATGGTGGAGGTCACGTCTAAATCGCTACGTTTGCGGAAGAAGATCCTGCAATCGAACCGGCGGCCAAAGAAGAGTGCCCTGCCTGTGGGCGCGCCTGCTTAAGTTTAGCCGCAGATCTACGCTGATCAACGCAGATCAGGAAACAATGGGCCGCGAATTGACGCGAAAGGGCACGAATCTGAAGGCTAAGAGCGGTTTCAGAGTTGGAGTATTCCACAGAATCAACCACCGTGTCATTTCGAATCCCGCCCAGTGGGAGAGAAATCGGCTCCGCCCAAAGCTCAGCAGGAGCAGATCCTTCGGCTTCGCCTCAGGATGACACTTCTTTTATTTTGCCTTGGTCTTATACATCATCCGTGGAACCGCTGTAACTTGGAGAAGATTCGAGTGCATTCGCGTCTCTTCGCGGCCAACACGTCGTTATCAGTGTCATCAGTGTGATCGGTGGTGAGGTTTACTCCAGCTCCTTCCCCCGAGTCTCCGGCAACTGCATGGCCATCAGCGACGCCAGCAGGAAAGCCACCGCGCAAATCAAAAACGCCCAACCCAGGCCTCTTGCCGGCCCGAGCTTGTCCGCGACCCACCCGATGGTGTAAGGAGCGGCGGCGCTGATCGCGCGCGCGCCGTTGTAGGTGAAGCCCAGAGCCCGGGCACGAACCTTTGTTGGGAAGATCTCGCTGCCAACCAAACCTGAACCGGAAAAGAATCCGGTGCCGAAGAATCCGACCATCGCTCCCAGAATGAGGATCAGCCATTGGGCTCGCGCGGCGGCGTAGAGAGGAATGAGTAGGGCGGCGCACAGAGTAAACAAGGCGAGAGATCGCCTTCGACCGAGGCGATCGGCGATCCAGCCGAAACACAGGTACCCTGGGAACATCCCGATCAGGTTAAGCGTTACCAGGAGTTTGGTGGTGCTCATCAGGCCGAAGCCACGACCGCCTTTGTCGACCGCCGTCGTCAAGTACGGGGGCATCCAGCTGAACAGGCCCCACCATGCGAACAGTCCAAACACGTTGAGCAGGAGCAAAACGATCGTCGGCTTGCGCAGGGCCGGGGAGAAAATCTCAGAGAAAGGCGCTTTTTCTTGATGCTGGCTTTGTTGCCTCCACATCTCAGACTCAGGAACATTCTTCCTGATCCACAGCGTCACCAGAGCCGGAAGCAATCCGACAAAAAAGACCACGCGCCAGTTCTGCCGCAGAACGTCTAAGACGATCCACGCGGTGAGTGCGGCCGCAGCCAGCCCCCACGCCCACGCGCTCTGCACGATGGCAATAGCGCGGGCGCGCAGATGCGTTGGCCAAGTTTCGGCGACAAGAGTGGCTCCGGTGTTCCACTCCCCACCCATTCCCAGACCCAGCACGAAACGAAAAAAAATCAGCACGCCGAGCGAGGTGGAGAGCCCAGAGCCAAGAGAACACACCGAGTAAGTAAGAATGCTCAGGATCAGCGCCTTGGTTCGACCAATGCGGTCGGCAATGAAGCCGAACAGCACACCACCGATGCCCGAAGCCAGTAACATGAACGCGTTGGGCAACCCGGCAGTGGCTTTAGACTCGATGCTCAGCGTCTCCATGATGTGCTTCAAGACGTTGCTATAGAGCAGCACATCAAAGCCGTCCAATCCCCAGCCGAGAGCAGCGGCAATCAACGTACGCTTTTGTGCGGAGGTGACGTCTGAGAGACGGGTTGCGCTTGTAGTGGCCATTGGCGCTGGATTCTAACACTCACTGAGCCGATTTCACCGCGGGGGCGCGGAGGGAGATCGGGTCATCGGGAGATCGGACCATCGGGAGATCGGAGGCCAAACTCAGATGATCCGATGTCCCGATGATCCGATCACCCGATCTTTTCTCCGTGTCTCCGCGCCTCCGCGGTGACCTGACTCTTTTGTGACAACCCAAAGTATCTCTGCGCACGTCGCACGTCCGTTCCGATCTGTTCTTTCAGCGCTTCCACGGAAGGAAACTTGATCTCCGGGCGCTGCCATTGCAGGAATGAAATCTCAACTTCAGTCTGCGCCGTCACGTCGATCGGATGAAAGTCGAGAAGGTGAGTCTCGATAGCGAACAAGTCGTCGCCAAAGGTCGGGCGCTTGCCGATGTTTGTAACTGAGTTAAAGCTCTCTTTGTCGACACGAGTGCGGGTAATGTAGACCCCGTCGCCGGGAACCAGCTCGTCGTAATGGCTGAGATTGATGGTGGGAACGGTGTATTTGTGTCCGTAGCCACGCCCGCGGCCGGGCGTTGCGGTGATGGAGAAAACCCGTCCCAGCAGATGACGCGCCCGGCTCACTTTTCCCGCGGCTAGCAGCTCACGAATGTGGCTGCTGGAAACGGGGCTACCGCGCAGCATCATCACCGGATAGGCTTTTACTTCGAATCCGAACTCACGGCCTAGTTCAACTAAGCGGCCCGTTGTCCCTTGAGCCTTGTGGCCGAAATGAAAATTCTCTCCTTCATGAACTTCCTGAGCATGCAACTTGCCGGCGAGAATGTCGCGTGCGAACTCCGCACCGGTGGTCATGGAGAAGTCACGAGTGAACGGAATCACCACTAGCCCATCCAGCCCGCACTCAGCTAGTAACGCCTCTTTGCGAGGCTGCGGCGTGATGAGTTTAGGAGCGACATCAGGACGCAAAATCCGCAAAGGGTGAGGATCGAAGGTGAGCGCTATAGCTTTGGTGCCGGTTGCTCGGGCACGCTGCACAACTTCCTTCAGGACTTCCTGGTGACCGCAATGCATGCCATCAAAATTACCGACGCTCACGATGGCGGGGCCGAAATCGCCGGGCACTTCTTCGACAGAGCGAAAGATCCTCATGCGATTTCAAACTCCAGCCTTAGGCCGTCATGTGCCAGGCGAACGTGGTCGGGAAGCGTTTTGTTGGTTTCTTCGTGGGGCAGATCGTGGGAGATGTGGGTGAAGAACGCGCGCCTGGGTTTGAGCTCTTCTACCAGGTGCAACGAATTGGCAACCGTTGAGTGTGTAGGATGGGGGCGGTGCCGTAGCGCGTCTAGAAATAAGATATCGAGACCGCGCAGGCGATTCATGGACTGGGGCGGGATCTCACTAAAGTCGGTCAGGTAGGCTGCGGAGCCGAAGCGAAAGCCGTGGATGGTCGCATCGCCATGCAGTATCTCGACGGGCTCGAAGGTGGCGCCGAACAGTTCCAGCGAACCGTTAATACAGTTCATCTCCACGCGCGCGATGCCGCCGTACTTATAGGTTGGGTCAAAGATGTAACGAAAGATGCTCTGGAGGGCTTGTGCCGTATCCTCGTGTGCGTAAAGAGGAATTTTCTGCGGGCTACGAAAGCTGAGCGGGCGCACATCATCCAGGCCGAGAATGTGGTCGGCATGCGCATGCGTGTAGATAATGGCGTCGATGTGAATTATGTTTTCACGAATTGCTTGTTCGCGAAAGTCAGGTGTGGTGTCGATGAGAACGCATCGTCCCTCGTATTCCACCATGATCGAAGGACGTGTACGCCGGTCGTGCGGATCGCTGGAATGACACACGGCGCAGCTACAGCCGATGGTCGGTACGCCCATCGAGGTGCCGCTTCCCAGGACGGTAAGACAAGCCCTCATTTTTTGTCGAGGCCCGGGCTAGCTGGAGGTTTGACGGCCGCCGTAGCCAGAGCGTTGGTGATCTCAATCCACGCCATCCGCAGCTCAAAGAGCACGTTCTGTAGGAGAGTCTGTTCGGGTTCGCTTAAGTTGCCTTTCGTCTTCTCTTGCAGGATGGTGAGCGAGTCGATGGTTTGTCTAGCTCCCATAATATCGACGGCGGGAGGATCACCTTCCTGCCGGATTGCGCCCAACTGAAGCAGCGCGGTCATGTAAAACGATTCGACCAGCCGCTGAAAGGTCATCTCGGGAAGAGTTTCCCGCCGGCCGCCGGATTTCCCGATGATCTCCTCCAGCTTCTTGCCCGAAGCTCGGTAGGCGTCGTGCTGTTCCTGCTGCTCGGCAGCAGTGGGCGGAGGAGGCATCTCCTCGGCCTGTTCCGGGCTTGCCAGTTCGTTCGGGGCCGTAGAAGGCGCGGCTCCATGCTCTGCGGCAGGAGGGGCCTCTGCGGGAGGCGGGGCCGCGGGTGGGGAAGGCGCCTTGGGTGCCTCTTCCTCAGCAACTGGTGCGTCGGGACGTGCTTCACCTTCGGCGCCAAAGCGGCGACGGTCGCTTACGACAAAGTCTTGTTTCTTTTCAGCCATGCTGCTCAATACCTCAAAATTCGGTTACTCCGCAAACGGAAGTTCGACGAGCTTCGCCTTGCGTCCATGCAACTCGATTTGCGGGCCGGCTTCAGCCGCCTCGCGACGGATGTAGCCCAGACCAATATTCCTTTCACCCGTGCTCGTCGGGACGGCTGCCACACTCGTGACTTCTGCCAGCGCTCGTCCCTCTGACTCATACTTGCCAAGAGCGGGAAGGCCGTCTGCAAACTCGAATCCGGTAAACTTGCGATGCACCTGGCCGCGCGAACGAATGCGTTCAACAATCTCTTGGCCAATGTAGCATCCTTTGTTGAAATTCAGAGCCTGGGTTTGTCCGGTCTCCTGCGGGAGATCGCGATCCCGTATGTCCTGGCCATACTGCGGAATGCCGTGGAGAATGCGCCAATACTCCAAGGCTTGAGTTCCGGCCATCTGACCGCCGGCCCAACCCGGAACGACGGCTGCGCCGGAGTCGTCGTTCAGTATCGACCACAGTTCGTACCAACCCGGCTTAGCCAGCGGGCCGCGCGCGAGAAGATGTCCGCTGCGAACCTCCCGGATTTCCAACGGCTCCATGCCTTGAACATCAAATCCGGCGGCGGCCAGCTTTTCCACGGACTTGGGCCCGCAGATACCAAAGGCGATTATCGGCGTGACATCCATTTCAACCTTGTCCATAATGATGTAACGCTTCATCGATGTGAGTAGTGGTTCGACTTGAGTGCTGTCGGTGTCAAGCACCAATGATTCGCCCCGGTTGTAGATATACATATCGCCTAGAATCCGGCCCTGGGCGTTGAGCACGAAATTGTAATTGCCGCGATTCAATGCCAGGTCGCGGACGTTGTTCGTGACCATGTTGTGCAGCCAGCGCACGCGGTCCTTGCCTGTAACCGTGATCTTGGCCCGCCAACGAAGCCGAAACGCACCCCAGCTTTCGCGCAGGGCCGCTAGCTCCGCAACCGGGTCGCCGAAATGGAGCGCGGCTTCGGCTCCCAGATACTCGCCCGACGTGATACGCCCCGCCGCAGACTGCGGTTGATGGAGAGCTGCGTTTTCCATAGCAAACATTTGATTATAGCCAAGGCGGAGAGGATGCGCTCTGTAGGCGCGAGGTGCCTTGCGGAAGATTATCGCGAATCGCTCGTCGGCGGACCCTTGTGCCGACGGGATCGTCAGCGAAGAAGAGTCCGCCGCACGAGGATGATTCGTTTCGCCTACACCGCGCGCAAGAACAGCAGCACGAACGTGAACAGCACCAGCGACTCAATGAACGCGAGTCCGATGAAGAGAGCAGGCTGAATAGCCGACCGCGCTCCCGGGTTGCGAGCCAACGCTTCAGCGACCGCGCCTGCGACTCTGCCCTGGCCGAGGCCGGCCAAGCCGGCAGCCAAGCCCATGCCGAGGCCGATTCCGATGGGAACTGCCCAGTTCGTGCCGGAGGTGGTTCCGCCGCCTGGGGCTTGGGCGTATACAGGCGACGCAACCATCAGAACAACCGCGAACGCCAAGAATGTCAATGTACGTTTACTCATTTTCTCTCTCCTATGAATTGGATGTCAGTGGGTGGTTGGCAGTCGCACTGGGATGCGGCGCCCTCACGCTGACATCTTGGGTAAAGCCAAACTCTTAATGCTCTTCGCTGACCGCCAATCCGAGATAAACTAACGTAAGCATGACGAAAACGTATGTCTGCACGACAGCTACGAACAGATGCAAGCCAAGGAAAGCCACCGGGACCAGGATTGGAATCAGGGAAAAGAAGGCCAACGTAACCATGTCACCCGCGAACATGTTGGCGTAGAGACGGACCGTCAATGACAAGATGCGGGCGAGATGGCTCACCACTTCAATCAGGAACATCAGCGGAGCCAATGCCCAAACCGGTCCGACGAACTGCTTGTAATAGTGGAATTTGTGATGGCGAATCCCTTGGAATTGGTAGTAGAGAAAAGTAACTATGGCGCAGCCGAGCGGTATCGACACACTCGCGGTTGGCGATTCGAACCCGGGAATCAAGCCAAGCAGATTGGAGAACAGGATGAAAAGCCCGACCGCCATCGCATAGGGAACATAGCGCTGGTAGTCGTGTCCGATGACCCCGTGAGCTTGTTCACCGACGAAATCCTGAGCCATCTCAAATAGGTGCTGCAACCGGCTGGGTTTGTCTACCGACAAAGTGGCTCGGAGCGCGAGGAAGAATGCAAGCAGCAGCGCCACCACGAGCATCTCCATGGCGACAGTATTGTTAATTGGCGCCTGGGGATAAGCGGGCTCGATGCCGAGATGACGCAAAAGACTCGTGGTCATCCCGCCGAAGTAACGGTTTAAGAGTTCGGTTAACCAGAGCTGTTCAGGCATGTTCCTAGCGTATTAACTCGAATGAAGTAGATTAGTCTCAGGTTTGGTCGTTCCTGTTGGTTACAACGGCTTCGTAAATGCCTTCCGACATTGCAGCCAGGATTGGCAGAGCGAGGCCCACTATGAAGCCTTCCAGCGTCCTGGGGTAACTTTTTAATATAACATAGGCGCCCGCAATCACGCAGACGTAACGGCCCACGAAAGCCAGCATGAGACGAAGTTTTGACGGAGCAGCCTCACCGGGGTTGGGGTCGACCATCCGCCGGACCATCAGCTCGGTGCCGTGATGCAACCAGACAAAATTGAAGGCAGCAAGAAGCGAGCCTAGAGCTACGCCTACGCCGGCGTGCCAGCCAAAGAACGCGGTGGCGGCAAGCGTCGCCGCCAGCGTCAAAAGGGCCGTTATGCGAAGAATGCGCCGGTAGGCGCCGGATAGGAACGCCTCCATTGAGTCTGAGGGTGAACCTCGCGGGCGTTCGCTCATGAGTCTTTATTGGCCTTGAGAATCTCGCGTATGAGTTCGGTGAATCCGGCTACGCAGCCAAGCAAAAGTCCGACCAGGGTGATCCACGAAGTATGGAGCCAGCGGTCCAGCGCGGCGCCGATCGCCAATCCCACGACGACCGAGGCCGGCAGGATAAATCCCAGGTGGCTGTACCTGCCAATTTGGCGCCACATGTTCGACGGCTGGTCGTTGCTGCCCGGGGACGGCCCGGGCTTTTCCGGCGGCAGATGGGGCATGGCGCCAGTCTAGCAGCGAAGCCGTCGCATAAACAGCTTTGAAAGGGCGAGGCTTCAGAGGTTGGAGAACGTGTCCATTATGAAATGTTATCTAGCGCCTCTCAGGATGACGGCGTTGGGTGACTGGTGTGATTAATACGGGATCTCAGAAGGCGTGCCCTTTCAAAAAAGGAGAGGTTGTGACTCTTTCAAGATCGACACGGGCGAGGGCGTCTGTGC
>Ga0209648_10000597_pt1 | contig 27821 bp, 22 predicted proteins | sample GraSoi2013_115cm_FD_185830 | JGI IMG/M metagenome (GOLD analysis project Ga0209648, IMG submission 185830) | Grasslands soil microbial communities from the Angelo Coastal Reserve, California, USA - Sample 9_17_2013_115cm (SPAdes) (version 2) | ecosystem: Environmental > Terrestrial > Soil >...
ACTTTGGCCCGCGCGTGGCTCACGCTATCCTGCCGATCAGCGACAAGGGGAGTTCAGATTGGGGATACGCGCTCGTACCGATCATTGGCCCGCTGATCGCCGGCGGCATTGGCGCTGCAATTATCAAGCTGGTGGGTATCCGGTGATGAGTCATAAGGTGGAGGGACGGGCGGTGACGCCCGGCTCTTCACGAGTAAGTTTTGCATCAACTGCAAAAGCGATGAATCGAACCGACATGTGGCGCCGTATCGAGGCACATCCCAAACCCTGGGACATGATTGTCGTGGGCGGCGGAGCGACTGGAGTAGGCGTCGCGATCGATGCCGCGGCACGCGGTTACGATGTACTGCTGCTCGAGCAGAGCGACTTCGGCAAAGGCACCTCCAGCCGGAGCACTAAGTTGGCCCACGGCGGCGTGCGCTATCTGGAGCAGGGCAATATCGGACTGGTCATGGAAGCGCTCAAGGAGCGCGGACTCCTTCTGCAAAACGCGCCCCACCTGGTGCACGACCTCGCCTTCGTCGTGCCGAACTACGATTGGTGGGAGGCTCCATTCTACGGTCTCGGCTTGAAGCTTTATCAGTTACTGGCCGGTAGATACGGATTTGGCATCTCACGCATTCTCTCAAAAGAAGAAACGCTCGAACATTTGCCAACATTGAAGACTGAAGGCCTGCGCGGCGGTGCAGTGTATTACGACGGACAATTCGACGACGCCCGGCTGCTCATCCATATGGTGGCCACCGCTTTCGAGCAGGGCGCCACATTGCTGAACTATGTCGAAGTCACGAGTCTGACGAAGGACGCGCACGGATTTGTGGATGGTGTCAGCGCACGTGATGTCGAAACCGGCAACGAATTTCGCGCCACCGCGAAAGTTGTGGTCAACGCGACCGGCGCTTTCAGCGACCTGCTTCGGCTCAAAGCAGAACCCGACGCCAAGCCGATGATCGTCCCCAGCCAGGGCATTCATCTCGTCTTCGATTCGAGCTTCCTGCAGGGTGAAAGCGCGATCATGGTTCCGCACACCAGCGATGGCCGCGTGTTATTCGCGATTCCGTGGCACGGTCACACGCTGGTAGGAACCACCGACACGCCAATTGCAGCGGTAACGCTCGAACCAGTCGCCATGGAGCAGGAGATCGAATTTATCCTCGCGACCGCCGGGCAATACCTGACGAAAGCGCCCACGCGCGACGATGTGTTGAGTGTATTCGCCGGCATTCGGCCGCTGGTGGGCGCCACCGGCGCGGCCAGCGGCTTGGCCAGGACGGCGGCACTGTCGCGCGATCACGTCATCCACATCGATCGTTCCGGCCTGGTCACCATCGCCGGAGGAAAATGGACGACGTACCGGCACATGGCCGAGGATTGCGTCGATCAGGCAGCTACCCTTGCCCAGTTGCCGGAAAAACCATGCGTGACGCACCACCTGCACATTCACGGCTTCAACGAGGTAGCGAAAAAAGACGCAGCGAAAGAAGATACGGCGAAACAGTTCTGCTCGCTCGCCGTCTATGGTTCGGATGCATACGAAATTCGCAAGCTCATCGAGACTGACGCCGGGCTCAGCGAACCGCTGCATAAGGCGCTGCCCTACGTGAAGGCAGAGGTGATCTGGGCGGCGCGACACGAAATGGCCCGCACCGTGGAAGATACGCTCGCAAGACGCACGCGCGCGCTGTTCTTGAATGCGCGCGCAGCCCTCGCAATGGCGCCCGCTGTCGCGGACTTGATGGCTTCAGAGCTGGATTGGGACGAGGTCACCCGGACCAGACAGTTGGCTGCCTTTCGCGACGTTGCTTCGAACTACATGCCTCATCCCTAGTATCGAGACCGAGTGATAGTTAGCAGGTGGAGAGCCGGGCGTCCCGGCCCGGCCGCGATACTGCTGGACGGTCTTTCACCAGGCCGACGGGAGGCGCTCAACACTTGCACCACGGCCCCTGTACTCGAGAGCTGGACCTTCCCTTAAGAATCCGTAATGTCGGTATAGTGCGTGTTTTGACTAGTTCGTTACAGGCGTTTATCACTTTCTTCCTAAAGCCTGTTCTATAAATGGTCTCTCGAAGGGGCGCGCCTTCATAGAAACACCTGACTTTGCCGTACAATTTGTAACGTTCTTACGCGGCAGATCACTATTCACCGCATGAACACCAGCATTAGGAGAGCTTTATGAGCTTGCCTGGACAGATCCAAAATGCCATTCCGTCACTTCCTGGATTCGATTGCGACACGACTCTAACTGCATCGTTCGCCCAGAAGTTCTTCGCACAAGGGTACAAGTTCTGTCTCAGATACGTTTCGCGTGGCACCGAGTCTGCTCAAGACCTGAGTCAGCAGGAAGCAACGGACATTCTGAATTCGGGACTGGCGCTAATGCCGGTGCAGCACGTCCGGAAACCGGGATGGTCTCCGAGCCAGAGTCTCGGGCAACAGGACGGACAAAATGCAGTCACGAATGCCCAAGGCGTGGGATTTCCCGCGGGGGTTAGTATCTGGTGCGACTTGGAAGGAGTGGACCGCACGGTACAGCCGCAGGACGTGATTGACTATTGCGAAGCTTGGTTCGGGGCAGTGAACCAGGCGGGCTACATTCCAGGCCTATACGTCGGTGCTGGGGCCTTGCTCAGCGGCCAGCAACTCCACGATTTGTCGTTCCAGCATTATTGGCGGTCGCAGAGCCGGGTGCCAGATATACCCATTCGCGGATATCAAATGATTCAACTCTTTCCGTCAATCCAAATTAACGGAGTTGCGGTTGATCTGGATGTCGTCCAAGATGATCAGCAGGGCGGACAGGCACAGTGGCTTCAGGTGGATGTTGGTCCTTAGGATTGCCGGTGGTGTTAAGATCGCGGATGAAGCACACGACCGCGAACACCTGGTTTTCAGGAGCTCACTTCCGTGGCAGTTAGCCGGCATTAGCGAAAAGGAACGATCTCTTCGACAAACGGCGCCACTATTTCCGGACAGGTCTGCACCGGCGTTTTCTTTGCTTCGTACCGGTCGATGATTAATTCATCTCCAAGTTCTGTCCGGCTCCGGAAGATGGTGTGCGCCGGCAACTCGATTACGCTCTCCGCCCGTAGTTTAGGCAATACAACACGGAAAGGTTTCACCATCTCCTTCAGGCCCACGACCCTAAAGTCTTTGTCGATCATGACCAAGTCGAATGAAAACAGCATTCCGACGGTATGAACCGAGTTTGCCGGCACGATCCATACCCCTCCGTCCGGCTTGAGAGATCTCCTGCCCAAAAGCCCGACTAAGCGGCCCAAAATCGAGTCTGCGACACCGACCCGAAAGGCAAGGAACGTCTCCTTCGACTTGTTATAGACAAAGACTTCGCGTGGTTTTGCAAACATAGTTATCCCTGGGGAGCTGGGCGCTCCAGACCTAGCGAGGAGCTTTCTTTTTCATTCTGTAGATCAGCAAAACGAGAGTGCATATCGCCAAGACACCCGCAATAACCCTGATCAAAGTGACGTTATCCATGTTTCACCTCGGTTGATTTGAAAAACTACAAAACTCAGCTATGCAAAAAATGTGCGAAGAAATAACTGATGGCAACCAGGGCTGGCCCGATCACCACCACTCCCATAGCCGGAAAAATGCAGAATACCAGCGGTGGTACCAGCTTGATGGTTGTCTTCGCGGCCCTTTCTTCAGCTTGTTGCCGGCGCTGGGTTCGCAGAGCATCCGAAAAGGCGCCCAACGACTTTGCGATCGGTGTTCCGAAGCGATCGGTCTGAATGAGCATGGCCACGAACGAGCGCGCGCTCTCGAACCCCGCCCTCACCGCAAACGACTGCCATGCCGCGTTCCGCTGAACCCCTGCGCGCTGCTCAAAGTTAATGAGCAGCAGTTCTTCGCTTAACTCAGGGTGGCTCACCTCAAGTTCCTGACCGACCCGCACCACTGCCTGGTCCATGCCCAGTCCGGCCTCCAGACAAATGGACAACAAATCCAGGCTGTCGGGCAAGCTCATCCTGAGCCGTTCTCTTCTCCGATTAATCGCGTGGGAAAGCCAGAAATCCGGGGCGAAGAAGCCAATCACTAACGCCAATGGAAAATAGATAATTATGTGTTCGCTGAAAACCAGAGCCACCGTCAGACCCAGTACGGCCGGCACCGCTAACCTCATCCCCAGGAAGATGTCGGCGTGATATGGCTTGCGATACCCGGCGAGCATTAATCGGCGGACGATCTCCGGGTCAGGCGCGGTTGAGAAGAAGCGCCGGAAAGCAGTGAAGGGCTTAGCTACCAGGTCGGCGCTCACGGCCGGCCGCCAGGGTCCCGAAACCGCGCCCGTGCCGCGCCGCGACTCTCGAACAACCTGTTCCAGGAGAGCGCCTTGTGCCGAAGAACGCCCCATCAGGAGCACAAAACACAGCATAAAAGCGATAAATAAGCCCAGCCCGAAAATTATGGTAAGCGCCATGGTTAAACCTTGATGTCAATAATCTTGCGTATTGCCAGGATTCCGATCACCATCAGCCCTAATCCAAAGTAAACCATCTTGAGTCCGAAAGGATCGGTGAACAACGTCTTTTCGTAGTCATGGTTCAAGATGTTAATCAGGCCGAACATCAAGAACGGGGCGGCGCCGAGGATCCAGCCGGTGATGCGCCCCTGGGCAGTATAGATTCGGAGCTGTCCGCGCAATCGGGCACGCTCTCGCAGCACCGCTGAGGTCTTATCGAGAATTTGTGCGAGGTTTCCTCCGGATTCCTTCTGCAGAAGAATCGCGGTGGCGAGAAACCGCATGTCGTCCAGAGGCGCTCGATCGATCAGCCGCATCATTGCGTCCCGGATGGGAAGCCCCAGGGTCTGCTCTTTATGCAAAGCGCGGAACTCCACTCCGACGGGATCTGCAATCTCATTGCCGACCATCTCCAGTACTGCCTGGATGGAGTGTCCTGCCCGCAGGCCCCTTGACATCAGGTCGACGGCTTCGGGCAGGAGATCGCCGAACCGCTTGAACCTGATTTCACGAAGAATGTAGAGACACACGTACGGAGACAAAGCCACAGCAACGGCGAGAGCCGCGCAAATCGGGATGCTGGCATTGAACAACGATGCCACCCAGTAGATTGCCAGACCGGCAATCAACGAAACCGCGGAAACAGAACCGAAAGACCAATCTTGGCCGGCTTGCTTGATCAGACGCGAACCGGTCAGTGACCAGGGAAGTCTCTGAGCAAGCTCCTCGACTACCGTCGAGCGTGCGGCTCTTTCCTTCAAGATCGTGGTGCTAACCCCACCTGCTGGTTGCACCTCCTCGATGCTCGCCAATTGCTCTTCCACCGCCTTTTCCATCGAGGTCGGCTTCAACAAATAGACCAGCACGCCGAACATCAGAATCAGGAGCAGTAGAAATAGAAGTATCAGCGACATATCCCTTATCCTATCCTCAGTTCCAGCGCCTGGTCGTTTGCTCAAACAAGTTTGCCGGCAGGTTAATCCCGGAGGCCGTGAGTTTTTCCGCGAACTTTGGCCTGATGCCCGTGGCCGTGAACGTTCCCAGCGTGCGGCCATCCGCTGAAACCCCCTGCTTCTCGAATAGGAAAACGTCCTGCATGCTGACCACGTCATCTTCCATACCGGTGATCTCGCTGATATGCGTGAGCCGCCGTGTTCCATCGTTGAAGCGTGAGACCTGGAGAACCAGGGTAACCGCGGACGCGATCTGCTTTCGCACCGCCTTCTCCGGCAAATTCAGGTTTGCCATCATCGCCATGGTCTCCAAGCGGGCAATCGCATCCCGGGGACTGTTGGCGTGAACGGTTGTGAGCGACCCATCGTGGCCTGTGTTCATTGCTTGCAACATGTCCAGCGCTTCTTCGCCGCGCACCTCGCCCACAATGATGCGGTTGGGGCGCATACGCAGGCTGTTGATCACCAGTTGCCTCTGCTGCACCGCTCCCTTGCCTTCCACATTGGCGGGACGACACTCCAGCCTCACCACATGGCGTTGCTTGAGTTGCAATTCGGCTGAATCTTCAATCGTGACGATGCGTTCTTTGTCCCCAATGTAACCGGAAAGCACGTTCAGGAACGTCGTCTTGCCCGCGCCGGTTCCGCCAGAAACGACGATGTTGAGTCGCGCGGCGACCGCCCCTTTAAGCACATCCAGCATCGCCCTGGTAAGCGTCTCGTTTGCGAGCAGGTCGTCTTCCGTGATCGGTATGTGACCGAAACGGCGAATCGACAGATGGGGGCCGTCAATGGATAGTGGCGGGATGATGACGTTCACACGGGACCCGTCGGCCAGTCGAGCATCCACCATGGGCGACGATTCGTCAACCCGCCTCCCGATGGCCGAAACAATCTTGTCGATGATGTGCATCAGGTGCGCATCATCCTTGAACATGATCCTCGTCTCTTCCAGGACACCGCCGCGCTCGACGTACACCTCTTTGGCCCCGTTGACCAGGATGTCGCTGATCGTCGGATCCTGCAGCAGCGGTTCCAGCGGACCCAATCCAAAGACCTCGTCCAGCACCTCCAGCGAGAGCCGCTCTTTTTCCGGGCCGCTCAAAGGTGTCTTGAGATTCGCTACCAGATCCTGGATCACCGCAAACACCTGCCGCCGGGTACGGTCGTCCCGCACAGTAGCCACTTTCTCCAAATCGACCTTGTTCAGCAGGTCACGATGGATTCCGGTCTTCAATTCCTGATAGACGCGAAAATCCAGACCGCCGCGCTTCTTGACTTCGCCGGAGATCAATGGGTTGATCGCTGCCGGCGAAACTACTGGATTGAAATCTGCCATACGCCCTCCCGCCCTTCAAACACCTGTTCTCACCGATTCCACAATCCCAGGATGCCTTTGCCTTCTTTTTTCTTTTCTTCGATCCCCGGCTTCTTGCCGATGCTTTCAGCCCACCCCTCGAGACTCCGGGTTACTTCGGAACTGGAGAGCTGGGCAATAGGGTCGCCTTCATGGATTGTTTTCACCACTTGCGGATACTGATTGGGTACCCGCCAGAAGATTTTTTGCTCCAGAACTTTTTCGATCTGCGCGTCCGAGACCACATTGCGCTTGTGATGACGGTTCAAAACGACGCGAATTTTTTCGCTGGGAATATCCTTGCTGCGGAAGTATTCCAGTTGGCGAAGGACGTTGCGCACGGCGGACACTTCCGCCACCGTAACCAGGTAAAGCTGGTCGCAATCCCGAATCACCGTGAGATTTTCATCGTTGAGCGCAGGAGGAAGGTCAACCAGAATGAACTCGTAGCGTTGGCGGAGGAAGCTCAAGGTGTGGGTCAGAGCGCCCGCCGGCAGCGCCTCTCGGCTGGCCACGCTGCCCTCTGGAGCGGGAATCAACTCCAGCCCGCTGGAGTGGCGCATAACGAAGCTTTGCAGAAAATCGGCATCCAGCCGATCGGTGTTTTCCAAGAGCTCGAAGAAGTGGAAGCGACTCTTGGTCAGCTTGAGATACAGGGCCGCGTCTCCGAAATCGGGATGCAAATCGAGGAGCAGGGAGCTACGGGAAAACGAGTTCGCCAGCAGAGCGCCCAGTTGCGTGGCTAACGTCGTCGTACCACACCCTCCTTTGGAACCCATGAAGGCCAAAATTTGCGCCCGGCCCTGCTCCTGCTTTTCTTTCCTGCGGGCTCCGATCCGCGCCACGGCTTTGACCAGTTGCTCGCGATCGATGGGCTTCACCAGATATTCCCCGCAGCCCGAGCGCATGGCCTCAAGAATTGCATCCGGATGCGTTTGCGATGACACGGCAAACACCGCCGTATCTGGAAGGCCGCTGTGAATGCGCTCGGCCACCATCGCCGCGCTCCGGCGATCCTTGTCAAAGTCAACCAGGCAAATATCCGGGGCGGGATTGCCCAGGCATTCCAGGATCGCATCTTGATCCTGAGCGCTACGGTAGTCCCCAACTCGAGCTCGCAGTTGGATCAACCCGGTCGAGCCCGCAAACAGACCCAGAAAACGCCACATTTCTTCTTCAACGCAAACGCCAACCACAGAAACCGGCTCACCGAGGTAAAAGCTTTCTCGGGCGGATGCGCTCGTGGGATCTTTAGCCGTCATCGGTTTCATTTCGCTCCCTGCGGTGGTTTCGCCTGTTTGTTACCAGGAGCCTGTTCATCAAATTTGTTGATGTCAAGGAATGGCACCGGGACCTTTGGCGCCGCGGGTATCGGAGTCTCAACGTGTACCGGATCCACAATGTGCGGCGTCACTAACACCAGCAGTTCGGTATTGTTCTTGTTGATCGACCTTGAACGGAACAGCTGCCCCAGTATTGGGATATCGCCGATGCCCGGCACCTTGCTCAACTGCGTTGTAGCCCGTCGATCCAACAACCCCGCGATGCCGAACGATTGGCCATCCTTGAGTTCGATTTCCGTCTCCGCGCGCCGGGTGGAAATCGCCGGCACCGTGAATCCGGAAAGCGTCAACGCGTTGCTGAAGTCGAGCGTGCTGACTTCAGGGGCCACGTGCAGACGAAGAGTGTTATCGTCCTGGACAAAAGCTGTGAAGTCCAACTTCACGCCGAAGGGCCTGAAACTAATACTGACGGTCGGCAAGCCCGTCGAAGAGGAAACAATCGGGAACGGGAATTCACCGCCCGCCAGGAAGGTGGCTTTCTGGCCGCTGATCGCCATCAGGTTCGGCTCCGCCAGAATCTCCAGCACATCGCGCGCCTGCAGCGCCTGAATGACAACCCCAAAGTTGATATCGTTGCGGAATAGAAAAAGGTTCAGGGGGCTGGTGAGAGTGAGGGTAGGAGGTGTGGACGTGGTGGAGGTCGAAGTCGTGCTCCCGACGGTGGTGGTGGTCGCAGAAGTGGTAGAGATCTGGCTTCCTCCAAATTGCCCCGTGCTCAGCACTCCCGTCGTATGACCGGTACCGGGGGTAAAGTAATTAGCTCCCAGTTGGAACAGCGCCGTGCGATCGACTTCCGCAAACTTGACCTCGAGCATCACCTGGCGGTCGTGAACCAGGGGCACCTTAACCGAGTTGACGACTTGAGCGGAGTAAGCTCCCGCCAGCTTGCTCAGGTCTTCGACGATATGGGCATTAGAAGCAGTTCCGGTTAGCACCAGCCGCCCAGCGTCAGCCTCGACGTCCAGTTGCTCGTGAGGATAGGATCGCTGAATGGCGCCCCGCAGCCCTGCAATGTCCAAGTCCACCACAACATCCAGAATCTGCGATCGCCCCGACTCGTCCCAAAGAATCAAGCTGCTGCCGCCAGCCGATTTCCCTTCCACCACCACCTGGGTTGGAGAGGTTGCCATCGTTTCGACCGCCGTGGGATTGCTGGACAGCACGCGCGTCAGCGGCGCTTGAACGTTGATGACCACGGACTTGCCGACCAGCACGTGCACCGTTTCTCCCTCAGCGGGTGTTTCCGCCGGTTGCGGCGCGCTCTGGCCAACCGCAAACGTGCCGATCGCAAAAAGAAAACACACAAGTCGCACAATTTTCGAGTTCATCATTGTTGTTTTCCCGTTTCCTTCTTGTCTTCGTCAAACCTGTGAACCGTTTTCTGCGTGCCTTGAATGACCTCCAGAACATAGGTGGGCCGGGCGGCCGCGACGGGGATTCGTCTGCCAATTTTCACCGCAGGAGCCGGCGGCTTGGCCATGGCCACCAGTTGGTCGAGGCGCGCCGGATGCAAGTCCACCGTCTTCTTATCGGTGCCATTCCGCAACACAAACTGAATCGCGCCCTGGGTGCTGGCAAGTTGTAGCTTCTGCGAGTCCTCGGGCGTTAACAGCAGCGTCACCACATCGACCTGCTGGGGTTTGCCCTGCGGATCTGGTTCAATTGTCTGTCCCGCGGTCAAGACCTCGACGTCCTGCAGCACCGTCTGGGTGAGGTTGCCCACGTTACCAGGCATGTTAAGCGTCGCCAGTACGTCGACGTGAGAGCCGGGATACAGAAATCCCGCCACGCCGACAATCTCATTCGACTTTATCGCCGTCGCCCTCATTCCCGGCGGAATCTTGGTCGACAGTCCGATCCCCGATCCCTCCAGCCCCAAATCTCTCTTCACGATGGGTTCCTTTGCCCCGAGCGAATGAATCAAGGGATGCCCCAGGACGTCCTCTTTTTTTGTAAAGAACCCCGGCGGCACGTCGCTGGCCCAATCCAGCATCGTGATATCGTTGTCGACGAGCGCTACTCCCGCGGGCAGGTCGTTCGCAGCGACCACAATCTGTGTAACCGGGCGCTGCGCGCTTGCACGTATGCGCTTGAACACCACCCACGTGAATGCTGTGGCCAGTATCGCGGCCATGACAAATGCGAGCATGATTCGTTTCGGGTTCGTAAAATCACCTCCACCAAACTGCGCTGCCGGCGCAAAATAAAGCTCCCGCCGCAATCGCTACACCGAATGGTACTCGCTTCGAGTCCGATGACTGAACATTCAATTCTGGATGTGGTTGCAGCCCGGCGGTTAAACGATAGCAGATTAGTCGCACCGTATTGCGAAGTGTCCGGCCCACCACGTTACCGAAGATCATGCGTCCGATGGCGAGAACCCCACCTGCTAATGAAACCGCAAGAACTAACGTAACCACTTGCGTGCTTCCCACCCACGCCCCCATTGCCGCCATCAGCTTCATATCTCCGCCGCCCATGGCTCCTAGGAAAAACAGCAGGCAAAATAAACCACCCGCCACCAGCATGCCGAGTGCTCCGCTTTTGAGTCCGGACAGGCCGAGAAGAGCGGTCCGCAACCCCAGCGCCGCCACCAGCGCGCTGTAGGTCAGCCAGTTGGGAATGCGAGCATTGCGAACGTCGCTGACCGCTCCCACCAAGGCCACCAACACACCGCCGAGCAACAGATACTTCTCCACTATGCTCTCTTTCTCGCCAGCCTCAGCCCAGGGGAATCGGATCAGTAATCACAAAAATTCCAGGTTTAGATCTCGTGGTTTAGATCTCGTTTGCCCGTGCTCGCGTGCGAAACCTCCCGCACAGGAGCCCGGACAAAGCGAAACCGTCGTCGTTCCCCGCGACTACGGGACGTAACTGCTGAGTGCCGTGCCAATGCCAAGAAAGGCGTTGTTGATGTCTTGCGCCAGAGTTTGCATTGCCACCACAGCCGCGAAGGCCACCAGAGCCAGGATCAGTGCGTACTCCACCAGGCCCTGACCTGCTTCGTCTCTGTGCAGCCGGTTCAGTGACTTTAGAATCAGATTGGTCATTTTTTTGCTCCCTAGGGTATTTAGTTTTTCCCAACGCCTGGGGGAGCGGGGAAATGATCACTTCAGGTCTTACACCTGCACCTTACATCTCGTTTGTCCGCGCTTCCCGCGCTTACTGGCTCGCTCAAGCCCGGACACCCGAAACCAGTTGTTTTCCCGCGACTACGGGACGTAACTGCTGAGTGCCGCGCCAATGCCAACAAAAGCGTTGTTGATGTCTTTTGCCAGAGTCTGCATTGCGACCACAGCGGCGAAGGCGACCAGAGCCAGGATCAACGCGTACTCCACCAGGCCCTGACCGGCTTCGTCTTTGTGCAGCCGGCTCAGTGACTTCAGAATTAGATTTGTCATTTTTTCTCCTCAATTTTTTGGCTGTTTCCAGCGCCTGGGGAAGCGTGGGAAGTGCTTTTCAGGTCTTGAACTGCAGTTCGGGTCTCGTTTGCCCGCGCTTCCGTGCTCAACCGTTCGCACAGAAGCCCGGACAAGCCGAAACCATTTGGTTGTCCCCCGCGACTACGGGACGTAGGAGCTGAGGACTGCGCCGATGCCAACAAAGGCGTTGTTGATGTCTTTCGCCAGAGTTTGCATCGCGACCACAGCGGCGAAGGCAACCAGAGCCAGGATCAGTGCGTACTCCACCAGGCCCTGACCAGCTTCGTCCTTGTGCAGACGGCTCAGTGACTTCAGAATCAGGTTTTTCATTGTTTTCTCCTTAAGGTTTTTAGCTGTTTCCATCGCCTGGGGAAAGCGTGGGCACTAACTGACACTCAAGCTAGAAGCAGTTCGGTGGCCAAAGCACTCGCTGGAGGGCGGCACACGCGAAGGTCTCGTATGGCATTGTAGCAGTGACACTTAGGCCAACGATGCAAGGCTCGCACGGGGGCTGGACCCAGGGAAAAGTTTGTCTTCGCTTGGGAAGGCTATTTCCCCTTGATACCTACAGGAGCCGTGGTAATGAGGCAGGCGAGTACGTTTGTTTACAGTAGCCAATCCTTAACGACATTTATTCGGTCCTGGAACGTTCAGGATTGGTTCGGCTGTGGCCGGCAAGAAACCGAGATCGGTTCCGGCTCTATTTAGCTGAATTGCGAGAGCGGCGACAACAACTCCAGCAACCAAATCAATAAGATAGTGCCATTCCAGCAGAACGATAGCGACAACCAAAAAGATGTCGAAGGTGGCTAGGATCCACACCATCTTCCGCCACTTCCTCAGCGACCAGATGACTATGATCGGTAGCGCCACGTGCATACAGGGAAAACCGATGTAGTAGTCCATCACTCTCACCGAGCTCACTTCGGGGATCAGATTGTGCTGTGAGAGCAATCTTGCCTTCGCCAGAATTGTTTCCTGACCGAGGAAGGTGGGCAGCGAAGTTGGGTACGCGGAGAGGTGATCGGGGCACACCGAGAAAGGTCCGAGCGTAGGCCAGAAGAAAAAGACTGCGATCGCGATGTAGTACCCGACCAGCAAAGTCGCGACATACTGCAACCCATGTCTCCGGCTGCCGGCGAGAGCGGAGATGATCAGCGCCGCGCCCATTTGCATGAATAGGCTGAAGTAGGCGAACTCGAGCGCATGGGCCGACCAATTGGGCAAACGCAGTAGCGCGGCGTGAGAAATTTGCGAGACGCTCGCATGGAAAATCACTCGATCAAGGTGCTCAAAAAAGGGGTCATACTCCCCCGCGAATTTCAGCCCGGCAACGCCGTGCTGAAACGAGAAAACCACCACAAGGCCGATGAACAGGTAAATCGCTGGGATTGCGACATCAGCGAGCGCGACGCCGAACCGCTCTTTTCTGCGCATCAGCAGCTCCGCTAAGGCGATCCCGTCAACGACGATTTCGACTGCCAGATAGACTCCGAACAGCCGAATCATCAAAGCGAGAATCGCAATTACCTCCGCCAGCAGAACCTTGTTCTCCCAGAACCGCCGAACCGCGGGCGCACCGGTGGCCGCCCATGGAAAACAAAGCACATAGAGCACGACTGCACAAAATACGGCCTTGACGCCTGTTCCCAGCCAGTAGGCCCCGCCGATTTCTCTCAGGTCAATCGACAAAGGCAACGCGGCCCGGCGGAAGAGCGGGAACAAGGCTAAAAGAAAAGCTGTCGTGAGAATCCAGTGGAGTTGGGACAGCAGCCGCTTCATGAGTTGCACCTTTTCAAGAGCTGCGGTTTTTGGCAGCAAAAAAAGAGAAGATATTGGCATTCCGGAGGTAGAGCAACCACTCGAAGTGAAGTTCCCGGCTGCCGCCACCGATTCAAATGCGTGATACGCGATAGTATGTCAGATCGGAGCACACAAAGTCGTCTCGCACTATCCCGGGCCGGCTCGACGAGGGCGAATCGCAACCATGAAACCCGTTCCCTATTACGTGTTGGCCTTGGCAATGGCCCTCCCGGCCGTACTCGTTGGTGTCGAAATTCCCTCATGGCTTTCTCTTGGCTCGCAGAGGTTCGCTTTGCAGTCCGATCTTCGCGTGTTCTATACACCTGGATATATGCTGCGAATCGGCCAGGCAAAAGACATTTACGACTTTCCCGCCGTCCGCCGCAACCAGGATAAGAAGGTCGCTCCCGATAACGCCGCCGTACCCTTCCTGCATCCCGCCTACGAGGCCGTCGTTTTCATGCCCCTTTCATTCCTCCCGTATCGTGTAGCGTATGTCGTCTGGGCGGGAGTGAATTTCTTGATACTGGGATTGATTTCTTTTCTGCTTCGGCCCTGCCTTGCCGATCTATCCGCGGTAGGCCCTAAGTGGATACCTCCCGCCCTGCTCCTCGGATTCATGCCGGTCGCGTTCACCATCCTCGCGGGCCAAGACTCGCTGTTCCTCCTGCTGATCCTGGTCTTAGCCTATCGCCGCATAGCGTCGAACGAACTGCAAGCAGGGATCCTGCTTGGTTTGGGCATGTTCCGTTTCCAGGTCCTGCTGCCCATCGTTGCTCTTTTTCTGCTGTGGTGCAGCCTGAAGTTTGTTGCTGGCTGGGTCGCAGGTTCCGCCGCAGTGTTGAGCGTCTCGGTCGTGATCACCGGACTTGACGCCCAGGTACAATACGCAAGGCTGCTGCGTCAGATGGGCAGCGTCTCCTTCTGGCTGCTACTACGCCGCATGACGAATTTGCGCGCCTTGTTTGCGGCTTACGACTTTGGGATTGTTCCGTTTGCGCTCGTATCCCTTTCCGTTTTTCTTGTGGCGGCGGTAATTGGCTCGAGGCTAAACCCGGAACAAAGACTCCTTCTGGCAGTTTCCGTGAGCGCCCTCATCACTTACTTCCTGTTCCTGCATGATCTAAGTATGCTGGCGCTGCCGGTACTCTTGGCCATCAACGAAGCCATCGGCCGGAGAGAGTGGCTGCGTGCGGCTCTGGCTTCCGCCGTGCTGTCGGGGTTCTCGGTGTTCTGGTTTGCTCGGGATAAGTTCTACTTGGGAGCGCTATTTACCTTGTTCTTCTTTGGTACGCAAGCGGCGGGACTGTGGAAGCAATGGAAAGATGCAGAGATGCTTCGAGTGTCCGCTTCTTTACGATTCTGAGACTTCCTTGTTCCGAAAAACCCTTCGGCTACCCGTACCCTGAGAATCATACCAGGCTACGGCGCGGCAAGAACCGCCTCAGGTTCTGCCGTAGTCATCTCTTGGGGCCCCTTCCATTGCACGGCAACGGCGCGGGCTCCCAACCACACCGAGAATAGCGCCAGGAGCCGCAATGCCAAGGGATTGTGAACCAACTCTGGCGACGCAAGCCGGATCAGCCCCAGCCACGCGAGGACCAGCCCCAGGTAATTTATGGCCGGAATCATCCTGCCACGAGCCAATTCCGCGGCAAAACAGGCGAAAGGCACGGCTACCACCAGATCGATGACGTAATGCTCAAAGGCAAGCGTAGCGGCAACCGTTCCCGCCAGGAAAAGGACTGCGACCGGCAGCAGCAATCGGTTGCGGCCGGTAAACAACACCAGCAGCAGAGCCGTCGCTATATGAAGCGACGGCATTGCGTTCGGGTTTCCTTCCAGTAGCGCGGGCACCGGGGCAACATTGGGATTCTCCATCGGAAAGAGAGCGCCAAATGCATATCTCGGCCCCATTGCGGGCACCACTCCATACAGGCAGCCGCCCACCAAAAACACGATCAAATAGGCATAGAGCAGTTTACGCGGCTCGCCCCCGCGTATCACCAGATGGATGCCATACCACGCGACCATAGCGTTGACCAAGATTTGATAGATGGTGAAGAGCGCGGTACGTTCCCAAGGCGTAAATAGCCGGGCGATTTGAAACGCCGTTAGGCCGAGAGCTTGATCGAGCGCTTGCAGCACGTAGTCGTATTTCAGCGGGTATGCCTGCGACGACGCCCTTAGCGCGGCGATTGTGAACGGTTCAGCCGCTACTAGCGCCGCAATGAACCCCAAGATCTTCCATGGCGCCGTAGAGTAGGGACGGAACAGCATCCAAACGAAAAGGGCGAGAATAGCAAATGACCAAAATACAGTTGGATTCATGGAGTCAAATGGTCCGGTAGTCCGGGGGAGTATCCTGATTCTGGCAGCAATCCATCCACCAAACCGGAAGGCGACCTGCGTTGACAGTGAATTTGCAGCCGTAGCGGCGTCTCATAAATGGGTTTGAGAAGCTCATGGCGATCCACTCTAGGCCAAAGCCGATTCCGGGACATCTCTATTCGCAGTTCGCGAGAAGCCCCTCGCGTACCAGTACCACGAGAACCAAACCAGACTGCTCCAAAAATAAATACCGGTAGCAGGTGCGACCTGTGCCCGCACAATCAGCAACAAAAGCAAATCTAAACACACAAATATAAGAATCACGAATTGCGACCTTAGCTTCAGCTTCGTCCGGTTGACCCACATTACGCCCTGCAGAATGGCAGGGAGTAAAACCACTTCATCCGTCATCCAGGAATAAGGCGTGGTAAGCAGCGCCACGACCAGAAGCGCCGGGCCGTGTCCGCGCCAACTCCATGTCTGCCGATTCTTCCAATAGAGCCTTGCCGACCACAGCAGTCCGAGGCCCGTCGGCACGAACTGCACCCAGAAGTATCGCCGGAAAAAGATCCCCCGTATCATTCCGCTCAGCGCGGGGATGAACTCGTGTTGTATCGCTTGCTGCTGGAGCATCTCACGATAGTGTTGGAAAATAGCGGGATCGAATGCGACCGCAATCGAAAGCGCGAGCAAAAATGCGGTCGCGAAGCCGCCCAGCAAGGACCACCTCTTTCGGGTCACAACCCACACCGCCAAGATCGGCCACAGCAACGTGAAAATATGCGGCTTCGCCAACGGGATCAGCAACGCCGCTCCTGCCAGAAAGGGCTGGTCCTCCTCCAGCAGGAGGAAAAGTGCAATACCCAGCAGCAACACCATCCCCATCTGCCCCGCCACCAGGCACGCTGCAACGGGAGCGAAGAGGTACCCCGCCAACAGGAACGCATTCGGCGGACGGGGTCCGTCACCATCGCCATACATGCGCCATGAGATCCGTATAGCGATCACCAGCGACCCCAGCAAAATCGCCAGCCAGGCCACCCAAGCCCAATATGCGCTGAGCAGCCCCAATGGGAGCACCATCCACACCGACCAGGGCGGAGTGCGCAGCATCAGCGGCCTATCCGCCGGATATCCCTGACTGCGCTCCAGCGCCAGAACGCTCGGCACCGAGTAAGGATTCTGACGGTGCACCAGGAGCGTTCCCGTTGCCCAGTATTGAATCGAATCCCGCCCAGCTACGCTCGCTCGTATCTTCTGCTCATGGGTAGCGAGAAACCAGACAAGGAGACCAACTAATAGCAGGTTCACTACGATTTTCAGCGTCTTCATGCTCTTTACGATGATGGCCTCTCCCCCTCAGGGCACGTAAGATCCCTGCGCACCATGAATAGGATTTGGGAGCTAAGGGTTATACACCCGCGATACTCGCGCATGATGTAATCCGCCATGGCATCGTGTGCGAATGCGCTCGTTGGTGTGTTCGGCCATGCCTCATGGATATGCTCGGCGAACCCAGGCTCATACAATACCACCCGCGTGGGATGAGCCGAAAAGTCTGCCAGCATCTCTCGCAATTGTTGATCGGTGTGCATTCCAGGCTGATAGAAGTCAAAGCGAGTGGGGCTGTAGGTTTGCGTCAGATAGTAATAGGCCGACTGATAGGGATAAATCAGAATCTGTTCCCCCGGAGCCACGTGGGCTTGAACAAATTCAATCGCCGTGTCCTTCGTCTGCATGGTGACAGGGCCCCGGCGCGTGACGATGCTGTGGTCCGCCCGCGTCTGAAACAGTAAGTGCGCCGCCAAGGCCAATAACGACATGGACGCGCAGAAACCCACCACTGGCGCGATCCGTGTAAAGAATCGGTTGAGAATACCCCGGCCGTCCAGCAGCCAGGCCAGCGCCAGAAAGAATACGGGCTGCAAAAAAATGAAATGGAGATAGTCCGCCCGGGCGATAACGATCGAAAGCAACAGTCCTGATATTGTGGCGGAGACTAAGACGTAATACGCCCACTCCGGGCCAACCGAAATTCGGTGCCACCTACGAAATGTCAAACGAATTAGCAGTGCCACGCCGAAGAGCGGTAGAAAAGGAACCCAGCTGCGAGCACTGAATACCAGCACGGTGAAGAGCCGCAAGCCCGGCGAAGCCGCATCGAAGATCCTGTGCCGCGCTTCCCCCGTCATGTTGTCGTAACCATAGGGAACTCGATTCGCAACCGAGTAATGCTGCAGGGGCCAGAACCAACTCGCCAGCATGGTCGTCAGCGCGTGGCGACTGGCGAAGTAGACAACGGTGACAAAAAATGGCCACGCCAACCCGGCCATGATCGCAATCATCCGGTCGCGAGTAAAGACCTTCGACTGCTGACTTCCGGAGATGATAATCAGGAATCCCGTGCCCAGTCCGAGCAAGAGCCCTGCCCCTTTGGACTGCTCAAATAACGCCGTGAGCGACACAAACGATGCCGCGGCGAAAGCCCATTTCACGCTCGGAGATTCCAGCAATCGCACGGCGCAATACAGTGCCAGGCAGGCCCAGAGCGTGCTGTCCCAGTTGTGGATCACGACGAACCGCCACGGCAGCGCCGTCGCCGTCATCAGGCCGGTTACCAGCAGACTGGCTTGCCGCGAACACACCCGCCGTGCCAGCAGATAAGTGATTGGAGAAAATGCCGCCCCGACGAACGCAAGCGCCGTGTGCGCGACCAGGTAGGAATCTCCAAAGACGCGGAACAGCAGCGCGAAAAGATAGTACGAGCCGGGCGTGAAGAACGAAAAGAAATCCCGGTAGAGGACTTGCCCCTCCAGAATCCGTTGCGCGCCTTGCAGGATGATTCCCTCATCCGGGTCGATCCACGTATACCTCCGGAGAAGGCAGAGATAAAGAAATGAGAGCAGAAAGATCACGAACGCAATGTATCGCTCCGAGCGCGACCTCTCCGGCAAATAAATGCCAGAATCCGGCGCCGGCCCAGCGGAATCTGTGTGTGGAGTCGCTTGATCGTCTGGCGCCGCGGCAGCTTGCATTCGAGTAAGTCCGGATTCATTTACCATGGTAAGGAATACCGGCCAAGCGCACTGCCGGATCACCGATATCTGTGCTCGGCACTACTTCCGCTGGACTCTCCGCGAGCTTAAGAGTCCCGATCATGAACGCCATCAGCACCGGAAACCAAAGATAGACGCAATGCCATGCGAGTAGCGCAAGATAAAGCGGAGGAATCCAGAACATTACGAGAGTCGTCCCCAGAATCAGCCGCAACAGCGCCTGGCTGCGCCCCGGGAAATGCCCCGCCACCAGCAGCATTGCCAGCATCAATGGGCTCAGGTCGTAGGTGAACATGTGGAAGCCGGTGACCAGCGAAACCACGATCGCGGCCGCGAACATCAGATCGAAATTCCGCCGGTCAAAAGTCCGGCGATCTGCTGCAAGGTCCGCCTTTCTCCAGCGCCCTGCCGTCCAAACAATGAGGAAAATCGAGACTCCCGCCACGATCACAGAAACAGCTGCGTGACCAAGAACGCCTCCGAGCAACGCGTGCACGAAACCCTGGATAGTAGCCGTGCCGATGGCCGCGCCATAGCTCGAGTTGTCAGGATGAGTAGCGATTCCCACCAGCAAATGGATGTAACTGATAATCCCGTGCCAGCCGACTGCAACCAAGGAGAGTACTCCCAGCGCGGTGCCAATTGTCAAAAACCCCTTCATAAAGCGCCACTTCCGTTGCAGCAGAAAAATGACCGCGAGCGGAACGACGAATTGAAACTTGAATAAGGCCAATCCGAGAATCGCGCCCGCCCGGAAATCGCGGCCACTCCTCAACTGGATAAAAGCGATCACATACAACAGCACGAGGAGCAGGGAAGACTGCCCCTCAAACAGCGCCACCCCGAGTGGCGCGAACAGCAGCCAGAGTGCAAGGTAGCCGAGGTCGTCTCTCGGCGCGGGGGCGTAGGGACGCAGAAGATAAGTCAGCATCAACCAGATCGCAACGTTGATGAGTCCCCAGATCAGGTACGCGGTCTTGTAGGGGAGCGCTCCGAGCGGCGCGAGAAGAAGGGCTTCGAAAGGCGGATGCTCGTAAATCAAAGGTTCGGCATCCGGGAGCAGCACTCTCTTCAGCTTCTGCTGTTCAGCTAGATCGTAGAGTTTCGGTCCCAGACCCAGGTAAACCATTCGGCTGCCGATGTAGGTGACGGAAAAGTCCGTTCGCTCATTGATGGGCGGCCTGTCGGCCAGGAAAACCACGGCGACCAGCAAAACTGCGAACGCAAGCATAGCAACGATGTTCTCGTTGAACTCGATACGCTTCAAGGTGGTCTGGGATCCCGTCATTTTGTCTTTGCTACCCGACTAACCGCTAGCCTTTAAGTGATTCTCTTGTAAGTGATTCTCTTGCCGCCGACCACCATCAGCGAACTTGCCGAAAAGAGCTACTGGAATCGCCAGAGTTCGTAATGATTCCATTCTCCGGTACCCCAGGCCCACATCAGATCGCCGTAGCCATTGGTGTACAACCCAGCGCCATCCTTGACGCTCATGGTGCGGCCGCCCGGACCGCCGACGGTGAACGTCTCTATCTGAACCGCCGGCGGCAGCCGTTCGAGCGTTTCCGGATAGCCCTCCATTTCCCCCCTCACCAAGTAATCGCCTGGTGCCGGCACATCGTCGCTTCTTAAGACCTGAGCGCCAGCCTTTTGCGCGTACCAATAGAGCCCCCACTGGCTGGAGACCCACACGCGATGGCCGGCCGCCACGCGCGGTGCGATCAACCGCGCTGCGGCCTGGCGCCCCATTTCGGCGAAGTGGGCGTCGGCGCGAAGAACCATGCTGCCAAAGATTACTCCGGCGGCGACAATTCCGCACAAAGCAGCTGTTCGCCAGCGGAAGGCCGGCAGAAGGTCGGCGATCAAGAGCGCGGCCGCGGGAGCGCATGGAACCAGGTATTTCACGGGAAAGTGGACGTAGGGAAGCGCCACCAACGGGATCAACAGCCACAGCGCGCAGGCGATGCGCCATTGATCACGACTCTGGAAGCTCCAGAGAAGAACATCGATCAACACGAGAGCGCCCACACCCGCAAACAAATTCGTCCAAACGCGGTGCCCGGGATGGTTCCAGACTTTCCAGATAACCGGCAGACACAGTCCTATGGGAAAAAGCCAGAGGCGATTCCGCAAAACGATCCATGCCAGCCCAAGCGGCATGGCGAGAATCCAGTAGGTCAGGTAACTCTGGAGATTATTTTTGTTACTGAGATACATGTGGGTCGGCCTTAGCCCGCTGCCGGGCTCGTGCGTGAGGGCAAGAACGGCTACCGACACAAGAGCCGCGGCAATCAACGGGATCCACCGGCGCTTCGGCAGGGCGATCCAACTCCACACATCGAAGATGCGCGCGTCGTCACCCAGCAACAAGGCAGCGATCGGCCACAGAAATACGAGGTGCGGCCGAGCCATGGGCGCCAGGCCCAGCGCCAGTGCGCTCACAACGCCATTGAAGACTGTGCCACCTTCCTTCCATGCCACCAGGCGCTCGATCCCGATCACGCCCAGGGTCATCGCAAGAATATCCGGCATGGCGGTGCTAGCCATGGCGAGTACTGGTGGCGCCGCTGCGACAAGTAAGCCTGCCGCGCAGGCGGCGAAGGTGCCGAAGCCGAAGCGGAACGCCAGAGATACCGTGGCCGCAATGCCGCACCACAGCGCCATGATCTGCATCAGATGGGCGAGCCATTCCGGATCGGCCCGGTTCGCGACCGGCAACAGATAATAGGACATCAGGATATTGCCCGGCATGTTATGGGCGATGGGGCCGCAGTCGGTGTCCTCCGACCAGCAGATGTCCAGGGCCATGGGATGCAAAGGCGCCTTGCGTGTCTGCTGCGCCATGAGCAGGAAGAAAGGATCGTCGATCGTAAACGCCTTATTGAGGTAAGGCAGGAGGCAGGCCGCCGACAAAATTAGCGCGGGCAGAGAGCAAAGAATGAGAGAAGTGGTGGGCGCGATTTGGGCAGTTCTTACCGGCACAGTGGAATCCGTCCCCACCTTAATTCGTCTCTGCTCCGGTTGACCCGAAGATGAATGCTTCGTCTGCTCCTCCAATCCTCGCCACGCCATCCGCTGACGCGCCACCGTTCGTCTCGCGATTCATGGCTTCCATCTGACTTCGAAGTCACCTGCATCGGCGCGATTGGGAAACTCGCGTTCCAGTGCAATCCGGAGATCGTCCGCCATCGGCCGCGAAAGGGGCGGATGATGATTCAGGACAACAAGATTGATGTGGTGCATCTCAATGGCTGCCAATGCACGCTGGGTTCGCCCTGAGGCGTCTTCGTATAAATCAAAGAAAATACCAGCTGGATCATGAAAACCAGAAAGAAAATACACTTCTGGGGAATCGGGTTTGGCCAAAATGTATTCGCCGCGAGCATGCTGGCGGATAAGGCTGTCCAGTTCCTCATATTCGCGTGCCGTTGCAGCGGAGACAAGCAGGCCACCGCCGCGTGGCAGAGAAAGCCGGACCTTCTGGATGTCGGGCGTGTACCTTGTCCCCAGATCGTAAACGAACCCCGGCGTCATCTCGAATACTGCATACAGAAAACAAAAAAGCATCGCACCGATTACAGCCAGCCGAGGTGGCCGATCAGTCAGGCTGATTAGCGCGGTAAGTGACAATAGAAGCAGCGGTGCAATATAGCAGAAGTAAGTCGAGACGGTGAACGGAAATTGAATCAGACTGCACGTTGCCGTAATCGCCAGGACAAGGAATAACCGTTGTCGCTCAACGGCGCTTAGTCGGCTCAGAGACGACCAACGAACCAACAGGCCCATACCAAGCACAACCACAAGTGGCGCAAGAACCCAAATCGTGCCCCATACCACCATGTAGAAACCAGGCGTTTGCCGAGCCAGCAGTAAAGTTGCCGAAATCAAGACAGCCATGGGTACTCCGAGAAGGATTTGTTCCCCAATCTGTCGTGGGTTGATCGCTTTTATTAAGAGCACAGCACCGAAGACCACCAGATTTACGAAACATCCGAGAACGAACCAGGCAACCACTGGTTTCGCTCCCGCATGAAGAATCTGTCGGCCCGAGATAGCAACTAGATCACGCAAGAACAGAGAAAGGCTCCCGGTCAAAGAATAGGGGATTAAAAACACCGCAATTGGGGTTGCAACACCGACCCCAAAGAATGCTAATTCCTTAATTAAAAAGGAGAATCGCTGGCTACGTTCCCGGGCGGCATGAGACTCGTGCCAAACAATCGCCACGCCTACGGCGAGGTTCGGAACCCAGAAATAAAGGTAAGTAGCCGCATTAGCCAACTGCCGGAGAAGTCCGAAGAGCAAGGCTTCGTATAAAAGTACGTTGGTAAATAGAAAACCCCGATACCACAGATTTTCGCGGTGATCGGCGGGTGCGACGCTGGGCGCCATTTGCTCGCGAAACAGAAGAAACAACAATGCCCCAGCGACGAAGTACAAGCCCGACAACTTGAACAGGAGCGAGACTCCGCCGCAGAATCCAGCAAAGAGCAACCAACGTCCAGTTTGAACTTCGATGTAACGCAACAAAGCCGCGAGGCCAAAAGTTGCGAAAAACAAGTTGTACCAAGAGGGCATGGCCGCGGCGTAATTCGGCAGCCCCCAAGCCACAGCTAGCAAGGTCACCGCACCAGCAACTGGTGCGGAAACAAACCTTGAAGCGGCGTAATAATTCGCAGGGACCCAGGCCAGAAAAAATAAGAATATCATGTAACGCATGCTGGCCAAGTTCGTTCCAAACAGTCGAAACGCCGCTGCGTTCAGGTAACTTAGTCCTCCGGTATAGCCTTCGTGATAGTCACGGTGAGGAAGTTCTCCGTGCAAAACGCGGTCGGCAGACTCCGCCAGAGTGCCTTCGTCCGACGGAATCCAGCCGCGCTTCAACTCGTACGCCATGTAGAGCGCACTCAGCGCGAAAACCAGGGCAAACAAGAACCGTCCGCGAGAGGAAGGTTTCGCCGGCTGCAAGTGCACTCCCTGGTTGTCGATTGTGGTGACTGCACCGCTCCCTACGGCAGTATCTGACATGACTTTTCCTCATGTGCTGAACCAACGGACAAAACAAATAGAGCCAGCAGCGGAAGCGCGCCCAAATAACCGTACTGAGGGATCACTGCGGCGAGTGAAACGACGAGGAGCAAAGCAGCAACCGCTCCGCTCCACACAGACCGTGAACACAATGCCGCGGCGAGAGGAATGATTAGGATGCTCGCGTCATGACACAGGAAATGGTAGCTGACCAGCGAACTGGCGATAATCGCCAGCGATAACGAGGGGCGCTGCCGCGCCGCTACCATCATCACAGCTACAGAGGATGCGAATATGACAAACAGAATGCTGTACCGCGATAGCGTCCCATCCAGGAGTGCAGTGGCTAATCCGCGCAGGTTAAACATGGACGTTGGGACGGCTCCATAATGAAGCATATCGGCCCTGGAATTCAGGTGCAGACTCATTCCCAGAAGCGTGTCTGCATACTCTCGCGCTCCGGGTAAACCAACGAGCCAAAGTGAGATCAATGCAGCCGTGGCGCCCGAGACCGCAAACCCCGCGCAAAAGCGCCAGCGGCGCCATATCAGGAACAGCAGCGCGATCGGAATCACGATCTGGAACTTGAATACGCCGAGACCGATGAGAAACCCTGCTGTGAGATCTCTGTCGTGATCCAGGGACCAAAGCGCGCCCGCTAAAAGCGTCAACAGGATGATTGAGTCCTGCCCTTGCACCGCAGCGCGCGAGATGGGGTAGAAGGCCGCAAACAGAAGTGCGGGAAACCACCTCCAGCGATTCGACAATACTTTCATCCTGGGCTTTAGCAGCCGGATACAGGCGGCCAGCAGCGTGCCATTAAAGGCCAGAAACATCCAGTACGCAGTCCGGTACGAAAACAGAGACAACGGAACGAAAATCAACTCCTCGAACGGCAAATGAATGATCGGCATCATGAAATCGATGTCAACCGGCACCAGCGCGTCCTCAAAGCGCTTTTGTGCGTCGTAGTTACACAGCTCTTTCCTGTGGCCCGTACGGACCATGTAGCCGCCCGTGTAAAATGGCCGGAAATCGGCGATTCCCCGCAGTCCCCCCTTCGGTAGAAATACAGACCAAATCGTTATCTGAACAACGAGGATCAGCGGAAGGAGCCAGAGGATCAGATCGTGGGGCCAAAATTTCCTCGGTTGCAACGATCGGCTTTCCGGTGCAAGCGTAGAAGCAGGCATCATTGGCGGGGATACCCCGGCCTTTCTTCTGCAGCGGCCGAAGGACACACAGGTGCGAAAAAGAAGACCCAGCGGTTCATGGCTTCCATCTGACTTCGAAGTCACCTGCATCGGCGCGATTAGGAAACTCGTGTTCAAGTGCAGCCCTGAGATCGTCCGAGATCGGGCCGGCAACGGGCGGATGATGATTCAGGACCACAAGATTGATGTGGTGCAGCTCAATGGCTGCCAAGGCACGCTGTGTTCGCCCTGAGGCGTCCTCGTAGAAATCAAAAAAAATACCAGTTGGGTCGTGAAAACCAGAAAGAAAATACACCTCCGGGGAATCGGGTTTGGCCAAGATGTATTCACCGCGAGCATGTTGTCGGACAAGGCTGTCCAGTTCCTCATATTCGCGCGCCGTTACGGCGGAGACAAGGAGGCCACCGCCGCGAGGAATTAAAAGTCTGACCGTCTGGACGTCAGGCGCGTACTCAAAACCCAAATGGTCAATGAACCCTGGCGTCAACTCGAATACTGCATACAGAAAACAAAAGCACATCATGCTGCTTACAGCCAACCGGGGTGGCCGGTCCATCATGCTGACCACGGCAGTGGCGGACAACAAAACCAGCGGTGCAATGTAGCAAAAGTAGGTGGGGTAAGTGTAGGGAAATTGAATCAAGCTGCACCCGGCTGTCACCGAAAGAATTATGAATAATCGCTGGCGCTGCATGAAATCCAATCGGTTGAGCATGGACCAGCGAACCATGAGTCCAACGCCAAGCACCACCACGAGTGGCGCAATAACCCAAATTGTGCTCCAAACCAGCTGATAGAAAACCCGCGTCTGATGAGCAAGCAACAGAGCTAAAGGGATCAGGAGAGCCATGGGCACTCCGAGAAGGACCACTTCCCAGGGTTTTGGCTCAGTCTTTGACCGTGTCAGGAGCACAGTGCCGATGAGCAGTAGATTCACTACGCTTCCCTCAATCAACCACAGCCCAGGGGGATGCATATTCACGTGCATAATCAATCCGCCAGTCGCGACATAAACGTCGCGCACCAGGGGAGCGATGTTTCCCGTCCGAAGGTAGGGCACCAAGAACACAGCGATGGGAATGGCCAGGCCGGCTCCGAACAGTATTAGTTCGCGTAATAAACAGTGAAATCTATGCCTTCGATTCCGGGCGGCATAAAATTCGTACCATATGACAGCCCCACCAATCGCAAGTTCCGGAACCCAGAAGTAAACGTAGGTGGCAATGTTAGCTACCTTTCGCAGAAGTCCAAAGAGCAAGGCCTCGTATAAGAGTATCGAGATTACTAGGAAGCCCGTGTACCACAGACTCTCGCGTCGGTCTGGGGGTGTGGTGCTGGGCGCCACTTGGTCACGGAACAGAAGAAACAACAAGGTTCCAGCGATGAAGTACAAGCCCGGCAGCTTGAACAGCAACGAGACCCCGCCGCAGAGCCCGGCAACAAACAACCATCGTCCAGTCTGGACCTCGATGTAGCGCAACAGCGCCGCGAGACCAAACGTTGCAAAAAACAAGTTGTACCAGGACGGCATGGCCGCGGCGTAATTCGGGGGCCCCCAAGCCACCGCGAGTAGGGTCACCGCACCAGCGACCGGTGCGGAAACAAACCTTGACGCCGCATAATAATGCGCCGGAATCCAGGCAAGAAAGAACACAAACAGCACGTAACGCATGCTGGCCAGGTTCTCTCCAAACACTCGAAACGCCGCCGCGTTCAGGTAACTTAATCCTCCGGTATAGCCTTCGTGATAATCGCGATGAGGAAGTTCTCCGCGCAGAACGCGTCCTGCACATTGCGCCAAAGTGCCTTCGTCCCACGGAACCCAGCCGCGCTTCAACTCGTGCGCCATGTAGAGCGCGCTCAGCGCGAAAACCAGTACAAACAAGAACCGTCCGCGACGGGAAGATTTCGCCGGCTGGGAGTGCACGCCGGGGCTGGGAAGGCATGCAGCAACGCCTCGAGGCAGTTGTAGTCCCGATGAAGTCATTGGTGACGGCATCAGTTTTGCCCCTTGGCGACGTCACGAACGCCGTCGGCTTGCTTGTCTGGCTTGTCCGCGTAAGGCAAGAGTTCTGGGGGAACGTCGTCCGCCTCGAGCAGCCATACGCGCCGGTCCTTGTAGTAGCAAAGCAGCTCTCGATTCTGAGCGGCTCCCATATCGCGCGCCCAAACCACTTTTTGCCGATCGATATCAGCCCCGTTATATACCCAATCCAGCAACGGGTCGTGATTCGGACTATAACGCACTAGTATCAGTTGAGGTCCGGGAAGCGATCGCAGCTGGGCCTCCAAAGCCATGCGCTCCGGTCCAATGGCCGCCCATGATCCCGGCTCAGGAGCAGCCGCAAGAATGTGCACTTGGACTGGAATCATCAAGACGCACATCACCACCATCGCCCGCACCAGAAATTGACCGGTGGGTCTCCCTTGCCAGCTCCAAGTCCGCAAATGCCGCATGCCCTGGAGGATCACAGCCAGCATTACAGGGACAATGGCGGCAACATAGTGAATATTGAAAAAGATAACGACAGCAGAACTGGCTAGCGCCACCGCGCCCGCGATCAGCAAAAATCGAATGCGGTGATCGCGCAGGACCCTGGGCAACAAAAATAAGGGAAGGGTAAGCACCGGACCGAAATAGAAGACCCAGATCAAAGCGAACTTGGTTCCCAGTTGCCCCAGAATGCCCGAGAAGGTGCGTGCGAGTTCGAAGTGTTTGAACTCGGTGCCGGTGTAAAAATCGCGGATGACTTTGTGCCGGTAGGCCGGTTCCGGGTATGCCGATTGCCCATAGAAATAGCGCGCCATGGCGTAGGTGTCGCGGTTCA